>Ga0315281_10011660_pt1 | contig 12032 bp, 9 predicted proteins | sample YL17G07_0_MG_FD_204540 | JGI IMG/M metagenome (GOLD analysis project Ga0315281, IMG submission 204540) | Sediment microbial communities from Yellowstone Lake, YNP, Wyoming, USA - YL17G07_0 | ecosystem: Environmental > Aquatic > Freshwater > Lake > Sediment | place: USA: Wyoming | collected... | reverse complement strand
TAGGCCTCCAGCACCTTGTTCTGGAAGAGGCGGAACGACGTGATGGGGTCCGCCGAGAGGCCGAGGTCCATGCCGGCCTCATGGTACTTGGGCTGGATCCGGCCGCCGGTGATGCGAGCCACCGAGGTGTCGATGTCGACGCGGTAGTAGAGCGTGAGGTCGGGGCGGGTGGCGAATTCGTAGAGGTTGCGCAGCCACTCGGGATCGCAGCCGCGCACGTAGTCGCGCGCAAAGGCGGTGTACGCCCACCGGTCCGCGAGCACCACCAGCCCGGCCTGGAGCGGCGGCAGGATGGACCGCTCGTGGCGGTCGGCGAAGTCGGTGGCGTGGATGAGCGAGAACGTGGTGGGTGAGAAGAGGTTCTTCTTCTTGCCGCGCCTGGTCGTGTCCTTCACCAACGGGCTCGAGTTCCACTCGGTGAACGACACGTCGTAGCCCTCCGACAGCAGGAACGTCTGCAGGAGGGAGAGTTGGGTGGACTTCCCCGAGCCGTCGATGCCTTCGACGGCGATCAGCCGGCCGGGGAACTTGTGGGGGTCCCGAAGGGGCATGGGAACCTAGGGCGCGGTGGCGTCTTCCTGGACGTCCTCCGCATGGTGTTTGATGGTCCTGCCTTCCGCCACGAATACTACATCTTCCGCGATGTTCGTGGCGAGGTCGGCCACCCGCTCCAGGTTCCGGCTCACCAGGAGCAGCTCCATGCAGGCGCCGATGCTGCGCTGGTCTTCCATCATGTGGGTGAGGAGGATCCGGAAGACCGAGTCGTTGAGGGCGTCCACGGCGTCGTCGCGCCGGCAGATCTCTCGGGCCAGCGCGGCGTCCCCCCGAACGAACGCCGAAAGGGCGTCGCCGAGCATCCGCCGGGCCTTGCCGGCCATGTCCACGATCTCGGGCTCGGGGACGATGTGCGGGTACTGGAGGAGCCGTTCAGCGGACTGGGCGATGTTGACGGCGTGGTCGCCCACCCGCTCGAGGTCGTGCACGATCTTGATGGCCGAGAAGATGAGTCGGAGATCGCGGGCCATCGGCTGGTGGAGGGCGATGAGCTGGAACGCCTGCTCCTCGATGCCGCTCTCCTGGGTGTTGATGGTCCGGTCGCCGCGGATCGTCTCGAGGGCCAGCTGGCGATCGCGCCTGAGGAGCGCCTCCACGGCGTTGCCGACGGCCTCCTCGGCCTCGCTGGAGAGGGAGATCAGGCGTTGCTTGAGGCTGGCCAGCTCCTCGTGGAAGTGTCGCAGGGGTCCCGCGCTCATCCGAATCTCCCGGTGATGTAGGCCTCGGTGCGCTCGTCCCCGGGGCTGGTGAAAATGCGCTCAGTGGAACCGAACTCGACCATCCGCCCGAGGTAGAAGAAGCCGGTGAAGTCCGAGACGCGCGCCGCCTGCTGCATGTTGTGCGTGACGATGACGATCGTGTAGTCGCGCTTGAGCTCGACGATGAGCTCCTCGATGCGCTGCGTCGCGATGGGGTCGAGCGCCGAGCAGGGCTCGTCCATCAGCAGCACTGCGGGGTCGTTAGCGAGCGCGCGCGCGATGCACAGGCGCTGCTGCTGGCCCCCCGAGAGCGACGTGCCGGGGTCATCGAGCCGGTCCTTGACCTCGTCCCAGAGTGCCGCGCGGCGCAGGGACCGCTCCACGATCGCGGGCAGCTCGGTCGCGCGCGCGGCGCCCGCCACGCGCGGACCGTACGCCACGTTGTCGAAGACGCTCTTGGGGAACGGGTTGGGCCGCTGGAAGACCATGCCGACGCGCCGCCTGAGCTCCACCGGATCCACCGCGCGGGCGAACACCGACGAGCCGTCGAGGACGATGTCCCCGGCGTGGCGGGTGCCAGGCAGCAGCTCCTGGAGGCGGTTCACCGACCTCAGGAAGGTGCTCTTGCCGCACCCCGAAGGTCCGATGAGCGCGGTCACCGCGCTGGGCGCGACGTCGAGGCTCACCTCGAAGAGCGCCTGTTGGCGGCCGTACCAGAACGAGTACGCGTCGGCCCGCAGCGTGGGGGCCCGACCGGGGGAGCCAACGGCGGCGACGGCCAGCGGGGTAACAGCGACCGCGCTCATCCGAACCGTCCCGTCACGTACGCTTCGGTCTGCGCGCGCGCCGGCGCGGTGAAGAGCTGGGCGGTCGGGCCGGCCTCGACGAGCTCGCCGAGGTAGAAGAACGCGGTCGTGTCCGAGACCCGCGCTGCCTGCTGGAGGTTGTGGGTGACGATGATCACCGTGAACTCGCGCTTGAGCTCGTGGATCAGGTCCTCGATGCGGCCGGTGCCCACGGGGTCGAGGGAGGCGGTCGGCTCATCGAGCAGGAGCACCTCGGGCTCGGGCGCGATGGTCCGGGCGACGCAGAGGCGTTGCTGCTGGCCGCCCGAGAGCTCTAGCGCGGAGCGGTGCAGGCGGTCCTTCACCTCGTCCCACAGGGCGGCGCGCCGCAGGGCGCGTTCGACCTCGGCCTCGCGCTCGGCGTGGTTCAGGCGGGGGCCCACCCGGAGGCCGGCCGCGACGTTCTCCGCGATGCTCATCGTCGGGAACGGGGTGGGCTTCTGGAACACCATGCCGATGCGGCGCCGCACCTGGATGGGGTTCACGCCGGGGGCGTAGAGGTCGTGGCCGTCGAGGAGGACGCGGCCGGTGACGCGCGCGCCGGCCACCAGCTCGTGCATCCGGTTGAGCGAACGCAGGAAGGTGGACTTGCCGCAGCCCGACGGGCCGATGAGCGCGGTGACGGTGTTCGCCTCGAAGCCCAGCGTGACGTCGCGGACGCCCGACGTCGCGCCGTACCAGGCCGTGAGCTGCGCCACGGCCAGCCGGGCCGGGCCCGCGGCGGTCGTGACCGCCGGAGCGGACGCGGCGGGTCGCATCGGCGGGGGAATCAGCACGGCCTCAGCCATGGGACACCCGGCGGCCGCGCGTGATGATCCGGGCCACGGTGCCTAACGTGAGGACCAGGATGATGAGAACCAGGGCGCCGGCCCACGCCTGACGGTGCCACTCGTCGTACGGGCCTACCGCGTACACGTAGACCTGGAGCGGGAGGGCCGCCATCGGCTCGAGGAGCCGGGTGGAGAAGAACTGGTTCCCGAGCGCGGTAAAGAGGAGGGGCGCCGTTTCGCCGGCCACGCGGGCCATCGCGACCAGACAGCCGGTGACGATGCCGGCGCCCGCGGTGCGCACCACCACCTGGAGGGAGGTGCGCCAGCGCGGGTACCCGAGCGCGAGCGCGGCCTCGCGCAGGGAGTTGGGCACCAGCCGCACCATCTCCTCCGTGGTGCGCGCGACGATGGGGATGAGGATCGTCGCCAGGGCTATCGCGCCCGCCAGAGCGGTGAACTTGCCCATCGGACGCACGATCCAGGTCCACGCGAAGATGCCGATGACGATCGAGGGGATGCCGTTCAAGGTATCGGCCACGAACCGCACCAGCCAACCAAGCGGGCCGCCACCGAACTCGGCCAGGAAGACGCCGCCGCCGACCCCGATCGGCACGCCGATGGCGCAGGCCAGGCCGACGATGATCAGGGTACCCGTGATGGCGTGCGCGAACCCGCCGCCCGATTCGCCCAGCGGGACGCTGGACCGGGTGAAGAAGTCCCAGTTGAGCGAGCCCGCGCCCTTGAGGATGAGCATGGCGAGGATCGCGGCGAGGGGCAGCAGCGCCAGCGCGGCGGCGCCGTAGGTCGCGCCGGTCATCAGCGCGCCGATGACGCGACGGGAGGTGCGGTGCGCCATCAGATCGCCGAGCTTCCGGCGGCGGAGCCGCGCGCCACGCGCCAGATCAGCACCCGGGCCAGGGCGTTGACGACCACGGTGATGACGAACAGTACCAGCGCGGCGTAGACCAGCGCGGAGAGGTGCAGGGAGGTCGCGGCCTCGGCGAACTCGTTGGCGATGGCGGCCGCGATCGTGTAGCCGGGCTGCACCAGGGAGAGGGAGATCTCGTGGGTGTTGCCGATGACCATCGTCACGGCCATCGTCTCGCCTAACGCTCTGCCCAGGCCGAGGATCACGGCGCCCATGATGCCGGACCGGCCGTACGGCAGGATCACGGTCCACACGGCCTCCCAGCGCGTGGCGCCGAGGGCGAGCGCGGCCTCGCGCTGCGCCGCGGGCACGGCCAGGAGCACCTCACGCGAGACGGCGGCGATGTAGGGCAGGATCATGACCGCGAGGATGATGCCCGCCGCCAGGACCGAGGGGCCGTAGAACGCCCCCTGGAAGATCGGGAGCCAGGCGAGCGCGGGCCGCACCACCGGCCAGAGCGTCTCGCGCAGCAACGGGACCAGCACGAAGACGCCCCACAGGCCATAGATCACGCTGGGGACGGCCGCCAGCAGCTCCACCAGCGTGGCGACCGGCGTGCGCAGCCGGCGGGGCGCGAACTCGGTGAGGAAGATGGCGACGCCGACCGCGAGCGGGATCGCGACGAGCATCGCGACCAGCGAGGCGTACAGTGTTCCGAAGATCAGGGGCAGCGCGCCGAACTCCCCCAGCACCGGGTCCCACACGCTGTGGGTGAGGAACCCCGCGCCGAACCGGCGGATGGCGGGCCACGCGCCCCTGACCAACTCGCCCGCGATCATCGCGAGCAGGAACGGCGGGGCGAGCGCCAGCAGGGTGAGCACCAGGCGATAGGCAACGTCGCCCCGGCTCACCATGCGCAGCGCCTTCCACCGGTCTTCGGCCGCCGGCTGCGGTGCCGGCTCCGGCAGGACCGCCGCGTCGGTCGTCAACGGATCAGCGGCCGCGCGGCGCGGTCCCCTGGCCGAAGTTGGCCGGCAGGACCGGCCGGCCGCCGGCGGTGACGCTCCGGAGCCGTGCCTCGATCAGGCCGACCACCGGCCCGGGCAGGCTGGCGTAGCTGAGCGCTTCCGCGAAGCGCTGGCCGTCGTGCGTCGCCCACCAGATGAACTCGAGGAGCGCGCGCGCCTTGACCGGGTCGCTGATCTGCCTGGGGATGAGCAGCCAGGTGAATGACGCGATGGGATAGGCCGCGTCGCCGGCGGCGTCGGTGATCGAGACGCGGAAGTCGGTGTCGGCGGTGAAGGTCGCGCTCGCCGCGGCCGCCGTGGTGGACGCGAGGCTTGCGGCGACGAACTGGCCGGCGTGGTTACGCACCGTGCCGAACGGGATCCGGTTCTGCACGGCGTAGATCAGCTCGACATAGCCGATGGCCCCCGGCGTGCCGCGGACCGTGCTGGCCACGCCCTCGTTGCCGCGCCCGCCGAGGCCGGCCGGCCAGTTGACCGCCGTGCCCTTGCCGACCCTGCCCGCCCAGTCCGGGCTGACCTTCGAGAGGTAATCCGTGAAGATGTAGGTCGTGCCCGAGCCGTCGGAACGGTGCACCACTACGATGTCGCGTTCGGGCAGCGGGACGCCCGGATTCGCCGCCGTGATGCGGCTGTCATTCCACCGCGTAATCTGGCCCAGGAAGACGCCGGCAAGGACGTCAGGCGTGAACCGCAGCTGCTGGGTGACGCCCGGAACCTCGTAGATCGGCACCACGGCGCCGAGGACGGTCGGGATGTGCAGGACGTTGCCGCCCACCGCGGTGATCTGCGAGTCGGCCATTGGGCCGTCGGTGGCGCCGAAGTCCACCGTGTGGTCGGTAAACTGGCGGATGCCGCCCCCCGAGCCGATGGACTGGTAGTTGATCTGCATGTTCGGCCGGACGGTGGCGTACTCGAGCACCCACTTGGAGTAGATCGGGTACGGGAAGGTGGCGCCCGCGCCCGTCAGGCGGATCTCCTGGGCGGCGACGCTGCCTGACGGCGCCAGGATTGCGGCGGCGAAGGCCAAGGAGGCAAGCTGACGCATCGAGGACTCCGGCTTCAGAAGGTGAACATCAGTTGGAAGAGTCCCTGGGTGCGGACCGCCTGCTCCGCCGGCGTCACCGGATGGCCGCTCTCGTAATTCAGCCGGTCGATGTCGGCGAGCAGGCGCAGGTTGGGGCTCACCTGATACGAGACGCCGCCGATGAGGCGGGTCGTCCGGTCGGCGGCCACGCTGGTGTTGGGGTCCACGCGGTCCAGGCGGGCGATGGCCGCCCACCGCGTCCTCGGCAGGTGCAGGACGCCGAAAACGCTGACGACGTGACCGTCGCGGCTCGCCACCGGCGTGATTGCCCCCGCGCCCGTCACCGAGTCCCTGGTGATGGCGTACTCCGCGGCGAGGGTATAGTGAGTCGAGCGGTACGACAGCATGCCGATGAACCGCCGGCGCTGCCCGCCGGTGGTCGGCTTGCCGAGCTGGGCGTAGCCGGTGACCCGCAGTCCGCCGACCCACGTGCTGTCATTGGTATCGCGGACTCGGTACGAGGCGCGGGCCATGAGATCCTTGCGCTGGTCGCCCGGGGCCTTGTTGAAGTTCTCCCCGTTGTAGAAGCCGAGTTGGGCGTTGAAGCGGTCGGGGCCCCACCTGCCGTCCACGCCGGCGCCGAAGTCGGAGGCGGTCATGTAGCCGTTGCGGTCCATCGCGACCTGGCCCTGCATCCGATAGTCCCACAAGGCATCCTCAAAGCCGACCCAGGGCGTCTGGACCTGGCCGAACTTAAAGGTCACGGCGCTGCTCTCCGGGGTCCACGCGACGTACGCGAACTTGAGGCGCAGGGCGAGTGAGCCATCGGTGTTGCGGTAGGCTTCGCTGGTGACGCGCGTGCCCACGCCGCCGGTAAAGCTTCCGGTGACGGTCACGTAGACCCGCGTGACGTCGAAGTTGTTGAGGTGGCTGGCCGAGTCGCTGAGCTGGTAGAGGTACTGCGCGTAGCCGAGGCCGCCGACCGATGTCTGGGCGGGTGCGGGACGCACGGACCACCCGAGCGCCGCGGCGGTCAGCGGGCCGAGGACGGCCATCCGGCGGATCATACGCATCGGGACATTCTCCCTGTCGGTGAAGTGGTCGATGATCGGACATGCTCGCCGGCGTGGGTAACGCCTGACGGAGTCCGATGTAACGGGTCTGTAACGGCTTGAAGAGCTAGGCTGTGCCCGGGCCGAGGGGGAGGACGAGGCGGATAGTGGTGCCGGCGCCGAGCACGCTTTCGGCCTCGACCCGGCCACCATGGGCCTCAACCAGGTGCTTCACGATGGCGAGGCCGAGCCCCGTCCCCCCCAACTCGCGCGAGCGTGCGGGGTCCACGCGGTAGAACCGCTCGAAGATGCGGGCGAGGTGCTCGCCGGCGATCCCCACGCCGGTGTCGCTGATCTCGATGCGCACGCCGCCGTCCTCGCGCCCGGCGCGGACCTCGACCCGTCCGCCGGGGGCCGTGTAGCGCGCCGCGTTGTCGAGGACGTTGGTGAGGATCTGGCGCAGCGCCTCCGGGTCCGCGAGGATGGTTGCCGCGTCGGGGGCGGTCGCGGTGCGGAACGTGAGGCGGCCCGCCTCGCCGCTCACCGCCTGCCACACGTCGGCCGCCAGCGGCGCCAGCGCCACCGGCTGGGGCTCGGGGTGCCACGCGCCGCTCTCGATGCGTGACAGGTCGAGCAGGTCGTCGATCAGGTGCTGCATGCGACGCGCGTTGTCGAGCATCACCTGGAGGAAGCCGCGGCGCACCTCGGCAGCGGGGTCGTCCTTGAGAAGCGTCTCGGCATAACCACGGACCACCGTCAGCGGGGTCTTGAGCTCGTGCGAGACGTTGGCCACGAAATCGCGGCGCACCGTCTCGAGACGCTTGAGGTCGGTGACGTCGTGCATCGCGAAGACGGCGCCGCCGCCCGGCAGCGCCTGGCCGGAGAGCAGGATGGTGCGGCCGTCGTGCTCCACCTCAAGGCCGGCCGTGGTACCGCCTGCCAGCATGGATTCGACCGCCTCGCGGGCCGCGCGGTGGCGGAACAGCTCCAGCGCCGAGGGTGCCGGCGCGTCCGGCCCGAGCACCAGCAGTCGGCGGGCGGCGGGGTTGAGCGCCGTCACCGTTCCGTGCGCGTCGCAGGCCACGACGCCCTCGACCATCGCGGCGATCAGCGCGGCCATCTCGGAGCGCTCGCGGTCCAGCTCGCGGAGGCGCCGGCTCAGATTCTCGTCCACCGTGCGCAGCGCGCGCGCCAGGTCCCCCACCTCGTCGCGGCCCCTGAGGTCGAGCGCCGGGCTCTCGCCCCGGGCGATCGCCTGCGCGGCGTCGCGCATGCGGACCAGCGGGCGAGCGACGCTGGCCGAGAACCCGAATGCGAGCAGCGCGCCGACCACCGCGGCGATCGCCGCGCCGAGCCACACCGCGCCCTGGGCTTCGCGGATCACGGCGTCCACCTGCGGCAGCGGCGAGGAGACGCGCGCGACGCCGCGCTCCCAGGGTACCGCGACCTTGAGCTCCCAACGCCCCGTCGAGGTGCTGCGCCGGAGATCGGATCCGACGCGGCCGGCGAGCGCCTCACGCACCTCGGGCCGCGTGGCGTGGTTCTCCAGCTGACCGAGCCCGCCGTGGGGGAAGTCCGAGTCGGCGATGACGACCCCGCCGCGATCGATGAACGTGAGGCGGCGACCGGTCTCGGTCGAAAGACGATGCGCCAGCGAGTCGAGGGCCAGGTCCCCGCGGCCGCGCGCCGCGTCGGCGAGTGTCCACGCCTCACGGGTCATCTCCACCGCGGCCTCGGCCGTGAGACGCTGGCGAAGCGACCGGTCGGCTGCGACGACGAGGGTGCCGCCCGCGGCGGCCACCAGGACCAGGTACGAGGCGAGGAGCTTGCGGGTGAGCGTCACCGGCTGCGCGCGGCCTGGTCCGCGGCGCGGAGCCGGTAGCCAAACCCGCGCACCGTCTCGAGCAGCTCGCCAGCCCCGGCGAGCTTGGTCCGCAGCCGCTGGACGTGCATGTCCACCGTCCGCGTCTGGATGTCGGCCGGTGCTTCCCACACCGATTCCAGGAGCTGCGGCCGCGTCTGCACCCGGCCCCGGCGCTCGGCGAGGACCAGCAGCAGCCGGTACTCGATGCGCGTGAGCTCCACCGGCGCCGCGTTCACGGTCACCAGGTGCGCGGCCCGGTCGATCGCGATCGGACCCACGTGCAGGACCGAGCCGCCCGCGGTCGCCGCGGGGGCGCGCAGCCGCCGGAGGACCGCCCCCACTCTGAGCACCAGCTCTTCGGGGCTGAACGGCTTGGTGAGGTAGTCGTCGGCGCCGCTGGCCAGCCCGCGGATGCGGTCCGCCTCGTCCTTGCGCGCGGTGAGCAGGATGACCCCGACGTCGCGTGTTTCCTCGCGGCGGCGCAGCTCCTCCAGCACCTCGTAGCCGCTGCGCCCCGGCAGCATCAGGTCCAGGACCACGAGGTCCGGTGGCTCCTTCAGGGCCGCCTCGAGGGCCGCGGGCCCGGTCCCCGCGGTGGCGACCCGATAGCCCGCCTTGGCCAGATGATATGCGACGAGCGCGGTGATGTCCCGCTCGTCGTCCACGACCAGGATCCGTTCCTCGCTCATGACCGAAGCCACGTCGACCGCAGGGGCTCCCGCATGGCCGATAGTATGACGGGACCACTAGCGACGTGCAACGCCGGGACTAGATTCCGGTGACGTATGACGAGCCCCTTCGCCGCGCTCGCGAGCGCCCTCCTCCTCCTGCAGGGGCGTCCCGCCGCGCGACCCGCCGCCGCTGACACCACCACGATCGTCATCGTCGCCACGACCGACGTCCACGGCCGCGCCATGAACTGGGACTACGATCGCGACCGCGAGGCGCCGCTCGGCCTGGTGCGCGCCGCGACCGTCGTGGATTCGCTGCGGCGGCGTTACCCCGACCGCGTCGTGCTGGTGGACGACGGGGACCTCATCCAGGGCAACTCCTTCGCCACCTATTTCGCCCGCATCGCGCCCCAGCCGACGCACCCCATCATCGACGTGATGAACCGGATGCGCTACGACGCCGCGACGCTCGGCAATCACGAGTTCAACTTCGGCCTCGGCGTCATGGCCCGTGCCCTCGTGCAGGCGCGGTTCCTCTACGTGTCCGCGAACATCCGGCGCACCAGCGGCCAGCCGCTCACCGATCCGTTCACGATCGTGACCCGCGCCGGCGTGCGGATCGGCATCACGGGCGCCACGACGCCGGGCGTGCTCGTCTGGGACGGGCCGGCGGTGCGCGGCCAGCTCACCTTCCAGGATATCGCGCAAGCGGTCCCGCCGGTCATCCGCCAGATGCGGAGCGAGGGTGCGGACGTGACCGTGCTCCTGGCGCACGGGGGGCTGGATGGCCCCTCGAGCTACGGCGACGTGGCGGGCGTGCCCCCCGAGAACGACGTGGGGGCGGCCATCGCCGCGGCGCCAGAGCTGGACGTGGCCGTCATCGGCCACACGCACCGTGATATCGCGGACAGCCTGGTGGGCACGACGCTCGTGGTGCAGCCGGGGAATTTCGCCCGGAGCGTCGCGGTGGTGAAGCTCTCGATGGCCCGGCGCGCGGGTCACTGGCTGGTGGTGCGGAAGACGGGCGAGATCATCCCCCTGGCGAACGTCCGGCCCGACACGGCGCTCGTCCGCGCGCTCCAGCCGGCGCACGATTCGGCGCGCGCCTGGGTGACGCGGCCGCTGGGCCAGAGCACCGCGACGATGTCCGCTCGCACGGCGCGCCTCGAGGACACGCCGGTCATCGACTTCATCAACGAGGTGCAGCGCGCGCAGGCCGGCGCGGACCTGGCGTCCACCGCCGCGTTCGAGATCGACGGCGGGATCCCCGTCGGCGCGGTGCGCATGGCCGACCTCGCGAGCATCTACCCGTACGACAACACCCTGCGCGCCGTGCGGATCTCGGGAGCGGACCTGCGCGCCTACCTGGAGCAGAGCGCCCGCTACTACCGCGGCCTTGGCCCCGACGGGCCGATCGTGAACGACTCCGTCCCGGGCTACAACTTCGACATCCTGAGCGGCGCCGAGTACGAGCTGGATCTGGCGCGGCCGGTCGGGCAGCGCCTCCGCACCCTCAGGGTGAACGGCCGGGACGTCGCCGATGCCGACAGCTTCACCCTCGCGCTCAACAACTACCGCCAGCAGGGCGGCGGTGGCTTCCCCATGATCGCGCGGGCGCCCGTCGTTTACGACCGCGGCGAATCCGTCCGCGATCTCCTCGCGGCGGTGGTGGAGCAGCAGCATACGATCCGCCCCGAGGACTACTTCATTCGCAACTGGAGTCTCACCGGCGTGCGGCCTTCGCGTGACTCGGTCGTCCTCCGGGTCCTCACCACCAACGACGTGCACGGCGCGCTGCTGCCCAAGGTCCAGCCGTGGAGCAACCAGCGCGAAGTGGGCGGGGCGGCGGCGCTGGCCGGCATGATGGACCGCCTAACGTCCGAATGCGGATGCACCGCGATCCGGCTCGACGCCGGGGACGTGATGCAGGGGACGCCGATCTCGAACCTCACCTACGGCCGCTCGGCGGTGGACGCGTTCAACGCGATGGGCTACGCGGCGGTCGCGGTCGGCAACCACGAGTTCGACTGGACGGTGGACACGCTGGCGGCCCGGATCCGCCAGGCGCGCTTCGCGTGGCTCTCCGCCAACGTGCGGGAGACGGCGACCGGCGCGGCGCCGCGCTGGGCCATTCCCTGGAGGATGGTCACGGCGGGGCCGCTGCACGTGGCCGTCGTCGGGTTCACCTCCGAGCACACGCCGACCTCGACCCGGCCCCAGAACGTGACCGGCCTCCGCTTCGACGGCGGCGCGCGCCTGGTGGACTCGGCGATCGTCGCGGCGCGGCGCGAGCACCCGGACTTCGTCATCGTCGTCGCGCACGCCGGCGCTTTCTGCGACCGTGAGAACGGCTGCACCGGCGAGGTCGTGGACCTGGCCGCCGCGCTGACCCAGCACCCGGACCTGATCATCGGCGGCGACACCCACGTCCTGGTCGGGACCATCGTCAACGGCATCCCCATCATCGAGGCGCGCTCCCAGGGCACCACCGTCGGCGTCGTGGACTTCGTGCTGCAGGCGGGGAGCCGCACCGCGCAGCTCCGCTCGGAGACCGTTTGGACCGACCGCGAACAGCCGGACACGGCAGTGGCGCGCATCGTGGAAGCCTACCGGCGCGAAACCGACCGACAGGCCAGCCGCTCCATCGTCGCGCTCCG
>Ga0315281_10011659_pt1 | contig 12032 bp, 6 predicted proteins | sample YL17G07_0_MG_FD_204540 | JGI IMG/M metagenome (GOLD analysis project Ga0315281, IMG submission 204540) | Sediment microbial communities from Yellowstone Lake, YNP, Wyoming, USA - YL17G07_0 | ecosystem: Environmental > Aquatic > Freshwater > Lake > Sediment | place: USA: Wyoming | collected... | reverse complement strand
AGTTCAAGATGTACGGAAGGGACCCGAAGTACGAACTCGACTACAGCGGGAACAAGGTGCACTTCGGAGTTGCAGGGTGTGCAATGAGGGTTCAGGACTTGGACGGGAAAATCAGGCCGGGAAAGCTGGCCGACGTCGAGAACCTCGCCAAGATCGCGGACTACCTCGAGAACATACATCACATCCTGTTGACAGTCACTCCATCCGATGTGCCAGATGAGGTCTATCATCTGCACTGCATAAACGCGGACTGGAAGAACTCCGTAAAGACGACCGATGGATTCACGTGGACCGCGAGAAAGGCCCAGGAGACGATCGACATGGCGGCCATCCTGAGAGGCAGCTACGAGGAGGTCATGAAGAAACCGCCGCTCCTGGGATTCATGAATCCTGTCAGTCCGATGCAGCTCTCCAAGGAGCTGACCGAGGGTGCGCTCGTGTATGCGAAATACAGACAACCGATGGTCGTTGCCCCCGAAGCACTGGCAGGCGCCACTGCTCCTTCTACCCTGGCTGGCCTGATAACCCAGCAGAACGCAGAGGTGCTCGCGGGAATCATGGTCTCTCAGCTCGCCAACCCTGGAACACCCGTGCTCTACGGCACGGCCTCCGCCGTCATGGACATGAAGACCGGAACGGCGGCAATGGGAGGGCCCGAGGTTGGTTTGATCAACATGGCAACCGGTCAACTCGGAAGATACTACAATCTGCCCAGAAGAGGCACTGGCGGGATCACCGACTCCAAGCTCGTGGACGCCCAGGCTGGTGCAGAGACTGCGATGTCAATGCTGATGGCGGCATTGTCTGGCATGAACTTCATCTACGAAGCGTGCGGCGGATTGGACGGCACGCTCACTTTCTCCTATGAGAAACTGGTCATAGACAACGAGATCGCTGGCATGGTCTCGAGGATACTCGGAGGGATAGATGTCAACGAAGAGACATTGGCAGTTGACGAGATATGCAAGTATGGGTCCACGAACTACCTCGGATCGCCTCACACACGGAAGATGTTCAGGAGGGAGCACTACCTGCCGACGTTGTTTGATCGCAGGTGCTGGGAGGCTTGGCTGAAGGCCGGCGGCAGAGACATCTCTCGGGAAGCCCGGCGGAAGGCCAAATGTATCCTGAAGGAGCACAAGGTGGAGCCGATCGAGAAAGGCGTTCAGGCTGAGCTTGACGGGTTCATCAAGAAGATCACGAAAGAATGGTTGGACAGTGCGCCTATCGCTTCCTGAGTTTGGGATTGAAGATCTCGTCAAGTGCGGAGCCAATCAATGTGAATGAAAGTACGACAAAAACGATGCACAGACCCGGGACCAGGATCCATAGATAGAGATCATTAAGGAACGCATGGCCTGTCATTGCATCTTCAAGCATATTCCCCCAAGTGACAACTCTGGTAGGATCGGGGCCAAGCCGGATGAAGCTCAATGTGCTCTCTGAAAGAATGGACAACGCGACTGTCAACACAGAATTGGCGAAGACCAGGGGGAACACATTCGGAAAAATGTGCTTTCTCACAATATAATAATCTCCAGCGCCAGCCGATCTTGCCCTTTCCACAAAAGTCCAATTCTTTATTGACATGACCTCTGCCCGGACCATTCTCGCCGTGCCTGACCATCCAGTTATGCCTATCACGAAAACGACCTTCATCACGCTCGGTCCTCCCGGGAGAAGAGCTGCAAGCACTATCATCAGCACCAGCCAGGGAAGCACAAGGAATACATCCGTCACTCTCATCAGCACTTCATCCCTCCATCCGCCCCAAAACCCACTGAAAAGCCCAACTGCGGTCCCCAACCCCATTGAAACGAGAGTGGCCACAAGCCCTATTAAAAGTGAGACTCTGGACCCATAAATCGTCCGAGTAAGAATATCATTACCACGGAAGTCCGTCCCAAGCCAATGGTCTTTTGTTGGCGGAAGGCCTGAGCCAACAGGCGCTATCTCATCAAACGGGCCATACACCGAAGGCCAGCCTGCGATATGTGAAAGAACCCACATAACTTGCGGAGCGAACACAGATATGACGACGAAGGCGAGAAGAGCTACCAGGCCGATCATTCCCATTCTGTTCCGACGGTAGACCTTCCATGTTGCCACAGTTTTCTTTCTCAAAAGCCTTAATCTCTCTATTGTTGGCCCAGATAACCCTCTCCTACGGACTTCGCTCGTCATTCATCCCACCGAGATGCGCGGGTCCATCATTATTATTAATAAGTCCGCGATAAAGACAGCAATAATCATTATGACAGCTATCAAGAAGAACGCGGCCTGGAGTATGGGGTAGTTGAGATCATACGTTGCCTTTATGGTCAAGTATCCGACACCAGGATAGTTGAACACGATCTCTGTCTGAAAAACCCCACCCACGACGAAAGCCAACGTCATTGCTATTAGGACAACCATCGGCAACATTGCATTTGGCACTGCATGATATCTCATCACATCTCTTTCACGGAGCCCTTTTGCTCTAGCAGTCGTTATGTAGTCCTCGGTCATCACATCCGCCAACGAGCCGCGCATTATCAACGCGAACTCTCCGATTGCTCCGAGTGTCAAACTCGCAGCTGGCAGTATCAGATGTCTTATGAGATCAACAAACGATGCCCATGTCCACTCAGGACGCGTTCCAAACTTCAGTGCCCCGGAATCTGGAAACCAATTAAGGCCCGTTGCAAAGATCGCGATGAGCATCATCGAGAACCAGAATGTCGGCATCGCATAGAAGAAAAGAGTAAATGCGAGAGACCCGGAGTCAAATAGGCTGCCACGCTTCCATGCAGATGCTATTCCGATCGCCATTCCAATCACGATCATCAGAATGGATGATGTGCCTGCGAGAATCAGAGTCCATTTGAGATTCGAAAGAACGATACTCATTGCAGGAGTGCCAGGGTCCGTAAACGAATCTCCGAATTTGAAAAGAAGGGCATTCTTGATGTATGTAAAGAACTGAACATACATCGGATCGTTCAAGCCATACTCGTCTATTAGATGTTGTTTGTACTCAGCGGGAATCCTTGGATCCGGTGGGACCATCACATTGATTGGATTGCCCGGCATCAGGCGAAATAGTGCAAAGTTGAGGATGATGACCAACAACAAGGTTATGACGGAATTCAGAACTTTCCTAATAATCATTATCGTCATGGCTTTCATGTTCGAGTCCGCTCCAATTCGAGGGTCTCATCCTACCGTCAATGCAAACACACCTCTTATCGTATAAAAGGGGAAGAGGTTTCGGGTCGCCGCTCTCCCTGGCTAGCTCGGCTTCGGCGGAGGCGCCTCCATGCTGGCCAGACCTTTCTTCCTGTGCTTAAGCAGCAAGAGAATCGCCGCGACCGCTGTGACGGACGCTATCGCTATGCCCGCGACCAGGGCGAGCGGGAACCCTTTAGATGGCGGTGGAGGAGTTGACGCCGTGACCTGCACCGATGTGCGGCCCACGCTCCAGCTCATGTCCGAGTGGTCCATGCCATCCTTGATGGTCGCATTGACCAAGTACGGGCCCGTCCTAGCCGCTGCGTAGGCGTGCGTGACGTTCTGCGTGATGTTGCTGTTAGCTGGTGTGGTCGGCATTCCGAGGACCGTCACCACCTGCTTCGTTCCGTCTCCGAATTCGACCGTCAGGGTCATGTTGTCTCCCTCGAAATCCCTGACGACGATGGTGAAGGTGACTGTCTCGTTCGGCAGGTACGAAGTCTTGGAAGGAGTCTTCTCAATCACCCCGACGACCTCGGGCTTCAGGTTCGCCTCAAACACCTTCACGGTCGCGCTCGCACTGACATTGTGGCCAGGCAGGCCAGTGCCATCGTCAACATAGACAGTAAGGGTCTTGTTGCCCAGGCTCGAGTATATGTGGCTCGCGGCGTACGAGGACGCTACGTCCCCTCCCTGCGTCATCGAAGTCCCGTCTCCCCAGTCGTACCAGACCTGTAGCGGATCTGCGTCGTTGTCCAGGCACTGAGTCGGCGTCACGGTGAAAGTTCTGTTGTAGCCTGCAGTCAGAATCGACGGCAGGAGAACCCACGGGGGCTCGTTCTCGGTCACATCGATGTTGGCGGTCGTCGACGAGTTGTGGTTCGCGGGGCCGGTGGAGTCGTTGACCCACAATCTTACCGTGTACGTGCTCGGGGCGGTGTAGCTGTGGCCGAAGTCCACGTATTGCCGCGTGGTCACGCCCGCGGGGAGCGTTGTCACAGCTGAAGCGCCGTCTCCGAACTCGAAGTAGAATACGAGCGCATCGCCGTCCGTGTCAACCGCACTGGTCGTGAAGATCAGGTTGGTATTGATGTACGCAGGCAGCGATGGCGGAATTATCAGCAGCGCTGTGGGCGGCACATTGGCTCCGACCGGGCTTATAGTCGCGTCTATCGTCGCTGACATGTTGTGGCCCAAATATCCCGTCATGTCATCTACCCAGACGGTGACGGGGTACGTCGCCGGCAGCCCTGTGACTGGCCACCAGTGCTGGACCATTGAGGCCACCTGGACTCCTGGGTTCGGCGCGTGGTCGGTCACGTTGAAGGTGCCGTCATCCCACTCCCATGTGATCCTCAGCGAGTCAGGATCCGCGTCCACGCTCGTCGCGACGCAGCCTATCCACGTCCCTTCAGTGCCCGAAATCGAGGCGATGTTCGGCGTCACCGGAGGCGTGTTCTCTTTCACCTGATAAGGTATGACGCCGCTGGACACATTGTGCACCGGATTATTCGGCAGACCGAAACCGTCCCATACCCAGACCTGGACGTTATAAGTAATGCCGCTTATGGACCACGAATGAGTCACTGTGTCCATTACCGGCATGCCGTTGACTGTCGGCTGATGGTTCGACACGGTGAACTGGCCGTCGTCCCAGACCCACGTAAACCTGAGGCCGAAGCCGGTAGCTCCGCCGGACTCGGCATCGCTCGCATTGGCGAACCACGTCACCACAGTGTCGTTATAGGCTGCCGCTGGCGGCGAGGATGAGACGGCCGACGTGAACGTCGGAGCGAAGTCTGGCCTCTCGATGACGTAAACCGTTGCCGTGCTGACCTTCTCGTGCCCCGATTGCCCGTCCGTGAGATTTACTGTCATGGTATACCCTGGGGACGGATTCAGCATAGTGTAGGTGTGCGATTGCGTCAGAGTGATCGGCGTGGCACTGGCTCCTGCTGGCACCGTGTCATGAGCCACAGGGCTGCCGTCCCCGAAGGTCCAGTTCACCCAGAGCATCTCATTGTCGACATCACTGACCTGCACCTGGAAGGTCTGCAGTGTGTTGACTATCGGCGAGTAAGTCGGATTGAGCGGCGCATCGAACATCGGGGGTTGGTTACCACCAATAGGCGTCACCTGGAAATAGTAGAAGATATCGCCTGGCGTTGCTCCAGGTTGAGCCTTGAAATCCGGAAAGTTCGTGAATCTGTCCGTTCTGTATGCGAATAGTGCATATGGATACCACATGACAACATACGGGCTGTCGTGGTAGGCTATCCTCTGCATTTCGTGGACGATCGTCTGTCGTTCTATGAGGTTCACAGTGGTCTGCTGCTGTATGAACAATTGATCGTACACCGGGTTGCTATAGAAGGTGTCAGACCAAGCAGCCATATCACCGTTATCATCAGGTATCTCCTTGGTCGTCAGAACAGAAAGAATGAAAGAGGGATCGAGATCCGGCCACCAGCTCCAGAAGAACATATCATACTTCATATTGACCCATATCTGGTACAGGACATTCTCCGTCACCAGGTTTGCCGGTGCGCTTATGCCGATATCTTGCAGCCAGTTCGAAATCTTCTGGGCCGCCAGTTCATCTTCAGCAGCGCCAGGTACATAATAGAATTTGAAGCTCAGCTCAGCACCGCTCGTGACATTTTCCCTTATTCCGTCACTATCAATGTCACGATATCCTGCAGCATCCAGCAGAGCTTTCGCCTTTTCAGGATCGAATTTGAACTCCTCATTTTCGGGCACATAGTACTTCCAGAATGGAGTGATCGGCGGAATCACTGTATCTCCCTTATCAGCCAGTCCTTTCAGCACCTCTGTCAATATCTGTGTCTTGTTTATCGCCATGGCAACGGCCTGTCTGACAGATATGTTGCACGTCTCGATGTTCGTGCTCGCCTTAGGAAATAACGGATGGCCAGCGGCATCTTTGCCGAATCTTATGGATGGTGGTGCACAGTTGAATCCCAACTCATGAAAGTCCAACTGGTTCGCGACCTGCCCTGCTATGTTCGGATACGTGAGTGTCGTGTCCCACAGACTGTTAGGAACCTGCATTGCCACGTCGATGCTGCCTGAATAGAGCGCATTCATCATCGCGTCTTCACTCGTGAACAATTTGTACAAAACCTCATCGACATTTATCGTATCAATGTGATACTTGTCCCACTTCAGCATCCAAATGTCCCCCAGAGTCTTGTCAAAGGACTTCAGGATCATAGGTCCAGATCCTACAGGCCCGTTCGGGAAATACTTCGTGTTCCACATATCGACGCCCGGAATCTGCATGATTGGCACGGCACTCCACAGGTGCTTAGGAAGAATCGGCACGTGCATCGCGAGCATTGTGGCCTTGGGCACGTCGGTCGTGAATCTGACTGTATAGTCGTCAAGAGCGACAACCTCGGTGATGTTCTGGACGTAGCCTGTATAGAGGCCGCATTCACGAGGATTACTTATGATCAGGTTGAAAGTGAAGTTCACATCTTCAGCAGTCACAGGTATATTATCATGCCAGACGGAGTTATCCACAAGATGGAACGTCCATACCTTCCCATCGGCGCTCGTCTCCCAGGACTGTGCGAGCATCGGCATTGGCTCCTGGGTCGCAGGATCATTAGTCACCAACACTTCATACATGTTCCATGCAACCATCCAGGATACGCCACTAATCATTGAGAACGGATTGAATGTATCCTGGTTTTCGACAGTGCCAACAGTCATTATTATGGGTGCTGTTGCAGCGACAGCGCGCTCTGAAACTATCGGAGCCACCATTAGTGCGGAAGAAATGAAAATCGCCAACAAGGCTATGGATAAGCACTTTTCTATCACATTTCTCCGATGCTTTCTCGCACCGAGATCTCTTTGAATATCTTCTCTCATAGGCACACTTTCTTGGGCAGTTGCTTTCGGCATTCTATCATTTCCCCCTTCTTTTTTGTCGCGGCAATAGGATGATAAGAACAAGTGTTGCCAGCGACGAGAGCAGCATACACATGGCAATCGCGATGGACGCGAAGCCGTGCGATCTGCATCTATCAAACAAGCTCGAAGAGACTGGTCCATGCATTGACTTCCCCCCATGCTGCTTCCCACAGAAACGAAGCAGAAAAGGTAATGATTCCAAACATTATAAAGTTTTTTCTATTGCTGCAGGCAACAATTATATATCGGAATTTGATATGCGGATTAGCTAAGGGGGGTATTAATCGTGCAAATCAAGGAACCAGTGGGCGGTCAGTTGGAAATCCTATCTCGTGACGACCTGGACAAGATACACGACGCCACAGTCGAAATCCTTCAGAGACTGGGTGTGAAGATCTGGGAGCCAACGGCTTTGAAGCTCTTCAAGGAAGCAGGAGCTGAAGTCGATAAGAAGACGATGATGGTGCGCATCCCGGAGAGCCTCCTCAAAGAGACCATCCGGAAGGCCCCTCGGGAGTTCAAGCTCTACGGAAGGGACCCGGACTACGTCCTCAACTTCGCCGGGAACATCGTCCACTTCGGGTCTGCTGGCCTGGCCGTGAGGGTGCATGACCTCGATGGCAGAATAAGGCCGGGGAAGCTGAAAGATGTCGGGGACCTTGCCAGGCTCGCCGACGCGCTGGAGAACATCCACATGATTATCATGATGGTCACCCCGTCCGACATCCCGGACGATCTATACCACATGTACGTGATCCTGGAGGACTGGAAGAACTCAGGCAAGACCACGGACGGGTGGAACTACACCGCGAAGAAGGCCCAGGAAACCATCGACATGGCATCGATTCTCAGGGGCGGCACCGAAGAGCTGATGAAGAAGCCATGCCTCCTTGGCTTCACCAACCCCGTCAGCCCGATGCAGCTGTCCAAAGAACTGATCGAGGGGGCGCTGATCTACGCGAAGTACAAGCAACCGATGATCTACGCTCCCGAAGCGCTGGCAGGCGGCACCGCACCAGCGACCCTCGCAGGACTACTTGTGCAGCAGAACGCGGAGGTCCTCTCCGGAATCATGATCTCTGAGCTCGCGAACCCGGGAACCCCTGTGCTCTACGGGACGGTCTCAGCGGCGCTAGACATGAAGACAGGGGCGACAGCCCTGGGGGGGCCAGAAGTCGGCTTGCTAAACATCGCATCAGGTCAGCTGGGTAGGTACTACGGGCTCCCGCGCAGGGGCACGGGCGGCAATTCCGACTCCAAAACACTTGACGCCCAGGCGGGGCTGGAGACAGCGACGAACATGCTCATGGCGGCGCTCGCTGGCATGAACTTCATCTACGACGCCTGCGGCTCCCTCGAGGGCAGCATAGCGATATCCTACGAGAAGCTCGTGATTGACAACGAGATCGCCGGCATGGTCTCGAGGATCTTGGGCGGCATCGAGGTCACAGAGGAGACGCTTGCGGTCGATGAGATCTGCAAGGTTGGGCCGAACGCCAGCTTCCTCGGCACGCCCTTCACAGCGAAGAATTTCAGGAAGGAGCACTTCATCACGACGCTGCTTGACCGCAGGTCGATGGACTCGTGGCTGAAGACGGGTTCGAAAGACATCACCGCGGTCGCGAGGGAGAAGGCAAAGAAGATACTGAAGGAGCACGAGTCTGTGCCCATGGACAAAGGCGTCACAGCCGAGATAGAGAAGTACATCAAGAAGGAGTCAAAGACCTATGGTCTTTATGCCCTATGACATACAATTCGACAATGAGAAGAAGAGGTGTTTCGGCTATGTTGGCAGATAGACTCAGAAAAGTCAAATCACTCATGGAAGAAAGAGGGTACGAATGCTTATTCATATCGCCCGGACCGAATCAACGCTACTTAACTGGCACATATTACACCTACCCTGGTGATGCTTGGGATACGATCATAGCCTGGGATATGATCACAGCGGGAATCATTCCACTTGACGGAGAACCGGTTCTTGTAGTGCCGAAATCAAGTGAGGATTGGGTGAGAGAAATCTCGCATATCGACGACGTTCGATGCTATTCTGGTGCAAAGAATCGAATGGAGATTCTCAGAAATTTGTTGGGTAAGGTGAGGGGAACGCTCGGCATGGAGGATCACTTGCCGTTCAAGATCTATGAGCAACTTGTTGCAGCCTTTCCACAAATCAAGTTCAAGAATGCCTCAGATATGTTAAGCGAAGTGAGGCTGATCAAATCGGAGGAAGAGATTGAATATATGCGAAAAGCTGCTAGAATTGTTGAAAATGGTGTAAAGGTAGGCAGGGAAGTCATTCAGGAATCCATTACGGAAAAGGAGATTTCTTTTGAGATTGAAAAAGCAATGCGGAAATCTGGAGCTGAAAGCATATCATATTGCGTTGTTCAGACTGGAGCCAATACAGCTACGTGGGATTCTCCTTCCGAAAACCGCGTCAAGAAAGGCGATATCTTCCTAATGGATTTATCCGCAACATACAAGGGCTATCATGCAGACATTACACGGGTGACTGTTGTCGGAAAACCTAGTGAGAAGCAAAAGAAGGTTTATGGGGTAGTCCTAGACGCGCAATTGAAGGCTATAGACGCGATCCGGGATGGAGTGAAAGCAGGTGCAATCAATGATGTGGGTAGGAAAGTAATAGATGAGAGGGGATATGGCGAATATTTCCCATTTGGAATTGGTCATGGTTTGGGTCTCGAGGCACACGAAACACCCCATTTGACTGAATATAGAGACATGGATATGGTGCTGCAACCAGGAATGGTTATGACTATAGAACCTACAATCAATCTTCCAGGCGAGTTTGGCATAAGAATAGAAGATGACGTTCTGGTAACCGTCGGAGGAAGAGAAACATTGACTACCCTTGGAAAAGAGCTTGTTCAAATTTGAAAAACCGCCAGTATCCCCAGTCCATGTCCAAAGCCATCTGCAATCCACCTAGCCAAGGAATTACCGTCAATGAAGGGAATCAGACTCAATTCAAACTCAAGACTGAAAATCCTGACCGATGACCAGGTCGAGATGATACACGAAGCTTCTCTGACCATACTGGGGAGGACTGGAATCAGGTACGACAGCCAGGACGCCCGGAAGAGGCTTCTGAATGCAGGTGCTTCAACTCACCCGACGAGGAAGGGAGTTATCACCTTTCCGAGATCCATGGTCGAGGATGCAATCAGGAGAATCACGCACCGCAACGTATTCCATGCCAGAGACAGAAGATGGGATGTCGAGTACGATGGGGAGCACTTGTTTCCATACGCAGGAGGAGACGACCCAAAGATAGTCGATCTTGAGACAGGCAGACCGAGGCCCTCGACCTACGAGGATGTTGAGATGGCAGCCAGACTTGGCGACGCTCTCGAAAACAACCACATTGCATCCAGCCTCGTTATGGCAAATGACGTTCTACCGGAGCTGCTAATCCTGAAGACCATGGAAGCGGCCATGAAGAACTCGGGAAAGGCGGTCAGCGGGTACGCTCCGAACAAGGAAACGGTCGATTTCCTCGTGAAGATGTGGGCTTGCGTTTCAGGAGGGGTCGAGGAGCTCCGGAAGAGACCGTTGTTCAGGCTCTACGGATCCCCAAGCAGTCCTCTCACATTTTCAGAGCACAACTGCGATGTTCTATTGCGGAGCGTCGAACAAGGAATCCCGTTCTCAGTCGTTCCTTGCCCAATCTGCGGAGAGACGGGGCCCATAACCCTGAGCGGAGCGCTGGCGCAGCAGAATGCGGAACAGCTCGGCGGCATCATGCTGATTCAGACGATAACCACCAGCTTGCCCACCTTCTACTCAGGCAGAGTCTGCATCATGGACCCCCGCTCGGGCAGGGATCTATGGGGAGTCCCCGAGGAAGGCCTTGTGTCCGCTGCCCTAGTGCAGATGGCTCGCAGGTACGGGATGGTATCCGACACCAACGGCATGTCATCCGATATCACCAGGTGGGACATGCAGATGGGATTCGAGCAGATGATGACAGTTTTGATGCCGGCCCTGGCGGGAGCGGAAAGCATCACCGGTCTCGGCAGCGGATGGGAGGGTGCCAGCAGTCTCGAGATGATGGTCATAAACAACGAAGTCTTCAATGATGTCGCGAGGATCATGCGCGGGATCCGTGTCGATGAAGGGAGTCTCGCGATAGATCTGATAGACAAGGTAGGACACATGGGCAACTTCCTCGCCGAACCTCACACGATGGACAACCTCCGCAAGGGGGAGTTACGGGTTTCGCCGCTTTGGGACAAGCGGAGTTCCGAGAGAGTAGCGAAAGAAGGCTTCAAGCCGATTCAGGATACTGCCAAAGACCATGTCCGCAGACTGCTTCAGGAGCACAAGCCGGAGCCACTGGAAAGGGACCTGTGCAGCGGGGTCGACCAGGTCATCAAAGAGGCTGCCAAGACATTTCTCAAGTGATCCTGGACCACTCACGCCCCATGTTCAGACGAGTATGCCGATTCGAGAACGAAAGACTGGCTGGATGAGCGGCCCAGATTCTCAGCGATTCTGGAGGAAATCAAGGAGAAGAACGAGTCTCGCTGCGCGCAAAAGTCCACTTATTGAAAAAGATTCATCTCGACGATGTTGAATCTTTACTATGTGAACATCATCTTTCACGAGGAAAGCGAAAGAAAGGGTTTACATCTCGGTACCAAACCCCCCTAATTGAGAACTAGCCAGATGTCTCAGTTCAAATCCGGCTCGATTCGCACACCAAGGGAGCGATTTGAGAAGAAAAAGGAAAGGGATGGTATGTAGAAGTGGTCCCTCGCCGATATCGATGTTGGTGAAACACGATGAGGCAAGAGACCATGCTGTACGTGGGCCTGGACGTACATAAAGAATTCTGCCAGGCGTGCGTGATAGAT
>Ga0315281_10011658_pt1 | contig 12034 bp, 13 predicted proteins | sample YL17G07_0_MG_FD_204540 | JGI IMG/M metagenome (GOLD analysis project Ga0315281, IMG submission 204540) | Sediment microbial communities from Yellowstone Lake, YNP, Wyoming, USA - YL17G07_0 | ecosystem: Environmental > Aquatic > Freshwater > Lake > Sediment | place: USA: Wyoming | collected... | reverse complement strand
GCCACAATCTGCTCCACAGAAAATCGCTTCCGCTTCACGGCAAAACCTCCTCCTCGATTCCTAGATTCTGCCGGAAACTAACTCTCCAAGTGGATCAAAAAACCCGCGGCCGCTCACAGAAATCAATTCCTTTGTGGCCCGGGCGAGGAAGCCGCTGTAATTGCTTGAAAAGGCGTGGCGTCCCCGACGGGATTTGAACCCGTGTTACCGCCGTGAAAGGGCGATGTCCTAGGCCGGGCTAGACGACGGGGACGGCAGGGGTGAACAAAAGTCTAAAGTCAAAAGTTCAAAGTCTAAAGACTCCTGGGGAGCCACCACACGCTGCGCACTGGCTGTCGTGTCGATGGCAGCGGTCACAGACTGCCCCTCAATCCATCGCGCAATCTCGCATCGTAGCAGCGAGCTTGCAAGACTGTCAAACCTTCTCTGGAACTGGAATTGGAAAGGTACATCGTATCCCCCTGTGAAGGTCAAATGTGAGACGAGAATAGAGGAGGGTAGGAGTTGCTACGGCTGTCTGTGTCCTTTACTGTCAAACGTCCTTTTTCTGGGGGAGCGAGGCTTCAAAGGTCAAGTCGGTTTGCCGGGGCTGGAGGGTGACGCTTCCGGGCTCGATGATCTTCTCCAGTTCCGGGTAGCGCGCCAGCAAGGTTTCCGGCACGCGGACAGGTTGGTGGGTGAGCAGACTGATCAATTGCAGGGCGTTCGCGATAGCCTTGCCCTGGAAATGGTTATTGGTGATGACGTAGGTGACGTCAGCACGCGCGGCGATGTTCCTGATCCTTTGCGCCCAGGGCTCCAGTTCTTCCATGCTGTAAAGGTAGTCGTAACGCTCTTCCGGATGCTCCTCGGAACTGAACCAGTGTTCGTAGTTACGTCCGTGCAGCCGGACGTAGCCCACCGCGGCCGTGGAGCGGTCAGTCGGCGCGATCGAGCGCCCAAGCACCGGCTGGTCGATGTTGCAGAAGCCGACGCCCAACTCGGCGAGCAGCCGGAAAGTCTCCGGCTCGTTCCAGGAGTCGTGGCGCACCTCGAGCGCGAGCGGGTATTCCATGAATTCCACCACTAGCCCGCCCAGGTATTCGCGGTTCTCGCGGGTGTTCTTGAACGACCAGGGAAACTGCAGGAGCAGGGCGCCCAGCCGGCCCGCCTCGAGCAATGGCGCCAGGCCTTCCTTGAAGACCTTTTCTTCCTGACGACTTGCGTTGCGGTCGTGGGTGAAGCGCTGCCAAAGCTTGGCGGTGAATTTGAAATTGGGATTCGCCGCCACTTTGCTCACCCAGCCCTTGGCCGTTTTGGGGGGCGGGGGGTAGTAGAACGTGGTGTTGATTTCGATGGTGTCGAAGAAGCGCGCCAGGTACGCGGCCGGGTGAAAATCGGGCGGCTTCGGGCGCGGATAGACGGTGCCGTCCCAATCGGCGTAGGACCACCCCGCCGGCCCGACGCGAATTTCGCCGCGCGGTGGGTTTCGGCGCATATTCGCCTTTTCTTCGCCTGCCACTCTACCCCCGGCCTGACTGTTTGTCAAGGGGTTCGACCATCTCCTCGGCTGAGACTCCGATCCACTGACCTACGACCCTGGCCGGTGGACGGGCAGGCCTCGAGCCTGCTGAGGCCCCAGACCCGAGCTGGCTCCCGCATCGCGCATCGACTCCGCACCATGAACTGGGATAGAATCCTCGGGCGGCAGTTATTCTGGGACTGGGCAGGTGATGAATGACTGAATGGAGCGGCCCTCTGAAGATTCGTCCGGCGCGGGTAGATGACGCCAAGGAGATTGCGCGGATTTACAACCAGGGTGTGCAGGACCGTGCGGCGACGTTCGAGAATGCCTATGTCACGCCCGAGGAACGCTACCTGTGGCTAGTGGCGAGGCCGGACAGATATCCGGTCTTGGTGGCGGAGGTCAAGCACACCCTGATGGGCTGGGCCTCGCTCACGCCTTACAGCCCGCGCCACTGTTATGACGGCATCGCGGAACTCTCCCTCTATATTGACCGCAGCCTGCGCGGCCACGGTGTGGGCCAGGAATTGATGAAGGCCATGCAGAGTGTGGCGCGCGAAAAGGGCTACCACAAGCTGGTGGGACGTGTCATGTCTGAGAACCAGCCGGCCCGCAAACTCTGCCAACTGATGGGCTGGAAAGAAGTGGGGATTCACGAAAAGCACGGCAAACTCGGAAACGAGTGGCACGATCTGGTTCTGGTCGAATACCTGATTCCGGAAAACCTGAAGTAGCTTTGGGAAGCAGGGAGTAGCGTTCGCCGCCCTCCGGCGCGACCGTAGGCTCGCGCGGCAGCGCTGAGTTGTCCCCTCTTGCCCGGAAGGTTCGGATGAGGTTTCAGTTTCCTCCCGCAACTCGCCTCGCGGTCATGCTGGCCGCGTTGTGCCTGCCGTGGTCGAGCGCTTTCGCCCAGCAAGCGCCCCCGGCCCTGCGCGAGCGCACGCTGCTGTTTGTGGGCGATGTGATGCTCTCCCGCGGCGTGGGCGCAAAGATGAAGTCGGAGAGTGACTGGGCCTATCCCTTTCAGAAAATCGCCACCACGCTCGCCGCGGCGGACCTGACCTTTGGAAACCTCGAGTGTCCGGTGTCTGACGTGGGCCGCAACCGGTATCACCTCTACTCCTTTCGCGCCGACCCAAAGGCCATCGAGGGGCTGAAACGCGCGGGCTTCGACGTGGTGTCGGTGGCGAACAACCACCTGTACGACTGGGGGGCTCCGGCCTTGCTCGACACGCTGCGGCGGCTCCGCGAGGTGGGAATTGTGCCGGTGGGCGCAGGTGCGAACGACCTGGAAGCTCATTATCCCCAATTGATTGACCTCGCAGGGTTGAAACTCGCCTTTCTGGCTTATGTGAATGTCGAGCCCAAAAGCGCGAGGGCCGCGCCGGACACGCCGGGCGTGGCGTGGCTGGAGCCGGACCGCGTGCTGGCCGACATCCGGTTTGCGCGCCCGCTGGCGGACCTGGTAGTGGTAGCCTTGCACTGGGGAAGCGAATACGCCACCCAACCGCAGCCCAGCCAGGTGGGGCTGGCGCACCGCGTGATTGACGCTGGCGCCGACTTGGTCGTGGGCAGCCACGCGCACGTCGTCCAACCTGTCGAACCGTATCGCGGGCGATGGATCGCCTACAGCCTGGGGAATTTCGTTTTTGACCAGAAGGCAGCGGGTACCCGTCGTGGCCTCATGCTCAAAGTGAAGCTTGTCGATAAGCAGATCGCCGAGGTCACTTCCGTTCCGATCTCGATTGACGGGGCGTTCCAGGCCGTCCTGACGCCTCCGGAAGAGCTGGCGCGGGAGGCGCTGCGCGCCAGCCGGAAATCGAAAGCCAGGGCCATTAGCGCCCAGTGATGCCGGCGGCGGCCTACCCACGAAGATAGAGCGCGGCCAACCCTCGATACTGTTCCCCCTAGGAAACGTGGTATCCTACGTGCCAGCGGGGGGACAGGGAACGCGAAGGCGGTGAATTGCAGGGGGTAGGTATGAACATCTCAGCTCTGCGAAAGGCGGCAGCAGCAGCCTTGTTGTTTGGTCTGGCCCTGGTGAACTTGTCGTGCAGCGGTGGAGGGACACCGCCTGCACCTGTCGGTACCACCTCGGGGCACGCCTATGTCTTTATCGCGGACGCTCCGCCGGCGGGGACCACCATTCTGACTTTCGAGATCACCCTCAGCGACGCCACCCTCTGTCCAACAGTCAGTGCCACGGGTGAATGCCAGGGTTCGCCTCAAGTCTCGCTTCTCAGTGCGCCGGTGGACATTGAGCTGAGCCAACTCCAGTTGCAGCCGGCCTTCCTCAGTCTGAAGTCCATCGAAGCCCGTACCTACGCGGGGGTCAAGCTGACGTTCGCTAACCCTGTGCTGAAGTTCCTCGCGGCCGACGGTTCGGTCCAGGTGCTGGAAGCCCCCACTACTTTGCCGCTCAGCTTGGCTACGGTTACGCCGACGTTTGCGAGCGCCTTGAGCGTGACCGCAGACAGCAACGTGGGTTTCCTGGTCGATTTCAACCTCCGCGATTCGATCCAGTCCTCGGGGACTACCATTACGGGCATCTCCCCCGTGGTCACGCTGGTGAAACTGTCCGCCACGTCTCAGCAGACGATTGAGGAATTGAAAGACACCAGCGGCAAGGTCAGCAACCTGACGAAGACTTGCCCTACGGGCAGCTTTACGTTAACCGATTCGCTGACCGGGCTGGCCCTCGCGAACATCGGCTTCGATAGTACGACCGATCTCGAAGGGTTGAGCTGCGACACGCTGGCCAACGACCAAATCGTCGAAGCGGACGTGGAACTGCGCTTGCCGACCGCACAGACGGCCGAGTTCTTTGCCAAGGGAATCGAGCTGGTTAATTCCCCGGGCGGGGAGACAATGCAGGGAGTCGTGGTCCAGGTGAACAGCGCTACCGAGTTCGTTCTGCTGGTGCAACAGGAGGAGAACCTGTCCAGCGTGCCAAACGGCAGCTTTGTTACGGTGACCGCCGATCCGACTAACGTGCAGTTCGCGATTGACGCGGGAAATCTCTCGGTCGGCTCCTTGACTTTTGCGACCGGCGCCGACCTCCTGGCCGGACAAACACTTGAGGTCAATGTGACGAGCGGAAGCATGGTGGTGGCGCCCACGGGTTGCGCAACGATTGCGGACAACTGCACCGCGAGCGCGGACACGCTAACGCTTAAGAAAGGAACCTTCACGGCCCAGGTGACGGCGACCAGCGATCCGAATTTTACCTTGGGCACGCTGCCCAGCCTTTTCGGCACTGCCAGCGGCGTGTTCCGGCCACTCAGCGCGGATTGCCACTACTGCGCCATCACCTCGGTCCAGGTAACCACCTCCAGTGCGACGGAATTCGCAGACGAGCTGACGGGCGTTTCGGGCCTTGTAGTGAACGACACGGTCACCGTGCGTGGTCTGCTGCTCAAGAACAGCTTCACCGGACCCGGGCCGATCAGTCCCTTCCCGCCCCAGCTAGTGGCCGAAAAAGTGCGCCGGCAAACATCCTGAGACGGGCGCGGCACAGTTTGCCGCTAGGCGGTTTCTATTCCGGGGGGCCTTCAGCAAGGCCCCAGCACTTTTCCCCCAGCTTTACGTCCCGTCTGCCTGAAATCCCCACGCTAGCTGGCCCTTGCCTGGCTGATGGACTAGTATTGACGGGCGAACAGGTGAAGCGATGTCGCCGACCGCCAGGGCGCTTCTAAAGACAGGGATATTCGCCCTTGTTGCCCCCGGATTCGTCGCGGTGGGCGTGCCCTATCTTCTGCTGGGGCCGCGTGCCGAATTCGAGATGGGGAGGGCGAGATTTGCCGGCGCTCTGCCTATTCTTCTCGGCGCCATGGTCTTTCTGTGGTGTGCCTGGGACTTCGTCTTCACCGGCCGAGGGACTCCGGCGCCCATTGACCCTCCCCAGGCGCTGGTGGCGAAAGGCCTGTACCGATTTGTGAGAAATCCCATGTATCTCGCGCTGGGATTGGTGCTGGGCGGCGAAGCAATCCTGTTTCAATCTCTCAAGCTCGCGGCGTATGCGCTTCTTGCCTGGCTAGCCTGCCATCTCTTCGTGGTCTTTTACGAAGAGCCCACCTTGAAGAAGAAGTTTGGGAGCGGGTACGAGGCGTATTGCAGAGCCGTGCCGCGTTGGATGCCGAGACTCACCCAGCGCAAAGGAGCGGGCTAGCAGCCCAGCCAGCGGAAGAACTCGGGATGATAAGTCCGGATGTCTTTGCCCACGCCCGAGTCCTTGCTCCAAGCGCAATAGTATTTTCTGACGGAAGGCGCATCGAGGACTTTGGCATCCGGCTTGGTTGAAACCTCACAGACCTGCGCCACTACCGCATCGCCGGTGTCGTAGACCGTGATCTCCTCTTGCGTGAGGGGTCGGACTCCGATCGTGCCGACCACGTTGATTTCCTTGGCAAGAACCTCCAATCGCGGCGCCGATGCACCTGTGGCATCCACTTTCACGCGCGCCCAAACAGGGCCAAGGCGTTCGGCATCTATCAGGGCGCCAGGCTGGAAACCGGTGGCATAGGCGTAGTAATAGAGGACTCCCTTGCCATCCGGCGGCCAGGCGGCGGGGAAGGGCGGCGAGATTTGATAGCTCCACCCTATCCAGGCAGCAGAGCCGGGGTTGTCGGCGTCCGGCGGCAGCGGCTTCGGGATTCTCTCCCATTCGGCCTTGACCAACGCTTCGACTTTCGCCTGGACTTGCTTGGCGTCCATCGGCGTCCTTCGGCCACGGTCAACCCCGCAAGGGGCGAGCAAGACTGCAATAAGAATAACTGGGACCTGTTTCATGGTTTTGAATTATACGCGTGGGCCAGTGCAGGCCCGTGGCATCGAAACTGGAAAATCGAAAAGCGAAAACCGAAAAGCCTCAGTCTTCAATCGACAATCGGCAATCATCAATCGACAATTCCCGATCTCTAGCTCCCAGCACCTGCCTTCTCTAACTCCGCCCCCGTGGCTGTGGCGACGTCCGCGTGCAGCGAGTTGCCGTGCGCGTCCATAGTGACGATGGCGAGGAAGTCGCGCGCCTCGTAGTGCCACATGGCTTCCGGGACGCCGAGTTCGAGCAAGTCCACGCCGGTGACTTTGGGCAGGCAGCGCGCATAGAACTGCGCTGCGCCGCCCACGGCGTGGAGATAGACGGCGCCAAATTCCTTCAGCGCCGCCAGGGTTTTCTTGCCCATCCCGCCTTTGCCCATCACCGCCCGGATGCCGAAGCGCTTGATGATGTCGGCTTCGTAGGGTTCTTCGCGTATGCTCGTGGTAGGACCGGCGGCGACTACGCGCCACTTCTCCCCCTCTTTCAACATCACCGGGCCACAGTGATAGAGGACCGCTCCGCGCAAATCGCAGGGTGAGTCATGATGCATCAGGTAGTGGTGCACGGCGTCGCGGCCGGTGACCATGGGGCCGTTGATGAGCACCACGTCACCCACTTTGAGCGCGCGGACCTTTTCCTCACTCAGCGGCGGCTCCAACCGAATCTCTCTGCCCGACACCTGAAACCCGGCACCTGGCACCAGGCGTTCAACCGGCCGCTCGGGATCGCGGTAGAGCCACTTCTTGATGGCCCCGCTCTCGGCGTCGAGCAGCGCGCCCAGCCGGCGAAACGCCCAGCAATCGTAAGCGACGGAGACAAAGAAACACGCCGGCAGACGGTTGGCGGCGGTGATCTTGCAGCCAATCAGTGAGACGAGGCCGCCGAAGCCCATGGTGCCGACACCCAGCTTGTTGGCCTGCTGCATGATTTCACTTTCGAGCTTAGCGAGCACGGGATCGGGGTTCACGTCGTCGAGCGGGCGAAACAGTTGCAGCTTGGCGTGATGATAACCGGCGGCGCGGTCACTGCCAATGCAGACGCCGATAGCCCCGGGCGCGCAGCCCAGACCTTGCGCCTGCCACACGGCGTGCAGGATACACTTGCGCACGCCCTCGAGATCGCGGTCGGCGCGGCCCAGATGCTCCAGCATGCAGGGCACCGAGTACTGGGCGTTCATGTTTTCGCACCCGCCGCCTTTCAGAATCAACCGCACTTCGATGTCCGGCTCTTCCCACTGTTCGAAGTGAAGGATAGGCGTTCCGGGGCCGAGATTGTTGCCGCTGTTCTTGCCGGTGATCGAATCGACGGAATTGGGCCGCAGCTTGCCGCGCTTGGTGGCTTCGGCCACGGCCTCGAGGATCTGCTTCTTCATCAAGATCTGGTTCGTGGCTGCCGGCGTCTTGATTTCAAACGTCAGCATGCCCGTGTCCTGGCAGATGGGACCTTCGTTCTCACAGGCCATGTCGATGTTCTGGCCGATGATGGCCAGCGCCTGGCCGGCCTGTGTCGAAGGGGCTTCGGTCTCGAGCGCCAGGCCCATTGCCTGGCGAACGTCCGGCGGCAGATTCGTGGACGTCTGGATGATGAGTTCGAGCATACTTTCTTTGAAGAAGTGCATTTGCGCCTCCCGCGCGAATTATACAGCCGAATGGGATAGGTGGCGGTCGTGTGTCGCCGCAGCGACCTTTTGCGCTGCTTAACAAAAAACGAACATCCGCAACGAATCGGAAAACGCATCCATCGCGATCACCCTTATACCCGGGTGCCAGATTATACCGCCGAAAGTCCAGCGCGGGTGCAGAGCTACCTAGTGCCCGAAGCCCCGCCTGCTGGACCGCAACCGTGCCAACCTCGATAGCCACAGACAGCGCGATAGTTTCAGGGCCAACTTAGGGTGAGAGAGTTGTCGCGTCGATGGATTCTTCGTTCTAGATGCTTTGAGTAATCAATGGGAGTCGGGGCTTCGGTAGGTCTTCTTGCTCAAGGAGACTGGTTTAAGCTCTGGGCTGACAAAGGGGGGGATTTTTGGCGAACTCAAATTGTCCCTTGACAAGCAGATTTAAATATGCAAACTTATTTAGGAGCGAAAGAAAAGAGAGCGCCCGATGCCCGAGATAAGCCAATTCAAAGCTGAGTTTTTCAAAGCGCTAGCTCACCCGCTGCGCATAAGGATCTTGGACGCGCTTCGTAGCGGGGAGGTCAGTGTCAACGAGCTGTGCGCTCGCTTAGGGGCCGAACAGACTACAGGTTCCCAGCAACTTGCCGTTCTCCGGAACCGGAATATTGTCATCGGCAGGAAAGACGGCAGCAGTGTGTACTACTCGGTGCATGACCCGGCGATCTTCCGGCTGCTGGATGTGGCAAGAGAGATTTTCAACAATCATCTTATAGACGTGAAAGACCTTCTGTCTCAGTTGGAGACCACGGCCACTGGGTAAGGAGAGCGCATATATTTTTTCGATGGCCTATGCAAATATTCTAATATTCGCGTATCTTCCTCTGCTGGCAAATTGTTCCTTCCACCCTCGCGGAACCGAAGTCCTGAGCGAATTGATGGCCGGAGCACTTTCTAACTTTCGATTCGTGCGCCTGCCTGATCGGAGCCGAAAATGTGCAGACCCGAAAAGCCAGGCAAGGCTGGCAATCCTCGCAGTTGGCCGTAGCCAGCTCGGGAAAGGTGCGGTAGCACCTGCCAGACGCAATACCAAGCAAGCCCAGGGTCGGGCGATACCGGACTTCTTGTTGCGAAGTCTCCTGTTCCAGCCCAAGAGCCCAGTGTTGACGTCCGAGAGCGCGAGAAACCTTTTGGTAGATGCCGGCTGGCTCCGCAAACACCTCGAAGTTCGCATTCTTGTTGCTGGATTTTGTGACCCACTGGGATCGGAGGAGTGCACGCACGAGCTCGCGGAGCAACGCGGGACCGCAGTGAAAGAATTCCTCCTGGAAGCCGGCGTTGATTTGTCTCAGATTGTAGGAGTGAAGGGCTGGGAGAAGGCTGAGCCCATTTGTGAGTCGCCGACGCCGAGTTGTCAAGAAATGAACCGCAGGGGCCGAATTTTCGTTGCGGGGCTTACCCCCGCCCGCCAGTGATGCTCAATGGCGAACCAGAGAAACTCCGCTACGGGTGAGGAGCAGCTCAGAAAGGCATAGATGATGCGGGGATCAATCACAGGATTTCTCAGAAAGCAGAGTTGTGGATTCATTCTGGGCGAAGATGGATGCGAGGTCTATTTCGATCGGTCAGGGATTAACGCATCGGAGATCGCCGGTCTCTCGGTAGGACAGTGGGTTGAATACGAGCTTCAATACGGGTTCGAGAGATTGCGGGCTACAAATGTCAAGATTCTCCGGGGGGAACCGGGTCAAGCAAGCAGTCTTCCCGGAACCCCGCAGCACAAGGAGACCAATTCTTAAGACGGTAAGGGAGGCAGTCAACCGATGCCAGACTACTTTCTCGCGGAGCATTTCGCGGCAAAGCTGGGCTTGTCGCAGAAGGAGCTATCCGGCTTCGAAGCGAGGGGCGTGATTCGGCGCGTCGTGAGAAACGGGCGCACCTACTATTCTTCTCAGGATTTTTACCGCCTGAAGGGTGTGTTGCACTTCATGCGGAACAAAGGGCTCAGCGTAGAAGCGGCGCGAGCTTGGGTCGAAGGCGCAGCCCGAGCGGTCTCTGCAACCCCTTAGCAGAACGCACTGGAGGAGTGATGTCCAATCGCGTTGAACTGTTGAGCAGAGTCGATAGTTCCAAAACGAGTCCGTTTCTCCTATGCAATCTGCTGGCTCGACGCGCCAAACAGCTAGCAAATGGGCAGCACGTAGCGCTGTTGTCTGGGCTGATCAACGTGGTGGTGACGGAATTTCTGGAGGGCAGGCTGGAGTTTGAGGTGAACGGGCAGAGATTCCATTCCTCCCGTGACGCGCACACCGGGGAGACGGTAGAAAATGAAAAGCGTTCAGGTCGAGGCGCGACTCGCGGGCGAGGCAAAGGGAAACTACATCCCGAGGTAGACGACTTGGAGATCTCCTTGACTGTCCCCGCGGGCCGTTAACCAAAGATTCGATACACGGACCCCAATGGATTCGGCGAGGCGGATTCTGAGGGGTAAGCGGGAAAGGCCTTAGATGTTCGTCCTGGAAGAGTATCTCGCGGTTATCGTTCTGGCCGTTGTGGTGTCGTTCGCGGGGTCGATGATTCTCCTGCTGGTCCTCACGCTACAGGAAGAAAAGCAGTTTCTCGACAGAGGACTTTTCACGGGTAGGTTCGTCATGCCGCCCTCGTGGCCGAGATTATGGGCTCTGATGAAGATCGTGGAGACATGGCAAAGGCTCTCTGTCAGGTCGCCTCAAAAAGTAAAAAGGGTGTTGCGACGACTTCACATCGGTCCCCGGGCCAACAGTCAGTGGAAGACGTTTTCTGTTCGCATCGTGAAAGAAATATTCACGCGAACGGACGCGGCAAAAGATCGGACAGGCCGGCTGATGCCTTAGCAATTCTTACTGGGAGCTGATGCTGGTCCTTCGAAATCCAAGAGGAGGAACGGAAAATGGCAGTTTACTGTTTTGAATGCGGAGTTGAGGTTCCCGAGTTTCGGAAGATTGTTCGAAATGGCCGGGTGTTTTGTTGCCCACCACACGCCAGAAGCACGAGGCAAACACCAGCGGCGCCACGTGTAAAACCAACGGCTCAGCCCGCCCCGGCGCAAACGGTCGGCGGACCAAAGCCAACCGAAGCTGCTAAACCAGCGGCTCAGCCCGCCCTGGCGCAAACGGTCGGCGGACCAAAGCCAACCGAAGCCGCTAAACCAGCGGCTCAGCCCGCGCCAGCGCAAACGGTCAGCGGACCAAAGCCAACCGAAGCCGCTAAACCAGTTGCGACGAAGCCGCCGAGTGCTTAGTTTTGGAGTTGCGCGGAAAGTTGTCAAAATGTAACGCCTCCCAGAGAGGCTCTGTCTAAGGGCGGGGCGTTGCCCCGCCAGAAAGGAGTCTGACGTATGGATAACAAATTCACCGCTGCAGTGATTATTGCTGTAGTTTGCGCCGCACTTGCTGGGGTCTTCGGATATCGTTTCTCCAAGGCCTCGGATCAAAATCGTACTTTGCAGGAGCAAGTCACCACGTTACAGCAAGAAAACTCGCAGTTGAAAAGCCAGCTCGATCAACTCAACGGAGCCCACGCCTCCCTGCAACATGACTACGAAGGCTTGAAGGCTGAAAACGAGGCTCTGCAAGCCAAATACGGCAAGCCCGCCAAAGCAGCCGCAACGCATTAGGCGATCACCTCGCGAGTTGTCGTGGATCAAGTCCTTATGCGCCGGGGTCGGCGGAGTCGCTGGCGCGGCAATGCGCAGGGATGCCCTGACGCTTCAAAAGGGGACCCGCCTGGCGCTGGAACTCGAGCGGCCGCTTCTCTTCGAGCCTAAGCGATAGGTGTCTTCGCGAGGATTACCGTCCTAGGCGCCGAGCGTAGGCCTCGGCATGGACAACTGTCGCGGTTTCGACCATTTCCGGATAGGGCGTGTCCATGAATGGAGATGAGCCCCGGCTGGAACATCTCTCGATCCCAGGCCCCGAAGTGGAATTCCCCGATGCTGGCCGAAGAAGAGAACCTGGCCGGTCTGAAAGCGATCAGCCGGGACTTGATTGCCAAGGCGGGATCGGTGGATTCGCAGCAGCGGGTGGTGAAAACGGGCGGACGTTTGATCAAGCATGCC
>Ga0315281_10011657_pt1 | contig 12034 bp, 11 predicted proteins | sample YL17G07_0_MG_FD_204540 | JGI IMG/M metagenome (GOLD analysis project Ga0315281, IMG submission 204540) | Sediment microbial communities from Yellowstone Lake, YNP, Wyoming, USA - YL17G07_0 | ecosystem: Environmental > Aquatic > Freshwater > Lake > Sediment | place: USA: Wyoming | collected... | reverse complement strand
GGCTGGCATTATTGATCATCGCGGTCGTTTCTGTTTTTAAGTTTGCCAAAAGAGAATTTGATAGAAATATTATTTTCTCTTTAAGTAAATTTCTGTTCGCTTTGATTATTGTCCTGTTGATCCTTGTTGGGGTGGATAAGTTGACCCATCTTTATTCACCTCATCGAGAACCTACTCTCTGGTTAATGACTGGACCTTTTTCTTGGATCTTCTGGGGATTACAAGTGGGATGCGCCTATATTTTGCCCATCCTTTTGTTGATCCATCCCCGATCCAAGAGGACGATAAAAGGGGTGATGGTAGCGTCATTTTTAGTCGTCATGGGTATATTTGGAGAAAGGTTTGCTCTAGTCATTCCAGGAACAGCCCATCCCTTACCTTTTTATCCAGGGAAAATTGAAGGGATCTGGGGAGCAGCAGGCTCTTTCCCTTTCACACCCATCGAAACACTGATGTCGCTTGGGATATTCGCCCTCATGGGATTATTCTTCCTTTTAGGGTTAAAAAATTTAGAGCTATTACCGGTTTATGAAAGTGGGGAGCAAACACCCGTACCACCAGAGAAAGGCTGAAATTGAATTCTTTACGATTTAAAGACAGAATGACCCGGCGTGAGTTTTTAAAGGGAATTCGGCCCAAGAATGATGTGATTCCTATCATTCACAAAGAAAAATGTACCGGTTGCGGCCTCTGTGCGGTGGATTGCCCAACGGGAGCTTTAACCATTTTACAAAGTGGAAAAGAGGATATCTACCAAATTGTTTTCCGGCATGATCTTTGTAATTCCTGTGCCATTTGTGAGAAATCCTGTCCGGAGAAATGTCTCCAATTAGAGCGAATACTTGAACAAGATAGAATAGGGAAGGCCACGGAAATCATTTTTGAGGATAAAATTTCCCAGTGTATCGAGTGCGGTACCCCCTTATTTCCTCAAGCGATGATAAATCGTTTAAAATTAAAAATCTTAGGTATCGGGAATCTCCCCTGGCCGTTTGATCTTTGCCCTTCCTGCAGAATCAAAACTCAGTTTGAGAGAGAAAGGGTTGGAAAAAGCAAGGGATAAAGACAGGTCGATATTGAGAGAAAAGTTTGGAAACCTCCTTTAGACCAATAGCTATTCTAGTGGAATTAGCCATATTAATGGGAATGATCTATTCCCTATTCACTGGGGTGAAGCTTGTCATCTCTGACTTTAGTTTGGACCCGAAATACTATCCCTTTATAAAATGGGTATTGATGATCATGGGCTGTTTAGCATTGGTCTTCTTTGCTGCCCACTTGATTACGTTTTATCCCCGACTCTCACCCATGTCTAGTTTTTAAGGCCGATTAAATGGATTTTGAAAACCAGCTTTTCTGGACAAGGCAAGAAGTTTATATCACAAAAATATTTCTGCCAATCCTCATTGGCTTTCTGGTTCTCTGTATGGGGCTTCTTGCCCTTTTTGTTCTAAGTTTTTGGAGACAACATTATCGATTATGGCGCCTTGGAAAAGAGGAGGATCGTTTCGGTCAGGTAGCTACCCGACTGAAAACTCTTCTGGCGGTCGTCTTCGCTCACTTCCGAGTTTGGAATGAGTTCTATCCTGGCACAATGCATTTCTTGATCTTCTGGGGAACCCTCTTCATCTTTCTGGGCAAAATCGTCAGACTTTTCTCCTATCCGATTCCATTGACGAACCCACCTCAAAACATTTTTCTGTACGCCTCTTTCATCTCTGAAATCGGAGGGGTTCTGGTGCTCATCGGCGGAGGGCTGGCCATCTACCGAAGGTATATCATTAAGCCTTCCCGCTTAGAAACCAAGCCCACCAGAACCCTCATCTTTATCTGGGGGGGCCTGCTTTTGATTGCCGGTTATTTCATAAAAGGCTACCGGATCGCTGCCGCGGGAGTAGATATCCCACCGGATTGGTTTTCCTGGGCACCAGTCAGCTATCTGGTATCACGCCTTGTTTTAGTCCTTCCGACGCAACCTTTAAATGAACTTCTGGTCTGGCACCGGGTCTTCATCCATGCCCTGCCGGCCTTTCTGTTATTTGCCTATGCCATCATCAGCCGTTCTCCTCTGAAGCACTTATTCCTATCGCCCCTTAATATTTTCTTCCGTTCCCTCAAACCGAAAAGTGTCCTGAATCCACTCCCTGATATTGAAGAAGCCGAGACCTTTGGGGTAAAAGTGATTCCCGAGTTCACCTGGAAGCAGTTGTTAGATCTTGAGGCCTGCACCAATTGCGGCCGTTGCCAGGACGTCTGCCCAGCACACCTCTCGGAAAAACCCCTTTCACCCAGGCGGATGACCCAGAATTTAAAGGAGCATTTGTGGCGAGAGGGCCCCAAACTGCTCTCAACTCCACCGCCGGAGCGGGACCCTGAACCCATTATGGGAAACACTGTGAGCGAAGATGAGCTTTGGGCTTGCACAGCCTGTATGGCTTGCGAGGAGGTGTGCCCTGTCTATGTTGAGCAAATAGTACGGAACATTGATCTCCGTCGGTATCAGGTTCTTATGGAAACGAAGTTTCCTTCAGGATTGAAACTGGCTATTAAAAATTTAATGAACAGTAAAAACCCTTGGGGAATGAGCCGAGGACTACGGGCGGAATGGGCCAAAAGCCTGAGAGCGGGGATACTTTCTAAAGGAGCCGAGAGGGGGATCCTCTTTTGGGTTGGATGTGCTGCAAGCTTTGACGACCGGAATATAGACGTGGCTATTTCTTTGGTGAGTATCTTGCAGTCCATCGGAATTCCATTTTGGATTTTGGGCACAGAGGAGGGGTGCTGCGGAGATCCAGCACGGAGAACAGGAAACGAATACCTCTTCCAGACTCTTGCACAGGCAAATATCGAGGTATTGCAGAAATATAAGGTAAAACAGATCCTCACCATGTGCCCCCATTGTTTCCATACCCTGAAAAATGAATACCCCCAATTCGGTGGGGAATTTCAGGTCCTTCACTATACCCAATTCTTAGCAGATCTCCTTTCTGGAGGAAAGTTGAAGCTCACCAAGTCTATTAATAAAGTCATTACCTACCATGATTCCTGCTATCTTGGACGGGGTAATCAGATCTACGAAGCTCCCCGCAAAATTTTACGTGCCATTCCAGGATTGAAACTGATAGAAATGGAGCGTCACGGCAACCGGAGTTTCTGCTGTGGGGCTGGTGGAGGACGGATGTGGATGGAGGAAAACATCGGAAAGCGGATTAATCAGATGCGAGCCGTTCAAGCCCTCGAAACAAAGGCGGTGTGGGTGGGGACAGCCTGTCCCTATTGTCTGACCATGTTAAGGGATGGAATCAAAGAGATAGGCCAGGGAGAAACCATGGCCGCCTTTGACCTGTGTGAACTCGTGGAGCGATCCATTTGAACTCACATCAAATGAACCCCGAGTATTTATTATCGAAAAATTTCATGTTACGATTAAATTTAGTTTTAGTGTGAGATGGGTCAGACGATCAGCCTATCATAGAGGGAGAGGAAAAGAAGAGAGATAGAATTAAGGATGGGGGAACGACTATGGACTATATAAAAGATTTGATTCAGATCGTGGGTGAAAAGAATGTCAAGACCGATCGTATCGAAAGACTCTGTTATTCCAGAGATCTATCGGTCCATGAAGCTGTTCCTGATGTTGTTGTATTTGCAAAGAACACTGAAGAGATTTCAAAGATTATGGCTCTGGCCAATAGGGAAAAAATTCCTGTGACTCCGAGAGGGTCCGGGACAAGTGCCGTGGGCGGTGCATTGGCCTCCAAAGGTGGTATTCTTCTTGACTTAAGCAGAATGAATAATATTTTGGAGATCGATAAGCAGAATGGGTACGTGGTGGTTGAGCCGGGTGTTATATGCAACAATCTGAATGCAGCCTTAGCCCCTTCTCACTTCTTTCCTCCAGACCCGGCGAGTTCTGCTCTGGCATCTTTGGGAGGAATGGTTTCCACCAATGCCAGTGGAAACCGGGCTTTGAAATATGGAACAACCAAGCATTATGTATTGGGGTTGGAGGTCGTTCTGGCTGATGGTCGAATCATTAAAACGGGTTCAATCATAGGGAAAACTTCTGCTGGATATGACCTCACCCACTTATTTACCAACGCGGAAGGGACTCTGGGGATCATCACAAAGATTATTCTAAAGATTCTCCCTATGCCTGAGTATATTGCCTTTGCCGAGGCTCGTTTCTCTTCTACCCTGGATGCGGGTAAAGCGGCAACAGAAATTTTGACTTCAGGAATTGCTCTATCATCCTGTGAGATCCTGGATAAAGTAACGATCGATGTGGTAAACAAGACCATGGGACTCAATATCCCTGACAATGTAGGCTGCATTCTATTTATCGAAATCGATGGTAACAAAAAGGCCGTTCAAGAAAATATTGAGAAAATAAACAAAATCTGTCAAGCCAATAGAGGAATCGAAAACAGGTGGGATGATGATCCTGCTAAACGTCTTAAGATGTGGGCCGCTCGTCAGGGAATCATTGCTTCTTTGTCAAAAGTGAAGAGGGGCTCAAGGCTCCAATCAATTATCGATGACCCCGGGATACCCATCACTAAAATTCCAGAGGCGATCATGGAAATACGAAATATTGCTGAAAAGCATAACCTTCCTATCTCCACGTTCGGCCATATTGGTGATGGGAACCTGCATCCCGTTTTCATGTCAGACCCCAGGAACAAACAGCAGTGGGATGCTATCAGGAAAGCATCAAAGGACTTAATTGACCTTACTTTACGTCTGAAAGGCACTCTCACTGCTGAACATGGTACCGGAATGGCTAAATCTCCCTATATCAAAATGGAACTGGGGGAAACCCTAGAAGTGATGAAGCAAATTAAGAAAGCATTAGACCCGAATAATATTCTCAATCCAGGAAAGATGGGATTTGACGATTCCTTAAAAGATATCTATGAAAAATTTGCCTTTCAACCGTTCGTTGAAAGACCTGCTGGGATAAAAAGTTTCGGAGAGGCACTGGATAATGAAATTATGGCTTGCATTATGTGCGGATTCTGCCGAAACGGTTGCCCCATTTATGGTGAGACCTTACTGGAATCTACCAATGCGCGAGGAAGGGTGATTTTAGCGTACCATCTCCTTACTGGGCAATTAGAACCCTCTGAGGCATTGTCTGAGAGGTTCTATCAATGTACTACATGTCTCAATTGTAAGGCTGTTTGTCCTGCGGGTATCATGGTCTCTGACATCGTAGTGGCAGGCCGTGAGCGATTGGTGAAGGCTGGATTCCTTCCTGAAATTCATAAGACATTGATAGAGAATCTGAAGGCCACAGGGAATCCATTTGGAGAACCAAAGGAAAAGCGCACCGATGTATTTCCTTCAACTTTTAAACCCAAGAAAGGACCGGTGGACACCCTCCTCTTTGCAGGATGTGTGACTTCCTATCAGGATATTAACATCGTCCCCAATATCATGAAGATCCTTGACAAGGCAGGAGTCTCCTATACGGCTTTAGGAAAGGATGAGAATTGTTGTGGATATATTTCCTATCTCGTGGGAACCAAGGAGTTTAAAGAGATCGCAGATAAGAATGTGGAGGCCTTCTCAAAAATTCAGCCAAAACAAATCCTGACCACCTGCGCTGGCTGTTACAAAACCATTAAGGAACTCTATCCTAAATACACCTCCTTCAAGGCTGAGGTCATTCATGCTGTTCAATATTTGGATCAACTAATTCAGGATGGGAAAGTGAAATTTAAAGACGGGAATCCGATGAAAGTCGCCTATCATGATCCCTGTGATCTGGGACGACACCTTAACATCTTTGAACCACCCAGAAATCTACTGGCACAGATTCCTGGAGTCACCTTGGTGGAGTTTAAGAATAACCGCCTGTTGGCCAAATGCTGCGGCGGGGGAGGAGGACTCAAGGCTTTCGATACGGCTCTTTCAGGCGAGATCGCTTACAAGCGGATGTTAGAGGCCTTAGAGGTGGGAGCAGAGGTTGTGGTCTCCGCCTGCCCATCCTGTAAGTCCAACTTGCAGGTTGCTGCGGCAAGACTCCGAAAAGAGAAAAAAGGCCGAATTAAGGTAATGGATATTACAGAATTGGTGGCCGAAGCCATCGCCTGATCTGGTTTCTTCAGTTTTTTTAGTTTCTTTGGTTAAAACCAGAGAAACAAAAGAAACCAAATAGACCAGATAGACTATTTTTTGAGGTAGCCTTTCCAAATCTCCTCAATCTGATCGATCAACTCCCTGAATTCATAGAGGAGGGTCATCTCATTGAGGTAGTCTTCGAGCGAAATGGTCCTGGATTTTTCAACAAATCGCCGACAGCTTTTTCTGAGGCTTGGTCTGAGTTTGTCACAGCCAATGGTTTGAGCCCTGTGGACCCCAACAGGCAGGTTCAAATGAGCTGTCCCTTCCTCATCATAAAATCTTCCATGGAGGCAACGAATGCATTTAATCTTTCTTAATTGAATAGCTCGATCTATCTCTTCGTTCACTGCTTGAAGAATCATCCGCTTCAGCAAAGCGGCATTTTCTTTATCTTCCATGGCTCGGGTCAACTTGATGATCGTTTTCTTCGTCTCCTGGATGGACCGGGACATCTCATCGACGACAATATGCGGTGTAAACCCTTGCTCCAACCTTAATACTCTGACCCCTTGGAGGATCAATGTTTTGATCGCCAATTTCAAGGTATCTCTTGATTCATTCTTTTTCGATGGCATAGAAATCTTTTATCAAAAAAATAAGGTCTTTGCAAGAGCAAAGAGATCTACTTTCTCTGATATCGGGCCACTTCATTCGACCGATGGGTGTGGAGCATGATGGGATGCTCTTCCCGATCTACCGCCACTGCCGTGTAACGGGTCTTTCGATTTGGGGATTTTTCTTCCCTTACCAAATGAATGATGCGGCCGGGCTGAAGCAGCTCCTGAAGCCTTCCTGAATTTGGGAGAAATGCGGAGAGGGTTCGACCTCTCCTTTTGCAACAGATTAGAAACCGGTTGGGACGACTGAGGAAGCGTGCTGGTATCGTGTGATCGAAAAAGCGCTTTTTTTCCAGACGGACCGTTCATGTCCATTCTTATTAACCCCGTTGTTGCATAAAGATGTGGTTGAATCAACAGCATGCCCCCATCAAAAGGCTGTTTCTACCCTTTTGAGGATAACTTCCAAAGGTCACTCTTGGATTGATCCAGGTGACGACATTGATTTGACAGCCATCCCTCTCTGGGTAAGGGTTTGATGAATCTAAGCGCCGAATTTAATGCAACAACAGGGTTAACATACTCTTCTATTAAAAAAATATAATACGCACCCATTAGATATAGGTTTGAGCTTTCGATTGAAAATAAAATGGGAAAATTATAAAATGTGTAAACGATGCGGCTTCCGACAACCATTTTAGAAGGGAAAAAGATCTCCAGGGTCATCTTCTCTATTCGACCTCAAACTCCTTCCCACAGCCAGAACATTTTTCCCCTCATGAAACAGCTTTATGAAATGGGAGCCTGGTGTTTTGATCTCCCCTCTGCGAAGCATCTCGAATCTTTTAAGGAGTTCAAAAATTTAACCATTGGCGAAACGCTGATAGGCTTCTGCCATTTAGAAGTGGAGTTAGGAGTCTCCTTTTCAGGAGAGCCTCTCCATCGATTTGAATCAAAAGTCATCTCAACGATCAGAAAGGACCTCCTCCCTTCTCATCTACCTCGAAATATTCTCCCCTCCCCCTCTTCCTCCGGAGTCTTCACACAAAAAGAGATTGACCGGATTGCTTTCGATCCTCTCCGCTTTGATAAAGCTCTTTCCCCCTTCGACCCGGAGGAGTCTCCCTTCCTCCTGGTCGGAGAAAAATATGGAGATTGGCTCTTGGCACTGGGCCGAATCGATCTTCTTAAAGAAATGGTTTCCCAAATCAGGGAGAAAGGATTTATTCCGATCTTTTCAGGTCAATGGACGACCTTTTCCCTTCCAAAGGCTAAACCCCTCGATGTAGCGGCCTACGCCATTCCCATCAATAAAAAATGGAGCCTCTTTGATTTACAACAAGCCTCTAATCTGATCAAGAAGTTTGATAAACCCGTGATCAGCCTCAACCCTCTTGCCGACGGGGAACTCTTCAAAGAATCCGAAGAGGCTTTTTCTTTCCTCTTTGATGAATTGAAGGTTTATGCGGTGATTGCCAAGATTGCCTCAGAAGGAGAAGCCGGAAGAATCATTGAGGTCCTGAAAATATTCCCTTCTCTCATCCCACCCCGAAAAACATGATCGCTCCTGCCACAAGGGGAATGGTGAGATTGTCGCTCAACTTGATCGGAAGAACCTCGATCAATGTCGTTCCCAGTGCAGCGAGGCTTCCTGAAAATCGGTTCAGATTGGGATAGATCCAGATAATCAGGAGGGAGATGAGAAGAAAAGCCATGCTTCCTTCAAGGGTTTTTCCGAAGATCTTAACTCTCCCAATCCATTTTCCTGCCAGGGCAGCTGCTGTATCAGAGAGGATCAGGATGAGGATACTGACAATGGCAATCGATTTTGGAAAGAGGAGAATGGTCAGGATCGTTGAGAAGATAAAATAGGTTGAACCCATGAAGGTGGACTTCTCTTCTTCTCTGAGAACTCTCCTAAAAAAATATTTTTGAAAAAGGGAAGCCATCCCAGAATGGAAGTGACGAAGGAGATCAACCCATAAAAGAGCTAAAAAGAAAGGGACGAGAAATAGGATGACTGTTTTTTCGGAAGTCAACGCATACCCGATAGGAATGACCAAGGTGGCCAAGTGGACAATCTTTCTTTTGATCTCAACGCCTGTCAACATCTCGATGGTTCCAATTATGTAGCGTTCCGGTATTTACCGGAACGTCCTCCTCTTCCGCCCCAAGTAAATAGGAGCGCTGCTCTGTAGGGGCGATTCATGAATCGCCCCTACTCCGAACTTATTCGATTGAGCTTCATCATCTCCTCAGGAGTAAGATAACGAAATTGTCCGAAAGGAAGGTTTCCCAATTGAATTGGTCCATATTCGACTCGCTTCAACTTAAGAACGGTGTGGCCGATAGCTGAAAACATCCTCTTCACCAGATGGTTTCTCCCCTCTGTCACCACGACCCGAACCCAGCTATTTTTCTCCCTTTGGCGGATAAGGCTACAGGAAACGGCCTTCGCTTCCCCATCTTCGAGCATCACTCCCCTTTTAAGCCGTGTCAGTTTTTTCTCCTCTGGAACCCCTGCCACCTTCACTAAATAGGTCTTTGGAATTGAAAATCTGGGATGGGAGAGGAGATGGGCAAGGTCACCATCATTAGTGAGAAGGAGGAGTCCCTCTGCATCGAAATCGAGGCGACCCACTGGATAGATTCTCCATTTCACATTTTTAAGGAGATCCATTATGGTCGGTCTTTCCTCCGGGTCTTTGACCGTTGAAAGATAGCCTCTGGGTTTATTGAGAAGAAGAATGACTTTAGGTTCAAAAGGTGTTAGTCTTCTCCCATCCACTTTGATGTAATCATTGGAGGGATCGGCTTTAAAACCCAATGTTTCAATGACTTTACCGTTGACCGACACCCTTCCCTCGATCACCATCCTCTCGGCTTCCCTCCTCGAGGCGATCCCCGCCTTCGCTAAAATCTTTTGAATTCGTTCCAGTGCCAATCGAATTCCCTCTTAATAATATCAATAAGTTATCTCGAAATTGTAACCTTTTTGTAACCTTTTTCAAAGGGAATTACTTTTCTTTCTTGGGCCTGACTCTGAATATACTCCTCTTGTTTGCTTGCGGCTTGCGCTAAATCCTCATCGCTCGTAATGTTATACCGATCAAAAACGCTTCTGGTCTTGTGGCCAGTTATCTTCATCGCCACTGTCTCCGGTACACCAGACCGGACAAGATTTCGGACACAGGTCCTTCGAAAATCATGGAAGAGTTTATCAGAGAGGCCAGCATCTTTACAAGCCTTCTTCCATAATTTATCAAAGGGCTTGATCCGCGCTCCATCTTTGTTAAACACGTATGGGCAATTTGGCCTCCTCTCCGAGTGCAGCTCCTGGATCATCGCAAGCAATTCACCCATCAAATAGATCTTCCTACCCTTCTTGTTTTTAGATTGCCCGGGCTCCAATATGATAACCCTCTCCCTCATGCTGATTTTATTCCACGTGAGATTTAGGATCTCTCCCTTCCTCCATCCTGTAAAATAGCCGAATGTGGCGACCGGCTTGAGATGATTTGGCAAGGCGTCCCGGATGGTGAGAAATTCTGGATATTCGAAAAATCCTTGTCTCACGTTTTCCTCTGCCAATTTTTGAATATAGGGAGACTTTTGAATTTTTCCCGCCCTCTCCGCTAAGGTAAAGCATAGACTGAGCGCCGAGAGTTCCCTGTTGATACTCGAATTCATATAACCCTCATTAAGCCTTGCAGATATGAATTCATTTATCCTGTCCGTGGTGATGGTGATCGCCTTCACGTCTCCGAAAAATTCCCTAAGATGATTTGCGTAGATCATCGCCTTGTCGATCGATCGCCTTTTGTTTATCCGGTAATATGTGAGATAGTCCTCTACCAGCTTATAAAATCTTACCCTCTCGAAGAGGATCCCGGGATTCTTACCGGATGCAATTTCACCCTCCCTTATCTTCAGGAGCTTTTCCGCCTCTGCCTCCTGATCCGTGTGAGTGGATTCCTGATAAGGCCTCCCATGGCGATAATATTTGATCCAGTAGATTGACCCTCTTTGGTAGATATGACCCATTCACCCCACCTCCTTTAAATTTATGACTTCACCCAAGAACCGCTCAAAATCTTTTGAGATATAATCAACAGCCTCCTTATATTGGAAATGCTTTTCTAAAAGCCAGCCTTTAACAACTTCTGGGTTAAGACAAAAACGATTCGATATGACCCCCGCAGCCACATCTAACGCCTGACCTTTTGAAAGTTTTTCCATTCAATTCTCCTTTTCTCTTTCACCCTATACCAACCATAGGGTTCTTAAATAACTCTTCTCTTGGCCCTCTACAACCCCTTTTTAACCCTGTTTGGATGGGGTCTTATGGGGTTTGATGATTTCTCTTGCATTCATTATACGTGCCCTGATTTCATCAAATGCAAAAGAATATGTCTGACCGGACTGGGTTAGGAAAGCAAAATGAGGTTTGCCATAACCGGCTTTTATAAGTACCTCGATCATTCCCCAAACATCCTCATCCGATACGCCTAATCTCTTTTGTAGTTTCTTTAGTTCCATCCTCATCACCTCCTTTCCTACTCCCATGCGGGATGTGACATAGACCCTTTTGTTGATTTCGTCAAAAGGGTTTTACTTTCAATCCCCACTCCCGTGCGGGATGTGACGAGATAGCCCATTCGGCAACCTAACGAGCTATCAAGTCCCAATTCACGCTCCCGCATGGAGAGTGACGAAATTACACTACGTAATGTAAATCTCACCTGGTCCTTTCAATCTATGCTCCCGCATGGAAAGTGACGCTAAAACTGTTGAGAATTTGTCGCAAATTTGCGACTTTCAATCTATGCTCCCGCATGGGATGTGACAACTTCTGGTCATTTTGTCCAGAAGTCATTGAAACTTTCAATCTATGCTCCCGCATGGGATGTGACTGCCTAAATGTAACTCCATAATTCAAAAAGGTTATTTCTAAGACTTCCGCGTATCCTGTCCCCTTTTCTACCCTACCTATTCAGTTATCAAAGAGCTATCTGGATAAATCTTGTAATTTCTACGGATTATATCTTCTGCGAACCTCTCAGGGAATTTATGTCAGCTTTCTTTTCGCCCATCCTTCCCTCATTCTTTTGTCCCGTTCCCGGCCTGCCTCCAAAAACGAAGCATGTTTTGGATTGGCAATCCTGAAAAGCATTTTCTGTGCGTTCTGTTTAGCCGACAAGAAAAGTTTGATCTTGTCCTCCGCCTGAATCGGGCAAATGCTCAAAAAAATAGAAAACATGACCTCGATGTCCGTGTAAATAGTTTTGAGTTTCTCGTCCATGGGGATCCTCCTTTTTTACTTGTCAGGAGGCCCCCACTATGCTACA
>Ga0315281_10011656_pt1 | contig 12035 bp, 13 predicted proteins | sample YL17G07_0_MG_FD_204540 | JGI IMG/M metagenome (GOLD analysis project Ga0315281, IMG submission 204540) | Sediment microbial communities from Yellowstone Lake, YNP, Wyoming, USA - YL17G07_0 | ecosystem: Environmental > Aquatic > Freshwater > Lake > Sediment | place: USA: Wyoming | collected... | reverse complement strand
TCCCCACCGCCTGAGCGCCGTCTCCGCGTTGCCCTTTGAATCATGCCTTAGTGCTCAGAAGCCTTGGATGACAATCTGAAAAATGAACACGGGAAGTGAGGCCGTGAGAACAATCAATTGGTTCCTTTTCCCAGCCCAGGCTAAAAAGAAGATCCCCTTATGGTGACTGATAAGAGAAAGGAAAATTACGGCATAAAGACCTTAATTAACTGCCCTCCGAGCTATATTTATAAGAGGTCGGGGCTCAAAAATATGAAACAAAAGCTCAATCAGAGGAGGCACTAGTTGTGGTCTAGAGGAAGTGGAACTATTTACTTTACACTTCTACCTATGGACCGCTTAAAATTTTGCATTTTCAATTATCTTAACAAAAGTTGGCCGTTTTCCGCATTAAAAAATAGTAAGTTTTTTTCGTCAAACCCTACTACTACCTCTTCGGAGATTTTTAGCTGTATATATGGCTTTGTTTCCAAGCGGATTAAATTGTCATCTAATTTTAATGAAATTAAAGTTCTTTCACCAAGGGGTTCAATCACATAAACAACAGCTTTAAATTTGCCTTCCAAACGGTCATTGACTATATATAATTGATTAGGGCGGACGCCTACGATGTATGTTTCCAAATTAAAATTGCATAACCAGTCATAAAGCTCCTTTGAAATTGAGAAACTAAAATTATTGGAGCCAAAAAGTAGAAATTGCCCCTCTCTCACCGCGACTCTGCACTTAAAAAAATTCATAGGTGGTTCCCCGACAAATCCGGCAACAAACAAATTGGCAGGTTTCAAATATAAATCAGAAGGGGAACCTAATTGCTGAAGAACCCCCTCATTCAATACAGCCACCCTATCTGCCATAGTAAGGGCTTCAAGCTGATCATGAGTGACTAATATCGTAGTTGCCCCTAGAACATGAAGCAAACGTTTTAATTCCGCTCTCATTCTCAACCTGAGAGAAACCTCCAGATGCGATAAAGGTTCATCTAATAAGAAAACAGAGGGATTTCGGACCAACGCACGAGCTAAAGAGACTCTCTGTTTTTGCCCCTCGCTTAGATTTATTGGTTTTAAAGTTAAGATATTTTCAATCTCTAAGGTCTTGGCGAATTTTAGTACTTGCTGTCTGACTTCAAAAGGAGAAAAGTTCCGGATTCTCAAGGGATAGGCTATATTTTCAAATACTGTCATATGAGGGTAAAGACCAAAATTTTCAAAAGCCATAGCGGTATTCCTTTGAGCTGGAGTAAGATCGTTAACAATTTTTCCATCTATTAATATTTTTCCTCTTGAAACCTTCTCTAAACCTGCAATCATCCTAAGCGTTGAAGTTTTTCCACAACCTGAAGGGCCTAATATTGCAAAAAATTCGCTTTTTTTGCACTCAAACGATAGATTTTTAACAGCTATTACCTCGCCGTATAATTTCCAGACATTTAGTAACTCAAGAGCGTTCATAGTTTGCCTCCAGATTAATGCGCTGTTTTGTGTCTTTTGTAAAAAAATGTAGAGCTTCAGTAGGAATTCTGACCAAGATATGTTGACCTACCTGAAAATGGTATAAACCCTCTAATTTAACTTTCCAAATCGCATCTCCCGTTTTTAGCGTAAGAATCGTATTAGCCCCAAGGGGTTCTGAGACGTAGACTTCCCCGGGGAAAGTTCCTTCCGTTGAGTTATTTTCAACCTTACAAGCATTCGGTCGAATCCCAACTATTAAATCAGGTCCTGCTGTTTCAAGATATATTTTCTTCGCTATATTTGCTCCTAATTCATAGGGTAGCGGAAGTCGGCCTTCAAGAATTTCTAAAACCCACGTTCTTTCTATTTGCTTTAGTTTACAATCAAAAAAATTCATAGGAGGATCGCCCACTAACGTGCCTACAATTACATTCGAAGGGCGATTATAAATTTCGTTAGGAGTCCCGACTTGTAAAATCTCTCCTTGATAGAGAAAAACAACTCTGTCTGCCATGCCAAGGCCCTCAAGATAATCTGGAGTAGCGTATATTGTTGTTACTTTCATATCCTTTTGCAGTTTCTTCAATTCGCCACGCATCCTGTGACGCAATTTTGCATCAAGATGAGCAATAGGCTCATCCAGAAGATAAAGAGAGGGTCGTCTCACAAGGGCGCGTCCCAATGCTACCCTTTGCCTTTGTCCTCCACTTAACTGACCCGGCTTTCGATATAAGCAATCTTGGATTTCAAGCATTTCGGCAATCTTTGCGACACGGGCCTTGACTTCGTTCTTGCTTAAGCGTGGAACCTGCCTGGGGGAGCGTAGGGGAAATGCTAGATTTTCAAATACGGTGAAATGTGGATAAAGAGCATAATTTTCAAACACCATGGCTATATTCCGCTGTTCTAAAGGCAAGGAATTTAAGTTGCGCTCGTCAAAAAAAATTTGTCCTTCATTTGGTTTTTCTACGCCCGCAATTATTTTCAACAGGGTTGTTTTGCCTGCTCCGGAAGGACCGAAAATTACTAACAATTCCTCACTCTTCACCTCCAGATTTAATTTATTTATAGCAACTACATTTCCATATTTCTTTGTGATATCAATCAATTTTAAGGTAGCCATGCGGATATCCTCCGTTTCAACGAACTCCACCGAATAAAGTTCCCTTGATTAGATATTTATCAAGATACAGAACTACAATGGAAGGCGGAATTAGAGCAATCACTGCAATAGCCGAAAGAATCCACCATTTTGGCTCCATCTGCGTTCTTATGGTGGTTATAATAATCGGTAGAGTTTGGGCATCGCGGAAAGTAAGCATTAAAGCCATTAAAAATTCATTCCACGCGAAGAAGAAACTAAGCAAATACGCAGAAGCCAAGCCTGGGGCAGCTAAAGGCAGGATAACTTTGCGGAGCTGATCAAATTTTGAATAACCATCAAGAGCAGCGGCATATTCGATTTCTCTAGGAATGCTTGCAAAAAAATTAGTTAATAAATAAACTGCCAAAGGCAAATTGAACCATGTATAAGCTAGAATCATACCGAATCCGCTATCTAATAAATGCAGAAACTTAAATATGAGATAAAGGGCAATTACAGCCACAATTGGAGGCATAATTCTTTGAGATACGATTAGAAAATTTAGGTTGTCATTCTTAAAAGGCCCGTATTTATACGAGTATCTAGCTAAGCCATAAGCGCTTATGCTTCCGAGTAAAACTGATAAAAGAGCGCTAAAGAAGGCATAAAGAATACTGTTGAGTAGTCCTCGCAAGAAATCTATGCGACCGTCTCCAAAAAAAATAAACTGCCATGAGTTCGTAGATGGAGCAAAATCTATAAAGGGGAAATAAAATGGTCCCTTATAAATTTGGATTGGTGTTTTAAAAGCAGTAATTAATGTCCAATAAAGCGGGAAAAGAGCAAAAATAACCCAAACGACCAGAAAAAATCTGGTGATAAAATAACCTAGTCCCCTTGATTTCATTTTAATGCTTCCTCCCTTTTTTGAAGGACTGATCGGCGCCTTACCCATTCTATGGTTTTCAAAAAGACATTCAGTATGAGTACAACAATAATGAGAAGAATTATGCTCATCGCGGCTGCATAGCCTAGATTCCCTGTACGAAGACCAAGGTCATACGCATACAGGGTTGTACTAATTGTCGCAATTCCAGGACCCCCAGCAGTAGTGAGAAAAACTATGTCAAAAATTTTAAAAGCCTCAATAGTTCGCAGAAGAATAACAACGATTGTTGTGGGCATGAGCATTGGGAAAGTAAGGTCCCAAAAAATCCTCCAGGAGCTTGCACCATCAACCATCGCGGACTCGAATGGTTCTTTCGGAAGTGATTTTAGCCCTGCAAAAATGATTAAGAACATAAATGGAGTCCATTCCCAAATATCTACAATAATAATGGAAAACAAAGCTGGTAATGGCTGGGTCAACCAAGCCGGGCTAGTAAGGCCTACCTTATGAAGAAGATCAGGGATTGGCCCATATGACTGATCGAATAACATTTTCCAAATGCATCCCACTACTGCAGGGGTTGCAGCGAAGGGCAATATCACTGCTAACCTTATTAAACGCAAGCCTCTAGTAAGCTGGTTTAGAACCAGTGCAAGTAGCAAACCAAAAATATATTCAAAAAGCACCCCGAAAATTACAAATATGAACTCATTTCTCAAACTAGTCAGAAAAATAGAATCTTGAAAGAGCTTAATATAGTTGCCTAAGCCAATCCAATGGTGTTCGCCACTAACTGCCCAAAAGTTTAGAGATAAAAATAGAGTAAATAAAAGTGGAAAGATAGTTAAAGCAACAAAGAACAGCAAAGCCGGGCTAATAAGTAAATGTTTCGTCCATTCTATTTTGGTTTTTTTGGGTTTACTTATAATCAAGTGAGATTCCATTACTTGATTTTTCTTTTATTCTATCAGGGGCCAAAAGCCCCTGATAGAATAAAATTTCCCTCCTTCTCTTTATGTTTCGTGGTTATTACGGGGCAAGACCATAGTTGCTTCTGTAAACTGCCTTCTGGCTATCTAGTCCAACTTCCTGAGTTATCTTGTCCCACTCTTGCGCTGCTGCCTTCAAAGCATCTTCTGGAGACATTTGCCCTGCAATTGCCTGCGAAAGATACTTATCCAGCGCGTCGATATAGCGTCCAGCTTTTGGAATTCTTAAGTCATATTGAGCATTTGGATGAGTCATTCCCTCTTTTTGAACTTCCAAATACTGATCAACTGAGTCATCATATTTGACAGCAGAGGTTTTCCAACGATCTGGAACAAATTGGCTGTAACGATAGGGATTTCGCGCGGTACCAGGAGTAGTTACTGCTTTGAATGCGTTTTCGGTAGTGTCTATGAAGTTAATAAAGTCCCAAGCAGCGTCTGGGTGCTTACACGTGGATGCAATTGAAGCATGCCATCCACCCCAACCCAGATATGGAGCGTACTGAACACCGTCAAAATGATCCCATTGACCGGTAGTATAGTTGTATACATCATTAGAACCCGGAGCCAGAAAATAACCGATTTTCCCTTTAATAGTGGATTTTTCCGGATCCTGAGACATAATGCCTACATCAGCCCAATCGATACCAAGGGCAAAATTACCAGCAACGAAGTTTCCTCTCATGTCACCACCGCCATATGTTACCATTTCAGGTGGTCCAAATTTTTTAATATCGATCCAATCTTGTAGTGCTTTGACAAAACCAGGATTGGCGGCCTGTGCCTTCATTGTATCTGGGTCAAAAAAGAAGGAACCTGGTTTTCCTGGATAGGCTGAATAGGCAGCTGCTCGAGTTAGAAAAATGTATGGGCCAACATCATGCGGCCCCAGAGCCTCTAAGCAGCCCCAATCTGGCTTTCCATCTTTATCCCAATCCCAACCAGTAAAAAATTCGGCTATATCGTGATATTCTTCCCAGGTTTTCGGGGGAGCAAGATCATACCCATATTTTTCTTTAAATTTTGTTTGGTACTCAGGATTTTCTAAGGCGTCTTTGCGATAATAGCCGAAAATAATATCTCCATCCATTGGGATAGAATACCGTTGCCCTTTGACGTACATAGCTTTTTGCATCACGGGTAGCACGTCATTCCAGTTATCTTTTTGGGGATAATATTTTTCTAGTGACATTATGTAACCAGCCTCTGCAAAATCAGGAATCCAGTTGGCAGCATAAATAGCTACATCATAAGTCCCTGCCCCGCTGGAAAACGAAGTTAATAACTTAGAGTAAAGATCTCCAAACGGAATTTCCACGACTGTAATTTTACCTCCAGTTTTTGCTTCCCATTCAGGCACGAACATCTTTACTCCAGGAGCCATAAAGCTTCCCACAGCTACTGTGATATTTACTCCTTCAAACGGCTTAGCAGGTGTAGCGCTAGGGGTGGGCGAAGCGCTGATAGTTTGTGTAGGGGTGCTCGGTTGTGCGCACCCGGTAATTAAAAGCCCTAGTCCTAGTGTTAGAACACCTACCCACAATAAAATTTTTTTCATCTTCCCCTCCTTTTTCTGTTCCTCAAAAAATTTTTTGTCCCCAACAGTTTAATATTTAATCTCCTTTTATTGTTTTTTAGTTAATCGCCTCCTTTTCTCTACTAGACATTTTTTTTACCTTAGCTCTGATCAAAAAAATCACGTTATTATTCTTTGGGTAAAGAATTCAGTAAAGCGCTCTGCCTGAACGTCCACGGCTACATCCGTGTTAGGCTCTTTTTTCTTTGGGATCGTTCTCAAAATGTCATTTCGAATTAGTAGATCCCTATCAATTGGTGTTGGGGCATATTCTACATCCACATGTAACCGCGCCGTAGTCACAAAAGTCCGATCAATCGAAACACCAACAGTAAGTGGGTCATGGAGCCAAATACCCGTGAATTCAGTAGGAATCCCCACGGATAAGTAAATCTGCCGTTCCTGTTCAGGCCAGGCATCCAGTATATTTGAAACTAATTTTGGCACAGGCTTATTTGTTGCTCTTATTAACGCTATTTGTTCAGGCTTTAATGGAACTTTAAGCGTTACGTCGATTGGAACCAAAGTTATCGGTGCTCCTGAATTAAAAACTATTTCAGCTGCGACTGGATCATTATTAAGATTGTATTCCTCAATTGGGGAACGTCTAATTCCTTTTTGATCAACGACTGGGACTATAACCCCGCCCATAATGATCAACTCTTGGATTTTTTTGGCAATATTGGGCTCTTTTGCTAAAGCCACCGCAATGTTGGTCAAAGCACCTAAAGTTATAACAGTTATTTCGTCAGGGTTAGCCAAAATACAATCAACAATGAAATCAATCGCATACCCTGGAGAAGGTTTTAAGGATTCATCGGAAGTGTCTAAAATATTTGCACCTTCCCAACCAAACATTAGAGCATTACCTTTCAACGGTTTGCCACAACCCGAAAAAACAGGAATTTCTGATTTTCCGGCAATGTTGAGCACCTTTCTAGCTATTTTTGCTCTAAGTATGGTGTCTCCGTAAACAGTTGTAACTCCCTCTAACTTTAATTCCGGGGATTGTGCAGCTAACAATACAGCAAAAGCATCATCATAATAGGTCCCAATATCAGTGTCTATAATAATTCTCCTCATTTTCTACCGCCTCCTTCACAATTTAATGATCCAATATCTATCATTCATCTATCTTTCCCTCATAAGTGTTTTCACCAGCCTTTCCAATAATACTTACAAGCACCCCAAGCCTGGCAAATACCAAGGCCTGGTTGGCACCCTTGCCATCCTTCACTTGAGATGTAAAATATTTGAGACTTAAGGACAGGAGTCTTCTGCGCACAACCCGCCAAACTGGCAAGAAGCAGGGCAGCGATAAGAAAAACAAAAATCACTTTTTTTGTTGCTTTCTCCTCTAATTTTGGATTTATGTCACACAAAGTATATGAATGGGTGTAACCCATTGACACCAAAAGTAGCAAGGCAGAAGAGCTCCTTTGCTCTGGGCCATTTAGTCTCGAAGGAATCTGTCTCTTGCCTCCTGAAACCATAGCAGGCTCGTTAGCCTTTAAGCGCAAGTCATTATAAAAGGCATCCCAAAAAACCAGAGCCTTTTGAGGGACCCATGAAGAATTGGCCGGAAAAACGTTACAAAAGGTCTGATTACCTGTCTTGTATTCGCAAATATCTCGTAACCTATAAATATCTTCCAGTATAGGTAGCCCAGCATCCGCTACTATCAGAAAATCCCTATGCCCCATGCTTGCCACCAAAGCGGAAATCTCTCTGTTCAGAATACCCGTTTTCTTCATTTTTTAATTGCTCCTCTGGCCTCTAAAAATTCCTCCACCTCCGTTCTCGAAGGAAGGGAGGATTGCGCCCCTTTTTTGGTCACAGTAAGCGCTCCACTTGCGGAGGCAAAGGAAATGATTTCCTCCATTTTCCATCCTGAGGCGATACCCATAGAGAGTGCTCCTAAAAAGGCATCCCCAGCAGCTGTAGAATCCACTACCTCCACTTTGAAAGCTGGGCAGGAAATTATTCTTGAAGAGGAAGCGTAAAGACTCCCCTTTTCTCCTAAGGAGACGATTACTTCCTTTGCCCCCTTTTTTAAAAACTCTCTGGCTGCCTCTTCTGGACTCGGAGATTCCCAGGAGTTATTAGCCAGAATGGCGGCCTCAATTTCGTTAAGCACAAGGAGGTCAACATTTTTCCAGATTTCTTGAAGCAAGGGACGGGCAGGTGCGGGGTTCAGGATGAGGTAAGCTCCCTTTTCCTTAGCCATCCTAATTCCAGCCTGGACGGTCTCCAATGGGGTTTCTAATTGGAAAAGAACAACATTGGCCCAGGAAAAGGCCTCTTCGTTTTGAAGCAGGTCCTTTGGAGTCAAATCCATATTAGCTCCTGATGAAACCACGATGCTATTTTGCCCATTTTTATCCACGACTATTAGCGCTACCCCGGTGGACTGTCTTTGGGAAACTAAAACTCCGGAGATATCCATTCCTTCCTCAGACAGCCCCTGGCGCAGCTTCAAACCAAAGGAATCATTTCCCACCTTGCCAATCATGCGCACCTCTGCTCCCAGCCTCCTTGCGGCCACGGCTTGGTTGGCTCCTTTCCCGCCAGGGAAAGTGCCAAACTCCTCCCCGATAACTGTCTCCCCAGGTTGAGGAAATTGGGGTGCCCTGATCACCAGATCCATATTGATGCTGCCCACAACCAGAACCCTTGGAGTCATTGATTTCTCCTAGAGCAGGATTCCCTTTCTATAAGGGTCACGGGAAGCACATAGCGTCTAGCAGGGAGATTGCGATCCTGGAGCCTCTCCATCAACATAGTCACAGCCATCCTTCCCATTTCCGCTCTGGGCTGAGCGATGGTGGTAAGCTTGGGGTTTAAAAAAGAGGCCAGGGGGATGTCATCGAAACCTATCACAGAAATGTCTTCGGGAACTCTAAGATGATAATCGCGGATACAGGCAATTGCCCCTACCGCCATCATGTCATTGGCGGCAAAAACTGCCGTAGGCGGAGGAATTAACTTTAGGAGTTTTTCCATTGCCCGGTAGCCTCCCTGATAGCGAAAATCTCCCGAGACCACGAGTTCTTTCTCAAGGTGAATTCGGTGCTTCTCTAGGGCGCGCCGATAACCGCGCAGGCGGGCTACGCTTGTAGGTAGTCCGGAGGGTCCCGCAATGAGGGCAATGCGCTCGTGTCCAAGCGCAATCAGGTAAGAGGTGGCTTTTTCCCCTCCCTCAAGGCTATTTGAAAGCACGGTGTCATATCTTTCCCCGTTGAGGTCCCTGTCCACGACGGCTACGGGGATACTACCATCCAGGGCAGGATTTTTCCTGGAGGAGCGATTGGTCCCAACCAGGATCAAACCATCCACCTGCTTGGAGACCAAGACTTCAATGTAGAATGATTCTCTTTCTAAATCACCATCGGAATTGCACAGAATTACAGAGTAACTATTTTCAAAAGCGGTTTTCTCTATAGCGCGTCCCAGTTCTGCAAAAAAGGGGTTTGATGAGTCCGGCACTATCAGCCCGATCGTACCAGTACTTTTCAGGCGCAGGCTGCGGGCAATTTCCGATGGCCGATAGTTCAAATCAGCTATCGCCTGTAGTACCTTTTCCCGGGTTTGGGAAGCGACATCCGGGCGCTGGTTCAGGACCCGGGAAACAGTCTGGGTGGAGACCCCCGCCCTGGCCGCCACATCTTTAATTGTCATCCTTTTATTCTCCACGGCAGTCATGTTATCGTTCCCGTTAACGATGATATGATAGAGCAAGTTTTTCCAATTTGTCAAGGGGTGTTAAATAATAAGCCCTTGTTTTTCTTTGCGCAGCAATTAACATCCCGGACTATGCTGAACCCCAGAGAACCAAATGATTGCTATGTACGAGTTTAGGCCTCTAAGTCAGGGAAAAGGAACAGTACTGATCCTTTTCGGAGAATTATCCGACTTCAAACTTCTTAACCTTCATCTCCGCCACCACCCGGGATAGATCGTTGATGGCCTCGTTGAGCTTCTCCAGGCGCGTTTACATGCGCACCAGAAAGTAGGCCGCGACCTCGATGTGAAAGCCGTAATTGGCTATGGCCTTGAGGGACTCTTCCATTCAGATCTCCTCACTTGCGGTCTCATTCCAGGGGCGGAAGCCTACCCAGATATGCAAGGACGCAGTAAATAAGGCTTGCCGCCTCAATCCGGGTGATGGGTTGGTCTGGGTGAAAGGTGCCATCCTCGTAGCCCGTGAGGATCCCGCAGTCTCGAAGAGCCAGGGTGATCTTCCTGGCCTTTCCGCTCCAGAGAGTAGGGGAGAGGTCAGGGAAAGGATCGTGGGATTGAGAGGGGTTGCTCACTTGAGGGTTTCCCTTCTTCCCGGAATTCAGGAAGTCCAGCACCCCGCAGGCGATGGCGTGGGCGCACTTCTGCTGGAAGTCCGTGGAAGCGAGGAGCCTCTCTTCCACGGGATTGGAGATGAAAAGAAGCTCTAATAGAACAGCTGGTCCCGGGAAATAACGCAGAACTCCCATTCCCCCGGTCCATTTAGGATCAGACGCAGGGCGCCAGTCGGCATCATCCTTCACCCCACGGGAAACAGCCCCCGTTTCCGAGATCAGAACCCCCAGGATGGAGGAAGCCAGCCTTTGCCCCTCTTCGTTCCCGTGGGCATACCAGGCTTCAATCCCTCGGGCTTGGGTGCTTCCGGCGTTGCAGTGCAGGGAGATCAGAATATCGCATCCCTCATTTTTGGCCTGCACCGCTCTTTCTGAAGCATATAAGGAGCGGTCGCAGAGGAAAGCCTCCTGCCCCAGAGCCAGGATGAAGTTTCCTAATTTACCTGCTATGGCCTGGGTAATGTCAGCTTCTCTGGTTCCGTAGGGTCCAATAGCCCCGGGATCCCCGTCTTTCCCGTGTCCGGCATCGATGGCGATCTTCATTTTATCCTCCATCTGGCGGAACGGTTGGCGTCTTATCCCCCTGAATCTTATTCAAATTCTGCACGGCGGAGATCACCCCGTGGGCGTTACCGAAGACGTAGCCCAGGCTTGCGGAAAGCAAAGCCACTACGGCCTGGGAGTCCAGCTTTCCGGCATACCCCAAAATGATGGCCGCCGCGCAGACGATGATCACCACCGCCAGCTTTGTCCAGTTAGAGATTTCCATTTTTCCACCTCCTGAGTGTGCGTTTTTGAGGAAGCGGCCTCCCCCTTTCCTCCCCCTCAAACTTTCAGGCTCTCACAGAGCCTTAACTAAGGGGCGGGGATAGACCCCGCCCCTCTCCCCCATTGCCCCAACTAGGGCAGAATCCCAGTTACTGTCGTTCCTGAGATGTAGGCCTCCTTGATCCCTGTAAGCTCCCCGGAGCTTGCCAGGATGATGTTCCTGGAAATCAGGTTCTGCATCACCTGGGAAACCTGAGTGCTCGTGAGGTTGCTCTTGGGATCCCGGAGGGAAATCGTGTGCGTCCCACCCTCGCTGGTTGTAAAGACCAGCTTGAGGTAAGTCCTCGTTTCCGCCATTTTTCCTCTCCTTTCTTCAGGCTTTTTCTACTCCTTCAAGCGGTGTGGAAGCGGAGCAGAAGCGGAGTTCTAACACAAATATGCAAGTGTTGTTGCGTTTAAGGAAAGGGTTGGGAATGAATTCCCCTTCCCTTTAGGGAGTAGGAGTAGAAGTGGGCAGGAAGGGGCTGGGTGGGTTGGTAGTGTTCACCTTCACCCAGAGGACGAACTTCCCCACATACAGGTTGAAGGCGCTCAGGGGCCTTCCTGCAGCTAAAGCCGCAGCCTTCCAGGCGTCCTTTGTGCTCTGGTCCTCCTGGTGCCACTGGCTTACCGCATCGGTGAAGGCGTCTCTGATCAACACCTGGTTTTGGGTCCTGGGATTCATGGGGATAACGTGATTTCTCACGTACCTGATCCCCTTCCACTTGGCGTAGGTCAGCTGGTTGGCGTAGGTCCCAGATGCGTCAATGGACATCAAAGGAGCATATACCTTGGCCATTTTTCCACCTCCTTTCCTTTAGCTTAGCCCTCGAGAAGCTCCACCGTGGTCACGGCCTGGACATCGTAAAGCGGATAGAGGA
>Ga0315281_10011655_pt1 | contig 12036 bp, 10 predicted proteins | sample YL17G07_0_MG_FD_204540 | JGI IMG/M metagenome (GOLD analysis project Ga0315281, IMG submission 204540) | Sediment microbial communities from Yellowstone Lake, YNP, Wyoming, USA - YL17G07_0 | ecosystem: Environmental > Aquatic > Freshwater > Lake > Sediment | place: USA: Wyoming | collected... | reverse complement strand
GGGGATCGGGCTATTCTGGGCCCTCGAGCTGGTCAAAGACAAGAAGACCCGGGAGCCCCTGGTGAAATGGAATGCCATGGGGGCCGACGCAGCCATCGCCAAGGAGATCAATAAACGGCTTCTCGAAGGGGGGGTCTACACGACGGTGCGCTGGAACTTCCTCTTCGTGGTTCCTCCGCTGTGCATTAAGGAAAATGAACTTCGGGAAGGCCTGGCAGTGATCGATAAAGTGCTGGATTACGCGGATACGATGGCGGGGTAAAAGCAAGGAGCAGAGAGCGGAGAGCATAGAGCAAAAAGAAATGATCACCGACCAATGATCAATGACCAAAGAGCAAATAACGAGTACCGAATAACGAGTAACGAATAACGAATAAAGATTTTAATCACCTCTTCGCATGATCGGTGATGAAATGATCAAAGCCAGAAAATTCCATCAGATTCCTCCGGAGGCTGCTGCCGACCTCATCCTGTGGAGCGGAAATATCATCACTGTGGACCCGAAAAGACCGGTGGCTCAAGCAGTGGCCGTCAAGGACGGGCGCTTCCTGAAAGTCGGGAGGAATGAAGAAATCAAAGCCCTGGCGGGTCGCAAGACCCGAAGAATCGACCTTCGGGGGCGGACGGTAACCCCGGGCTTTATCGATTCGCACCAGCATTTGTCCCAGTATGGCACGGATCTCCTGCAGATCGATTGCAGCCCGAAACGCTGCAAAACCATTGCCGACATTCAGAAGGCCGTGCTGCAGGAAGCCAAGCGGAAGCCCCCCGGGGAATGGATCCGGGGAGTCGGTTACGACGATACTAAAACCCAGGCCGGAAAGGTGTTGACCCGCTGGGAGTTGGATGAAGTCGCCCCGGGGCACCCGGTTTTTATCCAGCAAGTCAGCGGCCATTGGGGGGTGGTAAACAGCAAAGCCCTGGAAGCCGGCGGAATTCGGGAGGATTCCCGCGATCCCAAGGGCGGCGCCTACGGACGCGACCGCGGCACGGAGGGATTAAACGGCATTCTTTATGAACAGGCTGAGTTTGCCTTCGTTTTTGAAGGGACCACCGGTCAGCCGCCGATCATTCCGCCCTTTTCCCTGAAGGATCGGGTGAAGGGAATGCGCCTGGCTGGGAATCGCTACCTGGCCTCGGGAATCACGAGCGTGCACGATGCTCTCGTTTCCGCCCAAACCCTGGAGACCTATCAGAAAGCGTTGAGAACCGGGGAGTTGAAACTGCGGGTTTACATGCTCATCAGTATCGAGTACCTCCCCCAGCTTCGGGCTTTGAACCTGAGGACCGGATTCGGGAATGAGTGGCTGAAGATCGGGGGGGTCAAGATTCTGGCGGATGGGGCCATCGCCGGCCGCACCGCCTACCTGTCCGAACCGTATATCGGGTCCGAGGACCGGGGAATCCTGGCCGTTGAATCGGAACAGGTCCTCCATGATTTGATCCGCCAGGGCCATGATGCGGGTTTCCAGGTCTGCGTCCATGCCAACGGGGACCGGGTCATCGAAATGGCTCTGGGCGGGTTTGAGAAAGCATTGGAGGAATTTCCCCGGAGGGACCATCGCCACCGGCTGGAGCATTGCACGGTGGTGAACCCCGAAATATTGAAGCGGATCAAGAAGCTTAAGCTGCTGGTGACTCCCTTTGGGTCCTATATTTATCACCACGGCGAGAAGATGATTCCCTATTACGGAACGAAACGGGTGGAGATGATGTTCGCCCACCGTTCTTTTCTGGATTACGGCATCGCCGTGTCGGGCGCGTCGGACAGTCCCTGCGGGCCGTACGAGCCCCTGCTGGCCATCCAGAGCTGCGTGACCCGGAAGAGTTCCGCCGGAGAATCACTGGGTTCCCGGCAGAGGATTACCGTGGAGGAGGCCATTTCCCTCTACACCATGGCATCGGCTTACGCTTCCTTCGAGGAAAACATCAAGGGTTCGATCACTCCCGGGAAGCTGGCGGACCTGGTCGTTCTGGGAGAGGACCCCAGGAAGGTTGACCCGGAGGAGATTAAAGACATCCCGGTGGAGATGACCATCGTGGGGGGGAAAATAGAGCATAGAGCGTAGAGCGAAGAGCATAGAGAAAAGTAGGGGCGACCCGGCGGGTCGCCCATGGCGGGGGATAGCAAAAAAAAGGAATAAAGTCTATTCGATTATGCACAGCGAGATGGGAGGAGAAAATTTAAAAATGGAAATTCAAGCAAAAAGAGGAAAGTGGATGGGGCTTTTCTTGCTCTTTTCCTGCTTGGTCATGGGGGGATTTTTCACTTCCGAAGCGATGGCCCAAAAGCCGGTGCCCGGCGGTACGCTCACCATCTCCCTGGCAGCGGAACCCTCGGGCTTGGACCCCACGACGAACCCCTCGGCGGCAATCAAACGGGTGGTCCATTATAACTTGTTGGAAGGCCTGCTCAAGGTGGACCGGAACGGCAGAGTCGTTCCAGCCTTGGCCAAAAGTTACAGTATCTCTAAAGACGGGAAGGAGTATACCTTCGTCCTCCATTCCGGGATCAAATTCCACGACGGGAGCCCCTGCACGGCGGAGGACGTGAAATTCAGCCTCGAACGGCTGCTGGACCCCAAGACCGCCGCCCCCTACCGCATGTATTATGAATCCATCGAATCCATCCAGGCGGTGGATCCCACGACGGTCAAGTTCAAGATGAAGAAGGTTGATTCCAACTTCCTTTTCAACATGGCCCGGGGGGATGCGGTCATCGTTTCCAAGCAGTCCGTGGACCGGCTGAAGAGCGCGCCGGTGGGAACGGGTCCTTTCAAATTCGCTGAGTGGAAGCGCGGGGACAGTGTGACCATGATCAAGTATCCAGAATATTATCGCAAGGGGATTCCTTATTTAGACAAGGTAACTTTTAGGTTCATTTCCGACCCGAGTGCTCAACTCGCTGCTCTCCGGGCCGGAGACGTGGACGTGATTGCTTATGACCTTGCCCCGGAAAATGCCCCCGCCCTGGAAAAGGACGCCCGCTTCAAAGTCCTTAAAGGGAATACTACAACCGACGTTATCATGGCCATGAACCATTCGCGCAAGCCCTTCAATGATCCCAAAGTCCGGCAGGCGATCACCCTGGCCATCGACCGGAAAGCGGTTATCCAGGGGGCGGTGGCCGGTTACGGGACCCCCATCGGCAGCCATATGGACCCCACCAACCCTTATTATGTGGATGTGAGCAGACTCTATCCTTACAACCCGGAAAAGGCCAGGCAGCTCCTGGCAGAGGCCGGATACCCAACCGGATTCGGGGCTGTATTGAAGCTGCCCGAGCCTTACGCCTATGCCCGGAGGTCGGGGGAGGTCATTGCCGACCAGCTCTCCAAGGTAGGCATCAAGCTGATCATCGAAGTAATCCCCATGGGCCAGTGGGTCGACCGGGTCTTCAAGAATGCCGAGTACGATTTGACCGTCATGGGGCACGCCGAGCCCTTCGACATCGAGATCTACGGCCGGTCGAATTACTACTTCCGCTACAATAATCCCAAGTTCCAGGAGCTCTTGAAAAAGGCCGAAGCGGAGATGAACGAACCGGCCCGGAAGAAGATCTACGAGCAGGCCCAGAGGACGCTGGCTGACGAATTCGTCAACGTGTACCTCTTCATTAACCCCGCGCTGCCGGCGATGAAGAAGGAAGTCATGAACTGGTGGAAAGACTACCCCACCATCGTCGTGGATGCCAGCGAGGTGTACCTTCAAAAATAGACCGCCCCGAAGGGGCTCGAGGAGCGTCGCGCCCGGGGCGTGACTTGAGGACCGGCCCCCCGAGGGGGCCTTGAGGAGCGCCGCACCTCCGGCGCGGCTGGAGGCAAAAGCGCCAAAAAGGTTTTTTGGCCTCAAGCGAAGCGATCCTCGAGTGAGCGGAGCGAACGCTCCTCAAGCCCGCAGGGCGCTCCTCCAACGTTTTTCTTTACTCCCGTGACCTACCAATTCATGAAACGCCTCTTGATCCTTCTTGCCACCCTTCTCCTCGTATCGGGAGTGATCTTTATCGTCCTCCAGGTCATCCCCGGCGATCCGGCCCAGATCATCCTGGGAATCCAGGCCACCCCGGAAAACCTCCAGGCCCTACGGCACAAACTGGGATTGGACCTTCCCCTGCCGGTTCAGTACTGGAACTGGATTAGCGGAGTCCTGCGGGGAGACCTGGGTCTTTCGATAACCTATGATATTCCCATCAGCGAGCTGATCCTGTCCCGCCTGGCGGTGACCTTTCCCCTGGCTCTTCTTTCCATCTTCTTTGCCGTGGTCTTTTCCATCCCCCTGGGGATTTATGCCGCTCTCCACCGGAACCGCCCCGGGGATTACGGAGTGATGGTCTTTTCCCAGATCGGGCTGGCCGTCCCGGCCTTCTGGGCCGGGATCCTTCTCATCCTGTTTTTTGCGGTTTACCTTCAATGGTTTTCGGCGGGGGGATTTAAATCCTGGATGGAGAGTCCCTTGGGGGCTCTCAAATCCCTTCTCCTGCCGGCCCTTTCTCTGGGACTCATTCGAGCCGCCGTGCTCGCCCGCCTCACCCGCTCCTGCATGCTGGAGGCTCTGGGGGAGGACTTCGTCCGAACAGCCAGGGCCAAGGGGCTTGCGGAGAGGGTCGTAGTTTACAAACACGCATTGCGAAATGCGCTCATCCCGGTGGTCACCATCGTGGGACTGCAGATGGGGGAGCTTCTGGCCGGGGCCATCGTCATCGAGAATGTCTTCAACCTGCCCGGTCTGGGCCGCCTGATCTTCCTGGCCATCGGCCAGCGGGACCTGCCGGTGGTCCAGGGGGTCAGCCTGCTGATCGCCTTCTTCATCGTGCTCGTGAATTTTGCCGTGGACGTGATCTACGGGGTCGTGGACCCACGCTTTCGCGCGGGAAGCGAGGAAATCTGAGGGCATGAATCGGCCGATCAAAAATGTGAACCTGGTCATCGGAGGAACTCTGGTCCTGGCCATCCTGATCACCGCCGGCCTTAGCTTCTTCTATACCCCCTATGAGCCCAACCGCATGAACATGGGCAAGCGCTTCCAGACCCCAGGAGCAGAGTACCTGCTGGGCACGGACCAGTACGGGCGGGATATCCTGAGCCGGGTCATGAAAGGAGCGGTGAACTCTCTGGTCGTAGGATGGGTCGCCGTGGGAATCGGGATGGGGTTCGGGGTCCTGCTGGGGTCCCTGGAAAAGCGAAGGGGTGTTGCGGCTCATGGATGTCCTGTACGGCTTTCCGGCCGTGCTCAGCGCCATCCTCATCACCTCGATCCTTGGGCCGGGAATGGTGAACAGCATGCTGGCGATCGGCATTTTCAACATTCCCATCTTCACCCGTCTCACCCGGGGCACTTCCCTTTCGGTCTGGCAGAGGGATTTCGTGACCTCCGCCCGGGCCGTCGGGCAAAGGAACGGGGCGATCATCTGGGGCACCATTCTGCCCAATATTCTCTCTCCCCTGATCGTGCAGGGCACGGTCCAGTTTGCCATCGCCATCCTGGCCGAGGCGGCGCTGAGTTATCTCGGTTTGGGCACCCAACCCCCCCACGCCAGCTGGGGGCGGATGCTCAACGAGGCCCAGACCTTCATGGAAATCTCCCCCTGGCTGGCCATCTTCCCCGGCCTGGCCATCGCCTGGGCGGTACTGGGCTTTAACCTGCTGGGGGATGGCCTCCGCGACCTGCTGGACCCAAAGCTCTCCCGGACCAGGCGATAATTCAGAGACCTTTTGAAACGCCGGGGATGGTCATTTTATTTTCCTAAGAATTACCCGAACGGTGGGGCAGGGGCTGGGCTGACGAGTCGCTCCAAAGGATAATGCATTGAAAGCCCTCCTGGAATGACCAGTAAAGAGATCTCGCATCATTTTCGTTCAGAGCCACGACGATCTCCGTGAAGCTCTGCCGGCGCAAACCATTCCACAGGGTCCCCATGGGCCTCGTAATGAGGTATGACTTCAGCGAAGCTGCCAGGTTGAACAGGGTGGAGATCATTCCGGTGGATTTTGGTTTCACCGAGATCTGGATGCCGTCATCGAACTTGAGTTGGTACCGCACGGGCATATCTTCGAGCTGGAGAATTTCGGGTTCAGAGGCATTCTCTGCCCCCTCGGTCTTCGGTTTGATCTCTTTCCTCTCGGGTTTCACAAGAGCGGTCTTGCCCAGGAGGGGTAGGGGCTTGGGCCGGACCGGTGTCCCCCACTGGCTATAGGATTCCACAGGCAGCTCTTTGAGCAAGATTCCCTTGGCTTTCATCAGAATCTTCTTTGCCGCAAGATCAAAAATGACATAAATCTTCGATGACCTTGCAAGTTGAACCTCCGCCTTCAGAAGACTGTTTTCCTCCATCAGCCGGTCTGCTTCTGACACCGGAGATGCTTCAGCACTCAATAGAATTATCGATATCAGGATGAAGGCTCTTAAGGAGTGCATCACAATATGAAGACTCTTGTTTCCAAGGGGACTGATTGATAGAGGATTTTCAGATCCCGGTCGCCCACCCGGATACAACCGTGAGTGATATTCTTTCCGAGGAGTCTCGTATAGAGTGTCCCGTGGATGAAGTACCCGTCCCCGAATCCGAGGGCATAATCTCCCAACATCCCTGGTTCGACCCGCTCCATCATGTTCTTGGGGATGGGTTTCCCTTCTTCGATGAAGGCCCAGTCCGGCTTGAACCACGTGGGCTTTACGATTTTTGATTGAATCGCGAACTCCCCTCTCGGGGTCTCAAAAATCCATTTTCTTTCGCCCGAGGGATCGATCAAAATACTTCCGCTTCCGGCCGAGATGGTGGTCTTCAAGAGGGTTCGAGGTCCGTCCTTAAGGTACAGGAGATTATCTGCGGTATCCACAACGATGTAGTGCCCCCGGGGCGGAAAGGTCCGGATCTGTTTCTTCAATAAAGAGTTCTCTGATCTCAGGAAACTCACCAGGGCAGGCTTCGTCTCCGTCGATCGGGCTTCCTGTACCCTCGCCTCCCTCCAGCCCATGCAGTAACCCGCCGCTTCAACGAAAAGCCCAATCGAGAGCAAGAGGGCTGAAATCTTAAGGAGTCTTCTTTTTCGTTCGTCCATTCTGGATCCCGGTCAACGCCGAGGAGAGACTATTTTGGCGGTCGAGGGCCCCGACGATGGCGATCGGAGTACCTACCTCTACGATCGTGTAGAGCTCTTCCATATGGTCGTTGGCGAGGGAGATGCAGCCATAGGTCATCCCCTTGTTTCCGCCACCGTGGATCTCGATGGATCCGCCGATCCTGGCGGTCTCAGGCAGAAGGCCTCTCTTTTTCGCCCGATGAAATTCTTCCCAGTCCTCTTCGTTGGGGTAATTGATCAAAAGAGCTCTATGATAGGGGGTTCTGGGGTTTTTCCCGATGATCCGGTATCTCCCTTCGGGGGTCGCATTATCTCTTGCCCGCTGTTTATCCGACCATCCGCTGCGACCCAGGCCGACGGGATACGTCTTGAATAGCTTCCCATTCTTGTACAGGAATAGTTTCCGGTCCGCCTTGACGACAACGACGGAGTGAATCTCTCGGCCCGCTGATTCTTCGATCGTTTCCTCTGTCCACTTTTTCCATTTTCTAACCTGGCCCTTGTCCTTATAGCGACTCAGGACCGGGATGATTAATTTTTCCGCGTGGGAAAGATGGGTCTCCACATCCTTCAATTTCTCTTCCGAGGCCCGATACTGTTCCCTTTCGTACAGGGTTCGCACCTCATTCAGGATCACCTCTGCTTTTGTAAGGCGGATCCTGGATGCCCTGTTTTCGTTGGTCATGCGTGAGCATTGGTCCAGATGTTGGAGCCTCTCTCTTAGGTCAGCCATTTGCTCACCGACCCTCATGGCTCTGTTCTGCTTCTCGATCTCAAGAAGTTTGAACAGTTCGTCACCTTGCTTGAGCACCCGGACGAATTCAGCCTGAACGGGTTGGTAGTCTCTGAACCACCTGAACCGGGAATTGACCCGGATAAGGCTATTCTTCGCCTTGTCTAACGCATCTCGATAGCGGGCAAAAGGTTCCTGAAGATAAAGGGGGGCTCCGGCCCTCCAGAGGTTGAATTCTTGCGCTTCCGCAAGCTTGACCTCTGGAGGGACCGGTTCTTCCTTGGCACATCCGCAAAGGGTCAGGAAAAAAATCGCTAGTGCAAGGACCGTTCGTGTCAACACTGAAAGATCGTTCGCTGCCGCCTACTTCTTAGCGGGGGCTTTCATCCCTTGAACTTTCTCGAGAGCCTTCTTGACCTGGTCGCCTACGGCTGTGGCCTTGTCTTTAATGGCATTCGCCTTGGTCATGGCGGCGTTGAAGTCTTCCTTTTCGATCAAGCCTTGGACCTCAGGAAGCATCTCTTCGGCCCCTTTCACATCTCCCCGGAGCGCCTCAATGTCAGCCGCCGCACCCTTGCCCTTCGGAGCCTTGGCCAGCATGGTCTTGGCATCCGCCAGGGCGGCCTTAGCCGCTTCCATGGCAGCCATGGCCTCCTGCTTGGCTTTCTCTTTTTTCGCTGGGAGGGCAGCCTTCATGTCCGCTGCCATCTTGGTCAGATCGGCAAGCAACTGTTTCGTCTTGTCGAAGTTCTTGAAGGTTTTGCCTTCCTGTACCTGGAGTTCCGCATTCACCGCGGCCATTGCGTCCTTCAGCTTCTTTTCGTCCTCGGGGGCATACTTACCCAGTCCCTCGGAAATGACGGCGTTCATAGCCGCCGTTGTCGCGTCGATCTCTTGCTGGGGCTTTGTTCCGCAGCCAGCGACAAACGCCATTACCACAAATCCCACAACAATCCACCGAACTCTTTTCATCGTTTCTGCCTCCTTTAGTGTCAGAATTTCCGAAAACTATTATAATACAAATTAAATAGGAAGAAAAGCATTTTCGACCATGTTTCTTCGCCCAGGAAATACGCCGCTCCCTGCTTCTCAGGAAAGAAACCAGTTAATCCCTATCTTACCCGCTGGCAATTGATATCTCGGCTTAAATTGTTATAGAGTGCAGCTTGAGCCGTTGCCGGTTCTGCAGTGAGGAGGGTTTGCAGAAATTTTTTTGGGTGGACGCCTTGTCTTCTGAGGAAAGGGAAAATTGATTCTTACCGTGCAGGGTACTTTGCGCAAATTTTCCATTTCTTTAGAATGCCGATATGCCACGTCAAGCCAAGTTAGGCCGTCCGGGTGCCTTCCCCATATATGGAAAAGGTTTTATGCACCCTTTTTTATTTTGGTATAAAATAAAGAAGATTGAGTCAATCATGAAATTATCTGGGTGACAGGCCCTCCCGACCCGGGGGAGAGGGATGGGCTGAGGGGGAGTGCCAAGGCGAATCGGATATTTTCTTCTCACCAACAGGTTATTATTATTAACCGATAGTGGCACAGAGATCAGAGAGATATAAAAAAGTTCCGGGGTGCGAGTTATGAGCTTTATCCTTTCATAATTCTTCTCGGGGCTCTCGGTCACCTCTGTGATAACCATCAATAGGGAGGCTAAATGGACAAAGGAAGACTGCAAGGACGGGTGGTGATGATCACCGGGGGGGCCAGGGGAATTGGCAAGGCCACGGCGGTTAAGATGGTCAAGGAAGGGGCTTCGGTGGCTCTGCTGGATATCCTCCCCAAGGAAGTAGCCCAGGTGGCCAAAGAGTTGAAGGCCATGGGAGGGAAAACCCTGGGGATCCAGGCGGATGTGAGGCAAAAAAAGGAAGTGGAGAAGGCCGTTGAAAAGGCCCTTTCCAACTGGGGGCGGGTGGACATCCTGGTCAATAACGCCGGGATCGTCAAGCCGGCCCTGCTGGAGAATGTCCAGGATGAAGACTGGGATGAAGTGGTCGATGTGAACCTGAAGGGAACTTTTTTCTGTACCCGCGCCGTGCTTCCGTCCATGAAAAAGCACCGCTACGGGAAGATCGTCAACATCAGCTCCCGGGCCAGCCTGGGCAAAGAGGTGAGGACGGTATACGGGGCCACCAAAGCGGCGCTGATCGGGGTCACCCGGACCTGGGCCCTGGAACTGGCCCAGTACAACATCAACGTGAACGCCATCGGGCCGGGCCCGATTGCCACCGAGCTTTTTACCGCGGCGAATCCCCTGGACAGCCCCCGGACCGAGGCGATCATAAACGGAATTCCCCTGAAAAGAATGGGGCAGCCGGAGGACGTGGCCAACCTGATTCTCTTCCTGGCCTCGGATGAGTCCTCCTTCATCACCGGCCAAGTCATATTCCTCTGCGGAGGCCTAACGGTGGGGCTGGCGCACTACTAGAATGCGGAATGCGGAATGATGAAGAATCGGATAGTGGGAACGTGGCATTCTCGGACGGTAACGACAGTCATTTGATTAGCCCCAAACGGGAGGCGCAGAAGAGGTAGAAAACGACCCACCTTTTATGGGGTCCCCATTCTTCCATCCTTTTCCGGAGTTCTTTCTCCGTGACTCTTCGGCCGGGGCCCAGATATTTTCCCACCAGGTTCTGGATTCCCAGGTCGGCCCCGGCTACCACTTCGGTCCGGCCCAGGCCGCGGGCCAGGAGGTACTCCGCGCTCCACCGTCCGAATCCCCGCAGAGAAGTTAGCGTAGAAATGACTTCTTCATTGGACCGGTTCCGGAGGCCTTCCAGGTCAAAACCATCCACGGCCACTTTTCGCGCCAGGTCGATGAGGTACTCGGCTTTGCGAGTCGAAAGAGAGAGCTTCCGCAAATCCTGGACCGTGCTCCCGGCCAGGGTCCGGGGGGTCGGGAAGGCATGGTATTCTCTCCCTTCGACCTTCATCTTCCTGCCCAGCGCCCGCACCATTCGAGAACGGATCTGGATCGCGGCGTTTAAGGATATCTGCTGCTCCGAAAGGGCAATGACGGCCATTTCAAAGACGGTGGAAGGGCGGAGGGGTTTCACGCCGTAAAGGGCCTTGACCAGGGGGCGGAGAAAGGGATTCTTCCGGGCCCGTTGGTAGAAGCCTTCCAGGGAAGCTTCCACATGGAATTGCCAGCGGACTCTGTCCTTCAGGAGAGAGACATTTCGAGGCCGGGCCGGTTGGGTCCGGACGATGAGCCGGGCCTGGTCATCCTTCGACCCGAATTCCTGCTGAACCATGATCAGAATGGGCTCAGCTTCCACTACGTGGAGGCGATGGTATTCCGCCGGGAGAGTCTCCCGGGGGGGAATCCAGATGTCCGTTCCATCCTGGGGCAAATGGCAAAAAGCCCAGGCGCAGCGGGTCAGATTGTAGGGCCCTTCCAGGAGGAGTTCAAATTTCATTTTTTGTCCTTGCTTGGGAAATGATAAAAGTCTCTGCGCCGTCCGGGGATGAAGAAAAAATCAACCGCAGAGCAAGCAAATTGGAATGCTGGAATAATGGAATAATGGAATGGTGGATAATACAATTGGTTTCCCAATATTCCAACATTCCATCAATCCAATTTTTTAGCATTTTTCTATGCGTGCTCTGCGACCTCTGCGGTTCAGTTTTTTTCATTTTTTGGGTGAATCCTTCCTGATTCATCGTAGGATACTTTGCCGCCGGGGACAAGGAAAGAGAAAAATCCGGATCCGGGGGATTTTTTGCCTTGAAAAACATCCTGAAAGATGGGAAAAAAATCTTGTTAAATATAAATTTTTTCGCTATGGTAAACATGATTTGAAAAAAGAACTGCGGGAGGAGCCTTAGATGAAACCCTATTTCGAGAAAATGCCCGGTTTCGGCAAACCTTTGTCGGAAAGGCAAATGCAGAGTTCGGAAGAGAACATCAAAAAGATCCGCGAGGTGGAACAGGAGATCGCCGAGGCCGTGAAGAAAGTGAAAGCCGCCGGGATCTCCACGGAGGTAATCAATAAACGGGGGGAGATGACCGTTTACCAGAGGCTGGAATATTTGGTGGACCCCGGCACCTGGTGCCCCCTGCATACCCTCTACGACCCGATGGAGGAGGAGTCCGGGACCACCGGCGTGGTGGACGGGCTGGGAAAGATCGGAGGAAAATGGGCGGTGATCATCGGGTTTGACAACAAAGTGATGGCCGGGGCGTGGATCGCCGGGCAGGCGGACAATGTCCTGCGGGTCACG
>Ga0315281_10011654_pt1 | contig 12036 bp, 11 predicted proteins | sample YL17G07_0_MG_FD_204540 | JGI IMG/M metagenome (GOLD analysis project Ga0315281, IMG submission 204540) | Sediment microbial communities from Yellowstone Lake, YNP, Wyoming, USA - YL17G07_0 | ecosystem: Environmental > Aquatic > Freshwater > Lake > Sediment | place: USA: Wyoming | collected... | reverse complement strand
GCGCCTGCGCAATGTCCCCTGCCACACCCGCTTCAGGACAAGTACTCAATATCAATATATATTCTGTATGTCCCTGCATACTGAGTCGCAGCAGGCGCTAGATTTCGATAATTTCGCTGGCAAGATCCAGCTTGTCCAGCGGCGGTTGAATAAAATCCCCCTGCCCGTAATCAAACCTGCATTCTATGGCCATGTTCAGGTCCTCCGCGCTGCTAATGTTTTCCAGTATCGTCAATGCCCCTGCCTGTCTGGCGCTCTCGGCAAGGTTGGCAATCAGGTCCTGGTTTTTTTGAGCCATGGATACCTCCAGAAATTCAAAGCCCGCCTGTTTCTGGCAGGTTTCAAAGACACTGGCGTTCACCACGTCATAAAGCGCAAAGCCCGTGCCCCAGCTATCACGCATCTGGTTAATGAAATTTACGGCATTTTTCTTGTGTTTCAGAAATGCCGGCGGGTTTATCTCAAAGATAATGGTAGATGCGATGTTCAACGTCTTGATCTTGGTCAGCAGGCTTTTCATCCAGTCATATAACTTGTTGTCCGCGAGCGACTCCTCGAACATGCGTATGAACAGGCCGCGTTTCCTTGCACCCTGCGCCTTGTGCAGGTTCAATAACTGGCTCAATGCAAAACGCACAACCCACAGATCCAGCATGCCGGGATTGCCCGACCTGAATTCCACCGCCGCCAGTTCCTCCTGCGGCACGATAGCGTCATTCACCGCCAGGACATTCACCCGGAGCTGGAACAAATCGGCCTCAAACTGGCTGGCCGAATCGGAGAGTGCTAGTAAAGGACGGAAATACGGCAGGATGCGGTTGTTTTTAATGGCGTCTGGCAAATCAATGACATAACCGGTGTCTTTCTGCGCTGTTTGTGTTGTTGCCGGCGCCTGCGCTACAACTTCATCTTTTTCCTTCTCCGGGGCCTTCTGCTGGACGGCCTCCGGTGGCGAGGACGTGGGTATATTCCTGCTGCTTGCAACTTGTGCAACCGGTTTCGAGTCTGCGACCTCAGGATGTTCCCGTGCGTGACTCTCAACCTCAATGCTGGTATGCGGCGCCTCGCTGACGGTCGGAGACTCCTGTCGTCTGGCAGGTTTCACCTGCGCCTCCCTGGCGGCCGGAGGTTCCCGCATGGCAAGTTTTTCCTGTGCTTTGCTGATGGCCTGCTCCAGCCTCTCGATGGATATCTTCATCTTGTTCATGTAATACTGCGCGCCGCAACGCATGGCCTCCACAGCCAGATCTTCGTTGCCTTCGCTGGTCATCATGATCGCGGGGGGGAATCCTTCCTTGCTGCTGTATGTGCGCAACCAGTCCAGACCGTTTTCCCCCTTGCCCAGATTGTAATCAAGAAACAGAAGATCATATTGAGCCCAGTTGAAGTCCTCACCGGGCCTGCCGTTCTTGAGCGGATTGAACAGTTGAATTTTTGCCTGCGGGATCAGCGTAGCGCAGAATGTTTTTATCAACGTAAGAAACAGCTCGTCATCATCAATGATGAGGATCGATTTGACCCGGCTGAAGATCGGTTTATTTGCACTCATACCTTGTAACGGGTTTTCCCAGCAAATCTGATCTTGCTTGTTTTCCGGTAGTTTCCGGCAACAGGTTGAACCCGTTGATCCGGGCTGATTTATTCCCCATAGATTGCCACCCGGTTTCTGCCCCTGTCCTTGGCCTTGTACAGGGCGATGTCCGCCCTGCGTATCAACTCACCGGCACGTTTTACATCATTTTGCAGGGCGGATACGCCGATGCTGACGGTATAATTCAGGCGCACCGATATAACGGCGCGGTCTTCATCATCCACATCCAGCACCTTGTCCTCGATTATGGCGCGGTATTTCTCAGCCGCTTTCCTGGCACTGAAAAGGGCGGTGTTAGGAAGCAGTATGATCAACTGGTCACCTCCGTAGCGGGCAATGATGTCACTGGCACGGGAGCCTTCTTTTATCAACTTGCATATCGCCGCGAACACCTTTTCACCCATAATCCGCCCGTACGAGTTGGAGGTTTTTTTGAAGTTATCAATTTCTATCAAGAACAGTGTCAGTGGGTGGTTGTAACGGCGCGCCCTTTCAAATTCCTCATTTAAACGCATCTCGAAATACCGCAGATTATATATCCCGGACTGCTCATCCAGGATACTGTTCCTGGTCAGCCACCCGGTTTTCTCCATAGAGGTAAAGGTGTGCATGAATAATTGCAGCGTGAGCAGCACAAAAACAGCGCCAAAGAAAAACACGGCTACCACGAGTTGCATCAGTGAGTCCGGCTCACGCTTGCTGATGGCAAGGGCAAAAACAAAATAACAGATCGCTAATCCGATTATGAGAACCAGCAGCAACTTCCACCACTTCGGGAAGTTGCCACTTGGCAGTTGTTTGAAGATTCTCGCCGCGAGCAGGATTGAATACACCATCAATCCGGTGCTTGCCAGAGCCAGCGTGGCGGAAAATAGCGTAGAAGTCATGGCCGGCCTTTTGCTGATATGGCGATAAGTAACAATTTACAAACCGATGTTATTTCAGAATAACGGAATATGCGCCGGACGCTTGCGCGCCGCATCTATTCTGGCAATACGTCTTGTGTTTTTATGCGCGGCTGTATATTCAGTCGGCAAGCAATTCACCGACAATATTCAGGACGTGCGCCGGCTGCACAGGCTTGGTGATCCAGGCGTCCTTGAGCGAATGCATTTCCGCTTCCAGCTTGCCCTGCTCCGTTTCCGTGGTAAGCACACATATGGGTATCCCGGCATACTGCGCCAGTTTTTTCAATTCCTTGATAAACGTGACACCATCCATATTGGGCATGTTGACGTCCGTGATGATCAAATCAACCATTGCCTTATCCTGTGCCGCCAGCATATCCAGCGCCTGTTTTCCATCTTCCGCGGTCATTGTCGTATATCCACCCATTTTCAGCGTGGTGCCAATCACCGCCCGGACTGATTTCGAATCATCAACTATCAATATTGTTTTTGCCATCACCAGATACCCTGAAATATATAATCAAATCACTCCTGCAATTCTGACAACAAGTGTTCCAGTTCACAACGGGCCAGATGCAGGTTTCCGGTAATTTTACCGATCCTGGCGGGCATCTCCGCAAGCCCCGTCTTTTCCCTGGCATCCTTTTCCAGACCAATCAATTCTTCATTGAGTGTCTCAATACCGGCATAGCATAGTATGGGGCGCAGTTTGTGGATGGTTTTTGATAACCCATCCCAATCCTGGCCGGTTACCAGGACCTCCATTTCTGTCAGGGAGGTATTGATACGTTCCAGGCCCATTTTGATCAATTCCCGCAGCAGCTCCTGATCGCCCCCGCTGTTGACTTTCACCTTCTCAAAATCCACGAAACTCATAGGCGTTTCCCCTGTTCAATGGATCTGCGTAGTCTGGTGTCTGAGCATTTCTTCATATATCACCTTGTACAGATCGTTACGGGTAAACGGTTTTAACAGGCAGGCATCGATTCCAACCCTTGCCAGACCCTCATGAGTTGTTGCTTCCGCGGTCAGCAGTATAATGGGTACGCCCGATTTCGGTATGCTGAATCCATTGCGCACCTTGCCGGTAAACCTGTACCCGTCCATGATCGGCATATTGGCATCCGTTAAGATAATGTCGTAGTCAGACCTGGCAAATTCACGCAGTGCACTCTCGCCGTTGTCCGCGGTCGTAACACGGATATTATCGCAGATTTCCAGGTATTTGAGTGCAATAAAAATATTCATGCCGTCGTCATCAACCAGGAGCAGATTGACGGGGCCGAGCAGGGACAGGAGAGAGGAGAAATTTTTGCTGGCGGGGGTTGACCTGGGGCCTGCCGATCCAGACCGAATTTCAGGGTAAAACCGAAGATTGAACCCCGGCCCGGCATGCTCTTGACAAAGACCGCGCCTCCCTGCATTTCGACCAGGTGCTTGAATATGGACAGCCCCAGTCCGGTGCCGGTCCCGGCGTCACGGCGCACCTCCACCTGTTCGTATACATCAAATATATATTCAAGCTTGTGTGGCGGGATGCCAACCCCGGTATCTTCCACCGTTATGCGCAGAGATGCCTGGTCGTGATCAACACCCTCCAGTTCCACGTTAATCAGGACCTTGCCGGCATGGGTGTATTTGATGGCGTTGCTGACCAGATTTTGCAGGATCTGGTTCAACCTGTGATCGTCGCCGAGCAGCGACAAGGGCACTGCATCATTCATCTTATAAGAGAGCGTGATTCCTTTGTGCTTTGCCTGATTGGAAAAGATGCTGATCAGGCCATCGAGCGTTGCCTTTAAGTTGAATTGGTGCCGGACAAACTCGACCTTGCCCGCCTGGATGCGCTTGAACTCCAGCAGGTCATTGACGATCTTCAACAGACGCTGCGCCGATAATTGCAGACTCCCGACATATTCCGTCTGCGCTTGATCGAGACTGGTGCTCGACAGAAGATCTATAAAACCGGCGACTGCGTTCATGGGTGTGCGGATTTCATGACTGACGGTGGCGATAAACCGTTCCTCGGCGCGCCGGCTGGCCTCCGCATCTTCCTTGGCGACGAACAATTGTTCATACGCCCTTTTGCGGTCGCTGATATCCACAACTACGCCAGTATAGGTGACCTGCCAGTTGATGCGCACTTCATTGAAACATACAAGCAGATCAATGGCCGCGCCATTCTTGTGTATGCCCCTGGTCTCAAGCCGCCTGCCGATGAAATCGGACCTTCCTGTATCTTCATAAAGAACAATCTAGTCGACATGCCTGCATTCAGGTGTTTCCGGGATCAGCAGGGCCAATTGCCTGCCTTCGATTTCAGTTTCAGAATAACCGAAGATCTTCTCCGCAGCCGGGTTGGCGCTGATTATCCTCGCGTTCCTGTCTATGGTGATAACGGCCTCGGAGATGTTCACGAGGATCGCCCTGAGGTAAGTCTCGCTTTCCCGCAGTGCCTCCATGGCCTTGACCTGCTCCGTGACGTCGCGGGCAATACCCTCCACCCACGACGGCTTGCCATCCACCCTGACCAGTTTGGTGTTCTGATCTACCCAGACAGGTTCTTTTGACCGGGTAAGAATCAGGAACCGGTAGCGAATGTCCTCCATACCCGTCACCATATGTCTCTGATAATGGTTCTGCACCTCCTGGCGATAGGCCGGATGAACAAGCTCGAGATAGTTCATCCCGATCAGTTCCTGTTCCGTATAACCGATAATGTCACTGGCCACTGAATTCACAAAGGTAAAATTCCCTTGCAGGTCAGCGGTAAAAATGATGTCCATGGCGTTGTTCACGATGTTCTTGTAGCGTTTCTCGGACGCCAACAACTCCGCCTCCAGTCTTTTCTTCTGGGTGACGTCCCTGAAGATCCCGCGCAACAGATAGGGTTTGCCATCTGTGATCCTGGTGCTGGCGCTGCCCTCAACATGAATCATGTTGTTATCACGGGTGACAAGCCGCAGTTCAACGTGGTCTTTTTGCGCGGCATCACTGCTGCTGAATAGTTCCCTGAATTGCACTAGGACATCCGGGTGCAGCAGTTGAAAAATGTTCATCCGCCTGACTTCATCCAGGATATAACCCAGGATGCCGGCAATGATGGCCACCTGACTGACGGGCAATCCTGAAAAGAGGATCTCGGCCAGGTTGGCCCGCACCAAAGGATGGTTCTCCGGAAAATACTGATCCGTCATGTCACCCGTCAATGCGTCGGGCTCATGGACCTCTGCGGATATCTGTGAATTGTCCGGCGTCGTCATTGTTTTCACCCTGCTTTATAAGCTCGCATGGCCGGTTAAAACCGGCCCTACATGCGGTTGTAGGCGCGAATTCATTCGCGCGCACATTGCTTAATCATTTTATCCTGAACCGGCAATTGTCACATCATGGATAAATTGCTCCAGGTCCTGATAGCGATCACCCGGCGCCTTCGCCAGCATCCTGCCCATAATCGGCTGATAGATCGCGAGTCCCTCCGGGAGCGGCGGGGGAGTGTCATAAGCATGTTTGTAGGCCACCTCCATTATTGATGAACCTGGAAACGGAAGGCTGCCGGTGAGCAACTCATGGAACAATATGCCCAGGCTATAGATGTCCGAACGGTGATCCATCTCTTTGCTGTTGATCTGTTCCGGGCTCATATAGAACGGTGTGCCTATGACCTGGCCATGGGAGGTAAGCGCTTCGGTACAGGACAGGTCCTTGGCGATGCCGAGGTCGGTGATGACGAGGGTATCGGCATCGGCAAACAGGATGTTGCTGGGCTTGATGTCTCTGTGCACGATACCTGCGCGGTGCAATGCAGCGAGTCCGCTGGCAATCTGCAGAATGTACGCGCGCGCCTTTTCAGGTGTCACGCCTCCACCCCTGATCGCGTCCAGCAGATCGCCTTGTGGACAATAATCAACTGCATAGTAAAAGTATTGATCGGTAACACCGCGGTCCAGGATCTTGATGATATGGGGATGATCGAGTTCCGACAGGATAGTCAACTCCTGCATGAAACGTTTTAGCAGTACGGATGGACTGTCTTCCTGCAGGTTCTGCACCTTGAGCACCAGCTTCTTGCCATCCTCAAGACGCTCAACCAGCAACGTGATGGAAAGTCTCCGGGCGAGTTCGGCGATACATGTATAGCCGGGGATGTCCCAGTGGGCGGGATCAGGCGCCGACGCGGCGGCGCCTGTGCCTGTAGTCTGCCAGACGCCGTCATTGTCCGCCCTGTGTAGCGGGGGCGATCCACCCTCAGGATTACGACCCGCCTGTCGCTGCGACAGGGTCTCCGCTACAGTTTCATACAACTTGTCAGTCACTACATCATATTTAATCAGGTAATCATCCGCCCCCTGCCTGATGGCGCGAACGGCAATGTTTTCACTCCCCCTGCCAGTCACCATGATGACGGACGGCGGAGTGGTTGACCGTTTCATCTCCGGCAACCAGTCAATCCCCGTCTCTCCCACCAGGCTGAGATCATAATCAAGAAACACGATATCAAAATCTCCCCAGGGAAATGCGCCGCCTGGCCGCCCCTCCCGGCGCGGGTCATAACCGGTTATCTCGGCCTCCGGCCATCTCTGCAGCAGGCGTTTTTTCAACAAGCTGCGCAGGCTTCCGGAGTCATCAATAATCAGGAATTTCATTGCTGTATCCCGCCACCTGATAGCGCGGCTATGGCGAGGAACAGAATATATGCGGTAGATCCAGAACCGGCGCCGGGCCGCCGACGGGATCGGAAAAACAGGAAACGGCGATGGTGTTCCAGCGGTCATCATCATCCGGAAAACCGCAAAGCCGGTCGTCGGACACGCCGGTCCTGAACGGCAATGCGCTTAACAACATGCCGCCATAACCGACGTTGCGGTTCTCATCTTCATAGGCAACGATGCAGATAATCGGCGTCGCATCCTGCGCGGTGTCAGCGACCACGCTATCCTGTGGCCGGAGCCATGCCTGCAGATCAAAAACGGGTATCAGTTGTCCCTGCCACGAAAAGACCTTGTGACAATACACGGGGCAAAGTGGAACAGCCTGAAGCCTCACCCATTCGGGAATAATATGGACCATTTCATATTCGCCTATGGCCGCATGTCTTCCCTCTCCCAGTGGCAGCATCCAGGCCTTGCAGCCGCTCCCGGTCATGGCTTTACCCCATCCTTACGGGAAACATCAATCAAGCCGGCAAAGCGCTCCACGCTGCTGACACAGAGGATCCTCGTGCCCTGCAGTGCCAGGGACTGTACCGGTGTGTTTGCCGACCGCATGCATGCCGGCAGTTCGACTATCTGCAGTGTCGCGCCTTCCACGGTCTCTACCTTGTCACAGAGAAGAGCAAATGCCGTCCTGCCGGCGCCCAGACAGACGCAGGGGCGGCTGTCCTGCGTGCCACCGCGCAGTTGTAGTTGTTCGTCAAAATTGTAAACCGGCAGGACGGTCTCGTTCAGATTGACCGCGCCGATACCGCTGCCCGCGCCGGTGGTCCCGATTTCAGGTATGGCCTCCAGTGATAACACTTCCGTGTGCGGGAACAGCAGCCGCGTCTTGCCCAGGTTCAACTGCACGTATGCCGGCGCCGTGTCACCGCTGTTTTTATGCGCCGGATTCGTCATATACCGTTTCAGGAGGCCCGGCGCAGTTTATGGATGTGCTCCAGCAGTTCATCTTCCGAGAACGGCTTGGTCAGATACACATCGACGCCGGCATCCACGGCCTCCTGCATGTGCTTTGCCGCGGCCCGGGAGGTAATCATAATTATCGGGATATCCGCAATGGCCTGGTCGGCGCGCACGTGGGTGATCAGTTCCACGCCGTTCATGCGCGGCATTTCAAGGTCAGACAGCAGAATATCGGGCTTGTGCGTCTTGATCATGTCAAATGCCTCAAGACCATCGCGTGCCGTGCGCACGGTATAACCGGCATCCCGCATGAATTGTTCCAGTGAACGCCTGGCACTGAGGGAGTCGTCCACCACCAGGGCCGTCGGCAACTGGGCGTGACGGTAGTCGGTCCTGGCAAATTGACTGTATTTACCGCCGGCGGCAGCCCGGGAGCGTAGCAATTCCGGTATATCCAACACCGATGTAACACTGCCGTCGCCGAGTATGGCGACTCCGAGTATCCCGGGTATCTTCGGCACATATTGCCCCAAACCCTTCACCACGAGATCGGCGGTGCCGATGATCTTGTCGACCATCAGGGCCAGCAGGCCGGTCTCCGCCTGCTCGGCATGGAACAGGATGGCGGTGGGTGCCTGTCTCATCTCCACGCGCCGTTCCGGCACGATATTAAGCAACGCATCGATTGATTGTGCCGGATAGTCGCGGCCACCGGCATGGAAGATCTGATGTTCATCACTGCCGCCGAGGCGCCCGTTTTCATGGTGTATGATCTGCGCGATGCCGCGGTTTGCAATCGCAACGATTTGCGGCCCCACCCTGATCAGCAGGGTATGCAGTGAAATCAGGTTCTGCGGGATCCTGATTTCAACCAGACAGCCGCGTCCGGCCTCTGAATCCAGCCTGATGGTCCCCGACATGGCGGTGATGGATGCGTTGACAGCATCCATGCCGATGCCACGTCCCGACACCTGCGTGGTCTCACTGCGCGTGGAAAAACCGGAACACATGATGAACTGTTTGAGTTCCTCTTCCGCTATCCCCTGATCTGCCTGCAACAATCCCTGTGCCACAGCCTTGCTCCGTATCGCCTGCAGGTCCAGGCCCCTGCCGTCGTCGCGGCAGCGTACCAGTATATTATTGCCCTGGCGCGAGAACTCGAGGTGGATGCTGCCGTGCGCGCCTTTCCCGGCGGCGCTGCGCTCATTTTCCGTTTCTATACCGTGATCGACGGCGTTACGCAACAGGTGCATCAGCGGATCCAGAAGGCTGTTCAACGTGTCGCTGTCTACCAGTGTCTCGCCGCCGACAAGCTGCAGGTCCACGGCCTTACCGGTCAGTTTCTCCGCCTGCCTCACGCAGCGCTGCAGGCGCGGAAACTGGGAATTGACCGGCAACATCCTGGTGCGCATCACGCCTTCCTGCATTTCATCGTTGATGCGGGACTGGTCGACCAGCATGTCCTCGAGCCGGACCAGGTTCTTGCTTACCGAACGGCTGACTTCATCTGCGTCCATGGCCATCTCCACAAGCTGTCGGCTGAACATGTGCAGTTCGGTATATTGGTCCATTTCCAGCGCGTCATACTTTCCGTTATTTGCCGCCTGCTGCGCCTGGTTCAGGTCCCGGATGTCAATGATCTGTTCCACCTTGCCGCCGAGCTGCTTGAGTAATTCAAAGCTTTTCTCCATCTCCTGCATTTCCGCGAGCGTGACCTTGATGCTGTTTCGGATCTGACCGGTCATGATGATGGTCTCACCGGCCAGCCGCAGCAGGTTGTCGATAAACTCCGACGACACCCTTATCATCGCCGCCTGTTCGCGCTCGGACGGTGCCTGTGCATTCACCGCGTCTGCCGTTGTCGCGCCGGTGACACGACCGCCGCCGGATGATTGTTGTTTTGATGATTGGGCATTCACGGCCTCAATGCCTTCCGCATCGATCAAATTGGCAAGATCCAGTACCTCCTGCAATATGGCCTGTGCGTCTTCCGGGGGCTCGCCCAGACTGAGCAGTGCCTCGCTCATGGCAGCAAGACAATCGGAGGAATTCATAAGTGTCTCTGCGATGCGAGGTCCGGGCAGGCGTTCATTTTTGGTCAACGCCAGCAGGATATCTTCCAGATGATGGGTGAGCGTCGCTATGCCGCGTATACCCACCGTGTTGCCCGCCCCTTTCAGGGTATGTGCGATACGCTTGGCAATAATAATGTCCTCCGGCATCCCCCCTTTAATCAAGCGCTGAATGGCGGTGGAAAACTGCTCGGTCTGCAGCGGTAATTCTGACAGCAGGCCCTCCAGCAGATCCTGGCTTACGTCATCCTGTAATGCGAGTGATACATCCTCCGCGGTCGCCGTCTGTTTACGTTTCGGCCTGTCATCCTGTGCCTTGTATTCCTGTGACCTGAAGGCCGTTTCCAGCAGGGACATCTGGTCGTCATCGACACGTACGGGCCAGCCGCCGTCTTGCATGAAATCCAGCATGCCCCTGACCGCGCCTGCGGCAACGGGATTCCTGAGATAAGCAAGTATCTTCTCCGGCCATGCGCCAAGCAGTGCAAGCGCGGGATTACGATTGTTGTCATTCATGCCGGAAAGTGCCATGACATTTTGTCTGGCATGCAGGACCACCTCCGCCAATCCCCTGAAATCAATGCTCTTCACCGCTTCACCGTAGAATTCCAGGCTCTGTGACAAATCATGCAGGGCTGTTTCAATACGTGCGTCATCCGTGCCTTGCGCGTTGTAAAGAGCCAATAGATTTCCGGTCGATTGATGGATATTCCCAAGCTCGGTAATCATGATCTCGATGAGTTCCCGGAGTTGCGGCGGGAGATCCTTGCTGATACTGGTGTCCATGCCGCCCCAGCCACCGGTTTTATCCTCATCTGCGGTGGCTTCTGCCGCGATGAGATCCAGTTCTGTAATTGCGCCGGCTGATTTATTCGTTGTATCCGGAACAATATCCAGCATGGCCTTCAGTAATTCGGCGGTATCCGTGCTTATGGAGGAACCCCAGGCGGGATGACACAGGAGTTGTATCAGGGCCCCTTTGCGGGAAGTCGAGGCAGGGTCTTCGATATAATCAATAAAACAGCCGGGCCATTTGGCGAGCTCTCCGGTGTCCGCACTGCCCAGCCCTCCCCCTTTGTCCGGCAATAACTCGAGACCATCCTTGAGCACCAGACAGATATCCAGAAGGCCGGGGTAACCCGCCGTCGCGGCACTTTCGCCGAGGTCCGACAGTTGCCGGACCAGTTTTGAGGCGATCTGTACGGGGGACGTGTCCGGCGTGATGTCGGACTTCAGTTCCCGCAACCTTGCAAGGAGGACTTCAGTATTGTCACTCATGGCGGCAGTGACGAGGCGCGCGGTTTGTTCCTGTAACCCGTGTCTCTCTGGTCACCTGACTTTGGAAATTTGCGCAACATTCCTGCCCGTATCCTGGGGAAGCTTGAAGACCCCGACCGCCTTGACGAGCTGGGAGGAAAATTGCACCAGCTTGTCCGCGTGGAGTGACTGCTCCTGCAGTTCCTTGTTGGTTTTTTCAGTGCTTTCCTTGATCGTACTGGCGCGTTCGGTGATGATCTTGGCGGCCTTGACCTGCTCGTCCGAACTAACGGCGATCTGCTGCACCATGTTGACCAGTTGATTGGTCCGTTGCAGGGTTTCCTGCATCTGTGCACCGGCCTGTTCCGCCAGGTTGGAACCGGAAACCACCGCACTGATGACGTTGTTCATGGCCACCACCACTTCCGAGGTTTCGGATTGCATATTATTGACGAGCGACGAGATCTGGGCGGTGGCCTCGCGCGCGTTCTCGGAAAGCCGCTGTACCTCGTCAGCCACCACCACGAAACCGCGACCGGCCTCGCCGCTGGATGCGGCATGAATGCTGGCATTGAGCGCAAGGATATGGG
>Ga0315281_10011653_pt1 | contig 12036 bp, 12 predicted proteins | sample YL17G07_0_MG_FD_204540 | JGI IMG/M metagenome (GOLD analysis project Ga0315281, IMG submission 204540) | Sediment microbial communities from Yellowstone Lake, YNP, Wyoming, USA - YL17G07_0 | ecosystem: Environmental > Aquatic > Freshwater > Lake > Sediment | place: USA: Wyoming | collected... | reverse complement strand
GGAAGGTGTGGAACTCGCGGCCGGTCAGGGTCTGGCCGGGCCCCGGGAGCCGGTCCACCGCGGCCACGAGATCCGTGTTGAGACTGCCGATGACGCAGATGGTCTGCATGGGAGGATTCCGGGTTCAATGGTAGCCCCCGGCGCGGGGTCCGGTCCACCCCCTCCCTGGCGCCCGCGACCTGCTATCGTGGTCCGGATTCCCCCATGAAGCATCGCGCAACCCGCCCCTCCAATGCCGCCCTCTGGGCCGCCATCGTAGTGGTCTGGTTGTCCTGGGGCACGACGTACCTTGGCATCCGGTGGGCGGTCGAGACGATCCCGCCGTGGCTGATGGCCGGGACCCGGTTTGCGATCGCCGGCGTGCTCCTGTACGCGTGGGCGCGGTGGTGGAGGGGCGTACCGCGGCCGACGGGGGCGCAGTGGCGGGCTGCCTTCGCGATCGGGTGCCTCATGCTGGTCGGCGGCAACGGGCTCCTGGTCTGGGCCGAGCGCACGGTGCCCTCCGGGCTCGCGGCCTTGGTCATCGGGGCCTCGCCGTTCTACTTCGCCGTGCTCGACTGGGGGGTTTTCCGGGGTCCCCGGCCGGGCCGGCTCGTGACGCTCGGGCTCGTGGTCGGGCTCGCGGGTCTCGCGGTCCTCGTCGGCCCCGACCTAGGCACCCGGGGGGTGCGGACGGCCGGCCTGGTCGCGCTCCTGGTCGCGAACTTCGGATGGGTATTCGGAAGCCTCTACTCCCGGCAGGCCGACACGCCGCCCTCGCCCGTCCTGGCCACGGCCATGCAGATGCTCGGCGGATCGGTGGCCCTGCTCGCGGTCAGCGGCCTGCTCGGGGAGTGGCGCGGGCTCACGCTCGCCCAGGTGTCGCCGCGATCCGCCTGGTCGGTGGGCTGGCTGATCGTCGTCGGATCGTGGCTCGGGTGGTCGGCCTACACCGTCACGCTCCGGCACGCGCCCACGGCGCTCGCCTCCACCTACGCGTTCGTGAACCCCGTCGTGGCCGTGGTCGTGGGCTGGGCGCTGGGCGGCGAAACCGTCGGGCCCCGGATGCTCGTGGCGTCCGCGATCGTCATCGCGGGCGTGATTCTGGTAACCTTCGGATCGAGACGCAAACCGCAATCGGTGGAGGGCTGAACATGGCGAGACTGGAGCCGCTCGGGCAACCGAGCCGCGTGACACTTTCCCCCGCGGCCTGTGCCGCGGACCTCGGGGACGGGAGCGAGCGCGGCGAGTACGTGAACCAGGACTACCTCCTGCGCGTCCTCGGCCGGCCGCACCGGAGCATCAACCTCATGTACTGCTACTACCCCCTCGACAAGGGCTGGCCGGTCCGGGCGTCGGTCAAGTTCGCGCGCACGGCGGATTTCGCCTGGGCGTACCCGTACGACGACTACTTCCCGTATACGGGAGGCCCCCCCTCCCGGGGGAGGGAGCGTACGAAGGGGGAACCGTTCCGGCAGATCCGGGACATCCGCCGGCACGGGCAGGACGTGACGCTCACGCTGACCATGGACTGCAAGGTCCCGGATTCCCACATCAGGTGGATCGCGCGGGAGCTGAAGCCCTTCGGCAGGATCCGGATCCGGCTCAACCACGAGGCGGACGGGAACTGGTTCGCGTTCAACAAGCGGTACGACTACCGGACGGTGGGGAAGTTCTTCGTCAAGTTCACCGGGATCGTGAAGTCGGTCGCGCCGGACATCAAGATGGTCTGCTGCTGGGGGTCCGTGGACTGGACCACCGGGGGCCTCAGCCACGCCGACGAGCTCGCGCCCATGCTCGCCGCGGCGGATGTCTGGGCGATCGACAAGTACCTGGCCCTGCACTGGGGATGGCCCCACGACCTCTGCGAGATCGACACCAAGGGGCCGTGGAAGCACGAGGGACTGGATCTCGTCTGGAAAGAGATGTACATCATCTACGAGGATTTCGTCCGCCGGTCGGGACAGAGGAAGCCGGTCGAGATATGCGAGTTCAACTGCGACGGCGACGTCGAGGGCGGGCTATCGCAGGCGAACGAGCTCCGGCGGTGGTACGAGCGCGTGCGCGCGAAGCGTCCGGAGTTCCTGCGCGCGATCACGTACTACCAGTTCCGCGACCGCGGCCGGCTGGGTCTCGAGCAGGAGGACCCGAACAACCCGGCCGTCGGCGTGGCGACCCCGTTCCTGGCCATGTACCGGGATCTCATCCGGGACCCGTACTTCCTGCCGGGTGAGAAGTGGACCCGGCTGGCGGGGAATGCGCGGCTCACCATGGACTGGCGGGGATCGGACGACTCGGATGGTCTGGGATGGAAGGTCCGGGTCAAGGGAGTGCCCAGCTTCCTGGAGCTCAAGCTTCCCAAGGAGGCGAACCTGATCGTGAAGGTGGGGGCGGAGTGGTTCTACAAGCGGTCCGGGACCGAGTGGGTGGACGCTACCTCCGCGGCTGCCGGGATGCGCCAGGGAGGGACTCTCCCCATTGTCGTGTTCGCGCCTCCGGCTGACGGAACCAACGGCGGCGCGCCGTCGGTGAAGTCCCGCCTCGCGCGTCCTCCGGAACTCCGGCTCCGCTACCCGGTCTCGGCCCGAAGCATCCCCGAACCCCTGGGCTGATTGCGGAGGCAGAATGCCTCCACAGCCGTGCGGGCTCTTGCCGGAATGCATATCGGGAGTATGGTAGGTGTAGCCATACTATCGGAGGCCGACCAAGGTGAAGATCGCGACGCATGTGGACGAGAAACTGCTGAAGGACGCCATGAAGGCCACGCGGGCGCGGACGAAGCGGGACGTTATCGAGCAGGGCCTGCGCAGCCTCCTGCCAACGAGGAAGCATCGCGAGTTCGCGAAGCGATTGGGCGAGTTCAAGGTTTCCTGGACGCATGACGAGTTGATGCGGTCGCGCGAATGAGCGCGGTTCGGTGATGGTGCGGGTCGGCGGCCTGATCCGTTCCGGAGCCGCGCCCCACCTCGTGACCGTTCTCGTCCTCCTGGCCGGCATCGCGTGTTCCGCGCACGCGACGACCGCGCCTTCTCCCGGCACGAACGAATTCCCGCTTCCTCCTTCGGCGTTCAAGTCGCCCGCCCGAGTACTTCCGGCGCTGGTTGCGGCGGAGCATCCCGCCGTGGCCGCTTCCGCCACGCCGTGGGCCGCGAACGAACGCCCATGGAATGCGTGCCGGATTCTCGCTGTGGGTATTGGCACCTCATTCGGGGTGGCTGGGGGGGCGTCAGCAGGTATCGCTCTCCCCATCATCGCGACGTTTGGGTCGATCAGCGACAGGTCGCTCACTGTCTCGGCCATTGTGGGTGGGCTGGCAGGCGGGGTGCTGGGCTTCTTCCTGGGGGACCATGTCGCCCGCAGGTATTGCGACTAGCGCGAGACGCCGCGGGGGCCGCGCGGGTCGGGAAGCGGGCTTCGCGCGGGGAGGAATCGGCCCACATCCGGTACCTCATCCTCTGGAGTCGGCGCCACCGGGTGAGCACGCGGCCGCGGCCGCGCTGACCGGGGATCACTACGCCCGGAAGTGGTGCGACTAGAGCTTGTTGAACTCTTCGACGGAGAGGCCGGCTTGGCGGATGAGTTTGCGGAGGAGACCGGGACCGAGCTCCGAATGCTGGGGGATCGAGACAGTCCACTGGTAGCGGTCCTTGGTCATCATGACGTGGGAGCCCTTCTGCCTCGCCTCCACCCAGCCGGCCTTCCGCAACTTGCACACGGCCTCCGCCCCGGAACAGAGCGTCAGGCGGGCCACTACACCGTGACCTCGGCCAGCTCCTTTCCCTTCCTCTTGTGCTTGGACTCCATCACCTCGAACCAGCCTTCCACGGCCTCGAGTATGTTCCTGAGAGCTTCCCGCCGGGTCTTCCCCTGCGAGAGGCAGCCGGGAAGGGCGGGGACCTCGGCCACGAAGTAGCCCGCTTCATCGCGTTCGATGAGGATGTGCAGCTTCATGCGTTCATTCTAACGCAAGGGCGCGTGGAGAGGCCGTTCCGCGCATGCCTACAGGCCATTGAACCTGAAATCCATCCGCTGCCTGCAGAGGCCGTTGCCGGTTTCGCAACGGCCTCTACTTCTTCGGCGCGGGGGGAAGGCCCCAGGCGTGCTCGGGGCGGGCCAGGATCGAGTCGATGAACGCCGCTCAGTAGAGCGGGAGCGGAAGGCGGCCGCCCGACATGAGCCTGAGGAAGAAGTGGCCCGTGCCGGAGGCGCCGCACATGAAGTCGGGGGAGTGGAACCCGGGCTCGTCCGCCTGCCAGGCTTCGCCCTCGGGGGTGGCCGTGCGGTAGGCGAGCATGCGCCGCGCGAAGTCGTGGGCGCGGGTCAGCCAGAGCGCGTCCCCGGTGATCCGGTAGAGCTCGAGGAAGAGTTCGGCGTTCCCGGACAGCCCGTGGCACTGGGAGGGATTGCCCCGGATGTCGCCCGCGGCGAAAGTGCACTCGCCGGCCGACCGGGCGGTCATCAGGAGGGCGGGATCCCCGAGGTCCTCGTACGCGGCGGCGTAGAAGAGCCCGATGCCGGGCGATCCGTGGCACCACTGGACCTTGTCGGCGCCGCTCCCCGCAGTCGTGTAGGGCCAGTTGAGCCCGCCGTGGTCGGGCACCGCGTGGCGGTCGAGCGTGGCGGCGCAATCGCGGACGAGACGCTCCCATTGGGGGTCGCCGGTGGCCCGGTGCAGGAGGACGAGGAAGTGCGCTATGCCGGCCAGCCCGTGGGCGTAGCCCAGGTAGGCCGGGTTGTACTCCGGGGGGATGGCCGCCGCGGGAGCTCCCATGTGCCAGCAGACGCCACGCTCGCCCGGTTCCCGGTTCTCCCGGAGCCACCGGCCGAACCGGGCGGCGGTCTCGCGGGAGTCCGCGTCGCCGGTGACTTCCGAGTACCGGGCCAGGAAGAGGCCCAGCCCGGCGACCCCGCCGAGATAGTCCGTTACCGCGGCCGGCAGTTTCCCGGGATCGTACGCGTGCAGGGCGTCGACGTAGGGACGGACGCGGGCGAGATGCGCCGCGTCCTTCGTCGCGAGGTGAAGGCGCAGCCACGCGAGGCCGATACCGGTCCGGCCGAAGCAGAGGGCATGGCGCGGCGCGCCGGGAGCGGTCCAGTCATCGAGCATGCCGGGCACCTTCGTTTCCGACCAGCGAATCGCGCCTTCGGCCAGCTCGCGCGCCCGGGAGGACCCGGTCGTACGGTGGTAGTCGGCGAGGAAGACCGCGATCCCGGCCACCCCGTTGAACAGGGTGGCCGCGTCTTCCACGCAGGCGTTGTCGTAGCCGAGCGTCCGCCAGCGGAACCCGGCGGGATCCGGGATCGCGGTACGTTCCACGTAGCGGAAGACCGAGTCGGCCCCCTCCCGCGCGGTGGCGAGGACGTCTTCCGGGATTCCGGCGCCGGTCACGGTTCGAGCCTGGTTGCGGCTTCCGCGATCGTCCGGGCGACGAAATCGCGGTAGGAGCCGGTGCGGTCGCCGCCGAGGGAGAGGAAGGCCTCGACGAGCCGGCGGTTGACCTCCTCGGGCAGGTCGATCGTCCCGGCGGGGAAGAGCCAGACGGGGGCGTTCGATTTCAGGTCCCGCCGGCACCAGCGTTCGTCCAGCGGCTTCGCGGGCGGGGCCGGCCGGGAGAAGATCAGGCGCTGCGCGTTCCCGGAGAGGTAGGCGGTCCGCTCCTCCTCCGTCGGGGAGAGGCCCGTGCCGTCGATCCAGAGCGCGGTCGAGGCGTAGCTCTCGTCGCGGTAGAGCGCCACCGGGTACTCGCTGCCCCACATCGCCCGGTCCCAGCCCGTGCGGTCCAGCAATGACCGGGCCCAGTCGAGGAGCTCGGACCGGCGGAACATCCCGTGCCGGGAGAAGATGACTCCGAACCGGGGATGGCGGAAGAGCCGGTCGATCCCGGGCATCCGGTGGAACATCTCGGGCGTGCCCCCGGAGGCGAAGTGGGGGGCGAGGACGAGCGAGTCCGGGTACCTCTCCAGGAACTCGAGCAGGTTGGGCGCCGCAACGCCAAGCCCGTCGGAGCCCACGACCACGGGGACCGCGCCTTCCCGGCCCATGGCGTCGAGCAGGGCCGGCTCCTTGACGATCAGGCTCTCGTGGATCCGGATGCCGAAGAATCCGGCCGCGAGCTGGGCCCGCACGGACTCGAGCCGCTCCTGCGGCGAAGCGCCGGTGGGGAGGCCGGCTACCCGGAACCGGCCCGGCCAGCGGACGGCAGTCCGACTGAGCTCGACGAGGTCGGGGCAGGTCTCGGCGGTGCAGACGAGGGCTTCCGCCACGCCGTTCTGGTCCATGACGCGCAGGAACTCCTCCCCGGAGAGGAACCGCGGGAGCGCGACATGGCCGTACGCGTCGCGGAGTTGTCGGGGCTCCTCAGACATATCGTTCGTGGAGCGCCTTGAGGTCGTACCGGTCCGCGGCGTCGGCGGCGAGCCGGCAGTTCGCCTCGACCTCGGCTTCCGCGATCATGCCGGCGACGGCGACATCCACCTCCGGCGTCGACAGCACGAACTTCAACGCCATCCGGCCGATCTTTTCCCGCGTCAGGCCCGGGAACTCGAGGGGCAGGAGCTTCTGGAGGAACCCGCTGGTCAGGGGTCGCATCACGCAGATCCCCATGCCCAGCGACCGCGCGAGCGGGATCATGCCAAACGGCTCGCGCTGGTGGTCGCACATGCACTGGTATATGAGACTGTAGGCGAACATCCCCGTGTCGAACTTCCCCGTCCTGAGCAGTCTTTCGAGCCCGCCCGACGGGGCTTCCGCCGTGACCCCGACGAATCGGGTGAGCCCTTTCCGGCGCACCTCGTCCAGCCAGTCGATGACGCCTGAGTTCATGATCCGGTCCGACAGCGAATCGTCGAACGAGCCGCCGTGGTACTGGAGGACGTCCACGGACCGGGTCTTGAGACGTTCCAGACTGGCCTCAAGGCCCATGGTCGCCGCAACGGGATCCCAGGGCTCGTGGAAGAAGAACTTGGTCGCCAGCACGACCTTGGCGCGGAGGCCCTCGAGCGCTTCGCCGAACATGCCCTCGGCAAGCCCGTCCCCGTACCCGGGCGCCGTGTCGAAGTAGGTCACCCCCTTCGCGGCGGCCGTCCGGATCGCGGCGATCAGGCTCCTGCGGAACTCCGGGCTGTCCCGGTCGTCCGCGGTCAGGTAGCGGCGGAGTCCGGCGGGAGCCCCGCCGAACCCGAGCCGGGAAACGCGGAGTCCCGTGCGCCCGAGCGTCCGGTACTCCATCCGCCTATCCCTCGAGGTTAAGCCAGCGGAGCTCGTTCGGCGAGAGCTCGATCGCCAGCGCCGACACGCAGGAGGAAATCTCCTTCATGTTCGCCGGCCCTACCAGGGCCCACATCGGGGTTGGCTGGCGCAGGACGTACGCGAGCGCGATGTTCACGGGTTCCACCCCGCGCTTCTTCGCCAGCTCCCGGGCCCGGTCCAGCCGCCGGAAGTTGTCGTCCGCGTACCAGCACCGGACCAGTTCCTTTTCCGACCGGTCGTCAGGATTCCCGCGGGCGAAGAACCCGCGGCCCTGGCTCGACCACGAGAAGACGGGCATCCGCGACTTCTCCAGCCACGGCCGCCACTCCGGCTGGGAGCACGCGAGGCATCCGTCCCACGGTGCTTCCACCATGCGCGCGAGACTGAAGTTGTTGGAGAGGACGCCGAAGCCCCGGAGGCCCTTCGCCTTCGCGTACGCGTTGGCGGCGTCGATCCGCTCCATCGTCCAGTTCGACCCGCCGAAGACCCGGATCCGGCCCGCCTTCACGTGTTCATTGAGAACGTCCACGAACTCCTCGACGGGCACCTCGGGGTTGTCCCGGTGCATGATGTAGAGATCCGTGTGGTCCGTCTGGAGCCGGTCCAGGGTCTCGAGGAGCTGGCTCGAAAGCGCCTTGGGGTTGCAGTGCGGAGTGTGCGCGCCCTTGGCCAGGATCACGACCTTCTCCCGGACGCCCCGGAGCTTGATCCACGCGCCCAGGTTCCGGTCCGTCGCCCCGTTGCCGTAGATGTAGCCGGTGTCGAAGCAGTTGCCCCCCTGCGCGAAGAACTCGTCCGCCATCGCGACGCCGTGGGCGCCGCCGCCCATGACGCCCAGGACCAGCCGCGAGATCCGCTTGTCCAGGCCGGGCAGGTTGCCGTACTCCATTCTGGCCTCCTTGCGGACCTTGAGGGGCCGCTTGTCCACGGGAAGAGTCATGTTCTCGGGCTTCTCGAGGTCGTAGACGAGGCCGATGGCTTCGCGCCACCGGTCGCATGCGCGCATGTTGCCCAGCGTGTCCTCGGGGGTCATCGCCGGCGGCGCCGCGCGCCGCCGCGCTATCCCCTCGCAGAGCGCGTCGGCCTCGCAGGCGTAGCTCCCGCGGTCGGCCTCCCCCGTGATCTCCTCGGGTCCGCTCGCGCCCTGCCGGTGGACGACGATCGTGTAGGTGCCTGCGCCCTTCATCCCCCACGGAGAGGGAAGCAGGAGCCAGCCCTTGGTGCCGTAGATGCGGGCCACGTTGTCCATCTGCACCCCGACGCCGGTCGCGACCTCGGCCACGATCCCGCCCGGGAACTCGAGGCATCCGACCGCGACCTCGTCCACGCCGCTCTCGCTCAGCCGGGCCGTGCCGGTCACCTTGACGGGGTCGAGGAAGTCCCGGCCCGACGCCGCCCCGGCGATGAGCCGGGCGAGCGAGACCGGGTAGCATCCGACGTCGAGGATGCCGCCGCCGCCGAGTTCGGGATTCCAGAGCCGGGCCTTCGGGTCGAACCCGGACTGGAAGCTGAAGGCGGCCTGGATCGACCGGACCTCGCCGATCGCGCCGTCGCGGATGAGCCTGACCAGGTGCGCGGTCTGGGGATGGCACCGGTACATGAAGGCTTCCATGAGCAGGACGTCGTTCCGGCGGGCCGCCTCGACCACGGCCATCGCCTCGGCGTGGTTGATCGCCATCGGCTTCTCGCAGAGCACGTGCTTGCCGGCCTCGGCGGTCTTGATCGCCCATTCGGCATGGAAGGTGTGCGGCGGGGCGATGTAGACCGCCTCGACTTCGGGGTCCGCGAGCAGGGCCTCGTAGCTGGCGTGGCGGTGGCCCACCGGGACGCCGAACTCGTTCCCGAACCTGACGGCCGCCTCGGCCGAGCGGCTCCCGACCGCGACCAGGGTTCCGGTCTTCGATTCCTTCAGCCCCTGGGCGAAGATGCCTGCGATTCGTCCCGTCGAGAGGATTCCCCAGCGAAGCTTGGTTGCCATTTGGGGATTATCCCTCATTCCCGACGGCGGTGCGCAGGATCGCGAGGAGCCGGTCGATTTCGGCCTTCATCATCCCGTCCGGGGTCCACGCGTCTGCGCCGCGCATCCGGTCCGAGGAGAAGATCCCGCGCTTCATCATGATGTACCGCTCGATCGCGATGTAGCCGTCAAGCCCGGCCGTCCCCTCGAGGATCGCGATCGCGGCCACCGGGAGCCAGAGCCGGTAGGCCTCGGCCTCGTTGCCCGCCTGCAGGGCTTTCCATAGCGGAACGACGGCATCCAGAAGGTCGCACCCGGGCATCGTCCCCGCGATTCCGCGGCGCCAGTTCTCGATCAGGCTGACGCCGCCCGATCCCTCGAAGATCCGGGCCCGGCCTTCGGTCAGCTCCCGGAGCCTTGATATCAGAGGTCCGACCGGGTTCGCCTCCGGCTTGAACCAGACCTTGTCGGCGCCACCGGAACGCATGAGCCCGGCCTGGAACTCGGCGTTCATGGGCTTCCCGACGTAGCCGGAGGCGTCCTGGACGATCATGGGGAGAGGGGTGACGAGGGCGATGCGCTCGAAGTAGCGCTCGAGTTCGGGCTCCGAGAGGGCGCGCTCGCGGGGCGGGATCGCCATCAGGGCGGCGGCCCCGGCGGCCCGGGCCGCGCGCGCGTAGAGCTCGGCCTGCTCGGCGGTTTCCGCTCCCACGCTGGCCACCACGGGGCCCCGGCCGCCGACCAGCTTCACGACGGCCCCGAAGAGGTCGATGCGCTCCTGCGGCGCCATGCGCAGGATGTCCGAGGCGAGAGCGATTCCGCAGCCGTCCGCGCCCGTCGCGAAGACCCAGTCCACCTCCCGGCGCAGGCTTTCCCGGTCGATGGTCCCGTCCTCGCGGTAGGGGGTGTGCAGGATCGGGATGACGCCCTGGACCATGGCCGGCATGGGATCAAGATAGCAGGTCCATTCGGTCTTGGACGGCGTCGCCGCATGTGATCTAGACTGACTGGATGAGGCCTTGGCGGTCATGATCTCCGTCCGGATGCTGGCGGTTGCGTGCCGGTTCCTTTCCGCGTCCGCTGCGGCGGAACCGGCCGGGTCGGCGACGGTCGTAGCTGGCGCAGGGATGCCCGTGGCCCCCGAGGTTGCAGCGGTGACCCATCGTTTGGACGACCTCTACCGGTCCTCGGCGTCGATCGGGAAGGTCGAGATGATCTCGAAAACCGATACCCAGAGCCGGCACCTCAAGCTCCGGATGTGGACCAAAGGAACGGACCGGGCCCTGATCATCATCGACGAACCTGCGCGCGAGGCGGGCACCGCCACCCTGAAAGTCGGGCATAACCTCTGGAACTGGCTTCCCAAGATCGCGCGCACGATCCGGGTGCCGCCTTCCATGATGCTCGCGTCGTGGATGGGGACCGACTTCACCAACGACGACCTCGTCAAGGAGTCGTCCACCGAGCACGACTTCGCGACCGTGCTCGCGGGCCGTTCCGCGAATCCTGCCGGGTGGCTGTTCCGGGCCGTCGTCCGCCCCGGCGTCGTCGGCCGCTGGCAGAAGGTCGAGTGGGTCGTGGACGACGCGGGGGAGCTCCCGCTCCTGGCCCGGTACTACGACCGCCGGGGCCGGCTCGCGCGCACGATGCGGTTCCTGGACCCGACCACGATGGGGACCCGCCGGATCCCGGCGCGGATGGTGCTCGAGTCCACGGACCAGCCCGGCCACCGGATGGAGCTCCGGTTCCTGGCCATGCAGTTCGACGCCGAGGTCGCCGACGACGCCTTTTCGCTCTCGCAGTTGGAGCGGTCCCGGTGAGCGGTCTTCTCAGCGACTGCCGGATCGGGTGGCGGAACCTCGGCCGCAACCCGCGCCGGACGGCGCTCGCGTGGGGAGCGATCGCGATCGCCCAGCTCACGATGGTCTGGATGGCGTGCTTCATGAAGGGCTACATGGGCACGCTGTTCAACGCGTTCACGGGGCCGGCGGTCGGCCACATCCAGGTGCACGCGCCGGTGTGGCGGGAAGACGGGGACATGGGGCGCACGATACGCGGCGCGCGGGGCGCCGGGAAGCGGATCGCGGCGACCGGGGGCGTGGTCCGCGTCGCCCCGCGCGTCTATGGGCCCGTGCTGGCGACCCGGCGGCAGCTCGGCCACGTGGCCCAGGTCAGCGGCGTCGATCTCGCGATCGAGACGCGGGAGGGCGGACTGCTGGGAGGCTTCCCGGACGCGGCGGCCCTGCGGGCCGGCGAGGTCGCCGTCGGGGAGGGGATGGCCCGCGAGATCGGGGTGAAGCCCGGGGACTCGATCGCGGTCATGGGGTCCGCGGCGGACGGATCGGTCGCGAGCGGCCTCTACCGCGTGAGGCTGGTGGTGCGGACGGGCGTCGACCAGGTCAACCGGGCCGGGATCCTGATGGGCATCGCCGCGGCGCAGGAGCTCTTCTCCATGCCCGACCAGGTCCACGAGTTCATCGTGCACTGCCGGGACGCGGCCGCCATTCCGGCCGTGGCGGCCGGCCTGCGGACGGATCCCGGCCTGCGCGGGCTCGAGGTCGTGACCTGGCGCGAGATCGCGCCCCAGATCGCGTCCCTGCTCTCGATGTCGGACACGATGACGCTCATCATCCTCGTCCTGGTGTTCATCACTACCGTGGCCGGGGTTGCGAACACGATGCTCATGGCCACGTTCGAGCGCAGTCACGAGTTCGGGATGCTGCTCGCCCTCGGCGTTGCCCGTTCCCGCCTCGTGCGCATGCTCGTCATCGAGTCGCTGGTGCTGGGGCTCGCCGGGGCGCTCATCGGCTCCGCGCTGGGGTTGGTCCTGGCCTGGCCGGGGGTGGTCCGC
>Ga0315281_10011652_pt1 | contig 12037 bp, 11 predicted proteins | sample YL17G07_0_MG_FD_204540 | JGI IMG/M metagenome (GOLD analysis project Ga0315281, IMG submission 204540) | Sediment microbial communities from Yellowstone Lake, YNP, Wyoming, USA - YL17G07_0 | ecosystem: Environmental > Aquatic > Freshwater > Lake > Sediment | place: USA: Wyoming | collected... | reverse complement strand
GTCCACCACGACGCTTTGCAGACTCGACGATCGCTTCGGCCAACGGGTGTTCGCTTGACGCTTCAAGCGAACCCACGAGGCCCAACATGTCCTCGACAGCGACCACAGAGCCGGGCGCGAGCACGATGTCGACTACGGTCGGCCGTCCCTCCGTGACCGTCCCCGTCTTGTCGAGCACGACCGTCGTAATGTCGCCCGCGCGTTGCAGCGCCTCGCCACCCTTGATCAGTACTCCGATCTCGGCTCCCTTGCCGCTGGACACCATCACCGCCGTCGGCACCGCGAGCCCCATCGCACACGGGCAGGCAATGATGAGCACGGCGACCGCCGTCGCGAAGGCGCGCATCGCCGCTTCGCCGCCTGTGGCTCCATTCGCATGTTGCGCGACAAACCAGACGACAAACGTCAGCACCGAGAGCGACAGAACGACCGGCACGAACACGGCGCTGATGCGATCGGCGAGCCGCTGAATGGGAGCACGCGTCCCCTGCGCATCGCGCATCAGGCGAACGATCTGCGCCAGCACGCTCGCGTCGCCGACCGTGGTCGCGCGATAACGGAACGCGCCGGTGCGATTGATCGTCGCGCCAATCACCCGATCTCCGGGCCCCTTCGCGACCGGCATTGACTCGCCCGTCAGCATCGATTCGTCTACGGCGCTCGCCCCATCGATGACCTCTCCATCGACAGGGAGTCGCTCGCCCGGCCGCACAATGATCGTGTCGCCCGCACGAACCTGCTCCAGCGGAACGTCCACCTCAGCGTTGCCGCGGACAATTCGCGCCGTCGTCGGCTGGAGCGCCGCCAGCGACCGCAAAGCGGCCGACGTCTGCCGCTTTGCGCGCGCCTCGAACGCGTTTCCGGTCAAGATCAGGGCGATGATGATCACGACCGCCTCGTAATAGACGTCGGGTGCCAGCCCGCGCGACGTGAACGCGTGCGGGGCCACGGTCGCGAATACGGAATACGCAAACGCGGCTCCGGTACCAATCGCGATCAGGGTGTTCATGTCCGCTGAATGATGGCGGAACGACGACCATGCTCTGGTATAGAAATGGCGGCCCGCCCACGCCATGACGCCTACCGTCGCGACCAGAAGAATCCACTGGATCAGCGAAGCCGGCAGAGAGTAGATCCACGGTGCGACGGCGTGCAGGGCGGGGGAGAGCGATTGGATCGCCCAGCGCATGAACGGATCCATCGCGGCGCCATGGGCTTCGCCCGCCATGAGCGGCATCGAAAGAAACATCGCGACGAGCCCAACGCTTCCGCTCGCGAGAGCCTTCACACGCAGGTCGTCGAATTCATGAACCTGCGCATCGTCGCGGGCCGCGCTCTCGGCGAATGCGTCGTCGTCCGCGGGCGGGAGGGAGGCGCCGTATCCGGTGGCCTGGATCGCCGCGACCAGCGCGTCGGGTGTCGTCGTTGCAGGATCGAACGAGACGGTCGCGCTGTTCATCATCAGGTTCACGGCGGCGTCCGTAACGCCGGGGGCGGCGATGAGCGCTCGCTGAACTCGGCTTTGGCAGGCGGCGCAGGTCATGCCCGAGACCGGAAGCACGACCTTGCCTTGGCCGTGGTCTGGCGGCGTGCCGTGCCGACTCCGATCCTGGCCTCGGAGCCGCGGCGGAGCGGTCTTTGGTGAGCCGGCCGAAGAAAACGAGGCCGCAGCTCCGCTCTTTGCCACGAAGAAGTACCAGTTCACCCAGCCGATGCTGAGTGCGCCTCCAACTTGGGCTAGCCAGTCAATCGCTGACATTTCCAGCTCCGTTGCATGTACCCCACTACGGTATATTTTATATACCCTATGGGTCTATGTCAACAGGAGTTTCGCGGACGTTTTCAGAACGTCGTCAGCAACCCGAACAGCAATTCGCCGTCGTTGTTGGTCCGGGCCCCTCGCCCTCTAGCGCGGCTGTCGTAACTGTCGCGGAACGAAACCGTGAGCGCCGCGGAGGTAGCCAGTTTGACCCGTGTCGACGTCTGCGAGATGACAGTGTAGTCGCTCCGCCGACGTTCCAGGGCCGGCTCGTACGACGTGTCGTTGGTGAGCGTCACTCGGTCGCTCAGGTTGTGCCGGAACCGAAAGCTCGACGTGCCGCGCGCGAGAGTGACCGGTCCGGCAACGTTTACTCCCGGCAATGCAGCCGTGTACTCGACCACAATACCCGCGCTGAAGATCGCGTCAGTCGACGGCGTGCGCGTGATGTTGAGGCGCGCACCCGTTCCTCCGCTGTACCGCCGCGCGATCCGCTTCTCGAGGCTCGCCTCGGCGTTCCCCCGAAGATACGGCTTGAAATCCCCGAATGGGTTCAGGCCGTAATCGACGCCGCTCGTGTAGGAGCGTTTCGTCACCAGTGTTCCGGCCTGGTCGGTTTTGGTCTCGCCGTAGTTGAACCGCGCCTGTAGCCGAAAGCTGTAGACACTGTCCGAGTGTTCCCAGTCGCTGCGGACGCTGGTCAAGACCTGCCGAGTGTTGCCAAAAAACAGATTGCCACTGACCTCTCCCTGGATCCGTCGCACCGGGGCCTGCGCGCGGGCAAGGGAGGCGTCACCGGCGAGCGTCGAGATAACAAGGATTGTCCACGCCACGAACGCCGCTCGAAAGTTTCTGACCACGCAGTTATCAACCTTGGAAAGGGCGCTCAAATAATAGCCGGGCGGCTCGCCAGAAGCCGACCGAGGCAGCATATTCCCGAGCAGGACTCGCCCTCTCTCTGACCGAACTGCCTCCCACGAGCCAGCCATGAAAACCACCTTCAAGTTGAACGGGAAGTCCACCACGGTGGATGTCCCCCCGGACATGCCCCTCCTTTGGGTGCTCCGCGATGAGCTCAACCTCAAAGGCACGAAGTTTGGCTGCGGACAAACGTTTTGTGGCGCCTGCACAGTCCACGTCAAGGGGAAGGCAGTCCGCAGCTGCGCAACGGCGATCTCGGTGGTGCAAGGGAGCGAGGTGACAACGATTGAAGGGCTGTCGCTCGACGGCACCCATCCGCTCCAACGTGCATGGGAAGAGATTGATGTCCCGCAGTGTGGCTACTGCCAAGCCGGCCAGTTGATGTCGGCCGCGGCCCTTCTCGAGAAGACGCCGAAGCCGACCGACGCGCAGATCGACGCCGCCATGGGTGGCAACATCTGCCGGTGCGCGACCTATCTCCGAATTCGCCAGGCCATTCACCTTGCCGCGGACCTGCCGCGAGCGAATGCGACCGGTCAGGGCAAGCCTGGGCTGGAGGACTAACCGATGACAACACCGAGTCAGAAGGCCAAGACGATCGAGCGCCGCGAGTTCCTCCGTGCCACCGCGATTGTCGGCGGCGGGTTGCTCTTTGCGAGCTATGCCGAGCCGCTTTCCGCGCTCGAGACGTGGGGCACGCCGGCGGCGGACTTTGTTCCCAACGCCTTCATCCGGATGACGCCAGATGGCATCGTGACGATCATCGGAAAAAATCCCGAGATTGGTCAGGGCATGAAGACGACGCTCCCGATGCTCATCGCCGACGAACTCGACGTGGAATGGAAGAACGTCCGCGTCGAGCAAGGCGATCTTGACGCGAAGTACTCGACCGGATTGGGCGGCCCGGCGGCCGCTTTCAACGCGACAGCGATGGCCGGACAGTCGGCCGGGGGCAGCACGGCGACGCCGACCAACTGGTTCCCGATGCGACGCGTCGGAGCGGCGGCGAGAGCAATGCTCGTCAGGGCTGCGGCGCAAACGTGGGGTGTGCCCGATGCGGAATGCGACACCACTCCCGGCGTCGTCGTCCACAAGGCCAGCGGCCGGACGCTCAAATACACCGCGTTACTCGATAAGGCGGCATCCGTCCAGCCGCCCGGCCTCGCCACACTGAAACTCAAGGACGCGCAGGACTTCCGGATTATCGGAACCAAAGTAAAAGGCGTCGACAACCACGCGATCGTCACTGGAAAACCGCTCTTTGGGATCGACGTCACGTTGCCAGGAATGCTGTACGCCGCGTTCGTCAAGGCACCGGTATTCGGATCGAATGTCGTGAGTGCCAACTACGACGCAGCCAAGGCCCAGCCGGGTGTAAAGCATGTCTTTCCGGTTGAGGGCGGGCCCCAGCTGACGGGATTGGTGAGCGGGGTTGCGATCGTCGCCACGAGTTGGTGGGCGGCGCAAAAAGCCCGTGCGGTGCTCGATATCAAGTGGGCCGATCATCCGACTTCGCAGCAGTCGAGCGCCGGGTTCGCCCAGCAGGCCGCGGAGCTTTCGAAACAGCCGCCGCAACGCAATCTGAAAAAGGATGGCGACGTCGACGCGGCATACATGACGGCGGCCAAGGTCATCGAGGCAGAATACTTCTATCCATTCATCGCCCACGCGCCGCTGGAACCTCAGAACTGCACGGCCCAGTGGAAGGACGGCAAGATGGAGATCTGGGCGCCGTCGCAGTCGCCGGGCGGAGGTCGGAATCTCGTTGCGAGCACGCTGGGGATTCCGCAAACGGACATCATTGTTCACATGACACGCAGCGGCGGTGGATTTGGCCGGCGTCTCAACAACGATTACATGGTCGAGGCCGCGCGAATTGCCAAAGAAATTGCCGGCGCCCCCGTCAAACTTCTCTGGACGCGTGAAGACGACATCCAGCACGATTTCTATCGCCCGGCGGGCTTCCATTACTTCAAGGGTGGGGTCGACGCGAGCGGCAAGATCGTTGCCTGGCGCGACCACTTTGTTTCGTTCAGCGCCGGTCAGAACTTTGCCCAGGCCGCCAACGTCGGCGCGACGGAGTTTCCTGCCCGATTCGTCCCGAACTTCCAGCTCGACGTTTCGATGATTCCCCTCGGCGTGCCGACCGGATTCCTGCGCGCGCCCGGTAGCAACGGGCTCGCCTATGTGATGCAGTCGTTCATCAACGAGCTGGCGACGGCGGCGGACAAGGATCCGCTGCAATTTCGCCTCGACCTGCTCGCCAGCGGCCCACAGGATCTGCAGGACTTTTCGGCACCGCGCGCGCGGGGTGTACTCGAATTGGTCCGCGAAAAGTCAGGCTGGGGCAAGACCACATTGCCCAAGGGAACCGGCATGGGCGTCGCGTTTCACTTCAGTCACAGCGGGTACTTCGCCGAGGTGGTGCAGGCAACCGTGACGCGCGATGGTTCGCTCAAGGTCGATAAGGTGTGGGTCGCCGGCGACATCGGTCCGCAGATCATCAATCCGAGCAACGCCGAAAACCAGGCGCAGGGTTCCGTGCTCGACGGCATTGCCGAAGCGCTCGATCAGGAAATCACGATCGATAAGGGAGCGGTGAAGCAGAGCAACTTCGACGACTTCATGTTGCTGCGGATGCCGCAGGCGCCCCTGGTGGAAGTGCACTGGAAGTTGAGCGACTCTCGCGTCACCGGCCTTGGCGAGCCGGCGCTGCCGCCGGTCGTGCCGGCACTGACCGCGGCGATCTTCGCGGCAACAGGGAAGCGGGTGAGATCACTGCCCATTTCGAAGCATGATCTGAAGTGGGGTTGACCGAGGCGACTCCCGCTGAGCGTGCGCAACTGACCGAGACCCGCAATGGTCTGTTGCGCTTGCACAAGGTGTTGCTCGAGTGGGAGCGGATCCGGTACGAACGGTCCAACGGTCGCATCAGTGACCTGATGAAACTGCTGCGCCTCACGATCAACGACCCCGCCTTCGCCTGGCTGCGGGAATTGTCCGCGCTCGTCGTTCGGATCGACGAGCGAATGGAAGACAAAAAGGCCCCGTTGGCGTCGTCCGAGGTGAAGGCGTTGCGAGCAGAGGCTCGCGACCTGTTGTCGCCAAGCCAGACCGGCGGCGACTTCCAGCGAAACTATTACTTCGCGCTCCAGGAGACGCCGGACATCGTGGTCGCGCATAGCGGGATGCTGAAGCTGCTGGTGAGCTGAGTGCGCCGTTTCCAGTCTTCAAAAGGCGGTTGCGCTGAACCCAATCAATCACGGGTGCTCTGACTGCCGCAGCGCCTTGGGCGAAAGCCGCCTTACTGACCCCGACGACCCCGACGATTACCTGCTGGCGGCGGGCCGATCCGACGGCATATTGATTGATGATGAAAATCCGTCCTGCCCCCGTGGCCTTTGTCGCGCTTGCGGTCTGCGCCATCCGTCTTCCCGCACAGGGCCTCGAGGCCCTCTGGTACTCCACCTCGAGCGAGCACAGCACGAAGGCATTTCTCGACCACGCCGACCAGATCTCGATCGTATCGCCGCAGGTGTTCATGTTCGTTCGCGACGGCAGCATCCGCGGCAAGGTCGACCAGCGGGTGATCGACAAGGCAAAAGAGAAAGGAGTCAAGCTCGTGCCGCTGGTGATGAACCCCGGCTTTGATCAGGCGATGATGCACCACATTCTCACGACGAAGAGCGCTCGCGCGAAGGCGATCCATAGCATGACCGCGCTCTGTCGGGATAATCACTTTGCCGGAATCCAGTTCGACATCGAAAACGTCCATGTCAGCGACAAGGATGTGTTTACCTCCTTCTCGCGCGAGACCGCGGACTCGCTCCACGCGGTTGGTTGCACGCTGTCCGCTGCGGTCGTACCCCGCATCAGCGAAGACCCGGGCCCGACGACGTACCACAAGTGGATCTTCGACAACTGGCGTGGCGTTTACGACTACAAGGCGCTGGCCGAGTCGATGGACTTCCTGTCGTACATGACGTACGCGCAGCACACGGGCGCGTCCACCGCCGGTCCGGTCGCCGGCTACCGTTGGGTCAAGGACTGCCTCGACCACCTCATCGCGCTCGGCGTTCCGCCGTCGAAGATTTCGCTCGGTCTCGCGTCATACTCCGACCACTGGTTCCCGGTCTACGACACGGCCAAGGGGCCGCGCATGCGCGGCAGCGATGCGTCGTACGCCAGCGTGATGAGCATCCTCGCCAAGCGCAACGTCACCGCGACGTGGGACGACACCGACAAGGCGCTTCGCGCGGAGTGGAGCGAGGCGGGTATCTACGAATCTGCCTGGATCGAGGATGCGCGGGCCTTCATGGCCAAGCTGGAACTCGTGAAGCAGTACAAGTTGCGCGGCTATTCCGTCTGGGTGCTCGGCACGGAAGATCCAAAGACGTGGGACGCGATCCGGGCGGGTGGGGCCGACGGCGCTCGCATTCAACCCCGCGGCCGCTAGCTCGGCGCATTCCATTCCCACACAGCGCACGGGCATGTCGATTCTTCTCGAGGCCTGTTTGGATTCCGTGGACCTCGCTCGCATGGCGGAGTGGGGCGGTGCGAAGCGGATCGAGTTGTGTGACCGGCTCGATATTGGCGGCACGACGCCTGGCGTCGCGTTGATCCGTGCTGTCGTCAGTGCCGTGGGCATCCCGGTTTTCGCGATCATCAGACCCCGAGGCGGAGATTTTGTGTATTCCGGCGCTGAGCTCGATGCGATGAAACGCGACGCCGCCATGTTGAAGGACCTGGGGGCCGCGGGGCTTGTTGTCGGCGTTCTCAAAGCCAATGACACGATCGACACTGCGCGCACGCTTGAGGTGATCGATGCCGCCGCCGGACTCCCGGCGACATTTCACCTTGCCTTCGAGCGCGTTCCCGACCGACAGGTCGGATTGGAATCGTTGATTGGCATCGGCGTCGACCGCCTTCTCACGAAGGGCGGGGGGCGAACCGCCCTTGATGGCGCTGACGGAATCCGTGCACTCGTTGACCTGGCGGCGGGACGCATTGCGGTCATGGCAGGCGGTAGCGTGCGCGAGCAAAACGTTGAGGACATCGTGCGGCGTAGTGGCGTGAATGAAATTCACACACGCGGGTTGGCAGTGGCCGACATCCTTGCTCGGGCGAATGGGGCCAAGTCGGTGCCGACGCGCTCTGGTGAGCGAGCATGACGACGCCGGACACGACACCGCGGCCGCGGAACCCGTACGAGTACACCGCGCCCAGGGACGACACCCCCAGGATTATTCGCTGGGCGCGAATCGGCCTTACGCTCTTGCTGATTCCCCTCGGGATGAATGCGTTCAAGGACGAGTACGGCGTAGTTCCGTTGATCGGCGGCATCGATCTGGCGGTTCACGAATTCGGACACATGCTATTCATGCCATTCGGGTGGCCATTCCTTGGCGAAACGATGGTGATCGCCGGAGGCGCCGTGACGCAGGTGGCGTTTCCGCTGATCTTCGTCGGGTACTTCCTCTTCAGCAAACGGCATCGCGATCTCCACGCGTCGATGGTCTGCCTCTGGTGGGCGTCGATGAACGTGCTTGGCGTCGCTATTTACGCGGCCGACGCGCGGGCGCGGAAGCTGATGTTGATCACCGGCGCCACGGGCCAGGAGGACGACAGCGGCCACGACTTCTACAATCTGTTTTCGCAATGGGGAGTCCTGAAACGCGACACGATCTATGCAGGGCGGATGCGGACAATTGCCGGGATGATGTTCCTTGCCAGCGTCGTGATCGGGTTGTGGGCAGCGTGGCGGGGCAAGCAGCGGGAGGTTGGGGCGGAGGATTGAAGCGACGGTTTGATCACTGTTCATGATTGAGCCGGGGATCCATGAAGCTTGCCAAACGAGAGTCTCGGAGCCACACTGAACCGATGAAACAACGCCTCGATATTGTTGCTGGCTTCCTTGTCGTTGGGAGCCTCGCGAGCGCGTGTACCGGGAGCTGGTCCGGTGGCGCGTTCGAGTCACCGGCACCGGCACAGGCGGCGGCGCCGGCGCCTGCCTCGGCGCGGTCCGCGCTTCGCGTCATCCAGTCGTCATCCCGCTTCCAGGTCTCGTTCGACGAACTCATTGCCGACGCGGCGAGGTCTGACATCGTGTTCTTTGGGGAACAGCACGATGATCCCGAGACCCACTTTGCCGAGTTCGCGCTCCTCGAGGGAATCGGACGCCAGCGGCGGCGCGTCGTTCTGTCGCTCGAGATGTTCGAGCGCGACGTCCAGCCGGTGCTCGATGACTATCTCGCCGGTCGCATGACCGAAGCGGACTTTCTCGCGAAGTCGCGCCCGTGGGAACGGTATGCAACCGACTACCGTGCGTTGGTCGTGCTGGCGCGGGCGCGCGGATGGCCGGTGGTTGCCGCAAACGTTCCCCGGCCCATTGCCAGTGCAGTCGGCCGCAAGGGCCTGGCGGCGTTGGACACACTTTCCGTCGACTCACGTGCCTGGGCAGCGCGGACTATCTCATGCCCGCGTGATGCGTATTACACCCGTTTCGCACAGGAGATGACAGGACACAGCGCTGGCGGTGGTCCGCCCACCGCGCCGGATTCGGCGCAGGCGTTGGCGATGACCAGCCGCTTCTACGAGGCGCAATGCGTTAAGGACGAGACGATGGGCGAGTCGATCGCTCTCGCCTATGAGCGGGCCGGGGTGGACGCGATCGTGGTTCACTTCGACGGCGCATTCCACAGTGATTATCGCCAGGGAACGGTGGCGCGCACGATGCGCCGTGCTCTGAACTTGCGCAGCCTGGTCATTACCGCTGTTCCGACCGCAGATCCGCGCAGCGCCTTGATGGGCGAAAATGCAATGAAGGCCGACTACGTGATTTTCACCCGGAAATCGGTCCCCTGAGCGGGAGCTAGGGCGGAAACGCAAAACGGCGCTGATCCGAGGACCAGCGCCGTTTCTCGCGCGGGGCTCACCGCGGAACCGCGATCGGGGTCAGGTTGACTTGACGAACCTGAGAGACACCGAGTCGATGCAATAGCGGAGCCCGGTCGGCTTCGGCCCGTCGTCGAACAGATCGCCGAGGTGGGCATCGCACCGCCGGCAGGTGACCTCGCTGTTGGTAAATCCACTGCTGGCCGCGCCGTGCTTTACGTTTTCTTCCGCGATCGGCTGCCAGTAGCTCGGCCAGCCGGTGCCAGAGTCGAATTTCGACGCCGAGCTGAACAGTGCCGTGTCGCAGCAGACGCACCGAAACAGTCCCTTTCCGTGCTCGTTCCAGTAGGCACCACTGAAGGGTCGTTCCGTTCCGCCTTTCCGTGCGACGTCAAAGGTGAGCTGATTCTTGAGCTGGGCGCGCCAGGCTTCGTCTGACTTCACCACTTTCGGAACCGTGACCACGGCGGTTCGGACGCCGGCATCGGTGAACTCGACGACGGTGACGTCGCCAGCGACCGCGGTCGACGGGGACCGTCCGGGAAAGTGTCGGCTCAGAACGAGAACGGCAGGCGCAGCGGCAGACGCGCCCGCTGCAAGAATGAAGTCCCGGCGGGTAAACAATTTCGGATCGATCATCGGATGTCCTCAGCGTCAATTGTCATCGCAGATATCGCAAACCAACTACCCGTCAGCCGCCCGATTGGTTCGTGCTAACTTGTTCGTATCGCCCGGAACGACATCAATATATGAGTATTTCAGGCCTTCATCGTAATGCTGCCCGCCGGGTCGCCGTAAGCCTCTCGTTCGTCGGAGCCCTTGCGATCTCGGCATGGGGCCAGACGCCGCCTGTGCCGCGGCCGGTTTATCCGTCACTCGGGGAGAGCCAGCGCGCCAAGTTGGAGGGCGGAGAGCCCGTCCAGATCCTGGAATCGCTCGCAACATCACCGTGGCCGCGAAGCATCGTGTTTGTATTCATCGAAGCGACGACGGAAGAATGCGCGGCCGTGCTCTCCGACTACGAGCTGCAGGCGAAGTACCTCCCGCGCACGAGTGAGTCGCGCATTGTTCGGCGACTGAGCCCTGTCGAGACCGACGTGCAGTACGTGATCGAAGTTCCGCTTTTCTCCGCGGAGCGATCGGTGAGCCGAGAGCACCTCAGCACCGTGGAAGGCGGCTTTGTCATCCGATGGCACACCGAAGTCGGTGACGCTGACCGACCATCATCGGTTGCGAGGGGGCAGGCGTCGTTTGTAGCGATGACGAACTCGCGGTCGGGAAAGAAGGGGACGCTGATGGTCTACGATCAGTCCGTCGTTCCCGGCTCGATCTTTGCGCGGGTGCCGTACGTCCGGAACAAGGCAATTGAGGCCGGCCGAGAGCTCGCGCGGGCTATCGGACGCCAGGTGGAGTCAGAACGCACGGGCGATCCGCGTCTGCTCGCCCGCCAGGTCGCACGGTTGCGCGTAGCGCTGCAGGCAGCCCCGGATTCTTCGCGATCGAACAATCCGTCTAGCAGTTAGTCCGCTAGGTTTTCCCTCGTCCCAATCCCCAGGATCATGTCTGACGAGATCGACTACAAGCTGATTGGTGACGACTTACAAGCCGTCATCATTACGCTCGACCCCAACGAGATGGTCATCGCCGAAGCTGGGGCAATGATGTACATGGAAGACGGGATCGTCATGCAGACGACGCTCGATCCCAACGAGCATGGTGGGGGAATGTTCGGCAAGCTGTTGCAGGGTGCCAAGCGAGCGCTTTCGGGCAACACCTTCTTTGTCACAACGTTTGCCAACGGCGCCAACAGGCGGCAGGATGTCGCCTTCGCGTCCCCGTATCCCGGCAAGATCACGCCGGTGGACCTGCGCGAATGGAGCGGAACGATCATTGCGCAAAAGGATGCGTTCTTGTGCGCGGCGCGTGGCACCAGCGTCACGATCGCCTTTACGCGGAAACTTGGAGCCGGGTTCTTTGGTGGCGAGGGGTTCATTCTTCAGCGCATCGAAGGCGATGGGCTCGCCTTCCTCCACGCGTCTGGCACCATGCACGAGATGAAACTTGGCGGCGGCGAGACGCTGCGGGTTGACACCGGGTGCCTCGTCGCGATGGAGGCGTCGGTGGACTACGACATCGAGACGGTCCCTGGGATCAAGACCGCCTTGTTTGGGGGAGAGGGATTGTTTCTCGCCCGCCTTCGCGGACCAGGTCGGATTCTTCTGCAGACCATGCCATTCTCGCGCCTCGCCGATCGAATCATCGCCGCGGCTCCGCAACTTCGTGGCGGACAGGGCAGGGGTGGCATTGGGGGATCGATTGCCGGCCTCGGAGCGCTTGGCGTGATTGGCGGGCTGATGAACAACGACGACGGTTGAGCGTGACCGCGCTCGCAATCGAAACGAAGTCGCTGCGCAAAGTGTACCCGGCTGCGCCGTCAGCAAAGCGGCGCGGGAGTACCTCCGG
>Ga0315281_10011651_pt1 | contig 12038 bp, 9 predicted proteins | sample YL17G07_0_MG_FD_204540 | JGI IMG/M metagenome (GOLD analysis project Ga0315281, IMG submission 204540) | Sediment microbial communities from Yellowstone Lake, YNP, Wyoming, USA - YL17G07_0 | ecosystem: Environmental > Aquatic > Freshwater > Lake > Sediment | place: USA: Wyoming | collected... | reverse complement strand
ACCTTCAAGTCTATCTTTTTCGCTCCTTAAAATATCTCTCACAAGTCTATTGTTAGCCATAATCTCCATAGTCTCTTCCCATGCCTCAACCTCCTCGAGATGCATAACCACGGCCTGGGTGTTACCTCTCCGAGTTATGACAAATCTCTTGAATTTCTGAGAAACCTCATCGAGGATTGTATAAAAATTGTTTCTTGCTTTACTGGCAGAAAGAGTTGAACTTAAAGTCTTCATAACAAAACAAATGGTACCAAATTTGGTACCATTTGTCAATATTCTCTAAAACTGAACTCGGAACTAAATTATTCTGTTCAAATATTAAAATAATTGAAGTATTGCTTTAATGATTTAAATCGTTAAAGCGGGTTTGTTTAACTTCAAACAGTAAAAGTGAGTCGCGAGTGTTTTCGGCGGAGACCGCTTTGGGGTAACTTTGGACTAATGTGAGTGATTGATCTTCTTTGGCGTCAGCTAACAGGCGGCTTTTGTTTACTACCAGATATGCCAGTTTCCCATCTTTGGAGGCATTTTTTAAATCTTGGGGCACGGTATTGATAAAAGCCGGTTGACCCATTCCAACCACTGTAACATTTTCAATATCACGAAGATATACCTGCAAACCATCAGGCAAAGTGCCGAAATGTCCTTCGGTCCCTACTAAAATTTCATTGCTTTTAGCTTTTTCTCTCAAAAATTGGGCAATTTCCTTTACTCCATAACCTGAAGACCACTCTTCCAGATAACCACTTCTTTCCTTTTGAGGTATGTCTGCGTTTTGAGGATTAACAATTAGCCAAAAAACAAAAATCAGAGCCGGGATAAAAATTAAGAAAAGAAAGACTTTTTGTTTTTTAATTGAAAAATTGGTAATTAAATTTTCCAACCCATAAGCAAAAATTAAAAGGAAAAATGGTGCAGTAAAAACAATATATCTAGCCGTAAAAGCCCTGGCAAAAGCCGATTCCGCAAACAAAGGTACAAAGAACCAACAAAGAAGGACAAAAATTGGAGCACGAAGTTTATAAAGAAAATAAATCAAAAAAACCAACCCCCCAACAAAAATCGGCCAAGTCAAATATTGACTAAACCAAAGAGGAATTTCAGTGGCAAAACGAGGAATAATCCGATGGATAGGATCATTTAACGCTTCTTTTGGGGTCAGGATAAAGTCGTTTGTTCTTTGAGCAATTAGATAAAAAAGTGGTGAGAGGCGCAAAATATTATAAATTACAAGCCCAATTAGCAAAGAAATAAAGTACAAACCAAAAAACTTGGCAAGTTTTACCTGCCAACGTTTTTGGCAAAAGTCAAAAAGCACCAATATTGCAAGGACAAGAATAATAAAGAAAATTGCTGGAGATTTGGTCAAAAGCCCAGCACCAAAAGCCATCCCTAAAAGAAGTGCAACATCAAGTCTTTGTTTTTTAACTAGCAACAATCCTAAGTAAAAAATCCAAATCCCAATCGCGGTCAACAGTCCATCAGCTACTGCCAACCGATCATAAAAAACTAAAAAGGGAGTGATGGCATAAAGTGCAGCAGCAAAATAAGCAACTTTCCTTTTTGAAAATAATTCATATGCCGCCAGCCAAATACCAACCATTCCCAAAAAGCCTGCCAAAACCGAAACTAACCGAACTGCAAATAAGGGGTCAAAAGTCAAAAATTTAACAAAGGGGGCGGCAGCCCACATAAAAAGTGGTTGTTTCCCATCAGAAAGAGGAATAAAACGCTGAGCAGGATCAGCAGCAATAATTTGTGACCAACGAATATAAATTGCCTCATCAGCAAAAATCGGCAAAATCGTCAGATTTAAAAGGCGAATTATAAAGAAAACTAAAATTAAGGCTGCCCAAGTCAAAATCTCGAGCTTCAACTTAGCTAATTGATCAAAAACTTGTTTCATATTTTCTCAAATATCACCCTCTTTTCATTATGATGCCAAAGCCAAATTTTAAAAAGTGACGCAAGAGTGTCAACAGCGTTACCAAGAGAAATTCTCATTCTTGTTTCACCTGAATGTTGCCATTGAATAGGAACCTGGGCAATTTTAAACCCGAGTTTTTGGGCCAAATACAAAATCTCAACCTCAAAAATGATATTTTTAATTTTTTGATGGGAAAATAGATCTTTGGCTACTTCCCTTGTGTACATTTTAAAGCCACATTGGGAATCTTTAATATCAGAAATGAGAATATCTTTAACTTTAGAAAAAATTTTCCCCAAGACCCGACGATATAAAGGCTGAGTTCTTCTCATGTCAATACCATCTGGATGAGCTCGTGAACCAATTGCTAAATCAGCACCCTCATCAATCGCTTTTTTCAATTTATCAGCCTCTTCAATTGAAGTTGCTAAATCGGCATCGGTATACATCACATATTTTCCAGAAGCTTTCAGGATTCCTTTCTTGACCGGCCAACCCTTATAATAATTCTTTTCTAATCTCAAAAGTGAAATGTTCTTGTATTTTTTCATTCTTTCTTCAACCTTTTGACAAGTAGTATCACTGCTGGCATCATCAACGACTATAATTTCACCAACCGTTCCACGATTTTTGAAATATTCCTCAACGGTTTCTAAGGTTTTACCAATTCTCTCGCCTTCATTATAAGTCGGAATAACAACCGAAAGTTCCATCAATTACCCCAGAAATTGCAATTTTAGATTATGGATTAATTTAAAAAGTTTAACGCCAGCAAAATCCCATTCTTTCTCAATTTCGGCCAAACCTTTCTTTTTTCCAAAACCGGCAACTTCCCATTTTGGATAACCTAAGGGCTGGCAAATCGGATCCTCACAAACAACAAACAGCTGATCGGTAATTGTTTCTCCAAGATGTTGATTATCGATGACAGTTGCTTGATGGCCATAAAGATCAAGGAAATATTCATAGGCATCATCATAGTTATTTTGAGCAATCAGAGCAAAATTATAAGACTTCCCAAATGATGATTTAATAATTTCTCTGGCAATCGCTTTCGTCCTTGAAAGTTGCCGATTAGGTTCTCCTCTGATTGGCAAATTTTGAAAATTTAAAAAGACTAAAGAGGCGAAAATGGCAATTGAAGCCAAACGCAACCAAAGATTTTGGCGATAAAGTAGCCACAAAAATAAACCACAAAAAAGAAAGGCCGCCGGATTTATAAAACCAAAATAATGATCAAAAACCTCAAGTTGATAGAGAGAAATTCCAAAAATACCGATGGCCAACCACAACCCCAAAATAGTCAGGCCGATATTTGCCTTTTTTTGACGAAAAGCAATGAAAGCTGTCCAGGCCAAAGCAAATGTGGCTGCGGCAGTTGCAAGCTTTCCAGGAAATTCTTGTTTGGCAGTAATAAAGCGGGTAAAAAATGATTCGTAGCGGGGCAGAAACCGACCCAGTGCATTGAAAGGATTAAGATTGATTGTTGCTAGATGTTCCTCGGTTGCCTGACGTTCAAGAAAAAATTTTTTGAAAGCGTTGTAGTTTAAAAATCGATGAGCTGGATTAAGATCAAAAATTAAAAGTGGAGACATTAAAATAGAGAATAAAAGTATAGAGGCCAGAGTTGAGAGAAAGAATTTTTTAAGAGGTAATCTTTGTTTAACATTTTTAACAAGAATAGCAAGCCAAATAATTGCCACCAACGGAATAAGCAAAACTCCTAAATAGTGCATTTGGACAGCAAAAGCTAAACTTCCTCCGATTCCAACCAACCACCAATAGTTTCGACTTTTAATCATCAAATATAGAAAAAGCACAATTAAAAGGGCAAAAAAGGGCATTGGATTGGGATTCCAGGAGGAGCGAGAATAAATTATCGGGATTGGTGAGATGGCATAAAGTGCCGAGGCAAAAAGCCCAACTTCTTTGGCGAAAAAAAGGCGACCAGCCAAATAAACTAAAAAAACGGTCGCGATACCAATTAAAGTGACCATCACTGCTGGCCCAACTGGATCAAGCCGCCAAAGTGCCAAAAAAGGGGCCATCAGATAGTAATAAAGAGGCCCTAAATACATATTGCCAACTGAAGTCGTCGGGCCGATGAAAATTAAATCACCGCGGGTCAGTAAATTTTTGACCACAATCACATCTCGACCTTCATCACCCAAAAAAGTCATAAAATCCGCAATCCGCCATAACCGCAAAAATGCGGCCGTTGATAAAATTAAAAACAAAAGGGCAAACTCAATCTTATTTTCACCAATCCAAGCAAGAAGTTTTTTCATTTTAGTTTCCACCAAAGCTGGAGAAGATTAACAACGCTCTTTAAAACAACATTTAAATTAGCTCCTGTCTGATTTCCAAGCTTTCGCGGATAATGATGAACCCCAACCTCGGTTATTTGATAATTCAAACGCTTTGCTTTAACCAAAAGCTCAATTTGAGTAACCTTTTGCTCACCAACCAACGGTTGGACCGCCTCATATACTCCTTTTTTGATGAGCTTAAAACCGCAGGAATAATCTTTAACGTTCAAACCCAAAAGAATTTTTGCCAAGGTATTCCAACCGAAAGTGGCAACTTTTCTGATAAAAGGGTCTGCTCGATCCAACCGATACCCTAAAACCAAATCTGCCTTGCTAGCTTTGTCTACTAAAATTTTTAACTCGGATATATCAAATTGGCCGTCAGAATCGGCAAAAGCCACCCAAGAATACTTTGCGTTTTCAAATCCGGTTTTCAAAGCCGAACCATAACCGAGGTTTTTAGGATGAGAGATAAGTCTGACCTTCTTATTTTCTTTGGCAATTTTGTCAACCATTTCGGCAGTTTTGTCTTTTGATCCGTCATCAACAACAATTACTTCGTAATCGCTGGCAACTTTGGGAAGAATTGCCAGTGCTTTTTCAACTGTTTTTTTGATATTCTTTTCCTCGTTGTAGGCTGGGAAAAATAGCGAGATGGCGGGAACCTTTGACATTTTTATACTTTGCAGTTTATCATAAGTTGCAAAAGTGAATCAAAAGACAATAAAGGATTTGTTAATAATTTTGCTTTTGGCGGTTGGATCAACGCTTCTTGTCTGGGCGCCTTTCATTCTGCGCATCAAAAGTTTCTGGGGGCTTTCCTATCCTGCGACTGGCCTTTTTACCATTTGGCAGAATTTTGATGGCTTAAACTATATTGCTGTTGCTAAAACTTGGTATAACCCTGAGCTTTTGGCGAATAATTTTTCAAGCCTTGGGCTTTCGCCAATTTATTTTGCTGCTCATTTTCCGCTCTATCCAGCCTTAATTTGGCTTTTTGCAGTAATCTTTGGATTTTTAAACAGTATGCTTTTTGTCACTGTTTTATTTTCGGCACTTTCAGCTTTAATGTTTTACCTTTTAGTCAAGGAATTCCAGCTCACTGCCGCTCCTTTGTGGCTTACTGCAGTTTTTTTGATCTTACCAGCCCGATGGCTAATAGTTCGCAGCGTTGGCGCACCAGAACCGCTTTTCATTTTTTTGATCTTGGCTGCTTTTTACTTTTTGAAAAAGGAAAAATATCTTCTTATGGGAAGCTTCTGCGCTTTGGCAACATTAACCAAAAGCCCGGGGGTTTTATTGTTTCTAGCGCTGGCTCTTTATTTGAAACTTCCCTTGCTTAAATTATTTTTAAAAGGGAAATTTGGTGAAGGTGCCAAACTTATTCCCTGGAAAGCCTGGCCGCTTCTTTCAACACCACTTGCACTGATTGGGATTTTTATTCTTTATCAATTCACTTACAAAGATTTCTTTGCCTATTTTCATTCGGGCGACAATATCCACCTTGTTTGGCCACCGTTTTCAGTCTTTAATTCAGCACAATTTTGGGTCGGAACTTTTTGGCTGGAAAATATTATTTACATTTATCTTTTCTTGATTGCTGCCGGTATTATTCTTTGGAGAAAAAATTTAGGCGAGATGGCTTTCTTTGTTTTAATCTATTTGGCGGCGACAATCTTTGTTGTCCACCTTGATATCGGCCGCTATGCTTTGCCCGCTTTCCCGTTTGTCATCATTGCCTTTGAAGAATGGATTAATACCAAATCTTTCAAGATTGTCTTTCTATTTTTATTGATTCCAGTTTACCTTTTCGCCCAAAATTTCCTCTTGGGAAACACCGCCCCGATCGTCGACTTTACTAATTTTAAATAGTTGTTGAAAAAGAAAGTTAATTTAAGCAGCAACTTCAACAGGTTTTGTAGGTTCGGTTTTTGCTGACCTCCAAACAAATTTTGAAGCCCAGAGCCAATTCCAAATAAGACCCAAGAGAATTCCTACTACCAAACCAATCTGTTCGTGGACATGGAATAATTTGAAAAGCAAAAGAATTGCAACAATCTGGATTATCGGGCTACCAATTGATGTGGTGTTATATTGAAAAAATCTAACCAAAAGCGGTTTATCGCTTTGTTTTTTAAACGTCCAATTATCGTTAAAGATGAAATTGGAAATAATTGAGAGTTCAATCGCCACAACTGTCGCCCAAAAAAGCCTCTCAAGTAAAAAGAAGTTGGCCGAAACTGGCAAGAAATTAAAAACTGGGCTGGGAAGTAAACCAAATTTTATTTTATTGACGAAATTTATTTCCCCGGCGTTCAAAAGTCCAAGAGCGATTGAATTAACCAAATAGCCAATCGTGCCAACAATCAAGAATTTAATCAGGGTTATGCGTCTTCTTATCGCCACCTTCACCGAATAGAGCATTAAATCTTTGATATAAGAAGAAGCTTTGATTTTCGAAAGACCAGCTGACCGATGTTTAAAAACAATCGGAATCTCTACCCATTTGGCACCAGCCAAAAGTGCTTCATTCAAAAATGCCGGCTGGTAAACATAGCTTCGGCTCTTCCAAGGAATGCGGTCAAAATTGACCTTTTCAAAAAGTTCCTTGCTAAATGCCCGATAAGAATTGGTAAATTCGTGAAGCTTGAAAGTTCCCCACAAAATTCGACAAATCCAACTGGCACCAGAAGTAAAAATTCGGCGGTGCCATTCAAGTTGGTTCGCACCTCCGGCAACCAATCTTGAACCGATCACCAAATCATAACTTTTTTCGATTTCTTTGATAAATCGAGGAAGGTCGGCCGGGTCCTGCTGGAGATCAGCATCCATTTGAACCAAAATATCAGCACCTAATTTTTCAACTGCGTATTTGTGGCCCAAATAAATGCCGACTCCGATTCCCCGTTCTTTAACATCCAAAGCATGAATCTGGGGATTTTTGCTTGACAATTTTTGAGCAAAAGAATAGGTACCGTCAGGCGAATGACTGTCAGAGAATAAAATGTTAAGGTCATATTTGGGTAAATATTTTTGTTGGGAAAGAATTACCGAAGCGATATTTTTGATATTTTTCTTTTCGTTATATGTCGGCAAGACAACAACGATTTTTTTATTGTTCATCGCTTTTGGTGAGTAGTATTTTTTGACTCAAGCTCTAAATCTGACTCTACCATAATTTTAACAAGTTTAGCAAATTTTGTCATGGGCTCCCAACCCAAGAGTTTTTTTGCTTTGGAATAATCAGCCACTAAATTCTCAACATCGGCCGGCCGCAATAACGTTTTATCAACCACTACGTACTTTTCCCAATTCTTGATACCAATAGCCAAAAATGCTTCTTTCACTAATTCTTTAACCGAATGGCTCTCACCTGTCCCAATGACAAAATCTTGAGGCTTTTTTTGCTGCAACATCAGCCACATCGCCTCACAATTTCCACTAACGGCAATACAACTATCTTTATTCGTCACAATTGTTCCATTTTTGGTTGTAATACACCATATTTTTCCTTTTGACTGTTCTTTACTACATTTTGTGATATAAGCGTATTTTTTTCTTTTACTGATCAAGACTGTTTCAAATGTTCCTGACTTTCGATTATGTACTATAGTTCTATAACCTAAAATCGTAGCCAGTGTTTGAAAAGAATGAACCAAATCTTTTCTTTTTGAAATGTAGGTCATTGCTCCCCAAGAACCGTCACCGTCCATCATAGCTTTCAAAACGAGTTCCATCTGTCTGCTTCCAGCCTTGAAGATCCAAACAGGCAAGCTATGAATATCGAAACCGTCAAAATACTCAACGGTTTCATTTGAGCTCTTAGCATCGAATATAAATTCACTAACACCATCAGTTCGTTCTCTTTCCCTAAATTTTAGTCTTAGCTGTCCCAAGCAATCTTTGATCTCATTGTAGACTTTTCTGTTTACCTTTTTTGATTGTGATAAACTGATTGTTAAACTCCCGTTATTGTCCTTCCGTGACCCCTCAGCTACTAAGTAGCCTATCAATTTAAACCACTCGTCCTTATTTGGGAGATCTTTTTTATAATAATTTTGAGTATGGGGTAAACGAAAATCATATTTAGTTCGGACATTCAAATCTTTTATCATCTTATAAAAATCTTCCGCTTCTGTAACTTTCCAATCACTCCAACCACCTTTGCTATTTTTACTTTTCCTCTGGTAATAAATTCTATGATTTGGTGAACACTTTAATTTGATACCTCTCCCCTCAAATACACACATATCACCATCATGGTTAAGCAGAATCTTTCTTAAAACTTCATCCTCTTCTAATCTGTCTTTTTTACTGTTATAGTTTAAAACTACGTCCCCCTCATGAATCTCATCATAATATTTAAATCCCTTGTTTGTTAAAATACTTGTATCCAAATCAATACAATAGTCTGGAGCGTATCCCCAATCGCGTTTGGCATCTAGATTACCAAGATGAAGTTTGTCCTGTAAGCCAAGTTTAATTTTGGCCACGCTATTAGTTACCTTTCGAGTGACAAATTCTAAACCACGCCTTTCACTTTCGTGGTTGAACAAAATACCTGAAACACAAAACATATCAAAAGATTCCCTATAGTTAACAGTTATCCAATGGCCATAAACTTTAGCAACTGCATAAGGTGAACGAGGATGAAAAGGTGTTTTCTCAGTTTGAGGCACCTCTTCTGCTCGACCAAAGCATTCCGATGAACTCGCCTGATAAAACTTAGTGTCTGGTTTGGCTAATTTGACGGCTTCAAGCATTCTGGTTACCCCCAAGGCGGTAAATTCGCCAGTTAAAACCGGTTGATGCCAAGAAACGGTCACAAAGGATTGAGCAGCCAGATTATAAACTTCATCGGGCTTGGCAGATTGGACGGCTGAGGTGAGAGAATGTTGATCTAACAAATCTGCCGGAATTAGTTCGATTTCTGAAACGATGTGCTTGATCCTCTCATAATTTGGGGTAGAAGTCCGGCGAGTCAGACCATAAACTTTGTAGCCTTTTTTGAGCAAAAACTCGGCCAGATAAGAACCGTCCTGCCCGGTAATACCAGAAATGAGAACCTTTTTAATCATTAATTCTTCCTCTCCAATAATCTAAGGTATCTTTTAAAGTCTTTTCAATTTTGATTTTTGGTCGCCAACCGATGGCTTTTTGGAATTTTTTCGAATCGCAGATTATTTCCGGTACATCAATTGGCCGAAAAAGACTTTGGTCTTCTTCAATTTTTATCTTGACTTTGGCTAATGATAACAAAATCTCAAGTATTTGCAAAAGGGAATAGGATTTCCCAGAACCAACATTATAAACTTCGCCGGGCTGGCATCTAAGACTGGCCAAAAAATAAGCATAAACCATATCCCGAACATCGCAAAAATCTCTTTTTGCTTTCAAATTTCCGACTTTTATAACTCTTTCTTGAATCCCCTTTTCTATTTGGGCAATCTGTTTGGCAAAGGATGAGACGGCCAATCTCTCATCCAATCTTGGCCCAAGATGGGGAAAAGGACGAATTCTGACAATTGGCAACCCGTAAGTGTGAAAATAGGCAAGGGCGGAAAAATCCTGAGCAATTTTGGAGACGGCATAAGGGCTAACCGGATTTAAGGGTTCATCCTCATTAACTGGTCTTTTTGGATTTTTGACTATGCCATATTCTTCTGAGGAACCAACAATCAAAACTTTGGTCTGAAGCTTTAAATTTCTGATTGCTTCAAAGATATTAATTTGGCCAAAAACATTGATTCGAAACACGTCTTCAGGTGCATCATAGGAAAGTCGGGGAATTGTAAAACCAGCAAGATGAAAAACGACATCTGGCTTTATCTTTTCTAAAACATCAAGTATTTTGTCGGGATTCAAAAGATCGCAACGATGAAGAACAATTTTCTTTTGCAAATGGGAGATATTGGCAATTTGATCGTCTTTAACAATTCCAGAAACTTGGATTTTTTGGGAAAGTAAATACTCTGCTAAGTGGCTGCCGGCAAATCCCGCAATTCCGGTGATGAGGACTTTTTTAGGCATGGAAATTATTCAGCGACCAACCCCAAAATAAACAAAACCCATTCCTTTGATTTTTTCAGCATTATAGATATTTCTACCGTCAGCGATAACTGGAGATCTCATTAACTTTTTAATTTTAAAAAAATCCAAATCGCGAAATTCATTCCATTCTGTGACTACCGCTAAACAATCGGCATCTTTAGCCGTCTCATAAGGATCCGCAGCGAATTTCATTTGGTTTGGAAAAACTTTTTTGACACTCGGGATAGAAACAGGATCATAAGCGACAATTTCTGCTTTTTGCTTAAGAAGAATATTAATAATCTTTATCGCTGGGGCTTCTCGAATATCATCAGTATCGGGTTTAAACGATAATCCTAAAATACCAATCATTTTTCCCTCAACAGTACCGCCCAGCGCTTGACGAATTTTTTTAACAAAATTTTCGATTTGCTCTTGATTGACTCTATCGACCTCTTTTAATAAACCGAAGTCATAACCGAATTTTGCCGCCACGTCAACAAACGCTAAAACATCTTTTGGCAAACACGAACCCCCATAGCCAACTCCGGGATACAAAAATGCTCGGCCAATTCTCCTGTCCAACCCTACACCATGTAAGACTTTCTCGGCATCAGCGCCAATTTTTTCTGACAAGGATGCAACTGCGTTGGCAAAAGAAACTTTGGTTGCCAGGAGTGAATTGGCTGCATATTTGACAAGTTGGGCCGACCGCAGGTCACAAATTATTCGCTCTCCAGAAAAATGTTTGTGTAAATCCAACATCACATCAACTGATTTCCCGCCTGGATTTCTGGCGCCGATGACGATCCTGTCTGGATGTAAGGTGTCCTCAAGGGCAGTTCCTTCTCTTAAAAACTCAGGAACAGCCACAATCTCAAAATGATTTTTGGAATTTTTATGAATAATCTTTTCCAATTCAACTTCGATTCCAATTGGAACTGTGCTTTTAATGGCAATAATCGTTTGACCTTTGAGGTGCCTGGCAACCGCCTCAGTTGCCGAATATAGTTGCCTTAAATCCACCGAACCGTCTTCCAAAGGCGGCGTTCCGACACAAACGAAAACTACCCTCGAGTTGGGAACGGATGATTCAAAATCACTGGTGAATTTGAGTCTTTTTGACTCTAAGGAACGCTTGACTAATTCTTCAAGACCAGGTTCAAAAAAAGGAACTTTGCCCTTTTTTAGATCTTTGATCTTTTGGGCATTAATATCAATACAAAAAACTTTATGGCCAAAGTCAGCATAAACCGCGCCGGTGACCAAACCGACATAGCCTGTACCAACAATGGAAATTGTCATTGAATTTCTCCCATTTGTTTCTTCAATTCTGACAAAGATTCCTCAAAAGTTCGCATTATTTTACCACATTCCAAAAGTTTTAGATTTATTTTTGTCGCCAAAAGTCCACCTAAATTTGGCCTTGGGGCAGCATGAGGGTTGGCTTTGGCAAAATCGGAACATTTCCCTTTTTCAATTTGACTGTAATCAAAACCAAAAGTTTGGGCAATATCACAAGCTGCACTATAAGCCGAAAGAGTGGTATTGTCAACCAAATTATAAATCCCCATTTCACCAGATTTTATTGACTGCCGCAAAGTCATTACAAGATCGTCAATAAAAGTCGGGGTTAAAAATTGGTCGGTAAACATTGGGTAAAGCGTTCGATTTTTAAGCCTGGTAATAATATTTCTGACAAAATCAGTCTTCGCTTCAAATTTTGCCCGGTAAGGATAAGAAATTCTGGCGATTAAATATTGACAACCAGA
>Ga0315281_10011650_pt1 | contig 12039 bp, 13 predicted proteins | sample YL17G07_0_MG_FD_204540 | JGI IMG/M metagenome (GOLD analysis project Ga0315281, IMG submission 204540) | Sediment microbial communities from Yellowstone Lake, YNP, Wyoming, USA - YL17G07_0 | ecosystem: Environmental > Aquatic > Freshwater > Lake > Sediment | place: USA: Wyoming | collected... | reverse complement strand
ACAAAACTCTGATAGCTGCGTATTTTTTCGGCGCTCAGGTCGAAACCGATGGTCGTATGGATTTTTCCAAACTCGACGGCGAGCGGCAGGCCGACATAGCCGAGCCCGACAACAGCTACAGTACTCATTGCAGGATACCCCCGAACACGCTTTGTGGCTGATGTATTCTAGTTTTCCGGCAGTTTACCCGAGCGGGTACGGGTTTCCAACATTATAGTCAGCGAGCCGTTTCACCTGATTAGCTGTCAGCTGGAACGCGCCCAGAGTGCCCGGGCAGGTATGCGTGGCGAAGCGCGCTAACCTACATATAATGGCACCCTTCAGAAGCCAGAGCTTTCCCGACGGACGCAAGACGGATAACCAAGAATGAACGTACTGATTACAGGCGGGGCGGGGTTTATTGGGTCACATCTGGCCGAGCGGGTGCTGGCCGGAGGGGGTCGTGTGCGGGTACTGGACAACTTGTCGACGGGCAAGCGCGAAAATCTCCCCGTTCACCCACAGCTTGAGTTCGTGCAGGGCGATATCCGCGACCGCAGCCTTGTTGCCGGGTCTGTCCGCGGCATGGATGCCATTGTGCACCTGGCGGCGGTCGCGTCCGTGCAGGCAAGCGTGGACGACCCGATGGGCACGCACGAGACCAACTTTGACGGCACGCTCAGTCTCATCGAGGCGGCGCGCAGTGCTGGCGTCAAACGCATTGTTTACGCAAGCTCGGCCGCCGTGTACGGCGATACGGCAATATTGCCCGTATCGGAGAGCGTGGCCACCAGTCCACTAACGCCGTATGCCGCGGACAAGCTCGCCGGCGAACATTATCTGGGCTTTTATCACCGCAAGTACGGCATGCAAACCACGGCGTTCCGGTTCTTTAATATATACGGACCGCGCCAGGATCCTTCGTCACCGTACTCGGGCGTTATCAGCATCTTTGTAGACCGATTGCGCGCCGGTGCGCCGGTGACGCTCTTCGGTGACGGACGCCAAACACGGGATTTTGTTTACGTCGGCGATCTTGCCATGCTCCTGGCGCGTGCGATCTCCGAGACGGCGGCATTCGGGCAGGTTATGAATGTGGGACGCGGCATTGAATGCTCCCTGCTGGAATTGCTGACGGCGATGGAACGGCTGACGGGACGCAAGATGGAACGTATCCATGAGGCGGCACGGGTAGGAGACATTGTCCGCTCGTGCGCCAATGTCGAGCGCCTGCGGAGTCTTCTCGGCGCAGTCCCGCAAACGCCCATCGCCGACGGATTGCGACAGTTGCTGACCTGCAATCAGATCAGTTGCGTATGACGGCGCACTCAGGCTTTGCCTGTGGCCGAATCCGCAGCGCCGTCACGCATGAGGAGTCTGCGCAAGGACTGATAGATGGGTCGAATCAGTGATTTGCTTTTGAAGCAGGCAAAGACCAACAGGCCGTTCAGAGAGCGATTGAACAGGCGGCAGTCGAATACCTCAAGTTGTTGAGGCTTCCAGCGGCGGTGCCACTCCGCACCGGATACGAGATTGATAGTACGCACGTCCTCGGAAGCAGAATAGTGTTGCATGAGTCGTTCCAGCAACATATTACCGGGTGCGGCACGGCTATAGGCTTCGTTATAGGCAATTTTCAGTATGTAGTAAGTATCACCGAGATGGATCGAAAACGTTCCGGCAATCGGAACATCCGATACCAGCAGAAGACCGACCTCGCAGAATCCGTCCTGCAGGAGACACTCATAAAACTGTCGGAGCTGCGCGTTTTGATTAATGGCGCTGTTCGTTCCCGAAGCACCCTTCCAGCCGGACGCCTCAAGCTCCAGGAATTTCAGAAAACTGCTCTGCAAGTCAGGCGCTTCCCGTGAGGCTATAAATTTTACCTCAGGGTAGGAATTCAACTTGTTGCGTGCCTTCCGAAGGCTGTTCCTGAAATTATCCGATATCTTTTCAAGGAATGAATCGTAATCTCCTAGAGGAAGATAGTCGCATTGATCCACGGCGCGAATGATTGAGGCAGCATGCCAGCCGGTGTGCAGAGATAAATAGACGCGGGAGTCCTGCAGTACCCTGGAAAAGTCGACGATGTCCCATCGAATCTCAGTTTGAGAACTCAGAAACTGTACGAATGCGCGCACATAGTCAGGCGCACCGTCTTTCTTCACGCAGAGAATGTCGTTGAGCGAAATGTGCGAATGCGTAGCGGTCTCAAGGCAGGAGACCCGGAGTCCACAATATTTCCTGGTCCTGAGGAAGAGCGGGCAGACTGCCTCAAGCTCACCGCCATTCAGGTAGGCGAGGAAATACGCTGCGTCCTGGTCCTTTTCCAGTGCGTCGAGATAACAGCGGTGCCATTCGTACAGATGAAAAAATCGCTTGTCCGGGACGCGTCTGGCAAGGGTTTGCCAGGAAACACGCAGTTGTTCCAGTCCCGCCATGCCTCGGTAAATTTGTACGCTTGCATTCGCGTCCGCGTCCGTCATGGGAATATGGTTCCAGTAGCGCTAACGTCAATGCGTGGGAACGAGAATAACACGTTGATCATTGTCTGGTTTGAAACGGTAGTGCACGTACTTGTAGAACACAGTTTGTAGTATTAACCATGCGCCTTTGAAGACCTTGCTGTCCCGGTGATGCGACGCCACAGTTTTTGCAATATCTCGGCAGTTGTCAGCTTGCCGGAGCGAATGGCGCGGACCAGCTCGCTCAATCTCAGGAAGGCGCGGTATGTGGCGCCAGCGGCTCGATCCGATGGAATGGCGCGCACGAACCGGAGCAACCAGTGCGCCGCGTGATGCGCAGGCATGGCTTTGCAGGCTTCTTTCAGGTGTGCCATGGCTTCAGTGCGCTTTCCAAGCATAAGTGCTTTGCGTCCGGCAAATAACTGGTAATGCCCCCGCACCTGGCGGAGTTCCGGGTCAGCTTGGCTTGGTATATAGAACAGCTCATCGAACAGCTGTAACCGGTTGACAGAGTACCGATACTGGCTGGCACCGGTTGCGAGGTGGTCTTCGGCGAGTGGACGGCCGTTTATCCCCTGCTCATGTTTGATGGCGCACGGCAGAGAGATCAGGTTGGTGCGGAATTCCCGGCTCAGCAGGGCAAGGAAGCGGTAATCGGCTGAGGTGCGGTATTTCTCCAGAAACGGGCCGATTCGGTCCAGGGCCTGGCGTCGCAACATGGTCGTGGGCAGCCAGCCAAGGTGGCCCCAGCGGTAATGCGGAAAGATATGACCACGATATAGCGGTGCATCAGGTGTTCCGGCGCGCGCGGCGATTTCGCGGCCCCATGCACCGATTGGTTCGCGCGTCTCGTAAACACGCAGGTAGCTATCCGTTTCTCCGGGTGCGAGGTCCAGCGCCTGTGAGCCGATCTCACGCGCCAGTTTGTCCCAACTCCGCTCGATCAAGGTGTGAATTCCGCGCACGAACTCAGCATCGCCCCACTGAGTCCAAAACTCGGTCATGACGAACTGATCCTCGGGAGAGGCGGCGAGAAAAGCGGTGGTGATCTCCAGGTAATGGGGCAGCCATTCATCATCGGAGTCGAAAAACGTAATGAGATTTCCGCGGCTAGCGCGCAATCCATGATTCCGTGCTACGTAACAACCACCGTTGTTCTGGCGCAGCAGGCGAATGCGAGGATCGATGCCCTCGACAATGGCGGCAGTGTTATCGGTTGAGCCGTCGTCAACCACGATCAGTTCCCAGTCTGTAAAGCTTTGCGCCAGTATGCTCGCAATGGCGCGCGGCAGGGTATCGGCGCGGTTGTACGTTGGGAGAATGATCGAAACTTCGGGCAGGTTCATATGGGTCGATGCCTGACGAACTGGTCCGCGGAAAAAAATGACTTCAGGTTCAGCTAGAGCCACGCTCTCTCAAGGGAGGGTCTGGATAACCAGGCACAGTATATATTAACTAAAGTAGAATAAGTGTGGCTTTGGTTCAACGGACCGGACACAACCGTGCAAGTAAACATGGCAGGAAATAAAAAAGCGCAGATGAAACAGCTACTTTTCAAGGCATGGCAAAAGTTGGTTGCCCAGGGGCCCATGGCCGTAATCCGTGCCGGGCAGGAATATGTGACAGATCTGCGCCGTAACCGGCTGGATCGCCGCCTTGATCGCCGCTATGGCATCCAGACCTGCGGTATTGATGACAATCTTTCAGGGTTGGGCGCAACCGGAGAACATCAGGTGCACGGTTTTGCCTACGAGCCTATCCAGCTCAATGTATTCAGCGATATCCTGAAGTCTTTGCCGATTGCGCCCAATGACTATTGTTTTATTGACTTCGGCTCAGGTAAAGGGCGTGCCCTGATTCTGGCCGCTGAAGCGGGATTCAAGAGTGTGGTCGGAATTGAATTTGCTCCGGCTTTGCATGCGGTTGCACGAAGCAATGTGTCCATCTACCAGCAGCAGTGCCCTGGTTCTGTCCCCATCGAGACACACTGTCAGGATGCCACAACGTTTGTGCTACCCGTGTGTGATGCCGTGTTGTTTTTCTACAATCCCTTTGACGATGTCGTGATGCGCAAAATGTTGAACCGGATCGAACTTTCTTGGCGCGCGCGCAAACGCAACTTGATTGTGGTCTACCGTAATCCGGTGTACTCGGACATCTTTGACAATGCTGCATTTCTGCAAACGGTTGTGACAAATCGGGCGTTTCGTGTCTATCGAACCGTGTAACGCAAAACGCCGAGACGTCCATCTCACGTCCTGCAGACGTTCGCTAGGGTGCTGCTCCGAAGAGCCGGGCGGTCGGAAAGCGGCTGTTCAGCGACCAGCTGTACTGACCATTGTTGTTCTGGGCGTTCAGCATGGCCAGCAGCGGACGCAGGGTCTGTTCGCGGTTGCCGGGGGAGATGTTGCCGGTGAGCCGCAGCAGGCCCTCGCCCTGCGCCTGCCATTCACCCTGAGCCGTGACCGCGACATCGCCGCGCAGCGTCTCGATGCGCAGTTCGGCAGTCGGGCCGCGTCCGTTCGCCATCAATCGATAATCACCAATCTCGGTCAGCCCGCCCATACGCGCGCCTGCACCCAGCCAGGTCAGTTGTACGCCGCCTTCCAGTCCAGCCGGCGTGAGCGTGGCTTGCGGCGTGGTGACTTGCAGGCGTCCGCCCGGCGCGACCAGGTCGACGGCCGGAATGAAAGCGCCGAGCACGCTCACCGGCACGGCGGCATCGACATCGCTGATGGACAAGTGGCGGTAGCCGATGCGAAGCGTGGCATTCAAGGGAGAGCTCGCATCACGTGAACCGAGGCGCGCCTGGAGTTTGCCGGTGAACAGCCACAGCGGCTGGATCGACCACGCAATGCGGGTCTGCATCCGTTCCTGTCCGGCGCTCTGGATGACCAGGGTGCCGCTGCCGTCCCAGAGCGTGCCTTCGGACTGTTGAATGCGTACCAAGTTCTGGCTGGCGCGGCTCGCCAGCCAGTCCGCCCAGTACGCCGGCAGGGTGATGAGCAGAAACAGAACATAACCACACAGTACCGCGCCGAGGTAGGCGAGCCCGCGCCAGCGGTTAGAAGACATTTATGGGCTCTCGATGCGCAGCTTCAGCTTGGCGTTGACCGTGCCGGGTGCGGTGTGGGCATCCATGCTGGTGCTTTCAATGAGCAGGGAATGGCTGTCTTGCAGATCCGCCAGCCACGAGAGCAGCGAGTTGAAGGGCACCGCGTCCAGGGTGAGTTGCACGCCGTTGCCGCCATCCGCTTCCATGCGCGTGACGAAGCCGCGCATGCCGCGTGCCGAGGCGGACTGCTCGATGACCGAGAGCAGCGTGCCGGGTGCCGGTTTCGCGCCGCTGCGCGTGCGCAGCGGGTTAATGGAAGCGGCCTGCGCACGCATGCGCTGCAGCTGAACACGTTCTTCGGGTACGCTTACGCGCAGGCGCGCCAGTTCCTTTTGTACCGGCAACCACAACAGCACGTACAGTAATGTCGCGCCAACCACCACGCCACCGACCAATGCCAGACGGCGTTCGTTCGACGCGAGTTTGCCCCACGCGTCGCGCAGCGGGTTCAGGAATTCGGTCTTCATGATGGCGACCTCGTGGCTGGTCGCGCAGCCGCCGGTTGCAGGCGCAGGCGCCCGTCGACTTCACCGGCGCGCGGTGTCAGCGCCAGCATCTCGGTGCGCAGGCCGGCGGCTTCGAGCGCAGCCTTGACGGCATCGGGCGAGCCCGCGGCCGGCCAGGTAATTTCCAGCGTCAGGCTCTGATCGGCGTAACGTACACCGCGCAGGCGCACGCGCGGGTCGGCGCGTAGCGCCGTCGCGGTCTTGGCCAGCATCGGCAGCAGGTCGCGGTCACGATTGCCGGTGCGAGCCAGCAGGGTGTCGATGCTGCGCTGCATCTGCGCCGCCGGGTCGAGCACGGTCTTGGTTTCCGGGAAGCTGCTCATCAACAGGCTGGTCATCTCGCGCGTGTATTCCTGGTGCTGCCGGCGCAGTTTCCACCAGTCGGTGAGATCGACAGCGATGTTGCCGAACAACCAGACGAGCAGCATGGCCGCGGCCGGGAAATATGGGCGCAGCGAGCTTGTGAGTTGACCTTTTTGTTCGAATTGGCCTTGCAACAGGTTGAGCGGCGCAGACGGCTCTTCCTGTTTTTCCCAAACCGAAGCCTTCTCGACGCGCACCGGCACCTGCAGCTGCGCGCTCCACGACTCGGCCGGAAAACCGGTTGGGGCGTTAAACACCACCAGGTATTCGGGCGTCTTCTGATCTCGCGCTGCCTCCTGCAGGGCTGCCGCCAGCAGCGGCGGCGGTGTCGCTTGCGACAATGGCGTGACGAAGCCGGAGGCGTTGCCGGTGCGCACCAGCACTTCGTCCTCGCCGAACGCCAGCGACCAGCAATCCAGCGCCCAGGGCACCAGCAGGGTCGCCGGGCACAGCGTGACCGGCTGGATGCCGGCCTGTGCCAGGGCGTCCGTCCAGTGGCGCAGGCGCTCGTGGGCGGTGACCGCCACGGACAGGCTGCCGTCGCTCTCCGGCCGGTAGGCAAAGTGCAGGGTCTCGGGGTCGCCCAGCAGGCGATCCTCCAGCGCAAAGGGCAGGGCTTGGGCGATTTTGCGCGCCGAGCGGGTCGGCAGGGTGGCGGTGGTCAGCACCGTGTCGCCGGCCGGTGTCCATATATAGGTGCGCGCGCCACGCGCCGCCTCCGGCACCTGGCGCAGATCGCTGGCCTGGCCGGATTGTGGCTTGTCGCCGCGGCGGCGCCAGCGCCAGAACACCGGGCTGCCGGAGTCGGGCCAGCCACGTGGCAGCACCAGATCGAGCCGGTCGCCGGTGGCGCGTGCCGAGGCCGGCGCTGCCGCCGATTTGGCGCGCGCCAGCCAAGCGAGGCTGACAGAAGATTTTTTAAGTTTTTTCATCTGTTCTCGTTTACGGAAAAACTGCTCCTGCTTTTCCCGCACTTCCGCCATCCATGGCGGTCGCAAATTGCAGAGGCGCCAGCCGATGCCAAAGCACGGTTGCCGGCTTGCCGCTGGTGCGTTCAATCAGGGCCTCGGTGCGGCGCTGCAATCGCCCGTAGCGGATGTCTATAGTAACCAGAAAATAGCCGGTATTGATCCCGTACAGGCTGGGCGGGGGCGGAGACGTGCCGGATGGCATCCGGGCGATGAACTGCGCGGCATCCGCAAACGGCTGGTTGACGCGGCTATCGAGCACCGGCTGGAGCGCCGAGGCCGGCAGGTTCGTGAACAGCGCGGCCAGCACCTGATCCGGTGCGGTGTTGACGTTTACCGTGGTGGGCACCGGCAAGGCCGTGACATAGGGCCGGAGCTTCTCCACCGTTTTGGCGGTGAAGCCCTTCACCAGGCGCAGCTCATCCACGCTCTGCAGTGACTGGTTCGCGGTGCGGTAAGGTTGCGGCAGAGACAAATAATCGATGTCCTCGGCGCCACCCTGGCTGATGATGCTGTCCGGGTCCAGCCAGTCGCGCAGGGTCTCGCTCAACCCCGGGTCGACGCCCTGTGCGCTCAACAGGCGCTGGAACATGGCGATGTCGGCGGGGCTGGGCGCGCCATTGCGCACCAGATTATTCAGATTGAAGCGACCTTGGGCATCGGCAACAGCGAAGGCGATCATGCCGTCTTCTACCGGCAGCGGTGGCAGTGGCTTGGCCCACAGTTCTCCCAGGTGATCGGTCTTGTTGTCCTTGCCGTCGCGCGTCAGCAGGATCGCCGCGTAGTCGAGCGCGCCCTGGCGCAGGCTTTCGGCCTGGGCACGGTTGGCCATGTTCTGCGCCTGGCGGAACCAGACCTGCTCGCCGAGCGCGAGTGTCGTGGCCACGGTGGCGACGATCGCCACGACCAGCACGGCGGTGATCAGTGCCAGGCCCTGCTGATGGTGGCGTGATGCGTGAGAGGCCATGCTCAATCCTTCACCCGGAACACGCGCACGATTTCCCCGCGGCCTTCGATCTTGAGCGTCATTTCCACCGCCGCCGGCAATGCGTTGTTCGCGATGGGTGCGCCGGTTTGTGTAGTAGCCGGCCAGGCATTCACCCAGCCACCGGGTTGCGCATAGAAACGCACGCGCAGTTCCTCAACATGGTCGAGCAGCGGCGCGGCACGCGGCTCGCTGACCACGGGCTGGTCGAGCGCGGGCCAGACCAGACGCGACAATGTGCTGTCGCGCAACCGGTAACCCACGCGCTGCATATCGGAGCGCGCGCCATCGCCGAGAACAATTTGACCGCCGCGTGTGAATTCGAGGCTCGGATCGCCGAGCGCGCGGCTGTCGACCGGCTGGCCACGGAAGGCGGGTCGCTCAAGACCATCCGTGCCACGCACCGTGCGCGGCCGTGTCTGGGCCAGGTCATCTTCGATCTGCATCAGTGACAGGCTCAGCCCGCGCCAGTATTCGCGTTCCGTTTCCAGGCGATCGCGCGTGTCGAGAATGCGCAGCAGGCTGCCATAGGCCATGGCCGAGAACAACGCGAAAATACCCACCGCCACCAGAACTTCCAGCAGGGTGAAACCGGCGGCGCGTGCACGGAGAGAGGGGTTCACTGGGAAAGAAAACCGATCAGTCGTGCAAGCGGTTGCGGACCAGAAGCGGCGCGCACTTCGATGTGGATCTGGCGCATGGCCGGCTCGCCTGGCGCGGGTGTTACTTGTTCGCGCCAATGCCATGAGCGGCCTGCCATTTCGGCATCGCCCTCGGTGGTGTCGAGCGCCGGAAAGTCACGCGTGACCTGGTGCGTGGTGAGGCGATTCTGCGCCACCCACATGGCCAGAGTGCGGTCGCGCAGGGCGGCGCTGGTATCGATGCTCTGGCTCAAGGCGCGCATGACGGCCGCGAGCGCAATGGTCAGGACCGCGAGCGCGACCAGCACTTCCACCAGCGTGAAGCCTGCCGTGAGCAAGGTCGAACGGCCGTTCTCGATTCTAGCCGGCATGCGGTGGCTCCAGCGGCTTCGATTGAATCTTGCCATTGGCGAGCCCCAGCGCCTGCCACGCGGCCTCGCCGGCGCGCAGCGTCAGCACGAATGGGAGAAATGTTCCGGACGGATCAAGGATCAGGCCGGCTTCGGTGTCGGCCGCCACGCCATCCAAGGTGAAAGAGAGCGTGACGCCTTCCGGCAGTGAGCGTGGTGACAGCACATCATCTCTTTCGATCGGCTCGAGCTTGCCCTTGTTGCTGAGCCGCAGGAATCGGTAGCCGTCCTTGTTGAACTGAACGGCAAACACCTGTCCTTGCAGAATGGCTTCCTCTCGTGCCGCCTGCAGCAGTATCACAATACGGTCTGCTTCTTCCTGCACCCGGTTGTTGTCACCGCGCTGCAGGTTGACGCCGATCATGCCGATGGTCACGGCGATGATCAGCAGTACGACCATGATCTCGATCAATGTGAAACCCGCCATGGGTTTCGGTGCGCGGTGCGACGCAGTCCGTAGGATGGGTGGAGCGTAGCGCAACCCATCAAAACAGCATAACGACGGCGAGTTATGCGGACGCTCACCGCAACACTCGGTTGCACAGCGTGCCAACGGGCGCCTAGTCCGATGGGTTACGCTACGCTCCACCCATCCTACATGTGACTCCGTTTGTCGTTGGCGCATCCGCTGTTGGTTCAACCGCCGAGATTCCAGCTGCCGATGTCCGCGTCGTAACCTTCGCCACCCGGCTTGCGGTCGGCGCCGAAGCTGACGATGTCAATTTCGCCATGGATGCCGGGGTTGAGATATTGGTATTCGCCATCCCACGGGTCCTTGGGCAAACGTTCGAGATATCCGCCCGGCTTCCAGTTGCGCGGGATATTGCCGGTCTCGGGTTTCTTCACCAGGGCCAGCAGGCCCTGTTCGGCGCTCGGGTAGGAAGCGTTATCGAGCCGATAAAGCTTGAGCGCGCTCATGATCGCCTGGATGTCGTTGCGTGCGGCCACCACGCGAGCCTGGTCGGGGCGGTCCATGATGCGCGGCGCGAGCAGGCCGACCAGGATGCCGATGATCACGACCACGATCATGATCTCGATGAGCGTGAAGCCGCGTGAGGCAGTGGCCGCGGAAAAGTGTTTAGAGCGTGTGAACATGATGCACCTTGCAGGTTGGTTTATTTGATCAACTGGTTCATTTCAAAAATCGGCAACAGGATGGCGACGACGATGAACAGCACGACCAGACCCATGGTCAGGATGAGCACCGGTTCGAGCAGGGCAGTCAGGGTTTTCACCCAGCCTTCGAGTTCGCGCGATTGCGCATCGGCGGCGCGCTGCAGCATGCTGTCCAGCCGCCCACTCGCCTCACCGCTCGCGATCAGATGGATGACCAGCGGCGGAAACAGCTTGGCCTTGCCGAGCGAACGCGACAGGCTGGCGCCTTCGCGCACCTGACGTACCGCATCGTCGACCGCGGCACGCATCGGCAGATTGTTGATCACCGGCACCGCCGACTGCAAGGCATTGAGCAGGGGCACGCCACTGGCGGTGAGTATGCCGAGCGTGTCGGCAAAGCGCGCCGCGTTCACGCCGCGCGCCAGCCGGCCCACCACCGGCATGCGCAGGATGAAATGATGCCAGCGCATGCGTATTTCCTTGTTGCGCAGGGCGACACGCGCACCAATCACGCCGGCAACAATACCGATCACCCATACCCAGACGCTGGCGCGCATGAAGTTGCTGATGGCAATGAGCGCCTGGGTCGCCCACGGCAGGGTCTGGCCGGTGTTGGCGAATACGCGTGTGACCTGCGGGACGACATAGATGAGCAGCAGGCTGATGACGCCGATCGCCACGATGGTTACCAGCGCCGGATAGATAAACGCCAGCTGCACGCGCTGGCGCAAGCCCTCGCGGTTTTCGGTGAAATCAGCGAGCCGATCGAGCACTTCGGCGAGTTTTCCGGATTGCTCGCCGGCATCCACCATCGCTCGATATATTTCAGGAAAAGCATCGGGAAATTCCGACATGCTGCGGTGCAGCGACTGGCCCTCGAGCAGCCGGCCGCGCACGCCGGCAACCACGGCGCGCACGCGCGCCGACTCGGTTTGTTCGACGATGACGTTCAGGCACTCTTCAATGGTCAGGCCGGCGCCCACCAGCGTGGCGAACTGGCGGGTGAGCAGGGCGAGGTCGCCGCTCGACAGGCTACGGCGGCGCAGCGTTGGTCCTTGTTGCGTCTCGCCGGCTGCCACGCGCGTGTGGATGGCCTCCACGCGTAACGGCGTGAGCCCCTTGTCACGCAGCGACGCGCGCACGTGGCGCTCGGCATCGCCTTCGATCACACCCTTGACGGTGCGGCCGGTTGCGTCCAGTGCCTGATATTCGAATCCAGCCATAAATAACCAATAGATGTTTACCTGCTCCCCCTCTCCCGCATCAGCGGGAGAGGGATGGGGAGAGGGCTCCTCTTGTTTGGGCGGTCAGTGAAACCCCTCTCCCTAGCCCTCTCCCCGCAAGCGGGGAGAGGGGACATGCTAAATTTCCGATTGGAACGATTGACTTTACTCGCGCGAAACCCGCAATACTTCCTCGATGCTGGTGTGACCGCTGCGCACCCAGCGCAGTCCGTCATCGCGGATGTTGGCCATGCCGAGGCTGCGCGCA
>Ga0315281_10011649_pt1 | contig 12040 bp, 8 predicted proteins | sample YL17G07_0_MG_FD_204540 | JGI IMG/M metagenome (GOLD analysis project Ga0315281, IMG submission 204540) | Sediment microbial communities from Yellowstone Lake, YNP, Wyoming, USA - YL17G07_0 | ecosystem: Environmental > Aquatic > Freshwater > Lake > Sediment | place: USA: Wyoming | collected... | reverse complement strand
CGGGCGCGTCAGGGAAGAGCCGTCGAGTTGCTCGCGCGAGCCGGCGCGGCGATCGATCCGGCGCGTCGCGCGGAGACGCTGAGCCTTCCCGAACAGCAGCTGGTCGAAATCGCGAAGGCGATCGGCGCCCGCGCCAGGATTGTCGTGATGGACGAGCCGACCGCCGCACTGACCGATGCCGAGGTCCACACGCTTTTCTCGGTGATCGACACGCTGCGGGAGGAAGGCGTCGGCGTCATCTACATCTCCCACAGGCTCGCAGAAGTGTTCGCGATCTCGGATCGCGTCACCGTGCTGCGCGATGGTGCGACGGTCGCGACGCGCCAGACCCATGACGTCGATGAGCCCGAGCTGATCCGTCTGATGGTGGGCCGCGAGCTCAGCGCGCTCTTTCCGAAGCGATCCGTGCCTCTCGGCGGTGTGGCGCTGGAGCTCGTGGGTGTCTCGAACCACGCGGGCGGGTTGCGCGACGTATCGCTCTCTGTGCGGGGCGGTGAGATTCTCGGGCTTGCGGGCCTGGCCGACTGCCGGCGGAGCGAGCTGGCCGAGACGATCTTCGGGCTCACGCCGGCCGATGCCGGCGAGATCCGGATCCAGGGAACGGCCGCGCGCCTCGATGCACCGGCCGAAGCGATTCGGTGCGGCATCGGGTACGTGCCGAAAGACCGCCGGCGGCATGGCGTCATCGCTGAGATGTCGATTGCCGACAACATCACGCTGGCGAGCCTGCCGGACGTGTCGCGCCGCGGACTGGTCCAGCGTCCGCTCGAGCAGCGCGCCGCGGATGGCTTCATGACACAGCTCCGAATCAAAGCGCCGTCGGCGTCCACCGAGGTGGCCGCGCTGTCGGGGGGCAATCAGCAGAAGGTCGCGCTCGCACGCTGGTTGATGACCGGGGCCCGCGTCCTGATTCTCGACGAGCCGACGCAGGGCGTGGACGTTGGCGCCAAAGCCGAAATCCACGCGCTCATCATGGATCTCGCCGAGCGGGGCGTGGCGATCGTGATGATCTCCTCGGAGCTGCCCGAACTGCTCGGCATGTGCGATCGGGTGGCGGTGATGCAGGGCGGGACGATCGCCGGCGTGCTCTCACGCGCCGACGCGACGGCTGCTGGAATTCTGGCGATGGCTCTAGGAGCCCTTCCGAGCGATGCCTTCAGGGCTCCTAGTAGCGCGCTTCGCGCGCGACGACCGGGCGAATTCCTGGCGCTTTTTCGCCGGCGGAGCCGGCTTACTGGGAGCGTGTTCACATGTCTTTCACACGCTCCCAGGCGCGAGCGCTCGCTGGCCATCGCCCTCGTGCTGCTCGCCGCGTCCCTGGCGATCGTCGCTCCCGGCTTCTTCTCTCGCGACAACCTGATCGATCTGCTGCTGGCCAACGTGCCGGTCCTGATCATCTCGCTCGGCGCGACGCTGGTCGTCGTGAGCGGGGAGATCGACATTTCCGTTGGTTCGGTCTTCGCGATCTGTTCGGTCGTTGCCGCGCTGGTCTCGAAAGCCGGCGTGCCGCTGCCGGCGATGACGTTCCTCGTCTTGCTGAGCGGCGCAGCGTTCGGCGCACTCAACGGCGCGCTCGTCGCCTGGCTGCGCGTCCCGTCCATCGTCGTCACGCTGGCCACGATGGTTGGATTGCGCGATGCGCTGCGATGGGCGACGCAGGGCGCGTGGGTGCAGGACCTGCCCGCGAGCTTTCAGTGGCTGGGAACATCGCAGGCGTCGTATCCGGTTGAGATCGGCGCGCTGGCGGCACTGCTCGTGGCGTTGATGGCATGGGGCGCCCGCCACCTCGCGGCGGGACGGGCCGTCTACGCCACCGGATCGAACGCGTCGGCGGCGCGTCTCGCCGGTCTCGACGTCAGCCAGGTGAAGTTCTGGGTGTTCACGTTGGCGGGCGGGTTGACCGGTGCGTCGGCGATCGTCAACGCCGCGCGTTTCAACCAGGTGCCGAGCAATTCCGGAATCGGCCTGGAGATGAAGGTCATCGCCGCGGTCGTCGTCGGTGGCGCGGTGATCACCGGCGGACGGGCCACGTTCACCGGCACGGTGCTGGGGGTCGCGCTGCTCGGCGCGATTGGCCCCGCCCTGACGTTTCTCGGCGTGAGTGCGTACTGGGAGCGCGCCATTCAGGGCGCGATCATTATTGCAGCCGTCGCCGCGGACGCCTTGCGCACTCGACACCGGCTGCAGGCCCTCGGTGGTGACCGCCTTCCCCTCGACGGGGCGCGGGCCAGGCAGGCGGACCCGACATGAAGCTGCTCCTGATCGCGCTCGGCGCCGAGGTTGCGATCTTCACGGCGATCTCGCCCAACTTCCTCACGTCCGGCAACCTCTTCGAGATCACGCGCCTGAGCGTCGAGCTCGGGCTGCTGGCGATCGCGTTGACACCGATCCTGGTGTCCGGCGGCATCGACTTGTCCGTCGGTTCGATGATCGGGCTGGCGGCGGTCGTCTTCGGCATCGCCGCAGTCGACTGGCATCTGCCCGTTGTCGTCGCGGTTGCCATCGCGCTGCTCGTGGGCCTCGCCGGTGGGACGCTGAACGCCGTTGCCGTCGCCCGGCTCGGCATGCCGCCGCTCATCGTCACGCTCGGATCGTTCGCGATGTTCCGCGGCATCGCCGAGGGGCTGACGCACGGCGCATCCAGTTACAGCGGCTTCCCGTCGGCGTTCCTCTTCCTCGGTCAGGGATACTTTGGCGGCGTCGTGCCGGCGCAGCTTCCACTGTTTCTGCTGGTGCTCGCCGCGTACGTGCTCCTGCTGCATCGATCCGTGGTCGGCCGCGCGCTGTATGCGATCGGGTTCTCGGCGACTGGTGCGCGACATGCCGGTCTGCCAGTGGTGAAGCGCGTCGCCCTGGTCTATGTGCTGTCCGGCGTCACCGCGAGCCTCGCGGCGATCGTCTACGTGGCGCACCTCGGCCAGGCGAAGTCGGACGCCGGAACCGGGTTCGAGCTCGATGCGATCACCGCCGTCGTACTGGGTGGGACGTCGGTGTTCGGCGGACGAGGGACGCTGTGGGGCACGGTGCTCGGGCTCTGCGCGTTGTCCACGCTGCAGAACGGTTTGCGGCTGGCCGCGCTGCCGTCCGAGCTGACCGGCGTATTGACCGGCGCACTGCTCGTGACGACCATTGCGCTCGATGGAGTCCGCTCTGCGCGCAGATATTCAGGTCGCGATCAGGTCACGATCAGGTCGCGATCAGATCGTGATCAGGTCGTGATCGGGTCGAACGATGAGGTCCTCGTGAAAAACAGCCAGGTCGCCATTCTCTGCGCCGCGGTCCTTGCGGGCGCGCTCATCGTCTCCGGCACGAACGTGTGGCTGGTGCGCTCGCTGCCGCTGGCGCGCACCGCCGGCGACAGCGCGCCTGTGGCGCCGGCACGACGGCTGACGATCGCGATGATGCCGAAGGCCAAGGGCGATCCGTATTTCGTGAGCTGTCGCGCCGGCGCTGAAGAAGCGGCGCGCGAGCTCGGCGTCGATCTCATCTGGGACGGCCCGACGGGCCTCGACGCGTCGAAACAGAACGAGCTGGTCGAGACGTGGATTACGAGGCGCGTGGACGTGATCGCGGTATCGGTCGAAAGCCGCGCGGGCATGTCCACGGTGCTGCGGCGTGCGCGGCAGCGGGGCATTCACGTGCTGACCTGGGATGCCGACGCCGAGCCCGACGCGCGCGACTTCTTCGTCAACCAGGCGACGCCAGAGGGGATTGGCAACACGCTGACCGACGAGGCCGCCCGGCTGACGGGCGGCACCGGGGACTTCGCAATCATCACCGGCGCACTGAGCGCCGCCAACCAGAACGAGTGGATGGTGCACATCAGAAAGCGGCTGAGCGACAAGTACCCGAAGCTGAAGCTCGTGGACGTCCGGCCGAGCGACGACGACCGGGACAAGGCGTTCGCCGAGACGCAGACGATGTTGAAGGTGTACCCGTCGGTGAAGCTGATCATGGCGATTGCCGCGCCCGCCGTGCCCGGCGCCGCCGAAGCGGTGCGTCAGACAGGCCGCACGGACGTCTTCGTGATCGGCTTGTCCCTGCCGAACTTGAACAAGCCATACGTCCACGCGGGTGTCGTGCAGACCGTCGTCTTGTGGAACACGCGCAATCTGGGCTACCTCACCGTGTATGCCGGATCGCGGCTCGCCGCCGGGACGCTGGCCGCCGGTGCGCGTTCGATCGACGCCGGACGGCTCGGCGCTCTCGACGTCCGCGGGCGTGAGATCATTCTCGGCACGCCGCTGCTGATCAACAAGAGCAACATCGACACCTTCGATTTCTAGCAGGCCGTGGTGAACGTGGACACGGCCTGCGAGGCACAGAGATACATCATGCCCGCGGAAGATCCAGGGCCACAGAGTCACCGAGACACAGAGATATATCATGCCCACGGAACATCCAGGGCCACAGAGTCACCGAGACACAGAGATTATTTGTTCAAATGAAAACTCTGTGACTCGGTGTCTCCGTGGCGATGATCTCTCCGTGCCTCTGTGGCCAATCCAAAACCGTCTCCCTGTCTCCGAGTCTCTGTGGCTCCGTGGCCGTGATCTCTCGGTGCCTCCCTGGCCCTTCGGTGTCCCCAGGAGTGACTCGTGATGCGCATGTTCGTTTCCGCGTTCGTCGCCGCGCTGGCGCTTGCCCACCCCGGTGGTGTCCGGCTTCAGCCCGACCTGAACAGCCTGGGCATCGACCAGGTCCAGCGGCTGTTCCGGGAGCCGCCGGCCGACAGCCGGATCATGATGCGATGGTGGTGGTTCGGTCCTTCCGCGACGCGCGAGGAACTGGATGCGGAGATGCGCCGCATGAAGGACGGCGGTATCGGTGGCTTCGAGGTCGCGACGGTGTATCCGCTGGCGGTCGACAATCCCGCGACCGGTTTCCATAACTATCCGTACCTGTCGGCGGAGTTCCTCGACAGGATTGCGTACGCATCTCGCAGAGCGCGCGAACTCGGACTGCGGATGGACCTCACGATCGGCAGCGGCTGGTCCTACGGCGGACCGTATATCACGCCGGACCTCGCGGCGATGCGACTCCGATCGGAGCGCCGCGAGATCGCACCAGGCGTTACGAGCATCGCGCGCCCCGAACCGTTCGAGCACGACAGCCTGATCGCGGCATTCATCGGGCTCGGCTCGGTGCAGGAGGCCGATCCCGCGTCATTTCGCACCCTCGAGATTCCTGAGCGCGGTCCGATCGCGCTGCCGGCGGGTGCGGGTCCCCGCGTGGTGCTCTTCTACTTCGCCGGTCAGACCGGCCAGACCGTGAAGCGCGCGGCCGCGGGCGCCGAAGGCTACGTGCTCGATCACTACAGCCGCGCCGCCATCGACACGCATCTGCGCGAGGCGGGCGACAAGCTGCTCGCGGCGGCCGATCCCGGATCCATCGACTCGGTGTTCTGCGACAGCCTCGAGGTGTACGACGCCGACTGGACCGCCGATCTGTTCCGCGAGTTTCAGACGCGGCGCGGCTACGATCTCCGGCCGCTGCTGCCGATCGCGGAGCTGGCGAACGGCGATCGCGCGGATGCGGTTCGGCGCGACTATGGGCGGACGCTCACCGAACTCTTCGAGGATCGCTTTCTCGTCCCGATGCACGAGTGGGCGGCGAAGAACCACGTGCGATTCAGGATTCAGAACTACGGCCTGCCGCCGGCGACACTGGCCAGCTATCGCCACGCCGACATCTTCGACGGTGAAGGGTTCGAGTGGCGGACGCTGTCCGCGACGCGCTGGGCCTCATCGGCGTCACACCTGTTTGGCAAGCCGGTCACCTCGTCTGAAACGTGGACGTGGCTGCATTCGCCGGCCTTCCGCGCGACGCCGCTCGACCTGAAGGCCGAGGCCGATCAGCATTTCCTCTCGGGCATCAACCAGCTGATCGGACACGGCTGGCCGTACTCGCCGCCGGAGGCCGGAACGCCCGGATGGATGTTCTACGCCGCCGGAGTCTACTCGGACAAGAACCCGTGGTGGCCCGTGATGGCGGACACGTCGCGCTACCTGCAGCGGGTGAGCTTCCTCCTGCGTCAAGGCGATCCGGTCGCGGACGTGGCCTTGTACCTCCCGACGGAGGATGCGTGGTCGCTGATTCGACCGGGGTCGGGTCGCAATCTCAACCTCTGGAGCGGCATCCGCGATCTCGTCGGTTCGGCGATCATCCCGGCGATTCTCGATGCCGGCCACACCTTCGATCTGATCGATGACGAGACGTTGAAGGAGGCGCAGCCGCGCCGGTACCGGCTCATCGTGTTGCCGCGCGTCAAGCACATGCCTGACGCCACGCGTCGCTGGCTGGCCGACTACACCGCGGGCGGTGGCAGGGTGCTCGATGCGGGAAACCTCACCGATCCGCTGGGCCGGATCGCGGCCGCGTTGCCGGCGGATGTCGCGCTCGATCCTCCAGGATCCGCCATCGGCTTCGTCCATCGGCGTCTGCGCGACGCGGACGTGTACTTCCTCGCGAATACGAGCAACGTCGCGCGCAGGGTGCGGGCGCGTTTCGGCGATCGGACCGAATACGTCGAGCTCTGGGATCCGATGACGGGCGCGATCGAGCAGTCGCAGGTCTCGAGCCTCGGCCTTGACCTCGTCTTCGAGCCTCACGGCTCGCGCTTCGTCGTGTTCAGGAAGAGCGTCAGCGCGGCGCCGCGTTCGAGCCTGCCCGTGGCGATCGGCACCACGGAGCTGCGGACTGGGTGGGCGGTGACCATCGGCAGCACAGCGCGCGGCGGCACGATCGATCTGCCGCATTCGTGGGCGGACGATCCGTCCACGCGTTACTTCTCGGGCACGGTGGCGTATCGGCGGTCCGTTCAGGTGCCGGCGTCGTTCCGCGCCGCGGGCGCACGAGTGTATCTGGACTTCGGTGCAGCCGCCTCAGTCGATCGCGGGGCGCTGCCGGGCGGGACGATGCGCGGCAATTCGTTTGCCGCGCTGGTCGCGCCGCCGATCCGTGAAGCGGCGACCGTCTTCGTCAACGGTCAGCGCGCCGGCGCGGTCTGGGCGCCGCCCTACCGCGTCGACGTCACGGCGCTTCTGCGCGACGGGTCGAACGACATCCGCATCGATGTCTACAACACGGCGATCAATCAGCTCGCGGAGGGCGGACGGCTGCCCGACGTCGCGGCCGTCACGGAGCGTTACGGTCAGCGATTCCGGCTGCAGGACGTGGACAACCTGCAGCCGATTCCATCAGGGATCCTGAGCGTTCCACGGCTTGTCGCCGAACGGTAGCCCCACCGAGCCACCCCACCGCGCAAAGTCCGCGCGGACGTTTCACGAGCGGGCAAGAGCAGAAGGGTAAATCGCTGTAGACGGACGGCGCCCTTATAATGCCACTGGAGTGACCACCGCATGAGGATCAGCACCGTCCGCGAGTTTCGTGACAACGCGACAGGGCTTCTGCGTTCCAGAGCGCCGATTCTGATCACGCGTCGGGGACGACTCGCTGGCATCTTCTTTCCTCGCCCCGAGCTGACACTCCCGATTGAGCTCAAGCGAGAGCTGTACGACATGTTGAGTAGCGACGTGGCGCGCCAGCTAAAGCGGCGAAGGGTCTCTGAAGACGACGTGCTGAAAGATTTCGAGGCGTCGCGGAAGAAGCGCCGTGCAGTTCGTCGCCGACGCTAACGTTCTCCTCTCAGCAGTCATCGGCGGACGCGCAGCCTTGGTCCTCCGGCATGAACGAGTCGAGCAGGTCTTCACGCCGGCTGCCACCTACGACGAGGTCTTTGAGTACGTCGCTCCACTTGCGAAGAAGAAGCGCCTTCATCTGGACACCCTTCTGCTCGCGCTGGCAGCCCTTCCAGTCACCGTTGTGGCGCGTTCCGAGTACGAACACCGCCTGCCGGAGGCCGAGCGCCGCATGGGCAAGCGCGATCCCGACGACGTTGACGTACTTGCGCTCGCGCTCGACTTGAATCTCCCTGTCTGGTCGAATGACAACGACTTCGAGGACGCCGGCGTGGACTGGCACACCACCGCCGAACTCCTCAAGGCACTCGGTATCAGATCAGTGTGAAAGCGTGACGGGCAATCCAACTACTGGAACGCGCGACGCAGCAGCGCGATCGCCAGCGGTGCGTCAGCTGGAAGATCCTTGGTCGACGCTTCTACGCTGATGCGCTTGTCGTATCCGATGGTCCGCAGGGCCGCGAAGAACGGCGCGTAGTCGTACTCGTCCCATGTGCGCGGGAACACGCGTCCATCGGGATTGGCCGTATGCAGATGCCGGATGTGTGCGCCGGCGCGAACGATGATCGCGGCGTCTTCTTTCTCGCTGGCCAGGTGATAGAAGTCGATCATCAGCTGAAAATTCGGATCGCCGATCGCGTTCACGAGATCGAGTCCCTCGGCGGCCGAGTTGATGATGTTGGTTTCCTCGCGGCGCTGCGGCTCGACCGTGATGGTGATGCCGCGCGCCCGGGCCTCCGGCGCGATCCGCCGGCCGAAGTCGACGAGCTGCTGGAACGCCTGATCCTTCGGGAACCCGTCGGGCACACGGCGGGCGCCGCCGCTGCCGAACACGACCATCTGCGTGCCGAGCCGTTGCAGACGCGTGAATGCCTTCCTGACGTACGCCATCTGTTGCTCGCGGTCGATCGCCGGCCCTGTCACCTTGAGTTCAGCCGGAAGAAACAGGTTCATCGCCGGCACGGGCAGGCCGACCTGACGGATGCGCGCGGCCGCCTGCTCGAAGTCCGCGTCGGAGAGTCCGGCGATTTCCGACGTGCTGAGCTCGGCGTAGTCGAACCCCGCGGCCTTGGCTGCTTCGAGGCTTCTCAGCGGGATGCAGAAGCCGACGCTGACCGGTCGGTTCTGGGCCGTGCCGTGGGCGACTGACAGGAAGCCGATCAGGCCGAGCGCGATGACAATGTGCGTTTTCATGATGCGAGCCCGCGATGATCCAACCGTTCACCCTGGTCTGTTGACGCACGCCACCGGCACTGGTCAGCGCGGCGGGACGATCGCCGCGACGACCGACGAGTACCACTCGCCGTGGTTGGCCTTGTACCCGCCGCGCATCCACACGAGAGCCGTGCGGCGGTCGTTCCACGACGGGATGACCGGCCTCAGGTTGTCCCACGCCGAGTTGCGCGTGAAGGGCGTGAACGTCCACTTGCCGTTCGCGCCGCGCTCGCCCCGAAACAGCTCGTAGTGCCGCTTCCGGTCGGCGGTGCTGACGAGCGGCGCGCCGGTGACCGGATCGGCGTCGGTCGAGATGTACAGCACGTCGGGATTGTTCGGATCGAGCGCGCCGAGCCCTGAGTAGTCGTCCTCGCTGGGGTACAGGCGCGTGCCGGCGTACGCGATTTCCTCGGTGTGCCAGCCCGCGGCGCCGAGGCGCGCGTAGTGATAGCGCAGATCCATCCCGCCCTGACCTCGGGGGAGACCCTTGCCGTCGACCTGCGTCGAGAACAGCACGTACGGCCGGTCGTTCTTGTCGAGCTCGACGTCCACCATCCACGCGACGCTGTCCGGCGTGCCTTGATAGATTTTCGTGAAGTCCCACGTCGCGACGCTGGCCTCGGTCGACGTGCTCAGCGTGCCGACCTTGGTGCCGTCGGTCTTGTACATCGCGCCGTTCTTCACGTACCCGTGATAGAGGCTGTTGTCGAAGTTGCGCGGATGATCTTCCGTGGCGATGAAATGAATCGTGCCCTTCCCGTCGTAGGCGTACTTCAAGTACGGGCTGTAGCCGCCCTTGCCGTACAACCAGCGCCCGCCGTACTTCCACGTGTCGCCGTCATCGTCCGAGAACATGTAGTTCGGGTCGTGATGGAACGCGCGGATGAAGTTGAAGAGCCGGCCCTCGGGCATCTTGAACAGGTTGGCGTACGTCGCGTTGTTCCCGGCGTACGTCGCATCGTCGCCGGGCGTGTTGGCGACCGACGCGGCGCTCCACACGAGCGGGTTGTGAGGCTCGGACAGCCGGTAATACATGCGCCGCTCGCGGGCGTGCATGCTGTAGACGGCGAGGATGCGGCCGTCGGGCCGGACATAGAACGCCGGCGCGTCGTGATCGTCCTGCTCGAGATGCGGGTGCAGCACGACGGTGTTGCTCGTACCCTTTTCGATGTCGTAGACCGACACTTCGACATTGCCGGACTTCGGGTCGGTCAGGTTCGCCTGCAGGCTGCCGACGCCGCGAACCGATCCGATGATCAGCTTCCCCTCGTTGACGATGACGCGGGGATCCATGAACCACGACCACGCGCCGTTGTCGTTCAGCTGGACGAGCGTGGCCGCGACGTAGTTGGACGGGTATCGATCCTGCGTGCTCGCGGTCACGACCGCCAGCGACAACAGCGCGAGCGCAGTGAAAAGCCGGTTCATCGTGTCACTCCAAACGTGAACACAGTGGTGGACTCGTACGTCTGGCCGGGCCGCAGGATCGTGGACGGAAACTGCGGATGGTTCGGCGAATCGGGGAAGTGCTGCGTCTCGAGACAGAAACCGGCGCGGCGGCCGAACCCGTTGCGCGCCAGGTCCAGGTTGTTGCCGGCGTAGAACTGGACGCCCGGCTCCGAGGTCGCGACGTCGAGCGTGCGGCCGGACGAGGGCTCGACGACGTGCGCGGCGGGATGGACGCCGGGTCCCGTGGATCCATCGCTGGCCGCTGCGCGAGTTCCGCCGCCGCGGAGCACGAAGTTGTGGTCGTAGCCGCCGCCGCGGCGCAGCTGCTCGTGGTCGGCATCGATCCTCGCGCCGATGGCGGTCGGCTGGCGAAAGTCGAACGGCGTCCCCTCGACCCCAGCCAGCTCTCCGGTTGGAATCAGCGTCGCGTCAACCGGCGTGTATCGATCCGCGTTGAGCGTGAGCTGGTGCCGAAGGATATCGCCGCCGCTCCGCCCGGCCAGGTTGAAGTAGCCGTGGTTGGTCAGGTTGATCGGCGTCGCCTTGTCGGAGGTCGCGCGGTAGTCCAGCGTGAGCGCGTTGAGCGGCGAGAGCGTGTAGGTGACGCTGGCCTTCAGCGTGCCGGGGTATCCCTCCTCACCGTCTGTGCTCGTGTACGTGAAGACGACGCCGGCGTTGCCGTCGCGTTCGAACGGCTCGGCCTTCCAGACGACCTTGTCGAATCCCCGCTCGCCGCCGTGCAGGTGGTTCGCACCGTTGTTGACGGCGAGCTGCACGGACCGGCCGTCGAGCACGAAATGTCCTTTGGCAATTCTGTTGCCGTAGCGGCCCACGATCGTCCCGAAGTAACGCGACTTGGTCAGGAACGCGTCGAGCGTGTCGAAGCCGAGCACGACGTCCTCGACGCGGCCGCTCCGATCCGGGACGCGCACCGAGATGAGCGCCGCGCCGTAGGTCATCAGGCGGACCTCGACGCCGCCTCCGTTGGCCAGCGCGAAACGTTCGACGGGCGTGCCGTCGGGCAGACGGCCGAATGCTTCTCGATTCACGGTGGCGGCTCCGCCGGCCGGCAGCGCCGCCAGCCACAGCAGCAGGGCGATGATCGGCCGCGTGTTCATGCGTGCACCATCAGAGCTTCCTCTCAGATCTTGATGAGGTCGGCGATTCTAATCGGTCTGTGCTGATCGATGCTGTTCCGAATCGCGATGCCCGTGAGGCACGACATCGCGCCGGCGCGCGAATCGGGCAGCCTCATGTACATCTCATTGACTTAACCGGTAAAGTATCGTACTTCACTGCCATGATTCGATCAGTCTTCGTCAGCGGCGTCCTCGTCGGCGGCGTGCTCGTGTTCGCAGCCACTTCCCGCCCGGCGGCACAGCCCGCGAGGGGCGGCTACATCATCCAGCACGACGCGGACATCCAGAAAGCCGAGCCTGGCACCCACAACGGCGGCGGGCAGACCATCGGCTACTCGTTCTTCGACAAGACGCCGGGCATGCGCTTCGTCTTCAGGAAGCGCGCGCTCAAACCCGGTTCCGGCATCGGTTACCACGAACAGAAAGAGGACGAGGTCTACTACGTCCTCAGCGGCCACGGCGTGATGACGCTCGACGACAAGCCGGTCGAGATCGGACCCGGGACGGCCGTCCTGACCCGTCCGGGGAGCTCGCACG
>Ga0315281_10011648_pt1 | contig 12042 bp, 10 predicted proteins | sample YL17G07_0_MG_FD_204540 | JGI IMG/M metagenome (GOLD analysis project Ga0315281, IMG submission 204540) | Sediment microbial communities from Yellowstone Lake, YNP, Wyoming, USA - YL17G07_0 | ecosystem: Environmental > Aquatic > Freshwater > Lake > Sediment | place: USA: Wyoming | collected... | reverse complement strand
CAGCGGCGTCTCCGGCGAGTTCAGGTACTTCGGCTCGCCATCGCCGAGCACACGCCCGCCGAATCCGATCACGGAGCCGCGCTGATTGAGGATCGGAAACATGATCCTGTCGCGGAAGCGGTCGTAGCGCCTGCCGCCCTCGCCGTCGATGACCAGACCGCAGTCCTTGAGCGCCTTGGCGGCGTAGTCGGGAAACACCGTCTGAAGGTTTTGCCATCCGGCAGGCGCGTAACCGATCCCGAAGCGTGCGGCGACGACGCCGGTCAGTCCACGCCCCTTGAGATACGCTATCGCCGCCGGCGCGCCTTTCAGCTGCTCGCGGTAGAAATGCTCCGCCTTCTGCATGATTTCGTAGAGGTCGGGGCCTTCAGTATCGGTCTTCGATGCGCCTTGATCCCCGCGGCGCTCGAACTCGGGCAGCTTCATGCCAACCGAATCCGCAAGCTCCTTTACCGCCTCGACGTAGCCCAGGCCCTGGTATTCCATCGCGAACGAAATCGCGTTCCCGTGCGCCCCGCAGCCAAAACAGTGATAGAACTGCTTGCTCGGGCTGACCGTGAACGACGGTGATTTTTCGTTGTGGAAGGGGCAGCAGGCGACAAAGTTCGCGCCCGCCTTCTTCAGGCGCACGTAGCGCTCTACGAGGTCGACAATATCGACCCGGTTAAGCAAGTCCTGCTTGAAGGAATCCGGAATCAATTCGGGTTGGTGGAAACGAGCCGGCGCGCCGAACCCGGTCAGGCGGGCGCACCGGAAGGGGGGCGGCTTGCGCAGCCACTTCCTCTTTATAGGTGATTTTTGCCGTTTGGCAAGGCCGGCTCAGGGCGAAAGCCTGGCCCGGACCAATCCGGACACCTTGCCCATGTCGGCACGGCCGGCCAGCCTGCCCTTGAGCAGCCCCATGACCTTGCCCATGTCGGGCATGACCGTGGCGCCGGTTTCGGCGATCGCCTTGGCGATCTCCTCGCCGACTTCTGCGTCGGAAAGCTGTTCCGGCATGTAGGTGGCGAGCAGGTTCAATTCAAAGGTCTCGCCATCGACGAGGTCCTGGCGGTTTGCCGCCTGGTACTGCGTGATCGAGTCGCGCCGCTGCTTGATCTGCTTTTCGACAATGGAGAGCACATCGGCATCTGTGAGCTCGATGCGCTCATCGATCTCCTTCTGGTTGATCGCGGCCAGCAGAAGCCGGATAGCCGAAAGGCGCTGGGCTTGCTTCGCCCTGAGCGCCGATTTCATGTCTTCGGTGATTTTCGCTTTGAGTGACATGAGTGCAGAAAGCATACGGGGGAAAACGCAAGAGGTCCGGAAATGCACGATACCGAGCGGGCGGCAGCCGGCTCGGCCTGGAGGATCCCGGGGCGCTAAATCCTAGTAAAGCTTGGGCGGCAGCGCATGGCTGCGCAGGCGCTTGTAATGGCGCTTGATTGCAGCGGCGAGTTTGCGCTTGCGGTAGGCGGTCGGCTTTTCGTAGAACTCGCGCGAGCGCAGTTCAGTGAGCAGACCGGTTTTTTCGACGGTGCGCTTGAAACGGCGCATCGCCACTTCAAACGGCTCATTCTCCTTGACGCGTACAGTCGGCATGCAGTCCTGATCCCGAGGCATCGTTGGTAAGGGTGCGGATTCTAACCTTTTTTCGGCCGCGGCGCCAGAACCTCTTCCAGTGGCAGATAGGCCTGGACGGGCGCGGGGAAAACGAGGGGAGTTCCAGCCGAATGCGTTTTCCCTATCGTTCCAAGCGGCTTGCGCGCTTCATCCGCCAAGCTTGCCGGTCAATCCCAGGATCTGCAATTCCTGTCCGACCGTGGCCGCACGCAGGTCGACCTCTGTCAAGCGTGCGTCCAATCGCGACCGCGCGGCGTCGATTAGTTCCAGCAGGGATCCGCGCCCGAGCCGGTAGGCGTCCTCGGCCATCTGTTTAAGCGCGGGGATGCGCTCGCCGACATTCCGCTGGAACCGATCGAGGGCCGCTCGCCGCTGAGCGAGTGCGTCAACCAGCCGCCGCAATTCCACATCGGCCTCGGATTCGATCGCCTCACGGCGCCTCTGCGCAGCCCGAAGATCGGCGGCAGCCTTGGCCATCAGACCGCGCCAGGCATCGGACAATGGGATCTCGGTGGACAGGCCGACAAAGTTGGCGGAACCAATCAGATCGCCAGTCCCTGTCCTGCCCACGCTCAGCACGGGCACCGGCCAGCGCTCGCGCTCGCTGCGTTTGAGCGCCGCCTGTGCAAATTCTTCTTCGCGCCGTGCCGCGACGATCTGTGGGTTCCTTAACATCAGGGACTCTCGCCACTCAGTGGGGCTGTTTGACAGGCCGGCGGGCGCGGCGGTGCCGATCGCAGTCGGGCGCCAACCCGGCGCGCCCAGCAAGGAGGCCAACCCCGCCGATTTCTCGGCCAGTTCGGCCCGCGCGCCCGCGAGCCGCGCATTCACGCCGGCAAGTTCGACCTCGACCCGCGTGAGCTCGTAGCGGCTCGCCGCACCGCTTTGCAGCCGCCCGGAAACGATCGTGGCAACGCGCTCGATCTCGGCGACTGACTCCTCAAGCATCGCAGCCTTTTCCTGCGCAGCCTGCAGACCGACGAACAGGTCGGCAGCGCGCAGCGCCAATTCGTTGCCGGCCAGCCCGACACGGGCGCGGGCAGCCAGCATTCCCTGCTCGGCAGCTTCGATACGCGCGCCACGCTGGCCGCCGATCAACAACGGCAAGTCCAGAGTCGTCGTCTGCTGCTGGCGGTTGCCCTCGAGCAGCGTGCCCGCGCCGCCAGATGCCGTGAAACGCCCGTAGGAGACGGTGGGGTTGGGCCGCGCTCCGGCGGTAATGCGCTCCGCCTCGGCTGAATCGATTGCCACTTGTTCGACGGCGAGCCTTGGACTGCGCTCCGCCACAAGCCGCAACAGGATCGGCAGCGTCAGGCGTTCTGGAAGGGCCGCGTTCGGGTCCTGTGCCCAGGCGAGCGACCACGATGCCAACGCAATCACAGGAAGAATCGCAAACGATCGAACGCTCACGGTTTTTCCCCCAGATGTTCGTCCTTTTCCTCCGGCGTCGTCAGACGTTGCGGCGTGATATAGCTATAAATAGTCGGCAACATCCACAGCGCGACCACCAGCGTCGTCAGCATGCCGCCGACCACCACCAGGGCGAACGGGCGCTGCGTTTCACTGCCGACCCCCGACGAAAGTGCCATCGGCAGCAGACCGACGAGGGCCAGCAGTGATGCCATGAGCACTGGCCGCAGGCGCTCGGCCCCACCTTCGATCAGCGCCGGTTGCAGCGCGTCGCCGTTTCGCCGCCGTGCTTCGGCGGCGCTCAGAACCAGCACGCCCATCAGCGACACCTGGCCGAGGAGGGCGATGAATCCCACCGCGGCGCTCACCGACATCGGCACCCCGGCCACGAGCAGGGCAAAGGCGCCTCCGGTCAACGCGAATGGCACGGTCAGCAGTACCGCCAGGGCGCTGCGCCCCGAATTCATGGCCCCGTACAACAGGCCGAGCACGATCAGAATTGCAACGGGGACGACCAGCTTGAGACGTGCGATCGCCCGTTGCTGGTTCTCGAACTCGCCGCCCCAGACGAAGTAATGCCCCTCCGGCGGCTGCACGTTCTGATTGACGGTGGCAATGGCGTCCTTCACCACCGAACCCATGTCCCTTCCCTCGACGTTGAATTTCAGCGCGAGGAAGCGGCTGTTTCCTTCCCGGTTTATCGACGCCACGCCGTTGGCAACCCGGATGTTGGCCAGATCGCGCAGAGGCACGCGCGCACCGGACTCGGCGACGACCGTGATGGCGCCGATTTTCTCTGTGTCATCACGGGTCTCCAGCGGCAACATCAACCGCAGCGGTACCGGGCGCTCCCCTTCCCACATTGCGGTGAGTACACGACCGGCCAGCGCCGTCTCCAGAGTGCGCTGCGCGTCTTCCATTGCGATGCCCGCACGGGCAAGCGCCTGCCGGTCGAAGCGCACCTGCAGCTGCGGCGTCGAGGCGTCCCGGTAGAGGTCGAGATCCACGATGCCAGGCACTGCCGTGAGCGCCTCCTTGGCCCGTTCCAGGATACTGCGCATCTGCACCAGATCGGGCCCGAATACCTTCAGCACCACCTTGCCGCGCACCCCGCTGACCGCCTCCTCCACGTTGTCTTTCATGGGCTGCGAGAAGTTGTAGCGCACGCCCGGGATTTCGGTCAACGAAGCGCGCATTTCCTGGATCAGGCGTTTCTTGTCCCAGCCCGATCGCCATTCGCGCTTGGGTTTCAGGCGAATGAAGGTTTCACTCATGTTGACGCCCTCGTTGTCGGTGCCGTCCTCGGGACGGCCCTGCTCGCTCAGGGTCGCCCTGGCCTCCGGAAAAGCGAGTATTCGCCGACGCACTTCGAGCAGGATGTCCTGCCCCTTTTCCAGAGCGATGCTCGGGGGCATCTCGACAAACAACTGAATATCGCCTTCGTCGAGCTCCGGCAGGAACTCGGTGCCGAGACGTGTGAGAGTGATCGCTCCCAGCGCCAGCAGGGCCAGTGACGCGCCGAGCACGATCGCGCGATGGCCGAGCAACCAACCCAGCGACCGCCGGTAACCCGCGCGAAGCCGCTCGACCCAGAGGGGCTCCCGGAGCCGGGCATCGCGCGGGCGAAACAGCGCTGCGCAAAGGGCCGGCACGAGCGTGAGAGCGAACACCAGCGCACCGCCGAGCGCGAAGGAATAGGTGAGCGCCAAAGGCCGGAAGATGCGCCCTTCGACCGATTGCAGCGTGAACACCGGCAACAGCGCCGCGATGATGATCAGCATTGCGTACAGAGTAGGACGCCCCACGTCCACCGCGGAGCGCACCACCAGACGCAGCACGTCGCGCCGATCCGCAGGCCGATCGCGGCGCAGCGCATGAATGATATTCTCGACCAGCACCACGGCGCCGTCGACAAGGATTCCGAAGTCGATCGCGCCCATCGAGATCAGGTTGGCAGGGAGCCCAAGGGCGTAGAGACCGAGAAAGGCTACCAGCAGCGACAGGGGTATGACCACGGCCACTACCAGCGAGCCCACTACGCTGCGCAGGAACAGCCACGCCACGGCGACCACGAGAATGAATCCGGTCAGGAGATTTTCATGGACCGTGGACAGCGTCAGCCCGACGAGGTCCGAGCGGTCGTAGATGGTCTCCACACGCATGCCCTTGGGCAGGATGGTCTCGTTCAGCTCGCGCACTTTGGCATGGATGCCCTCCAGCACCCGCGAAGGGTTCTCGCCGCGCCGCATCCACACGAAGCTTTCGACGGATTCTTTCTCGAGGCCGAAGCCCACCGTGCCCCGCCGTGGCGTGAAGGACTGCACCACGTTCGAAACGTCGCCCACCGTCACCGCAGTCCCGTCCTTGCTCCTGAGGAGAATGCGCTTGATGTCCTCGGGGGATTCGAGGTAGCCGAGGCCGCGTACCGTAAGCTCCTGATCGCCGTGCCGCAGGAAGCCGCCGCCGACGTTCAGGTTGGACTTGGCGATCGCCTGCTCGAGGTCGGCCAGCGTCAGGCCGAGCGCGAACAGGCGCGCGGCGTCGGCTTCGATGTGCATTTCCTTGAGATAGCCGCCGAAAGGCACGATATCGGCCACGCCCGGTACTTGGCGCAGCGCGCGCACCACGTTCCATTGCATCTCGGAACGCAGCTGATAGAGATCGTGGCGATCGCTCGTAAGGCGAAACTGGTACACCTCGCCCAACGGGGTGGCCTCGGGTGCGAGTTCGGGCGTCGCTCCTTGCGGCAGTTCGGCGGCAGCAACCCGTTGCAAGGCGACCGTTCTGGCAACAAAGCTGCTGGTCACGTCCGAGAATGTCAGGGTAATCAACGACAGGCCGAACAGGCTTTCGCTGCGCATCAACGTCATGCCGGGCGTGCCGTTCAGCTCCCGCTCAAGCGGCACCGTGACACGCCGCTCGATCTCCTCCGGCGCGTTGCCGGGGAGTTGAGTAATGACGGTGACCTGGGTGTTGGTGACGTCCGGATAGGCCTCGATCGGTGTGTCGAGGTAGGCATGCAGTCCGAAGGCGGCCACGACCAAGGTGGCAAACAGCGCCGCCATGCGGCGGTGCACGCAGGTTTCGATTAACAGGCGCAGCATGCTCAGAGCAGTTGTTCCGCCTGGGTGTCGAGCAGCAAGGCACCCTGCACCACCACCCTTTCCCCCGCCGACAGCCCCTTCAGAATCGTTACCCGACCGTCCCGGCTGCGGCCGACCTGCACGTCCCGGGCCTCGAAAGTGCCGTCGGGCCGAGCCAGGTAAACCACGCGCCGCTTTCCGTCCTTGATCAGCACCGCCGAAACCGGAACCGAGATACCGGCCTCGGCGCTCACGCGCAAGACGATCTGCGCCATCATTCCGGCGCGTAATCCATCGGGTCGCTTGGCAAGCGCCAGATACACCTGGACGCGCCGCGATTCCAGATCCACGCGCGGGTTGACGTTCTCGACCCGCGCCGCAACATGGGTGGCGAGCGCAGGCAGTTCCACGTCGGCTTCCTGGCCGGCGGCAATGCGGCGCAAATCACTTTCCGGTACCTGCGCGACCACCTGCAGACGGGCCGGATCACCGAGTTCCAGTAACGCTTCGCCCCCCGGCGCGACCGTGGCGCCGACTGCCGTGCGAATCGTCATCACCACGCCGTCCGCAGGTGCCCGCACGGTTACACGGATGCCTGGCCCTGCTCCGATCAGGTTCGCGGCGTTTCGCGCCCGCTCATGCTCGGCGCGTGCTTCCTTCAGCCGTGATTCCGCTTCCTGTCGTTCGAACTCCAGGCCGACACCCTTTTCGATCATCTCGACTTGGCGCCTGAAAACGCTCTCGGCGCTGCCGAGCCTCGTGGCCGCCTGATCGAGCGCAGCGCGCGCGGCCCCCGCGTCGGCGCTTTCTATGGTCAACAGCGGCGTGCCGGCCTTGACAACCTGCCCGGCCTGAACCAGCACGGCAACGATGCGCCCCGCTGCAGTGGCTCCGACCGCGGATTGCGCCTGCGGACGGAACGTCACGCGCCCGGGCAGCGCGAGCAAATCGACGGCCTGGGAAACTGCGACAGCCTCAATGGCGATGTACTGCTTCTGAGCGTCCGCGACCTTTGCCGAGCGAGCGTCGGCGTCCGAAGAATTCTTGGAAGCTTGTGCAGTGACCGCTGTTGGCTCCTTCTCGCATCCGGCCAGCAGCACCGAAAGCCCGATCAACGCAATGAAAAAATCAGTTCGATTCATTCCCAAGAAACCTCGGTTTCCAGATCGAAGCAAGCAGGAGGACGATTATTTGTGCAAACATATGCGGCGCGATTTTAGAGGAACATGCTGACTGCGGGCTGACACGACAGTCTGAAGAGCGCTGAAAAATCATGCTGATTCTGGGTATCGAGACGTCCTGCGACGACACCGGTGTCGCTCTCTACGACACCGCGCGTGGCCTGCTCGAAGGATGTACGCCGCGCGCAGGCCTGCTCGCGCATGCACTGCATTCGCAGGTGACGCTGCACGACGAATACGGCGGCGTGGTGCCGGAACTCGCCTCGCGCGACCACATTCGCCGCCTGCTGCCGCTGATGCGCGAGGTGATGGAGCGCGGCGGGGCGCGCCTGGACGACCTATCTGCGGTCGCCTACACCGAGGGTCCGGGACTTGCCGGCGCACTGCTGGTCGGCGCCAGTGTCGCGGCGAGCCTGGCCTTCGGGCTCGGGATTCCGGCGATCGGCGTGCATCATCTCGAGGGGCACTTGCTCTCGCCTCTGCTCGCCGAGAACCCGCCTGCCTTTCCGTTCATCGCGCTGCTCGTCTCGGGCGGACACACTCAGCTCATGCGTGTCTCGGGCGTCGGACTGTACACGTTGCTCGGCGAGACGCAGGACGACGCGGCCGGTGAAGCGTTCGACAAGACGGCCAAGCTGCTCGGGCTGCCCTATCCCGGCGGACCTGCACTCGCGCAGCTGGCGCAGGGCGGGCACCCGGGCCGGTTCCGTTTTCCGCGCCCGATGATCGCGTCCGGCGATCTTGACTTCAGCTTCAGCGGTCTGAAAACCGCCGTCGCCACGCTTTGCGCACAGCACGCGCTCGACGGACCCATGCGTGCCGACGTCGCGCACGCGTTCGAGGAGGCCGTGGTGGACGTGCTGGTCGCGAAATGCGTCGCTGCGATCGAGCGCACCGGACTCGAGCGGCTGGTCGTCGCCGGGGGCGTCGGCGCGAACCTGAAGCTGCGCGCCGCGCTCGACCGGGCCGCAGCCGGCGCGGGCTTTGACGTTTACTATCCGCCGCTGGAATTCTGTACCGACAATGGTGCGATGATCGCCCTGGCTGCAGCGCTGCACCTTCACCAGACGAAGAAGGCCGGACCGGGAAGTGCCCCCGGGCAGAGCGGGCGATTCACCGTCAGGCCGCGCTGGGATCTCTCGGAAGCCGGCAGCCGCTGAGGCAACAGGCTTGCTTCAGGCGTTCTCGTCGGGGTTTTTCGCCGCGCCGATCCTGCCTTCCTGCCCCGCGAGCAGCCGGCGGATATTGTCCCTGTGCCGCCAGACGAGGAGCGCCGACATCGCCGTCAACGCGACCGACATCGCGTCGATGCCGAACAGCCAGACGTAATAAGTCGGCGCGAACACGGCCGCGATCAGCGCCGCCAGCGAGGACAGGCGAAAGATCGCTGCAATCACGATCCACGAAGCGAGGGTCGCGAGTCCCAGCCAGTGGTTCACCGCGAGCAGGATGCCCGCCGCAGTGGCCACGCCCTTGCCGCCCCGGAAGCGGAAAAACACCGGAAACACGTGCCCGATGAACACGCCGATGGCTGCACCGGCGACGCCGGCCTGATCCACGCTCCAGTCGCCGGCGAATCGCTGCGCTAGGAATACCGCGAGCCATCCCTTGCCGCCGTCACCGAGAAGCGTGAGCAGCGCCGCCGCCTTCCTGCCCGTGCGCAGAACATTCGTTGCGCCGGGATTGCCCGAGCCATAGCTGTGCGGGTCGGGGAGCCCGAACGCGCGACTCACCAGCACGCCGAATGACAGCGAGCCGATCAGGTAGGCAATGAGAACGAAGAGAGCGGTGGCCATCGAGTTCGCTTAGAATCCCGCATTGCATCCGATTGCTCAGTTTAACCAATCTGCGAGCGCGACGCCGCCCTCCTCATTCCCAAAAACCAGGCCCTGTAAAATGGACTTCATCTTCATCCGCGAACTGCGGCTCGACGCCTGGGTCGGCCTGCACAAGCACGAGAAAATCGCGCCGCAGACCATCGAGCTGGACATCGAGATCGGGATACCGGGCGATAATGTGTTCGCCAGCGGCAAGGTCGCCGATACGATCGACTACGCCGTTGTCGTCGAGCACGTCCGCGCGCTGGTGGCGACCGAACATTTCGGGCTGGTCGAGAATCTCGCCGACCGGATCGCACGCATGATCCTGGCGGACTTCCATGCGCCGCGCGCGAAAGTAAGCATCGCCAAGCTCGGCATGCTCAGGAACGCCAAGCATGTCGGGGTGTGCGTAGAGCGCATCCTCACCTGAGCCGGACAGGCCGGAACGAAACAGGTTGTCTCGGTTTGGCATCCACTTATCTCGCCATTTCGGCACGTTGCGAAGTTGCAACGCGCCGAAATGGCGAGACATGAAAACCCCAAATTCTTCGCCAGCCGTCCGGCCATCAGAGCGCGAGACCCATAACGCCCGACTCCATTCAGCCCCTCGGATGATGTTTCTGGTGCAGCGCCTTCAACCGCTCGCGCGCCACGTGCGTATAGATCTGCGTGGTCGAGATGTCCGCATGACCGAGCAGCATCTGCACCACGCGAAGGTCGGCGCCGTGGTTGAGCAGATGCGTGGCAAAGGCGTGGCGCAGCGAGTGGGGCGACAGGTTCTTGCCCGGGATCGCCTGCGCCGCGCGCCTCTTGATCAGGTGCCAGAATGCCTGCCGCGTCATCGGTCCTGCGCGTGCGGTGACGAACACATAATCGCTGGTCCGCCCCGCGAGCAGCGCCGGCCTCGCCTCGCGAAAAAATTGCGCCAGCCACGAAAGCGCTTCCTCACCGAGCGGCACCAGACGTTCCTTCAAGCCCTTGCCCATGATGCGCACGACACCCGTGTCCATGCCGACTTCCGTGAGCTTCAGCCTGACCAGTTCCGACACCCGCAGGCCGCTCGCGTAGAGGACTTCCAGCATGGCGCGGTCGCGCTGTCCCAGCGGCGTTTGCGTGTCCGGCTGCGCGAGCAACGCCTCGACCTCGGACTCCGACAACGTCTTGGGGAATCTCTGCGGCTTCTTCGGCGTATCGAGGTTCAGCGTCGGGTCTGCGCCGATGCGGCCAGTTCGAAGGGCGAACTGGTAAAAGCGCTTCAGGCTCGAGTGCAGCCGTGCCTGGGTGCTGGCCTTGATGTTCCCCGCCCCGATGGTAGGGGTATGGGTATGGGTCTGGGTATGGGCCCCGCGGCCACCTGCCGAAGCGACGCCGCCGGCGCGTCCCGCCCCGGTGTAGCGCGCGCCAAAATACCCCGACAGGTCAGCTTCGGTCGCAGCAAGCAGGGAATCGCGCCCCTGCGCCTCCAGCCACTGCGCGTACTGGCGCAGATCGCGCCGATACGATTCAAGGGTGTTCTTCGCCAGTCCGTCCTCGAGCCAGACGGTATCGCAGAATTCGTCGAGCAGCGCGGCGTTTGTTTCGTTCATGGTTTCGTTCATGGTTTCGTTCATGGTTTCGTTCATGGCCTGCTGTTCATGATCAGCTGTCGGCGCTCTCATGCGCCAGCAGCCAGCGCTTGATGCGTAGGAGGTACCCGTTGTCCGCGTGCGCGAACCCGCCAATCCCGCTCGCTGAAACCACGCGGTGGCAGGGAATGACCAGCGGAAAGCGGTTGTCCCCGCAGGCCTGGCCCACGGCGCGCGGCGCAGAGTCCAGATCACGCGCGATGTCGCCGTAGCTGCGCGTGCAGCCGCGCGGAATCGCGGCGATCGCATCCCATACGCGGCGCTGAAACGGCGTGCCCGCTGCTTGCAGCGGCAGGCGGAAGCGGAATCCGGGATCGCCCAGGTAGCGCTCGATCTGTGCGCACACCCGCCTGGCGAGCGGCGCGACCGGTGCCCGCGGCCGCACCGAGTCCGGCAGAAACGAGATCTCGGCCACCGCATCGGCTTCGGTGCGGACGCCCAGCTTGCCGAAAGGCGTGGCGAGAACCGCGTCGAATGGCGCGGCACGCCGCGCCGCGGGGCCGTCACGCGTGCGCAAGCTCATCAGGTGTTCCGGGGACTCGCATCACGACGCACATACTGCGACGCGCAGACCACGGCAACGAGCACGATGCCGATCACGTCGAACAAGGCGGTCGGATAGACCAGCGCGAGCCCCGCTGCAACCAGGAGCCACCGTTCGATGACGGTGGTCCGCTTGAACAGCCAGCCCTGCACGCCCCCGGCAAGCGCGGCGATACCGAGCGCGGCGGTCAGCGTCACCAGCGCAATCGAGCCCCAGTCGGCGTTGGCCAGGTTCTTGATCGAACCCGTCAGCAGCAACCCCAGCCCCGAGGGATCGAGCACGAACATGAACGGAACAAGGAACGCGGGCATGGTGTACTTCCACGACTGCAGCGTGGTCTTGTACGGATCGCCGCCGGTGATGGCCGCCGCCGCGAACGGCGACAGTGCCGTGGGCGGCGACACCTCCGAGAGCACCGCGTAGTAGAAGATGAACATGTGCGCGGCGAAATCCGGCACGCCGAGCTTGATGAGCGCGGGCGCGGCGATGACCGCGCAGATGATATAGGACGCGGTGACCGGTACCGCCAGCCCGACGACCCACACGATCAACGAGGTGTAGACCGCGGTGAGCAACAGCGACCCGGCCGCGTATTCGATGATGATCGAGCTGAATTTCAGCCCCAGGCCGGTGAGGGTCACCACCCCGACGATGATGCCGGCGCCGGCGCAGGTCGCAGCGACATTGAGGACGCCCGTGGAGCCGCCCTCGAGCGCCTTGACGAACGGCGACTGGAAAATCTGCTTCGCGATCGGACCGCGGCCGCGAAAAAGGTCG
>Ga0315281_10011645_pt1 | contig 12043 bp, 10 predicted proteins | sample YL17G07_0_MG_FD_204540 | JGI IMG/M metagenome (GOLD analysis project Ga0315281, IMG submission 204540) | Sediment microbial communities from Yellowstone Lake, YNP, Wyoming, USA - YL17G07_0 | ecosystem: Environmental > Aquatic > Freshwater > Lake > Sediment | place: USA: Wyoming | collected... | reverse complement strand
GAAGTTGAGGTTGATCAGCGGCCAGCCGATGAGATGGGTGATACAGGTTCCCGCCACGGCATAGATCAGGGCGGCCCAGACCAGATAACCGGGAATCGCCCATTCTTGTCCAAACAGGCGCAGTGGCGCATCGGCGGACAGCGCCCACAGGATGGTCACGAAGGAGCCGAGCGTGACCACGGCGCTGAGCAGGCCTATTCCGATCGACAATGTCCGGTCGACGAACATCTGGATGTCCTCGGCGATGCGCTGGTCGGGATTGTCGGCGGCGTCGCCCAGCACCTGCATGCGGTAATGGTTGCCGTGATCGAGCCAGTCGGACAGATAGCGCGCGGTCATCCAGCGCCGCCAGCGGATCTGCAGCCACTGATTGAGGTAGAGCTGATAGACCGCGAACACGATGAAAACGGCGGCCAGCGCGCAGAAAAACAACAGCTCATCGACGAAGGCGTTCCAGTTGCGCTCTTGCAGCGCGTTGTAGAAGCGATTGTTCCACTGGTTGAGCAGCACGGTGATGCCGACAATGGCCAGCTCGATCGCCACGACCGCGGCCAGCAGCAGGCGTCCGGCAAAGCGATCCTCCGAACGGAAATAGGGAATGGCGAGCCGCCAGATGGCGGTAAGCGTCGCGGGAAGGCCGTTCACGGGCATCTCCTGTCGATCGGGGAGGCCGCACCAAGCGTGGGCCGGAGGGGGTGGTGGGCAGGCCTGAAAGTAACAGAATCCGCTCTTATTAGCCGGTTTTATGATCGGCGGCCTGGATCATTCCCCAGAGAGAATTGGACCTTCTAACTACCGCCTGCGGCGAAACGAGACTTGTGGATTGTCCCCGATCCGGCCAGACTATAAATTCAGGCTATATCAGGTCGGCCGGAATAAGTTGGCCATCCTGATCGTTTATTTATCCGGGAATAATGGCATTTTCAAATGCCGCCATAGAACAAAGAGGGAGGCTTTACCTATGTCTACCGAGAAATCACGTACGTCCAAAACCGCAACTCGCCGCAAGTTCCTGCTCGCGGCTGGCGCCACCGGCGCCGCGACCATCGCGATGCCGCAAGTCTCGCGCGCACAGACCGTGACCTGGAAATACCAGTCGACCTGGCCGACCAAGGACATTTTCCACGAGGACGCCGTCGACTACGCCAAGAAGGTCAACGACATGTCGGGCGGCCGGCTCAAGCTTGACGTGCTCGCCGCCGGCGCCGTGGTGCCGGCCTTCCAGATGGCGGACGCGGTGCATTCCGGCATTCTCGAAGCCGGTCACGGCGTGTGCGCCTACTGGTACGGCAAGCACAAGGCCTATTCGCTGTTCGGTACGCCGCCATCCTTTGGCTGGGACGCCCACGGCATGCTGGCCTGGTTCTATGCCGGCGGCGGCGAGACGCTCTACAAGGAACTGGTCAACGACATCCTCAAGCTCAATCTCGTCGGCTTCCTCTACTTCCCGATGCCGACCCAGCCGCTCGGCTGGTTCAAGAAGGAAATCAAGAGTGGCGACGACTTCAAGGGCATGAAGTACCGCACCGTGGGTCTCTCCGCCGACGTGTTCAAGGAAATGGGCGCGGCGGTGACCATCCTGCCGGGCGGTGAGATCGTGCCGGCCATGGACCGCGGCCTGCTCGATGCGGCCGAGTTCAATAACCCATCGTCCGACCTCCTGCTCGGTTTCCCCGACGTGTCGAAGTTCTACATGATGGGCAGCCACCATCAGCAGATGGAAAGCTTCGAGGTTATCTTCAACAAGGCCAAGTTCGACGCGCTGGCGCCCGAACTCAAGGCCATCCTGCGCAATGCGGCCTTCGCGGCCTCGAGCGACCAGCTCTACACGGCCTATGACCGCTACACGAAGGATTTCGAGGCGATCAAGGCGAAAGGCGTCAACATCATCAAGACCGGCGAGAAAGTGCTCAACGACCAGCTTGCGGCCTGGGACAAGGTGATCGCCGAGCAGTCGAAAGAGCCGTTCTTCGCCAAGGTGATTGCCTCGCAAAAGGCCTGGGTGAAGCGCACCGGCGCCTATCTGCAGACCAATAACCTCGACAGCAATGCAATGGCGGCGGCCTACAAGCGCTTCTTCGGCTGACCGCTAAAGTCGCTACAACCGCCGCGCAAATCAAAGCGCGGCGGTTGCTTTTTCCCGCCGTTGAGTTAGTCCTTCTCCGAGCCGGGGGGGCCGAGAATCTCGATGCTAGATAGCCTGTTTGCCGTCATCGGTGGGCCAAAACAGCTTCCGCTGTATGGCTTCCTCATCCCCATTCCCATTGTTATCGCGGTGTTCATCTCCGAGTTTCGGGATGCGGTGCGCCGGACGCCAAACGCTTCGTCGGGAGAACGGTTTCTCTACCTGGTCGATGCGCTCAGCGCGTCGTTCGGCAAGACCTACGGCTGGGCCATTCTCGTCCTCACCTTCACCACCAGCTATGAAGTGTTTGCCCGTTACATGTTCGGTGCGCCGACCGACTGGGCGTTTGACGCCAGCTACATGCTTTACGGCTTGTTGTTCATGATGGCCGGCGCCTACGCGCTCTCGCGCAACAGCCATGTGCGCGGCGATTTCCTCTACCGCGCCTGGCCGGTGCGCAAGCAAGCGGGCATGGACCTCGTGCTCTACGTTCTCTTCTTCTTCCCAGGCATGCTTGCCTTCGTCTATTCGGGTTACGGCTTTGCCGAATTGTCGCGCCGGATGAATGAGCATTCCGCGGCCAGCCCCGATGGCCCGATCGTGTGGCCGTTCAAATGGCTGATTTCGATCGTCGGTTGCCTGATGGTCATTCAGGGGGTCGTCGAATTGATCCGCTGCATCATGGCGGTCAAGACCGGCGAATGGCCGCAGCGGCTGCATGACGTCGAAGAGCTCGACAAGATCATGCTGGAAAAAGCCGAGCACGGCGAATACCAGGTCATCAAGGAACTCGAGGAACTCGGCGTGCGCAAGGGGAACATCTGATGTTCGGTATCGGCAATCCCGAACTGGGCGTCATCATGCTCGCCCTGTTCGTCGTCTTCATCATGTTCGGATTCCCGATCGCCTTCACGTTGATGGCGCTCGGCGTGTTCTTCGGCTATTTCGCCATGGGCGATCTGATCTTTCAGCTGCTGGTCCAGCGCTCCTATTCGGTGATGACGAACGACGTGCTGATTTCGATTCCGTTGTTCGTGTTCATGGGCTACATCGTCGAGCGCGCGAATATTCTCGATCGATTGTTCCGCTCGCTGCAGCTCGCCGCGGGCCCCGTGCCGGCCTCGCTGGCGCTGGCGACGCTCGCCACCTGCGCGATTTTCGCCACCGCCACCGGCATCGTCGGCGCCTGCGTCACGCTGATGGGCCTGCTGGCGTTCCCGGCCATGCTGCGCGCCGGTTATGACGTGAAAATCGCGGCCGGCGTGGTGTGCGCCGGCGGCTGCCTCGGCATCCTCATTCCGCCGAGCGTCATGCTCATCCTTTACGGCGCCACCGCCGGCGTGTCGGTGGTCAAGCTCTATGCCGGCGCCTTCTTCCCCGGCATCATGCTGGCCGGGCTCTACATGCTCTATGTCATCATCATGGCGCTGCTGAATCCCAAGCTTGCGCCGCGCTTGCCGCCGGAAGAGCGCAACGTGCCGCTCGGGACCGTGCTCAAGGCGCTGGTGACGTCGTTCGCGCCGCTGGCCGGGCTGATCGGCGCGGCGTTAGGGTCGATTATCGCAGGCCTTGCCACGCCGTCGGAGGCCGCGGCCATGGGTTCCCTCGGCGCGCTCTTGCTCGCCGTCGGCTACGGCGCGGATTATTCGCAGCGTTGGCGGGTATTGCTGGTGCAGGTGTACGGAATCCTCATCGCGCTGTTCATCGGCTATCTGTTCGTGTGCGCGTTCACCAATCTGGACGTTGATAAGCGCGGGACGCTGGTGGCCGGGTTTGCCACCATTGCGGTCGGACTTTTCCTGTTGCCCGGCACGTCGTTCAAGTTCAGCCAACTCCGCGAGTCGGTGCTTCTGACCGCGCGCACCACCGCCATGGTGTGCTGGCTGTTCATCGGCTCGTTCACCTTCTCGGCGGTGTTCGCCTATCTCGGCGGCCACGAGCCGGTCGAGAAATTCGTGCTGGCGATGAATTTGAATACCACCGGCTTCATGATCCTCGCCCAGATCATCATCTTCGTGCTGGGCTGGCCGCTGGAATGGACCGAGATCATCGTCATCTTCATGCCGATCTTCCTGCCGCTGCTGAAAACCTTCAACGTCGATCCGCTGTTCTTCGGCCTGCTGGTGGCGCTCAACATCCAGACCTCGTTCCTCTCGCCGCCGGTCGCCATGGCGCCGTTCTATCTCAAGGGCGTGGCGCCGAAGTGGGTCAACATCAACGATATCTTCCGCGGCGTGATGCCGTTCATGATCATCGTCATCATTTCGATGATCATGCTCTACACCTTCCCGCAAATCGGGCTGTGGCTGCCGAACGCCGTCTATAAATGACGCATTTCGACCGGAGGAATAAATGCTTCTGCTGATTGCCGGCATCGCGGTCTTCATCGTGACCGTTGGCGTGTTCTGGGCGCTGCTGCCGAGCGGCGACAAGCTGCACCGCTGGGTCAATACCGAATTTGAGCCCTACATCAGCGTCGCACTCTGTGCCGGCGTCGCCTTGTCCTTCACCATGATGCTGTCCGGCGTATTTAGTCTGATGGGCATGTCATAATGGCGCGGCGCGGGCGCGCTCCAGAAAATCTATTGGCTGCAAAACAAGCGCCGCCTCCGTTGCCGAAGGCGGCGCGTTTATTTTGTGAATCCGCGATGAATCTCAGGCCGCGCGCGGCGGCGCGCCGAGATGCTCCTTGAAGAACGCGATGGTGCGCGCCCAGGCGAGATCGGCGGCGGCCTTGTTGTAGCGGGCGGCGCTGGTGTCGTTGTTGAAGGCGTGCTGGACGCCTGGATACATGTGGATCGTATATTTCTTGTTGTTGGCCTTGAGCGCCGCTTCGTAGGCGGCGATGCCGGCATTGATCCGCTGGTCGTTCTCGGCATAGTGGAGGAGCAGCGGCGCTTTGATGTTGGGGACCTGCGCTGCCGGGATCTGCTCGCCATAATATGGAGCGGCTGCGTTCAGATCGGGGCTCGTCGCGGCCATGCGGTTGACGATGCCGCCGCCGAAGCAAAAGCCGGTTGCGCCGACCTTGCCGGTTGATTCCGCATGTTTCTGCATGAACGACACAGCCGCCACAGCCGCAGCGAGCATATCGTCCTTGTTGGTCTTGGTATGGAGATCGCGCGCTTGGTCATCGTCAGGGGGCGTGCCGCCAGCCACGGAAAGCAGATCAGGAGCGAGGGCGAGAAATCCTTCGATCGCAAATCGGCGGGCGATATCCTCCAGGTGCGGATGGAGGCCACGATTTTCATGAATGATGATGACGGCAGGGCGCTTGCCCTTGACCTTCGCGCGCGCGAGATAGCCGTTGATCTTGCCCTTGGGCGAGTCGTAGGCGACGCGCTCGGTTGCGAGCCGCGCATCGTCGGCGGCGATGATCGCGGCCTGGGCGTAGTCGTTCTGCAACAGCGGCAAAAGCGCGACCGCCGCCGTTGTCGAGCCGGCAAGTTCGGCAAGACGTTCGAGAAATTCACGCCGGTTCATGCCGCCGTGGGTAAAACGATCGTAGAGATTGATAATGCGCTGGTCCATTGGCATCCTCCGAGGGGTATAATCTTGGCGACTTTAGCATCCGGCAAAGACCGCTACAGATAGAATTTGCGTGATCGACTGGTGGGGCGCCCGCCTGCAATGAAGGAAATTGCGATGATTCTCTCCGGGCAAGCGCGTGATCAGGCTGAGTGGCGTCCGGTCAGCCGCACCCAAGTCGGCTATAGCCGACTTGGGCATGATACATCTGCCGATCTCGAGCAAGCCCGAGATCGGTATCACGCGCTAATTAAAAAAATTAGAGCGCGAACCGCAGATAAGTTTACGCAATCCGCGCAAGCTAGATTGCTTTCCGCAAAACCGGTTCCCACTTTTGCTGATCGCGCTCTAAGGTTATTCGTGCGTAACGCGTTTGTTTACGGGCTGCTCATGGGTGCTGTTTTGGGTGCTGTTTTGGGCGCCGTTTTGGACGCGGCGGCGCAATCGGGGTTTCCCTTCGGCCGGGAACTGCGCCTGGATGCAAGTCCCATGCGGGGGTCGAAGCGCGTTCCGAACCTCGACATCGATTCCAAGGGCGCTGTCATGATCGAGCTGTGGTGTAACGCCGTCCAGGGCCAGATGGTGGTCGCCATGGACACCGTCACGATCATCACTGGAGCCATGACGCAGCGCTCCTGCACGCCAGATCAGGCGCGCGCCGACGATGCGCTGATCGCGGTGCTCAATCAGGTCACCAATTGGCGGGCCGAGGGTAGTGCGCTGGTGCTGACCGGTACGCGCACGCTGCGCTTCCGGGTCAATACGAACTGACAAATGGTTTAGGCGCGGCATCACCATGGCCTTGGCGGGCCGGGCGCGCCCAACCGCGGGCTCGATGCGCGCGCGCAGTTCCGCATCGGCCAGCAAAAACTCCATGCGATGACATTCGCCGACTTCGAGGAGAAAATCCGCGACGAACTCGGCCGCATGCTCGGCCCCGGCGGCTTTTCAAGCGCGCGCGATATCGCCGCCATCACCGTCAACCGCTGGCCGCACGGCTACGGTTACGTGGCTAACTCGCTCTATGACGGCGACGATTATGCCGAGACGCTGAAACTGGCGCGGCAAAAGTTCGGCCGCGTCGCCATCGCCAATTCGGACGCCGGCGGCGACGCCTGGGCGCATATGGCGATCGACGAGGCGGAGCGGGCGGTACGGGAATTGTTAGGCTGAGTTTGATCCTTTGGCCGGGTCCGGCATGGAAGGACGGCTTCAGCTCATGCCGGCCTCGCGGGCGCGTAAAAAGTTCCCTCGACCTCGAAAATATCGTCCTGATTGAGGCGGGCGACCTCGACGATCGTGCGCGGAGGATATTGTCCGCCGCTCCAGAGTTCCTCCTGCACCTTGTTCACGATCGGCCGGAGCCGGTGCATGTCGGTGACATAGACAACGATCCGCACGGCGTCGCGCAGGCTGGCGCCTTCCGATTCCGCGATCAGCTTCATGTTGAGAAATCCCTGACGGATGCGGGCTTCCTCGCCGTGAACCAGCGTATTGGTCTTGGGATCGATGCCGCGCATGCCAGCCACGAATAAAAAATCGCCGGCACGGACGCCGAGGTTCCACGGACCCGTCGGCTTTATCGCGCCCGCCGGCGAAAGCGTGCTGACTTTGTTGGAAGAGCCGAATTTTGTCATCGCAAAAACACCATGTAACACGGGCTCTGGAGAAAAATGGGGCTCGTGAAACTTAGCATTGTTATGACCTGTATGGCATATCTTTGAGGTTGAGCCAGCAACGGCTCTGATGCAGTGCCGGGGTTACGACCGAATGGAGATAGTGGGCCAAGGCCCCAATCCCTGAGGCATTCATAACGCGGCGCAAATAAGTCGGCTCCGCCCGTCCGTGTGTCGGCAGCCGCTGCCGCCAAACTGACCAATTATGCACTCGACCGCTAACCGCGGATTTACTAACCTCAGCGCTACCCCCTTCACGATATTGTTTCGGCCGCATCACTTGTTCGAACCGCCTGGCCGGAACGCGGGTTTTCCCGGAAAGACTTAAACAGCAGGAGGAATGACATGAAGGCACGAGCAGGCTTGCTGGCCGTTGCTGTCGTAATGTACGCGACGGCCGCCCTGGCGCAGGGCACCGAAACCATCCGGCTGACGATCGCATCGAGTCATCCGCCAGTCATTCCATGGGTGGCGGCCATGAAGAATACGGTCGTTGCCAAGGCCAATAAGGCGCTTGAAGCCAAAGGCTCCAAATATCGCATCGAATGGAACGAGGCCTATGGCGGCGTGCTCTTCAACTTCGAGAATACGATCGAGGCCGTCGAACAGGGCATCACCGACTTCGGCTGGGTCGGCACATTGTGGGAGCCGGCCAAGATGCCGCTGCACAACATCGGCTTCGTCACGCCGTTCGCGAATGACAATCCGGACATTATTGTGAAGGTGATGGACGTACTGTCGAGCAAGAACGCCTCTTTCGTGAAGGAGTGGGAATCGAACAACGCCATCTTCTTTTCGACGACGACGTCGGACAGCTACCAGCTCTTCACCAAGTTCCCGGTTCGCTCGCTCGCCGACCTCAAGGGCAAGAAGCTGCTTGCCGCCGGCGCCGTCGGCGCCTGGGTCGAGGGCCTCGGCGCCACCTTCGTCAATGCCGGCATCCCGACCTTCTACAACGCCCTGCAGACCGGCGTTGGCGATGGCGTGGTACTGATCCCCTCCGGTGCGATTCCGATCAAGCTGCACGAGGTTGCCCCGCATGTCACCATCGTGAACCTCGGCGCGGTCGCCTTCGGCGGCTTCGCGGCCAACAAGAAGAAATGGGAGAGCCTGCCGCAGGAGGTTCGCGACGTACTGCGGCCGATCGCGATGGAATACGCGATGGAAAACGTCCGTATCGTCAAGGAACGCGAGACGGCCGGCATGGAGCGTATCCAGAAGGAAGGCGCCAAGATTTATACGCTGCCCGAGGACGAACGTAAGCGCTGGGCGGCGGCCATGCCGAACCTCGCCAAGGCTTGGGTTGAGGACAATGAGAAGAAGGGCGTGCCGGCGCGCCAGATCATGAAGGACTATATGGCGGCCTTGCGGGCGGCAGGCGCCAAGCCGCTGCGTGACTGGGATGCCGGTCTCTAAGCCAGCAGGTCAAGACTGAGCCGGGCGCCGGCGTTGGCCGGCGCCCGCACTGCTTTCAGTGAGGGGTATGGGGAATGGAAATCTCGGCCACGGGCGGCGCATCGGCCGCTATGATGGATAATCAGGAGGATCGCGTTCTGGCGCGCATCGACAGGGGCTTCAATTTTCTGCTGTCGGTCGTGAGTTCGGTGTGGATCTTCGCCGTCATGGTGCTGATCTGCGTCGATGTGGCGATGCGCACGTTTTTTAATTCGCCGATCTCGGGTGTGGTCGAGTTCGTCGCCCTCTCGGTTCCCAGCTTCATGTTTCTGCAATTGCCGAGCGCCATCGCGCAACGCAGACTGCTGCGGGCCGAGATGTTCATCGAGCCGATCGAGGCGAAATATCCGCGCGCCGCCGCGGTTTTCAATCTCGCCTACATGCTGGCTGGCGTATTTCTGTTCTGGAAAATCCTTGTCTGGGCCTGGCCCGACTTCGTGAAAGCATGGGCGACGGCTGAATTCGCCGGCACGCCCGGCGCCTACAAGATTCCGGTCTGGCCTTTCAAGCTTGCGCTCATCGTCGGCGCGTTTTTCGGCCTGCTTCAGTTCATCAAGCTGGCTTCGATCGCGGCCATTGGGCTTATTGGATTCCGGACGGCCCGCGTCGAATCGACGAGCACGGCCAACTCCACCATGCCCGGCATTCTATACAGCGTGCTTTTTCTTGGGGCCGCCGCCGGGTTTCTCATTTTTCTGTCGTCCGGCAACCTGAGTCCGATCGAGGTCGGCATCTACTGTCTGGGGGCCATGCTGGTCCTCGTTTTTCTCGGCATGCCTATTCCGCTTGTGCTGATGGGCCTGTCCTATGTCGGCATCTGGATCGCCCGCGGCGGCGAGATGAATGCGCTCAACACGCTTGGTCTTGCCGCATCGAGCGCCGTCGGTTCCTACGAATTCGCCGTTGTCCCGCTCTTCATCATGATGGGCGTCGTGCTTGAGAAGGCCGACGTGGGCCATGATGCATTCAAGGTGGCGGCGGCCCTCATGCGCCATCTGCGCGGCGGGCTCGGCATGGCGACCGTGTTCGCCAACGCCATCTTCGCATCCATCGTCGGCAGTTCGGTGGCCTCCGCCGCCGTCTTCAGCCGCATCGCCGTCCCGCCGATGGTCGCCAGTGGATATACCAAGCGCTTTTCGGTCGGCTGCGTCGCGGGCTCGTCCGTGCTCGGCATGCTGATCCCGCCGAGCCTCCTGCTTATCATCTACGGTCTCATCGCCGAAACGTCGGTCGGAAAGCTGTTCATCGCCGCTGTGATTCCTGGAATTGTTCTCGCGATAGCCTTCTGCATCGGCATTTATATCATGGCTGTGTTCATGCCGCGGTTCGTCGGCGCGCCACGGGACGCGGATAATGTGGAAGCGATCGGTCTCGGCGAAATTATGGTGAGGCTCGCCCCCATCGTAATCCTCGTTCTGGCGGTGATCGGCGGCATTTACGGCGGCATTTTCACGCCGACCGAGGCCGCCGCCGTCGGCACCGCGCTGGCGATCGTCATTGCGTTGGCGCGGCGCCGCATTGACTGGAAGACTTTCAAGGACATCCTGATCGAAACCGGCTTTGTATCCGCGGTGATCCTCTTTCTCATCGTCGCCGCCAACCTCTATACCCGCCAGGTGGCGCTGACCGGCATCCCAACCAAATTCGCCGACTGGGTGACGAGCGCCGGGCTCGACATGACCGGATTCCTGGCCGTCTATTTTCTGGTTGTGTTCCTGCTCGGCATGATCATCGATTCCGTGTCGATCATGCTGATCGTTCTGCCGATCATGCTTCCGGTGCTCGATGCGCTCGGCGGCGACAAAATCTGGTTCGGCGTCATCACCACGATCGTGGTGGAAATCGGGCTTCTGACCCCGCCATTCGGATTGTCGGTCTACGTGGTGAAAGGCGTGATGCCGAAGGATTTTGTCTCGCTCGGCACGATCTTCGCCGGCGCTTTTCCATTCGTTCTGATCATGATCGGCGTCTCCGTGCTGCTGATGGCTTACCCCGATTTGAGTCTGTGGCTGCTGCGGCGATAAACGGGGCGGCAGGCATTCGCGGTTTATTCGGGTTCCGCCCATGAAAAAAGGGCGCGGCTTGCGGCCGCGCCCTTCGTGTTTTCGTTGAGGGAAGGTGGCCTAGAAGCCCATCCCGCCCATGCCGCCGCCCATGCCGCCGCCGCCACCCGGCATGGCCGGGGCTGGCTCCTTCGGCGTCTCGGCCACCATCGCCTCGGTGGTGATGAGCAGGCCGGCGATCGAAGCCGCATCCTGCAGCGCCGTGCGCACGACCTTGGCCGGGTCGATGATGCCCTTGTCGACCATGTCGACATAGGTCTCGTTCTGCGCATCGAAGCCGAACGTCTCCGACTTGTTCTCGAGGATCTTGCCGACCACGATCGAGCCTTCGACGCCCGAGTTCTCGGCGATCTGGCGCAACGGCGCTTCGATGGCCTTGAGCACGATGTTGATGCCCGCCTGTACGTCGGCATTGCTGTTGGTGAGCTTGCCGACCGCCTTCTTGGCGCGCAGCAGCGCAACACCGCCGCCCGGCACGATGCCTTCCTCGACCGCGGCGCGGGTGGCGTTGAGCGCGTCCTCGACGCGGTCCTTCTTTTCCTTCACCTCGACCTCGGTCGCTCCGCCGACGCGGATCACCGCAACGCCGCCGGCGAGCTTCGCCAGCCGCTCCTGCAGCTTCTCCTTGTCGTAGTCCGAGGTGGTCTCCTCGATCTGCGCCTTGATCTGGCCGACGCGGGCTTCGATCTCTTTCTTCTTGCCGGCGCCGTCGACGATCGTGCACTTTTCCTTCTCGATGATGACCTTCTTGGCGCGGCCGAGCATCGCAACCGTGACGTTCTCGAGCTTGATGCCAAGATCTTCCGAGATGAGCTGGCCACCGGTGAGGATGGCGATGTCCTCAAGCATGGACTTGCGGCGGTCGCCGAAGCCGGGAGCTTTCACGGCCGCGACTTTCAGGCCGCCGCGCAGCTTGTTGACGACGAGCGTGGCGATGGCCTCGCCCTCGACGTCTTCGGCGATGATGAGCAACGGCTTGCTCGACTGCACGATCGCTTCGAGAACGGGAAGCATGGCCTGCAGGCCGGAGAGCTTCTTCTCGTGCAGCAGCACGTAGACGTCTTCCAGCTCGGCGATCATCTTCTCGGCATTGGTGATGAAGTAGGGCGAGATGTAGCCGCGGTCGAACTGCATGCCTTCCACGATCTCGACTTCTGTATCGAGCGACTTGGCCTCCTCGACGGTGATGACGCCTT
>Ga0315281_10011643_pt1 | contig 12046 bp, 10 predicted proteins | sample YL17G07_0_MG_FD_204540 | JGI IMG/M metagenome (GOLD analysis project Ga0315281, IMG submission 204540) | Sediment microbial communities from Yellowstone Lake, YNP, Wyoming, USA - YL17G07_0 | ecosystem: Environmental > Aquatic > Freshwater > Lake > Sediment | place: USA: Wyoming | collected... | reverse complement strand
TTTTGTTTTCCCAAATTCACGCTTCAGACAATTTTAAGACGTAAAATCAATTTAGACAATATTTTTATAATACTTTTTATATCTTGAAATCACGCTTTATACAACATTTGACATTTAGGTTGTAATTTCACAAAGAATATCAATTGGGTTATTGTGTTTGTATCTTGTTGCAAAAACTATTTGTTATTGTTGTATTGTCTATCTTAATCACCTCCATTATGCCCTCCTATGGGGTGCCATTAGGATTTGACAAAAAATCATACACTTGGACTGATAAAATTTTCATTACCATAGTCGCACCTGACTATAATTTTGATAAATATCTTATTGATGAAATTGGCAATGACTCATTTAACCCAATAAAGATTTCCACACGCGGACACACACTTGATCATTACAAGCTAGTGGAAACTGGGCCTAGTACTGGAATATTCACAGGAGAGGTAATTCTAACAGGATTCTGTCACGATGCCGATGGCAATCCTACCACTGGTATGAAATCCAACTCAAAATGTAATCATGGAGATGACACAAATCCAAAAACAGAACCATTCAATAATGGAGGCCCAACAGACGGGTTTATCGAAACCGATAACGATGATGGAATTACAGTATCTTTTGAATATAATGAAAACTATGTTGTATTAGGTTCTGCCCCAATAAGATGGAACATTGGAGAAGTACAGTGGCTTGAAGCAAACTATCCTACACTTGGTGTGGGAGTTGTAAGGGTAATTGATCCTGACATGAATCTAAATCCAGAGGCTATAGACCATTTTGGTGTAGATGTGTGGTCTGATTCTGATTCTGGTGGAATTGATCTAACTGTAACTGAAACTGGCGAGATGACTGGAATTTTTGAAGGCACAGTATTCTTTACTGATACCGACGAATCTTCTGGCAGCAGACTCCGAACTGTAAATGGTGATCTTGTCACCGCAAAATATGACGACAATACACTACCTTCTCCATATACCACTGCAGATGATCTTGGTATTCTTGGAACAGCAAAAATTGGCACTCTGACTTCGGAAATGATATTAATTGAGAATACTCGAATTACAGATACGTCCGAAAAAACAGTGGATAAAATTTTTAAAAATCAATCAATCCAAATCGTATCTGATCTTCAAAACAACCAATCAAAAAATCAACCCTTTTCCTACATCGTGCAAATCAAGGATTCTACTGGTATCATACAACATCTTGCATGGATTTCAGGTTCACTTACTCCTGCCCAACGATTTAGTTCTGGCCTTTCTTGGATTCCACAAGATAGTGGAAATTATGAAGTGACATCATTTGTGTGGGAAAGTATGGATAATCCAATCTCTTTGTCTTCACCCATGTCTCTTCTTGTTAATGTAAATTAGATCTGCAAAGATTGTGCAATATGCGGGTTAGAAAAAAATATGTCAAATTTGCTGATTTATTATGAAGTAGATTTTAAACTATTTGACTCCCAAAATTTTATTAATCTATAATTATCTTAAGGAGGTCATCCATTTATTCTGTCTTGAAGAATACTTTGAGATATCTTTGTGCAGGGTAACCTCAAATTTTCGTCAAATATCAAGTCACATCTGTAACATTTCCATGCTTTCATACTATTTCATACATCACAAATTTTATATTTACGCTGTGAACGTTTTAGCGCTTTATCATAATTATATTCTCTTTCTATTTTCTAAACTCTAAATAAAGTCAAAATTAACTCACAATTAGATTTGAAATCAATAAATTTTGTAGTTTTAGGCAAGCAAGATATTGCAGCAGAATTTGGGAAAAAAGGAACAGTTACGGATCTATCGCTTTATGATCGAAAAGAATCAAATGTCATAAAAACTTGGGTGACTCCAAGTGGGTTTCCTGATAAAATTCAACCTCTTTTACAGGCAATCCATCTTGGAGAATATGTGATATTTCATGTTGATAAACTAGACAAATTTACCGGCGAACAGATCATTGCTCTGGACATACTAAAAAAAGACAAAGGAATCCTGTCTCATACATTTGATGTTGATGAATCAAAATTACACTCTATGATAAAGGGTACGGTAGTTGAGAAATATCTCAAAGTAGAGCAAGACAAACTCAAAGAAGAAATTGACAAAATGGATTCAATATCTAACAATGACCCTGCCCAGATGGTAATTGATCATTGTTTTGATGTCAAAGGTGTGGGAACGGTAATTTTAGGTAAAGTCACTCAAGGAAAAATCAAACAATATGATAATCTAAAACTATATCCTGCTGGAATTGATATAATGGTAAAATCAATTCAGATGCATGATGATCCTGTCGAAGAATCTGTTTGTCCTGCAAGAGTTGGGTTGGCTGTAAAGGGAGCAAAACCCGATGAAGTTGGAAGAGGAGATATCATTGCACAAGCAGGTACGGTTGATGTAAAATCTGAAATTGAACTTGATTTTACAAAGAGCCCATTTTACAAAAATGAGATTACTCTAAATCAAATGTGTCTTGTAAGTGTGGGTCTTCAAGTCAAGGCTGCAAAATTTTCATCATTGTCTCCTTTGAGATTAACTTTTGATAAACCCATAGTTTGTAGTCCTGGTGATATTGCGGTAATTTTAAAGCCTGAATCAACTACTATTAGAATACTTGGGAGTGGTTCGATAAAATAGAATGATGCACAGGTTACCTATTTTCAATTATGACTTTGCTACTCGGAAAAATATTTTCATTTAACTGGGAATCTACTGGAACAGTAATTTTTGATAATACCACACATAATAATTTGATTGAGATTATTGACGTATTTTTTTATTTCATATTATTTCAAGCATTCATGCATTTTGCTGTATGATCTCTTCCTGAATAACTTTTTTAAAAACCGTAATTATATGAGTTACGATCTTTTCTACACTGGCAACAGACTCTGCTGAAACTAAAACTATATGCTGATTAAAAGGAATGGTTATCATTAACGCATTGTTTCTATTTGTTGCGATATAGTTTACACGGCCTAGTGTGTCATCAAAATCACGCCTCATTGAGATTTCTAGTACCATTTGCATGTACAACATCTTTGTCTTTTTATTATCCACAAGTGGAGTAATTCCCTCCTTAAATCCGCCCGCTATTAGATTTCCAAGATTATTTATGACTCCCACGAATCTAATTTTATGATCTTCTTTCAGAATATCATTACATTTGGTGTCTAATTGTTCAATTTTTTCAAATTGTAAAACCGACATCAGATAGAACCAACCCGTTTCCTGTTGATGATATCTGCCCCTTTACATCTCTTGGTATTATTTTGAATCTGATATTCTTTTGTTACGATATCCACAAATTAAAATTATTGTGAGTCTATTAGATATTTTGTATGTATATTTTGATACATTGGTGACTAGTGTGAGCTTGACGCATTTGGTAATTCAGATGTCCGTGTTCCTCTAAAAATAAAAGTAATTATTGGATGATTCTAAAATCTATCAAGATCAAATCGAGCATCAATTTGATGAGATAATAATAACTCCCGATTAAGTTTACTCTCTTTTTGTTTTTGTACTATCAGATCTGTCTCATTTTATTGTGACATTGATTTAAATGAAATTATTTTACAATCTATGTATTGTGTAGTAACGCTTAAGAGGTAAAATTCCAAAATTTTTATTATAAATGCCACAATATCCAAAATATGATAAAATAGACAAGTCAGAAACTCATCTAACAAATAAAATAAATAATAATTCAAGAAATTCACCCCATTTTACTTTCTCTAAAATAATTTTAGCAACATTGCTATTAACTGCTGTAACTTTTGTTTTATATCCAATACCTGCCTTTGCTGAGACTACCTCGTACAATTATGTTTTTGAAGTATGCTCGTTTGATAAACAAATTAAATCTCCAAAAATTCAGGTTACTTCTGATAGTGAAAAAAAGATTATTCAATTACAAAATAAATTGCAGCCAAATACATGTCAAACTAAGAGTACAATCATAAAGGCAATAAGTCCAAATACAATAAAAGCAACTTTACTAAACAAAGGAACTTCAGGCAAAATAAACACACTTGAATTAAGTCCCATGTCTCAAACTACGTCTCCAACAACTAAACCTACAACTACCACCGCATCAACAATTACTGCAGTATCAAATGTAAAGGTAGCCGGATGGCGTTCATCTGAATACGGCAATGACAATCCATACGGCCATGATCAGACCAATCCATCTTATTGGATAAGTGTGGCACAAAAAATGTCCTCTAAATTTCCAGGTTCAACTCCAGGTGGGGTGTTGGTAGTAGGTGAAATTGATGGAGCTCCGGGAACTGCAACATCCACATTCATGCCATTTCCAAAACCCGCCGGAACCTATCCTAATGTGACTTTTGGTACTACTGATGTAATAGAGCCACTTTTAACTGCATACGATAATGCCGGACTCAAAGTATACTTGCAAGTAGAGTCAGCAGACGCAGATATGAATATGCTGATGGACTTGGTAATGAATCGATACAAACAGCACCCATCTGTAATTGGCTTTGGCGTGGATGTTGAATGGTACCATCAAAAACAATACCCTGACGGAAGACCATTGACAGACAATGAAGTGACCACCTGGGCAATGAAAGTATCTAATTACAATCCAAATTATAATTTAATGGTAAAGCATTGGGATGCATCATACCTTTCAAACGCCAGGCCTACCAACGTGTTGTTCTTGACAGATAGTGAACAGATAGGTTCACTATCGGCCGCAATAAGTGAATACACTGCGTGGGTTGATCATTTCGGAACCTCTCAGGTGGGCTTTCAAATAGGATACCCATCTGATATGTCATGGTGGAGTAAATTGACAGATCCTGCATCCTCCATGATTAATCCTGTAATTACGGCAAGACCAAACGCAAACATTGGTGCAGTATATTGGGTAGACTTTAGTGTACTCAAAGCATTTCCAGCTAATTAAACAACTGTAATTGTTTGTATGCACGTAGGTAAGAACGCAATAAAAACAAATTCTGTGGATAAATTATAATGGCAATAATATGAGTTGTTTTCACATACAACAAGTGTCAAAATAACTGATTTGTCTATAATGTCAATTCCTAATTATCTAATTCCAAACACAGTATGTTGTCTTGTGATGGTTTTTTGTATACATTACTGGGCACATAATTTTTTGCTATTTTGAGAACTCTTTCTCAAACATTGTTTGTTTTATAGATAACATACTGGTACTCATATTTCTAGAAAAAAATCCAACATATGGTAAGAAGAGATGCCAAAGATAGAGTTGAGAGTGTTTTAACTGATGAAGAAATAATGAATTACAGAATACGAAAAACAAGTATGGAAATTGAAATGAAAACACGTAAAGAAAATAAATCTAAACACTTTGAGATGGATCCATATTTTGATTCCATAAAGAATTGGCATCCTATCTAAGCTGAATATAAGTTAGAAAAAATACCTTCGAGATGCACTCGATTTGAAAACATTACTGCGTCTCTTTATTTTAAATTTAGATCAATGATTACGAGCAATTAGAAATGCGTTTTTAGATAAGAATATCGCTCTAAAGATTTTGGCCTAAAATAGACTGATTTAATTAAATCAAAATTTATCATATTTTATGCGCGGACTAATGATGGGTAGATTTCAGCCTTTTCATTTAGGACATTTAGATTTAGTTAAACAGATCCTAGTCGAGTGTGATGAAGTAATCATTGCAATTACAAGCGCCCAATTCAATTATTTGGAAAAAGATCCCTTCACAGCAGGAGAGAGAACTGAAATGATACATAACTCACTTGGAGAATCTGGTATTGACATGTCTAGATGTTTTATCATGCCAATAGAAAACCAATTTAATATTGCAACATGGGCATCTTATCTTAAAGCGACTTTACCTGAATTTGATAAAGTGTATAGTGGGAACGATTATGTTGCAATGTTATTGACCGACTCTGGAATCAAAGTGGTAACACCAAAATTTTTAACTCGATCTCTATACAACGCAACAAAAATTCGTTCAATGATAATATCTGGAGATAACTGGGAGAAATTTGTACCAAAAGCTGTGGCTGATTTTTTAAAGAAAATTAATGCTAACCACCGATTAAACATTGTATCAAAATCTGACACAAAGCCTACAGAATACTGATGACACCCGTACACGCATGTCCCATTTGTCCAAACTGTGGCTCAAAGAGATTCCACAGATTGCCGGGGAATGATGTTACTGTGAAATGTCGTTCTTGTAACAAGATAATTACCATCTAGTATTTCACTTGGATGAAAATTTACTACCATACTACATGTACTAATTCTTGGAGGTTTCTTCTAGGTTTGGGGAATTTATCTTGCTTGGGATATCCTATGCATAATACTGACGAAGGAATCAAGTCCGTATTAATTACCTTCATTACTTTTTGTTCATCAAACATACCAATCCATATTGAACTTAATCCCAAAGCCTGAGCTGCAAGCTGGGAATATGACGCAGCTAATGTAGCATCTTGTATAGCGAATTTTTTAAGTATCTCTTCTGAGAAATCTAGTTTTACCCTAGATGGATTTTTGCAATAAACCAGTACGACTGGCGCGTTTACATATGGTTGATTATTGCATGCCTCAACTAACTGCTGTTTTTTTTCAGAACTTTTTACATAAAAAATCTCAAAACCCTGAAAATTTCCTGCAGTAGGTGCGGTGTCAGCAGCAGCTATGATTTTATCTATTTTTACTGTCTCTACTATTTTATCTGTAAATTTTCTAGTTGAACGTCGTTTTGCCATCACTGTGAATAAATCTGTATTGATAAATTCAGTTGGAGATGATTTTAATATTTGATCGAGTAGTTGATTTCTAACATTAGCGTCTATGTTATTGGTCTCTTTTGGTTCATACCCTGATGGATAAATTTTCTCAGATCCATCTCTTGACTCCATATTTCAAATAGAAAAAATATCCTATTAAGTAATTCTCTGTATGTTTTGATGTATCTTTGATCTAAATTATCTATTTTGACTGATTCAATTACTTGAATCGAGAAATTCAAGAAAATAGAGAATGATGAATCAATGTAGACAGAAAGTGACAATGGGTTGAAGGTTCAATGATGGAAAGATGATTAATTCATTACCGACTTCAATGAATCATTACATAGTTAATATTTGCAAGATTTTTACTAATATCATGGCAAAAACATGGAAAGACAAAGACATCAGTTTAGAACCATTAAAAGATCAAACTATTGCAGTAATTGGATATGGAATTCAAGGTGACGCACAAGCAAACAACATGAAGGATTCTGGTCTTAAGGTAATTGTTGGTCTTAAAGAAGGTGGAAACAGTTGGGAAAAAGCCAAATCTGACGGTCACAAAGTAATGTCAGTATCTGATGCTTGCAAACAGGGTGATATTATTCACGTGTTAATCCCTGATATGATCCAGTCACAAGTTTACAAAGATGAAATTGGACCAAATCTTTCTGCAGGCAAAGCATTGTCATTTTCACACGCGGCTGCAATTCATTGGAAATGGATTGAAGCTCCAAACAATGTTGATATTATTATGGTTGCACCAAAAGGACCTGGCTCCAAAGTCAGAGAGACATATCTGGAAAACTTTGGAACTCCCGCAATTGTAGCTGTCCATCAAGACTATACAGGAAAAGCTTGGAATAGAACACTGGGAATTGCAAAAGCAATAGGTAGTGCAAGAGCTGGATTAATTCAAACAACATTTCAAGAAGAAGTAGAGACTGATTGGTTTGGAGAACAGGCAGATCTTTGTGGGGGTTCTGCATCTATGGTGAAAGCTGCATTTGAAACACTTGTCGAAGCTGGCTATCAACCAGAAATTGCATACTTTGAGGTTCTTCATGAATTAAAGCTGATTGTAGATATGATTCAAAGATATGGAATCAATGGAATGTGGAGACGTGTTAGTGAAACTGCAAGATATGGTGGTTTAACTCGGGGTCCAATGGTAATGACCAGTGAGACCAAAGACAACATGAAAAAAGTTCTCAAAATGATTCAAGATGGAACTTTTAACAAAGAATGGATAAGTGAATATCAGAAAAATGGTAAAGACGCATTTGATAAATACATGAAAGAAACTGATGCACACCAAATTGAAAAAGTTGGCAAGCAGATGCGTAAAATGATGTGGCCTGATTCAACTGAATAGTTTTCTTAAATCTTTCTTAATTTTGAAACACCATTTGTAATGTGATTAATTATATCATTTAGAGGTGTACCTGGACCAAATACTTCATCAATTCCCACTTTTTTGAGTTCTTTCCTATCTTCTTCAGGAATTACTCCGCCGCCAACAACAAGGACATCTTTGATTCCTTTTTTGTTTAGTGCTTTTACGACTCTGGGAAATAGCGTGCCGTGTGCACCGTTAAGTAAACTCATTGCAATTGCATCTACATCCTCATCTTCAGCTATTTGGGCAATTCTATCTGGGGTGGCAAAAAGACCAGAGTATATTACTTCCATTCCTGCATCTCTGAATGCTCTACACAATACTAGTGCTCCTCTATCGTGACCATCCAAACCTAATTTTGCAACTAGAATTTTAACTCGTCTTGAATCTGTCGTCTGTTTCATGTTATTTGAACATCATCCATTATTTTAAAGTCTTTATGTGATTTTCCTTCTTAAAATAACTGTAAAAACCAATTTCCCAAACCCTATTCTCTTGCCAAATCACATACAAAAATCTATCATGTGTAGACAACGCACAATAAAAAACAGTTTTTGAAACATGTCCAATTTGACTAAACAGATTCAGAATAATCACGTGTAATCTTGTTTTAAATCTATTTTACAGACTTTCAACCTTACTAATTCAATTTGCTGCTAATTAAATGCTAAAATCTATGTTTATCTGTTATATTATCGATTACATATTGCCGAACAATTATTCTAATTTTTTAGATGCAAAACCATCTTTGGTGTGATTACCTACACAATTTGTTTTTTTACCTATGTCATACATTTAATTTTATGAACCCCGTTTTATCGAGCACATGACAAATAGAATAAAAATTTTATGAAAAATAGAAAAATTTGAATTCTCTATTTGAAACAGGATTTTAAAATTGATCAATTGACACCGTAGTAATAAAAAAACGACGTAGTGTTATTTAGCGATCAGATAGAGTAATTTTGATAAATTAAACTATATTTTTTCAGGATCGGGAAAATTGACTCTCTCTCATTTCTACTAAGCAATACTTTAAAACCCCCTAATTTTGATTTGATAATCTAGATAAAAATGAAACAAGTTTACTTTTTTGATGAAGGGGATGGGAAAAACAAGAAACTCCTAGGAGGAAAAGGAGCAGGTCTATGCGAGATGACCCAACTTAAACTACCAGTACCTCCAGGATTTACAATTACTACAGACGTATGCAAAAATTACTATGCAAACAACAAGAAATTACCCCATACACTAATCCCAGAAGTAAAAAAAAATATTACAAAAATTGAAAAAAGAACTGGGAAGAAATGGAATTCTAAAGATAATCCACTTTTGGTCTCGGTAAGATCAGGTGCTTCAATATCAATGCCTGGCATGATGGACACCATATTGAATTTAGGACTAAATGATGAAACAGTTGAAGGGTTGGCAAAAAAAAGTAATAATGCACGATTTGCATGGGATTCATACAGGCGATTTATTCAATTATTTGGCAAAGTTGTATTTGGTGTTGATGACAAAAAATTCGATGAGGTTTTAGAAAATGCAAAGAAAAACCAAGCCGTGCAAGCAGATAGTGCATTAAATGAAAAATCACTCAAAACAGTTGTTCTAGAATACAAAAAGATTTGTGAAAAACACACAGGCGTGAAATTCCCCTCTGATCCATTTGAGCAACTGGAATTGGCAATCAAAGCTGTATTTGGAAGTTGGATGGGAGAAAGAGCAATTGTGTACAGAGAGAAAAATAATATTACTAGAGATATTGCAGATGGAACTGCGGTAAACATTGTTTCAATGGCATTTGGGAATATGGGAAATGATAGTGCCACAGGTGTAGTATTTACTAGAAATCCAGGAGATGGAACAAGGCAGATCTTTGGTGAATATCTAGTAAATGCACAAAGTGAAGATGTTGTAGCAGGAGTCAGAACAGGTAAGCCCGTAGATGAAATGAAAATAGAGATGCCAACATCTTACAAACAACTAGCAGAGACCTGTGACAGATTAGAAAAACACTACAAAGAAGCACAAGATATAGAATTTACAATTGAACAAGGAGTATTTTATTTGCTGCAGACAAGAAATGCAAAAATGAATGCAGTTGCGATGGTAAAAACTTCAGTAGACATGGTTAATGAAAAATTAATTGATAAAAACAGGGCACTAACAAGACTGCAAGCAGAACAACTAGAACAATTATTGCATAAAACAATTGATTCAAAATCTATAAAAAATTACACACATCTGATAAAAGGAATTCCAGCGTCTCCTGGTGCAGCAAGTGGAATAGCGGTACTAGATGTAAAGAGGGCGACAATAATGGGGGAAAATGGAGTCAAAGTTATTCTAATACGAGAAGAGACAAAACCGGAAGACGTTCCAGCGTTTTTCGAATCAGTAGGCATTCTTACCAGTAGAGGTGGAAAGACATCACATGCGGCAGTTGTTGCGAGGGGTATGGGAAAACCGTGTATTGTAGGGTGCTCTGATTTGAGAATTGATTATGAAAACAAACAATGCAGTGTAGATGAAAAAATAGTACACGAGGGAGATGCAATCACAATTGATGGTAGTACCGGTTCAGTCTATCTCGGTGAAATTCCAACAATAAAACCAAAAATCACCGAAGATTTCAAAACAATTTTAGAATGGGCACAAAAAATCAAGCAAATTGGAGTTAGGGCAAATGCCGATACTCCAGAAGCTGCAAGACTGGCAAGAGAATTTGGAGGACAAGGAATTGGACTGTGTAGAACCGAGAGGATGTTTAATGGCAGTGACAGAATTGGATTGTTTGTAGATATGATTATGGCAGAAAGTACGGAAACGAGAAAAATAGTTCTGCAAAAACTAGGAGAATTACAAAAAAGTGATTTCATTGAAATCCTAAAAACAATGGAAGGTTACCCTGTAACTATAAGGCTCTTGGATCCACCATTGCATGAATTCTTACCAAATCCTGAAGAATTGACTGAGAAGATTCGTAAATTAGAATTACAAAATTCAAAAGAAGAACTAGGAAAAGTAAAAATTTTGCTAAAGAGAGCAAGAGAACTGGCTGAAATTAATCCAATGATGGGGCACAGGGGAGTCCGAGTTGGAATAACATATCCGGAAATTTATGAAATGCAAATCAGAGCAGTATTTGAAGCCGCGGCCGAACTGACAAAAAATAAAGTGGACGCACATCCACAAATTATGATTCCGCAGATAAGTAGTGTTGCTGAATTAAATCATATTAAAAAAATTTATGATAAAATCAAAAAAGAATCTGAATTAAAACATATGATGAAATTAAAAATTAATTTTGGAACCATGATTGAAGTTGTCAGGGCAGCTCTTACTGCAAATGAACTTGCAAATACTGCCGAATTCTTTAGTTTTGGTACAAACGATCTTACTCAGGGAACTTTTAGTTTTAGCCGTGAAGACGTAGAAGGCAAATTCCTTCCCGAGTATATGGAAAAGGAAATTCTTGAGAGAAATCCATTCCAATCTATTGATATCAATGGAGTTGGAAGCCTCATGAAGATTGGAATTGCAGGAGGACGCAGCATAAAACCACATATGGAAATTGGTATTTGTGGGGAGCATGGTGGAGATCCAAACTCTATTAAATTCTGTCATGGTGAAAAATTAAGCTATGTTAGTGCATCTCCTCACAGAATACCTATTGCAATAATATCTGCTGCCCAGGCCTCAATTGAGCAATCAAAAACAATGAATAAAAGATCAACTAAAAGATCAACTAAAAGATCAACTAAAAGATCAACTAAAAGATCAACTAAAAGATCAACTAAAAGATCAACTAAAAGATCAACTAAAAGATCAACTAAAAGATCAACTAA
>Ga0315281_10011642_pt1 | contig 12046 bp, 7 predicted proteins | sample YL17G07_0_MG_FD_204540 | JGI IMG/M metagenome (GOLD analysis project Ga0315281, IMG submission 204540) | Sediment microbial communities from Yellowstone Lake, YNP, Wyoming, USA - YL17G07_0 | ecosystem: Environmental > Aquatic > Freshwater > Lake > Sediment | place: USA: Wyoming | collected... | reverse complement strand
ATATCAACATGGTGATGGTGCACAAGTTTCAGGAGCGCAAGGAAACGCTGACGCCACAGGTGGCCGAGGCTCTGGGTACTTATCTGGCAATGCCTTCGGCCAGTACCTTTGGGGTGGTTAATACCTCCGAGCGCATCATTCTGATGATAGATGAAGCGCATCGCACTCAAGGCTCTGACCTTGGCGATAATATATTTGAAGCCTTCCCCGGCGCTACCCGCATCGCATTTTCAGGCACGCCGCTGATTTCTGAACGGCATGGTGAGAAGAAGACGGTGAAGCGCTTTGGCGAATACATAGACACTTACCGGCTGATGGATGCCGTGCATGATGGCGCGACGCTGCAAATTTTATACGAAGGCAAGACCGCCGATACGGCATTGAACGAGAAGCACGAATTCGATACAAAATTCGAAGACCTGTTCCGCGAACGCAGCGAGGCTGATTTGCTGGCGATCAAAAAGAAATACGGCGCCACCGGCGACATTTTGGAAGCTGAGCAGCGAATTGCCACAATTGCGCGTGATATGGTGAGTCACTACATCGACAATATTCTTCCCAACGGTTTTAAAGCACAGGTGGTATGCCACTCCAAACTGGCCGCGATACGCTATAAAAACGCGATTGAGGCCGCTTTAGCGGAACATCTTGAACGAGAGAAACTCAAGGCCTCGCCGGACCAGGAATTGATAACAAAAATCGCCTTTTTAAAGGCTGTAGTGGTGATTTCTTCGGATGGCACCAATGAAGCAGCTTATGTCACGCAGGCGCGCAAACAGGCAAAGGCCTGGAATGCTGTTGAAAATTTCTGCAAACCGTTTGACCTCGTAGATCAGGATAAAGAGCTGACCGGCATCGCGTTTCTGATTGTTTGCGACATGCTGATTACCGGCTTCGACGCGCCTATCGAACAGGTAATGTACATCGACAAGAAAATACGCGAACACACCTTGTTACAGGCTATCGCCCGTGTAAACCGGGTGACTAAGGGCAAGAAGCGCGGTTATGTGGTGGACTATATTGGGCTGGCTAACCATCTCACCGAGGCGCTGACTCTATATGCAGCGACCGATGAGGGCGAGGAATTGCGTGAGGGATTGAAAAATATCACTTCAGAGCTGCCGGTACTGGATGAGCGCTATCAACGTCTGGTGCAGTTTTTCAAAGCCGCCGGGATAAAAGACATAGAAGCTTTTGTGCAGGGAAGCTTGGCTAATATTGAGGTTGATGCTGTTGTGGTACATGCGGCGGTGACTGCCTTGAAAGACGAGAAGCTGCGCGCAGATTTTGAAGTTTATCTGAAGAAGTTTTTCATGAGCATGGATATCATCCTGCCTCATGAAGCCGCACAACCCTACCGCGTACCGGCCAAGCGCTTTGGCTATATCCTAAGTGTGACCAAGGAACGCTACAAGGACGAAAGCCTGGACTTGGGTGACGCTGGCGACAAGGTGAGGCGGCTGATTAACGAGCATCTGATCAGCCTTGGCATCAACCCTAAAGTACCACCCGTTGAGCTGCTGGCAGAGGATTTTCTCGACCAGCTCAATCGTCACGCAGGTGGCAATGACGAGGCTAAAGCCAGCGAGATGGAACACGCTATCCGCAAGCATTGCACTGTAAAATTCGATGAAGACCCCGCCTTCTACAAGACGCTTTCTGAAAAAATGGAGCACTTGATTGACCAATATCAGGATCAGTGGGATTTGCTGGCAGACGAATTGGAAAAATTAAGAACGGAAGCTGCAACTGGGCGTACTGACCGTATTGAGGGGCTGGATAAAGAAGCGACTACCTTCTACGCCCATGTGGTTGACCTGGCTTTCGGTAAAGAAGGCGTACCTGCCAATCAGACTGCCAAAATGAAAATTCTGATGAATAATATTGTTGAGTTGCTACAGAGTACCATCGGCATTATCGATTTCTGGAATAACCCGGCAGAGCAGAAGCGACTGCGGGGCGAGCTTAACAAGACATTACTCATGACCGACATTCCACAGATAACAGACAACTTTGAGCGGCTGGCGGTGGAAATTATGAAGCTGGCAAAGAATCGGCATGACGAATTATTAAAAGGTTGATGCCATGCATGCGAGAAAAGTAAGGGACATTGAATACCAACTGTTGCGCAGTGACCAGCGCAAAACAGCCGATATTGTTATCGAGCGTAATGGGCTGATTTCAGTTCGAGTTCCGGAACATCTATCCGAGGAACAAGCTGACGCGGTGGTTGAACAAAAGCGGCTGTGGATATATCGGAATTTGGCCGAGTGGCGTGATTTGAATGCGGCACGGGTTGTACGTGAGTGGGTCAATGGTGAGGGATTCCTCTATCTTGGTTCCGCCTATAGATTGTTGCTGACGCAAGAGCAAGATGAACCGCTTAAGCTAAAGGATGGCCGCTTTTGCTTGCAAAGAAAAATCGTTGAAACTGATGGAGAGAATGCAGCCAAGCAAATATTTGAACAGTTCTATACTGAGAAAGCACTGGAGCGCATCAAAAAGCGTGTGGCCTATTTTTCGCCCAAGGTTGGCGTAGTTCCCATTTCAATAGAGGTAAAGGAAATCGGCTATCGCTGGGCAACTTGTTCCGCTGATGGAAGATTGAGTTTTAATTGGAAGTGCATGATGGCATCGCCCAAGGTGATCGACTACATAGTCGTGCACGAGATTTGCCATATGCGTCATCTTGATCACACCGATGCCTTTTGGAATGAAGTAGACAAAGTATTGCCTGACTTTGCTGAAAGAAAGGCGTGGCTGAGGGATAACGGGGCTGCGCTCGACATCTGATAAAAAATTGAAGTCGTCGTAAAAATGTCAAATTACCGTCATTAATTTGTCATCTAAGGCAGTTATCCTTACGCGCATGTTAAATCCAGATGATATTCTTATTGAGTCTTACGCCACGCGTCCTTCCAGTCTCAGGATTGCGCTAGTGACAGAGACATTTCCTCCGGAAGTCAACGGTGTGGCGATGACGCTGGGTCGAATAGTTGAGGGCTTGCTGCAACGCGGTCACTCGGTACAATTGGTTCGTCCGCGGCAGGCACTTGAAAGCAGTATTCCAACGCCTGCCTGTCTGGATGAGGTGTTATGCCAGGGAATACAGCTGCCTGCGTATAAAGAGGTTCGTTTTGGCTTCCCTATAAAAAGTCGCTTGATCAATCTTTGGAAAAACAAGCGTCCTGATATCGTGCATGTGGCTACAGAAGGCCCGCTGGGATGGTCAGCGGTCGCTGCGGCACGCAAACTTCAGTTGCCGGTCACCAGCTCTTTTCACACCAATTTTCAGAATTATTCGCAGCATTACGGTATTGGTTTGCTGAAGACGCCGATTGAAAGTTATTTGCGCAAGTTGCATAACCGCACCGAGGCAACCATGGTTCCGACCAAGGCGTTGATACAGGATTTGCAGGAACGGGGCTTCAACAATGTCACCCTGTTGTCGCGCGGCGTTGCCACCGATCAATTCACGCCCGTTAAACGTTCGCAAGCATTACGCGAGAGTTGGGGCGCAAGTCCGGACGATATGGTAGCGTTATTTGTAAGCCGCCTGGCCAAGGAAAAAAATGTTGGCCTGGTCATTGCGGCATTTCGTGCAATCAAATTACGTCAGCCGAGTGCAAGGCTGGTATTGGTGGGTGACGGCCCCATGCGCAAGCAATTGGAAGAATCTTGCCCGGAGGCGATATTCGCAGGGGTTCGAAAAAATGAAGATCTGGCAGCACACTATGCTTCAGGCGATATATTCCTGTTTCCCAGTTTGACAGAAACATTCGGCAACGTTGTTCCGGAAGCACTTGCAAGCGGGCTTGCTGTTTTGTCTTATGCACAAGCGGGTGCCAAGGAGTTGATCGTATCAGAGCAGAATGGCGTGCTGGTGCCCCCCGGTGAAGAATTACAATTTATCAACGCCGCAGTAGAGCTTGCAACTAATTTACACAAGCAACAAAAAGTCAGGCAGGCGGCCGCAGCCAGTGTGGCCCATTTGGGTTGGGAAGCTATTTACAGCAGTTTTGTGGATACCTTGTCCGGTGTATTGGACAGGCATGACTGGAAGATACCCAGAGTATCCAAGCAATTGAGCTCAAATGTTGTCAATCATTCCAGCGCATAAGCGCTTGCCCCATACGCACTTCGGAGCCTTGCTGTAAATTGTCGCATAAAGAAAATCCCTTGTTGGCTAAAACGATAATGGTCGAGCCATGTTGAAACCAACCCATCTCCTGACCTTTGTTAAACGAAGCTTCACAAGAGAAAGTTTTCGGGCCGGAGTATTTTAAGTGAAACAGAACATCCAGAAAATGCAGGCGTATGCTGGCAACCAGAATTGCCGCTACCGGTACCAGCGCGACGCGCTGTTTTGCGCACGGCCCGGTTCCTTCGAAGCGTGTGCGAATAAACGCGCGCTCGTTTTTGCAAAACAGTTTTTCAACCCGGCGCAGCGCAATCGGATTTACATTCCAGGTGTCGCCGGAGTAGTACCTGACTTTTTCCACAGTGCAGTCGTAAGGCGCGTGGAATCTGTGGTACATGCTGGAGGTCAAGCGCAAGGTCACAAAATAGCCATCCTTCCAGTCGTCAATATTTTCTTCGTCGCCCAACAAATCTTGCAGCGTATAGGGGAATCCTTTGGCCTGAAAAACAGTTATGCCATCGATAGGGCCGTGCGCACCCACTATTGCATCCACCGGGCTGGACATCACAGCCGGATCCATATCGATAGTACGGGCACCGTCTTTCAACTCGCGGGTAAAACAGTCGTGCATGCTTTTGAAATTTTGCTTTTTAGCCTCGCTCAGATCAAGGCTCGAAAAGAATTTCCACATCGCGATGGAAAAGTCACGCACCCAGGGTTGTTCGATTTTGCTGAACCATCCCATAAATTGGGTCAACCAGCGTCGCGGCAGCCGGTTGGTCAAAAGAAAGTTGATGTCTTCCTGATTCAGGATGTTCTGAATCTGTTTGCGAAAACTCATATTGCTGTACCTCGTGTAACTAATTTCATATAAGGCGTATCCATTGTGAATGAAACAATTAATATAACTTCGTTGGCTCTTTACATTGCTGGAGGGTTAGTCCTGCTCGCTGCGTTGCGTCGTGTCAAAAACCGTTTAGAACTCTCGCTGGCGAAACATGGATCGTTGGCCGGACACCCGCGCAATGCCCGTCGCCTGGCCTCTTTTTTACCAAACTACAGTTATGATGAAGCGCATGTATTTGGAGTTGACGGCGCACCGGATGAGATCGTTACACGTCGAAAAATTGCCTTTGATACCTTGGTAACTCAGCTGCAAACACGTTCCCCCAAGAGCTTGCAAGAAACTGCCAACGTTGTCAATGGACTTTCAGATTTGCAATTTATCAGCGCTTATAAAGTACCGTTTCAGTTTCGCAAGCTTGCAAGCAAAGGATTAAAAATAGGCTCATTTGTTCAATCTACTGCGGGTGTAACAATTACCGATCTGGACGGAAATAAATTTTTTGATCTTACCGGTTCCTATGGCGTCAACCTGTTTGGCAATGATTTTTACAAGGACTGTATCGATCAGGGTGCTGAGCTGGTTCGGGAACTCGGGCCGGTTCTGGGTTCTTACCATCCTGTTGTCGCGGACAATGTTGCCCGCTTGAAGAAGATATCGGGCAAGGATGAAATTTCTTTCCATATGTCCGGCACCGAGGCGGTTATGCAAGCCGTGCGGTTGGCCCGCTACCATAGCGGGCGCGACAAGGTGCTGCGTTTCTGCGGCTCTTACCACGGCTGGTGGGGAGACGTGCAACCCGGTATCGGCAATCCGATCACGGAAAAAAATACCTACACGCTGGCAGAAATGAGCGAAGCAACTTTGCGCGTGTTGCGAAATCGCAATGACATCGCATGCGTGCTGGTCAATCCCTTGCAGGCGCTGCATCCCAACGTATCTGCCCCGGGTGATTCGTCACTGCTGGACAGTTCCAGAAAAGCCGGATTTTCAAAAGGTGCGTACACTGCCTGGTTGCACAAGCTGCGACATCTCTGTAACGAAAAAAATATAGCGTTGATCTTTGATGAAGTCTTTGTAGGATTCCGCCTCGCGCCCGGCGGCGCGCAGGAATATTTCGGCGTGCAAGCCGATATGGTGACCTACGGCAAAACCCTGGGCGGCGGCCTGCCCATCGGTGTGGTGTGCGGCAAAGCAGCGTGGATGAAACGATACAGAGAGGAAGCACCCGGTGATATCTGCTTTGCGCGCGGCACTTTCAATACGCACCCCTATGTAATGGGAGCGATGAATGTATTTCTTAAAAGCCTTGATACCACTGCGATTCAAGCTATGTACGCCGACATAGAGGCAACATGGAATACGCGCGCGCAAGCGCTCAATCGGAGACTGGCAGAGGCCAAGGTGCCGGTACAAGTCGCCAATTTTTCCTCGATCTGGACAGTACTCTACACGCAGCCTGCTTGCTACAACTGGTTATTTCAATACTACTTGCGCCTGGAAGGGATTGCGTTGAGTTGGGTTGGTACGGGAAGAATTGTTTTCAGTTTGAACTACACGCAAGAGGATTTTGATGAAGTAGCCGCACGCTTTGTGCAGGCAGCACAAAACATGCAGCGCGACGGATGGTGGTGGAGCGATGCGTCGTTGACCAACAAAGCTATCAAACGACGCATTTTGCGCGAGATGTTGAGGGCAAAATTTAAGCCCGCAAGCTAATGGGTGCTTGTTGCGGTATTGGAGACAGCTCAAGAAACCTGGCGACACTCGTGAATGTTGGCTCTGTCAAATAAGAATCTCCTCATTTCGGAGGAGGCAGATGGGTTGTGCTTCATAGCTAGACTTGACCCTGTGATCTTGTGTGATCTTGGACCTTGTGATCTTGTACCAATTATCACCCAAACAAACAGTAAATATCCCCTTAAAAATAGCTACAAAGAACTATCCTTGCGTAAATGAATGTGGCCCCTGCTAAATCCTTGCCAGTAAACAATGCCCCCTAACTTTCTTCTTTCATGCTGCAAAGAGAAGTGAGGTGCCGGATGAGTGCAGGGTCCTAGTCATGTCCTAGTTAATTTGTAAATATCACCCAAAAAAACAGTAAAATCCCCTTAAAAATAGCTACAAAGAACTATATACATCGTTATTTGGTCAGAATAGCATTTGCGATCATTTGCTAAGGTTGCAACGAAACGAATCAAAGAAGACGATTGCCTTAATGCCGATCTTGTCGTGCAGATGCTCCTATTTTTAAATCGTATATATACGCTTTTAATATTAGGAATTAACAGGATGCTGGAGCAAACAAACGACAGTCTCGATTGCTTGTGTATCCTAGACTTCTGCGGTTGAATTTCCTATCCTCGAAAGGGAGTGCCAATGTTTACAAAAATCCAGCTAAACGCCGTTACATCGATTATCAAAACACTCGATAATTTTATACGCAATCACACCAAGTGGATACTTTCAGTCACATGCCTTTGCGTAACCTCAGGCGCATATGCTGTGACATGGACCGCAGGCGAGATCGTGCAGGCAATGCAACAGGCGCAGGCGAACGGCCAGCCGTTCGATAAGCTCCTGGCAGAAAAAGTTCGTTATGAAATGACCATGAGCGGGCTCCAAATCATCGATGGTAATCTTGTTTTTAAAACAGTCATTCCAGCTACGTACACGAGTCTCAAAGATTCGGCTAGTGGGATACTGGGAGGAGATAAAAAGTTACTCACTGATTATTTGCTGGCCGGGGCTATCGTGGGTCCGGGATTCGGCTACTGTGATGTACCAGTTCCTGCAGGTTCGGCAGTTGCTGCGCGGAGTGGTGATGCTGATGTAAGAGCACAATTTTCCAATGTTGGGACATTGTTTGATCTGCATAGTAACCCCAATCAGGTGCAGTTAACGCTCCAGATAGATGCCGACATGCTTGCTCATTCCCAAATCGGTTTAGAGTGGTGCGGATTTGTCGACTGGCCATACGCATGTTCCCTGTGGGTAAAAAGTCCAGCCTGCCCACCTCCCGTCTGTTTGCCGGGCACGTGTTACAAAAAAGTACTTGGCGTTAAAATTCCATACCCATGTTGTAACTGGCAAACTCCGTCTTGTCCATTGCCGGACGTCTGTGCTGTGCCTATTCCAGCTCCAAAAAGAGTCGAGGAGAGTTGGATCGACTGGGCCCCTGCTGATGTCATTGGTAAGCTGAAAGGGTCAGTCACGTTAACATTGAATCATTCTTTCTCAATCACGAATAACACGGTCACGGTTGGCGCCAACGCTACATTGAGCGGCGCTGCCACGTCGTTACCTTTCGCGGCAATTGGCCCTGTGATTCCCGATACACGACTAATCTCTTTCCCTGTGCCACCATTGCTGATTCCACACGTAGATACGTCGCCTGCTTTACAAACACTGGGTACACTGGCAGATACCTTGCTGTTGTTTGAGAAAGTTACTGGTAATGACGAGCTTTATATTAAAAATAAGGTTATGCCAGGGTTGATCGCGCAGCAGCAAACGCGTCTGGATGCAATGTTTAATAGTTACTTCCCAATTCAACTGCAATTACCCACCGTTACAGATTTCAATAATCTTGATCCTGCCAGCCAAGCGTTGCTGAAATTAGTGCTTAACTATTTATACAACAACATTGATATGGTGGGTGAGTTTGCGCTGGATGTAGTCAAGAACAATTGGACCGAGGTGCTTTATTATGTCCTTACGGATAATCGTGCGGCCTTAGGTCAACTGTTTGCGTACCAGGCACTATGCCCTAGCGTCGAAAAACTCAAGGCAAATATGCTGACAACATCACTCTATAGCACCGCAAGTGGTGCGTGCGCTGCTGTTGATCCGCGGACACCGGGGATAGGTCCATTTTATGCGACGGCCAATTGCCAGACTGAGATCGGCTTTCAAGCAGAAAACTTTGCTGGTTTCTGTCGTGAATCGTTTACTCCCAAACCCAATCCTTTGCTGGGTAATGCGGCTGCCTGGCCGACAACAAATGTCGAAACGGATACGCTTTCGACGTTGCCAAATGTCAGCTCGAAATGGAGTTTGTCCTCCACGGCGCAGCTGGCTGCCGGTGTAGAACCCATTGCTAATAATCACATCCCGTTTGTAAAACGCATCAACTTCCGTCAGGCAGGTAGCTGTGCGCTGGAAATGCGTGTGTACAAGAAAGATATCAGTGCGACGAATCTGATGCCGCTGTTATGGATCCATGGCGGCGCCTGGACCTACCGTAGTTCCGGTTTTTTGGGTATGGAGAGTCTGGTCAGTAACTATACCGAGGACGACTTTGTGGTGTTCGCCCCCTTCTATCGGCTCGTCGGAGATAAAGATGGCAGCCAGGAATGCCGCAATGCAACATGGCAAGATATGGTTGCCGACGTAGAGGCAGCGCTTGATTGGGTGCGGGCCAATGGAGCGACCTTCGGTGCCAGTGATACCACCAAGATACCTGTCACTGGACAGTCCGCAGGTGCGCATTTGGCGGGTTGGTTGATGACACATCGTCCCGATCAAGTGAGTCGCGGTTTGCTGGTCTACCCACCCACCGATCTCTATAATTTCTTGATTCGCTTGCAAGGGGCGGGCGGTGCTGCCTTTCCACCGCTGAGTGATAGCGCCAACACACCATATGACTCTGGCCCCGCACAAGAGATTGTTGAGACTTACTTGCAGTTGCCACTGGGTACAGCGCGCACCGTTGATTTAAATACGCTGCCGCTTCCTGCGTATCTGAGCGAAAATTCATATGCACAGAAAATTGGCTTGGGACAATCAGCTTATCCACCCGCATTTATATTGCATGGGACGCGCGATAGTTTGTTGACCTATTCACAATCGCAAGTGCTGTGCGAGAGCTATGGTGGCGTGGTAAACGTCAATTGGTCAGCGACACCGGATTTGCGTGCTATCTATCCGTGTGGTGATCGCAGTCAGTTACATCTGTTTAAAGAAGCAGATCACGCGTTTGAGGTGTGCCCTTTCACTAATATTACCAGTGCCTGTCGTGCCGGTAGTCCAGCAAGTGCCGCGCTATTGACTGATTCGATACAGCAAGGAAGGAAGTGGCTTTCTAGTGGTGGCAACCAGCTCCGCAGCGGCGTTCCTGTTACCGGTTTGGCGGGAGCGACCAACACAGATCTGCTTTACACCTTCAAAGCGCCTGCGGGTGCGGGTAATGTCACCTTCCAATTGAGTGGTGGCAGCGGGGATGCCGATATGTATGTACGTTATGGTGCACCCCCTACGACCAGTGTCTACGATTGTCGCCCTTACGTTGCCGGGAATGCTGAGACCTGTAGCCTGCCAAGTGCGGCTGCAGGGACATGGTACGTCATGGTTCGAGGTTATTCCGCCTTTGCTAATGTCAGTTTGGTCGCGACCTTTACGCCGGCGGTTCAATTGCAAAATGGTGTTCCTATTAATGGTCTAACGGCGGCAAAAGCAACGGAATTGACATATACCTTCACGGTACCGGCGGGTGCCAACGCTTTATCATTCCAAATGAGTGGCGGCAGCGGGGATGCAGACCTCTATGTCCGGTTTGGAGCAGCGCCAACCACCAGCACCTATGATTGTCGCCCTTATCTCAATGGCAATGCCGAAACCTGCACCATGCCAAGCGCCACTGCAGGCACGTGGTACGTGATGATCCGCGCCTACACCAGCTTTAGTGGGGTTACGCTACTAGGTCACTATCAATGACGACCGGGTGCTATGCCAGAATGGGCAAAGAGACGAAGCAACAACAATTATGCTAATTGCGAGACTGACAAGTCGAGCAGGTGCGAAAGCAGGCCATAGTGATCCGGTGGTTCTGTGTGGAAGGGCCATCGCTCAACGGATAAAAGGTACGCTGGGGATAACAGGCTGATTCCTCCCAAGAGTTCATATCGACGGGGGAGTTTGGCACCTCGATGTCGGCTCATCACATCCTGGGGCTGTAGCCGGTCCCAAGGGTATGGCTGTTCGCCATTTAAAGTGGTACGTGAGCTGGGTTTAAAACGTCGTGAGACAGTTTGGTCCCGATCTACCATGAGGGTCAAACTCGATTATTTCTTACAGAAAATCCGAATAAATCAGGTCTGGCTTTACTGCTTGTGTTCGCCCTGCGTCCTACTTCATGTTGTAAAGAATGACACCATCGATGCTGTAAACATCTACGGTCCAAGTTCCACCCCTTGGTGTTGGTGGGTGTGCGAGTTTGTGCCCCCAGAAGGCGATCAGGTTGCCCGTTGATAATGCCGTTTCCAACAAGCTCTGCAATCTCTTCTCGCTTGTCAACACCGCAACGGTCTTTCCTGGCGTATCGCGGAGTGTCACTAAAGCATGGCAACCGGTAAAGTTTGTGAGTGCGTAGCCCTCTACCAGTATGACGTGACCGAACAGCTCTACTGTCAGCACGGGTGCGAATTTTGAAACATCAATTTTGATCCCCTGATCCGGCAATTTTTCTTTATTGCTCATGTTGTTCTCCTCGTTGTTGAATAAATTATTCAATACAACTCATCACACTGATTGCTCGTCATGGCCGCGTAACAATTCAAATTGCATTGAATCTACGATGATCATTCATAGCGCGCAAATAGCGATGGCGGTGACCTGTCTGTCTTTGGTGCCAGCGTTGTGCACGAACACGTCCCAACTGTGGTCGACGAGGTTTCCGTGTCCGTCACTCGGTTCTGAGGTAAAGATCTTGATATCGTCGGGTGTCTCAAAATTGAAACCTCCGCCGATTACTTTCTTGCCAGTCGGACAGTCCACGTGAACGTTCTGGAATTTTCCTCCCGGCACTAAAACTCTGTTCATTACGGTCTGATAACCCGAGATACCGGTGCAACCAGCTAGTGTGCTCGCCATCGCAAGAACGGCAGCAACGGTTGCATGACGAATACCGCTAAATGATTTCAAATTGTTATTTTGCATCACTGCTGTCCGGTTAAACGAGAGGGCGAATCGCTGTAAGCCATGAATAGCGCAGGTCTCCAAGCATCGAAGGGTGGTGTCGATTTGAACGGCAAAATAGAGTTCCGGCAGATTTCCGGGGGTAA
>Ga0315281_10011641_pt1 | contig 12046 bp, 11 predicted proteins | sample YL17G07_0_MG_FD_204540 | JGI IMG/M metagenome (GOLD analysis project Ga0315281, IMG submission 204540) | Sediment microbial communities from Yellowstone Lake, YNP, Wyoming, USA - YL17G07_0 | ecosystem: Environmental > Aquatic > Freshwater > Lake > Sediment | place: USA: Wyoming | collected... | reverse complement strand
GATGCTCCTCCCGGTGAACAGCACGTCGTCCACCAGCACGACGGTGCGCCCGTCAATGTCACCCGGTATGTCGCTGGGGCGCAGGAGCGCCGGCGTCGTGCGCTGCGTCACGTCGTCGCGGTACAGCCCGATGTCGAGCCTGCCCACCGGTACGCGCACGCCCTCGAACTCCTCGATCGCCCGCGCCAGGCGGACCGCCAGCGGGTACCCGCGGCTGAGCAGGCCGACGAGCGTCAGCCCGTCGGTGCCATGGTTGTTCTCGATGATTTCGTGGGCGAGCCGCCGGATTGTGCGGCCCATCTCTTCCGGCCCGAAGAGCAACTCACCGCTCATGAAAAACGCCTCCCCCGGGCAGGGCAGGCGTGCTCGCAGATCCGCGTGAACGTGCCGGACAGCATCCGGCGCCTCCTCCCTTTCCAGCCTCTCGGGACCGGCTTAAAGGGCGACTACAACCTACCGCGTCTCGCGCCGAGAGGCAACGCAGTAAACCGTAAGAATAACCCGCCTATACTGATCCAACCGGTCAGCAAGCAGGCGACCTCGACCATCCGCGCCCTGTGCGCGCAGCGGGGATCGTCCAGTGGGAGTTCAGCCGTGAGCGCGCACCCAGGAGCGCATCCGAAGGAAGCCGACGTCCGCGAGCGGATCTTCAGCAGTGCCTTGCGCCACTTCTCGCAAAAAGGGTTCGCTGCCACCTCGCTTCGCGAGGTCTCCCTCGACGCTCAGACCACCAAGCCGATGATTTACTACTACTTCGGCTCGAAGGAAGGGCTCTACGGGAGCATCGTGCGCGAGATTCTCGAAGAGATGGCCGAGGCCATCCGCTGCGCCGTCCCCGCGGAGGCGCCAGCGGCCCAGCAGGCCCTTGCGTACTGCGAACGCTACCTGGACCACTTCCTCGCCAAAGAGGAGATCATCGCCCTGGTCCTGCGCGAAGTCTTCGGACTCGGGGGCGCCCCCATGGCGACTTTCGCCCAGATTCTTGGCGAGCGCGTGCGCCAGCCGCTCGACGAAGTGCTCCGCCACGGCATGGAAACAGGCCAGTTCCAGCGCGACCACGTGAGCGTCTGCTCCACCGCCATCACGGGCATCCTCAACATGTTTATCCTCGCCCACGTCTTCGGCGGCGCCCCAATCGAGCGGGAAGCACCGCTCCACCAGGTTCGCTACTACGTCGCCGGCCTCGGAACCAGGGTGAACAACGGGGACTGACCCTCATGAACCGCACCCGGACTGCCGTCTTAGAAGATGGGGGGAATCCGGTGTCAGACACAGTGGTGGTCGACTATTACGCGATCCTGAACCTGCCAGCCAACGTGGACCTCGCGGGCGTGGAAAACGCGTACGCCCGCATCTCCGACGAACTGGCGCTCATGACAGAGGTCGACGATGCCTGCACGGAGGCCCTCCAGCGCGTGAACGAGGCCTATTCGGTGCTCTCCCGGCCCGACCTGCGCCGCAAATACGACCGCGTCTACTTCGCAGCCGACCATGCCGCCGCGGAGCACAAGTGGCGCGCGTTCGTCCGCCGTCGCGCGGTCATGCAGTGGGCGCTCATCGGCGGGCTCTCCCTGGTCGTGATCGCGCAGGCGGCGGTGTTGGCCTACCTCGGCGGGCTGCCGGTCGGTTCGTTCCTCTCGACCATCTTCGGCACGATCGTCCCCGGCGGCGGGTAGTCGGCTCAGACCGCCGCGTCTCCTGCGGCGACCGCGATCCGGGCCTGCTCACGCGCATACGGGCCGATCGTCTCGAACATGTTCACCGTGCTCTCCAACCGCTTCTGGAGGCCGCTCATCAGGCCGATGACGCGGAAGATCATGAGAATGTCAGGCGGCATCGCTGTCACCGGGTTCGCGTTCAGAATGCGCGCGAGCCGCTCGTTCACCTCGGGCATCACGTCGGCGTCCACGAACGGCTTCTGCTCTGGCCCGCCTGATTCGAAGAACGACCGCCCTAGCGCGACTAGCGACTGCGGGTCGTCCGACTTCGTGCGGAAGCCGATCCTGCGGAACGCTGCCGCCATCGCCTCGTCGTCCTGCTGCATGATCGCCACCGTTAACCGCGCGTAGTTCACCCGGAAGTCGTCCGGAAGGTCTTTCGAAAGCCCGAAGTCGATGAACACAACGGTCGGTCCCGGCAACACCAGCAGGTTGCCCGGGTGCGGGTCCGCATGGAAGAACCCGTGGACGAGGATCTGCTCGCAGTACGCCTCCGTCATGATCAGTGCGACCTGGTTGGGGTCGATGCCGGCTGCCATCAGCCGCGGAATGTCGGAGATCTTGATCCCGTCCACGAACTCCGTCGTGAGCACGCGCCGCGCCGAGTGCTCCCAGACTACCGCAGGGATGTGCACGTCTGAGCGGTGGGCGAGGTCGCGTGCGACGCGCTCCGAGCTCCGGCCCTCCAGCTCGAAGTCCAGTTCGCGCGGCATGTACTTGCACACTTCGTCCATCAGGATGCGGAAGTCGAAGTTGCGCTCGATCCGGGCGAGCAGACGCACCAGCAGTGAGAGGTTCCGCAGGTCCGTCTCCACCACCCGTTCGATACCGCGGTACTGCACCTTGACCGCCACGTCGCGGCCGTCCCTGGTGGTTGCCCGGTGTACCTGGGCAAGCGACGCGGAAGCCACTGGCAAAGGCGAAAACGCCGCGAAAATCTCTTCCGGCGGCCCGCCCAGTTCTTCGCGGATCTGCTGCTCAACCTGCGCAAGCGGCCGCGCCGGCACCTGGTCCTGCAATCGGCTGAGCACGGCCACATACTCCGGCGGCGCTACGTCGGCGCGGCTGCTGATGAACTGACAGGTCTTGATGAGCAGACCCTCGAGCTTGGCCGCCAGCCGGTAGATGCGCTCCGCGTTCCTCTGGTGCTCGAACGAATATCGCCGCTGCCGCTCTTCGGGAGTCAGCCCCTTCTTGCGTTGGACGCGCTTGTACCGCACATAGACGACCAAGAAGTTCCACCCCACCGTCGAGAAGCGCTGGAGCCTCCGGGGGAGCGGTAGAGGGCTCGCCCCCGTGTATGACTTTGCCATCTGTACCGATCGTAGCCGGTTTACCGACCGGAAAACCAGCGGCCCGGGCAATTTGCCCGGGCCGTGGGTAAAGTATCCGGCGACTGCCGCTACGGCTTCAAGCCGATGTCGTCAACTTTCCAGGCTCCGGCAACATCCTTCCACCTGGTCGCGATGACGCCCTGGCCGCCCTCGTTCTTCATGATGATGTCGATGAGGTGGTCGTCGCCTTCCTGGCCGAGCACCTTGATCTCAATCCCCGTCGTTGGCGCCTGCGGGCCCTGGGCCTGCACCTGCGCCTGCATCGCCATCGCCTTGCCCATGCCGTTCGGTGTGAACGCCATCATCAGGCCCGCGATGTTCTGGTTCTTCAGGTCGTTCGCGAACGTCTCCGCCGTTTCCTTGAGCTCCGCCATGTCCCTATCCGTTCTCCTGGCCGCGGCGAGCCTCATGGCCCGGGGGCTACGTAATGGTAAGAAAGCCTCCCCCGCTGTCAACCGGCTGGTCTTGCCACTTTCCAACCTGCAAGGGCCTCCGGCATCCGGCCAATCCAGCATCCTCGGGCCCGCCGTTCGCCCGCATTCGTGACTGGCGGTACAATCGCGCGGATCCGCCACAACGGGGGCTGTCCTCGAGCATGTCGAACGTCGACACGGTCAATGCGCTCATCACCGCCATCAACCTCGACCGGTTCGCCGAGATCGAGGCCCTGCACAGTCCCGACGTGTGCTTCATGTCGTTTCGCGGACCTACGCTGCACAACAGCGTCGCCGTGGCCGACTGGCATCGCGGCTTCCTCCGCGACTACGCGGACTGTAACTACACAGCTCTCGAATACATCGAGGACGGAGACCTCGTGGCTGTTCGCGCGACCATCGAGGCCAAGGGCTATGACTGGCGTCCCTTCACGCAGCGCGTGGTCGAGGTCTTCCGCTTCGACGAAGGCGAGGTTGTCGAGCGCCGCCTCTATGGCATGCTCCGCGACGTTGAGCTCGACAAGCGGGCCACCGCTGCGCTGGAAGACGCGCTCGGCTACCGTGGCGGCTCGGCAGCGGAATCTCGGAAGGCGCGCGACGACATGGTCTCCGCCTGGGCGGCGGGCGACCTGGATGCAGCGCGAACCTTCTTCCACGAGAAGTTCGTCTTGATCGACGGTGTGCACGGCGTGTGCCACGGCTTCGACGAGGCCGTCGAGCTGGTGAACGCCCGCCCGCGCCCGGCGTTTGGCGTGGAGCGCACGACCAGCGTCCTCGTCGGCGAGCACGACGTGCTCGTCGAATCCGGGCTCGACCCGGCTAGGCCGCGCAAAGCGGATTGGCTCCGGCTCGTCGACGGTAAGTTCCGGGTCGACGAGGTGTATTGGATGCTCCGCGAGATCGGCCTCCCCGGAGACCAGAACTACGCCCACGACCGCCACACCAGGCAGGTCATCCTGCCCATCTGACTCCCCGCCCTTCCGTGTCCGCGGCTCAGCGCGGCCGCATCTCTCCCCGGAGGCCCCACCATGGCAACCATGTACTACGAGAACGACGCCGACCTTTCCCTGCTCACCGGCCGGAAGATCGCCATCGTCGGCTTCGGCTCACAGGGGCACGCGCACGCCCTCAACCTCAAGGACAGTGGTTGCGACGTCATCGTCGGCCTCTATCCGGGCTCCAAGTCCTGGGCCGAGGCTGAGCGGCAGGGACTCCGCGTCACCACCGTCGAGCAGGCGGCCAAAGAGGCCGACATCATCATGATCCTTGCGCCCGACCAGGTGCAGAAAGCCATCTACGAGAAGGGCATCGAGCCCGGCCTCAGCGAAGGCAAGATGCTGATGTTCGCGCACGGCTTCAACATCAATTTCCAGCAAATCCAGCCCCCGCCGTTCGTTGACGTGACGATGATCGCGCCCAAGGGCCCCGGGCACCTCGTGCGCCGTGTCTATACCGAAGGCGGCGGCGTCCCCTGCCTGGTCGCAGTCCACCAGGACGCAAGCGAAGTCGCGATGCAGGTCGCCCTCGCCTACGGCAAGGGCATCGGCGGCGCACGCGCCGGAATCCTGGAAACCACGTTCAAAGAGGAATGCGAAACCGACCTCTTCGGCGAGCAGGTGATCCTCTGCGGGGGACTGTCCTCGCTCATCAAGGCTGCTTTCGAGACGCTCGTCGAGGCTGGCTACCAGCCGGAGAGCGCCTTCTTCGAGACCATGCACGAACTCAAGCTCATCGTGGACCTCATCTACGAAGGCGGCCTCGCGAACATGCGCTACTCGATTAGCGACACGGCCGAATACGGCGACTACACGCGCGGCCCGCGCATCATCACCGACCAGACCAAAGCCGAGATGAAGAAGATCCTCAACGAGATCCAGACCGGCCAGTTCGCCAAGGAGTTCATCCTCGAAAACATGGCGGGACGCCCGAGCTTCCTCGCCATGCGCCGCCGCGACGCAGAGCACCAGGTGGAGCAGGTGGGCGGAGAGATGCGCGCCATGATGAGTTGGCTCAAGAAGAAGTAGGGCCTTGTCTATGCTGAACAACCGCCGGTTTCTCGGCGCCTGGGAGCTCATCTCGTTCGAGTCGCGCCGGGCCGACGGCACCGTCGTCCGTTCCTGGGGCCTGGACCCGCTGGGGATGATCATGTGGGACGAATCCGGGCACATGTCAGCGCAGTTGGGTCCGCGGGACGGCAGCAGCTACGTCGCTTACTTCGGCACCCTCGAAGCGGACGACAGCCCCGAAGGCACCCTGACGCACCATGTCGCAGGCGCCTCCGGCGAATCCCTCCGCACGGACCAGGTTCGCACCTTCCGCTTCCTCAGCGGCGACGAACTCGTGCTCAGCCCGCCGCCCGCGCCCGACGGGACCGTCAGCACCGTCACGTGGCGCCGGTTCCGCCCCGGCGCCTGACGCGTTTCGGCCCACCTGGCCTTGCATCGTCTTCGTCTGGTCCGCGAGTAGCCACATCCCGGGCCGGCTACTGTTCCTGTAGCCTTCAGCCGATGGACTTCGCCGCTTCAACCCTTGTCGGCGTTTTCGACCGCCTCGGTCTGGCGGTCTTCGCCTTCGCCGGGGTCGAGGTCGGCGTGCGCCGGCGGCTCGACGTCTTCGGGTTGCTCGTGATGGGCGTCGTCACCGCCGCCGGTGGTGGCGTGATGCGCGACGTCATCCTCGGACGCCTCCCCCTCGTGCTCGACCGGCCGGACTACCTCGCTTATGCGCTGGGCGGGTCAACTGTCGCGATCGCCGCGGCGTGGACGCCTCTCGAGATTCCTCGGAATCTCGTTTCCTTCGCCAGCGCCCTGGGCCTCGGCGCCTTCGCCGCGGCGGGAGCGCTGGCGGGCATCCACGCGAACCTCTGGTTCCCGGCCGTAGTCGTCCTTGCGATCGTCACGGCCACGGGAGGCGGCGTCCTTCGAGACCTCATGGCCAACCGCATCCCCCTGGTGCTCCGCACCGAGGTCAATGCCTCTGCCGCGGGCCTCGGAGGCACGGTCCTCTGGGCAATAGAACCCTGGTCGGCCGGCGCGGGCGCAATCGCGTGCGTGGCCGTGACCGCCGGACTCTGCACGCTCGGCCTCACCTTCGGCCTGCATCTGCCGGGACCCGGAGGCCCGGTGGAACGGTCGGAAGACTGATCGATTTCCCCAGTCCGCCTGCGTAACCGAGAATGGCGGACACAAACGTCACCCGGCCCTCTGGGGCCACCGGGGAGGTCCGCTCATGGAGTTGCGATTCGGCCCGAAGGAAGAGCAACTGCGCAAGGACGTGCAGGCGTTTCTCGCCGCAAACCTGCCGACGAGCAACGACTCCGGCGGCGCCGGGCTCGGCAATCGCACGGAAGAGGACTTCCAGGCGGCCCAGCGCTTCAACACCGAGCTCGGCAAGCGCGGCTGGATTGCCCCCGCCTGGCCGAAGGAATATGGCGGACTCGGCGCCTCAATCTACGAGCAGATGGTGTTCAACGAAGAATTCGGCTACGCCGGCGCTCCGGACACGGGCACCCGCGGCTTCGGCGTCGGGATGATCGGCCCCACCCTCATCATCCACGGCAACGAAGAGCAGAAGAAGCGCTATCTCCCGCGCATCACCAGCGGCGAAGACATCTGGTGCCAGGGTTACAGCGAGCCGAGCTCCGGCTCCGACCTCGCCAGCCTCCAGACGCGCGCCGTGCGCGACGGCGACGACTACGTCATCAACGGCCAGAAGATCTGGACATCGGGCGGGCATCGCGCCAACCAGATGTTCTGCCTCGTCCGCACCGACCCGGACGCCCCCAAGCACCGTGGCATCAGCTTCCTGTTGATCGACGACATAAAACACGTCCAGGGCCTCACGGTGAGGCCGCTCGTCAACATGGCGAACCGCCATCACTTCAACGAAGTGTTCTTCGAAGACGTGCGCGTGCCCGCCCGCAACCTCATCGGCGAGGAGAACCGCGGCTGGTACGTCGGCATGACGCTGCTCGACTTCGAGCGCTCCGGCATTGGCACGACGGCGTCCCAGCGCAAGACGCTGGAGAACCTCGCTGAGACGCTACGCGCCGGCGACCCGCTGAAGCGCAAGAAGAACCGCCTCAAGCTCGCCGACCACGTCGTGGCGAACAACGTCGGCAAGTACATCGGCTACCGCATCGGCCACATCCAGGCGAGCGGTGGCGTCCCAAACTACGAGGCGTCGGTCGCGAAGATCTACCAGAGCGAACTCGGTCAGCGCATCTACAACTTCGGCGTGAACATGCTTGGCCTGGGCGGGCAGCTCGTACCCGAAGAGCCGCGTGCCCCGCTCGGCGGTGAGCTCCCGGAGTCTTACGTCGTGTCCGTTCCCGCCAGCATTTACAGCGGCACGAACGAAATCCAGCGCAACATCATCGCCACGCGCGGCCTCGGCCTCCCGCGCGGGTAGGCGTCGTTCCCACCAGGAACCTCAGGCCGGGCTCGTAACCCGGCTCTCGAGCAACTGCGCGAAGCTCGTCCCGCTCATCCATGCCGGGACGGTCTCGCCGAGAAGTTCCACGACCGTCGGCACCACGTCGAACGCGCTGCGCAGCCCGAAATCTGCCGCTGCAACGCCGGGGCCTGAGACGTACGCCATGCCCAATCCCCCGGTGTGGCCGCCCGGACGCCGGTAGGGCAAGGGGCCGATCGTACCGAGGCGCGGATGCGTGAACGCCAGCGGCGAGCCGCGCCAGAGCACCACCATGTCCGCCTCAGTTGGGCCGAGTGTCTGCGGGTCGGGGGCCGCGTGTCGCTCGACCGCCGCGACCACCGGCTCGCCAGTCCGCGGGTCACGGCACTCACGGAGCAGGCGCTCAACAGCGTCACAGGCGGCCCCGTACTCCGCGAGCGGCACCTTTCCCTGTGCGTCGCGCCCCGCGAGGTTGATTCGAACGCGGCCGTCGTAAAACGACGGCAGCGCAAACGCCGGCATCGCCGCCCAGTGCTTGCTGTAACGCGCCGCGGGCATCCACTCCAGGCTCCGGCCCTCGGTCCCGCCCGCCGTCCGAACGCGTCCGCGTTGACGCCCGCCTCCGAGCCATGACGGGGCGCGGCGCCAGGCGGTCGCGAGTCTGTTCTTGCGCCGGGCCGCGGGCAGCAGATGGCCGACAGCGTGGCGCCAGGTTTCTTCCTCCGCAAGGACAGGCACCCCCGTCCCTCGCGACCATTCCGGCGGCACGCTGAGCAGCCCCTGCCCGAGCGCATCCCGCATCAGCAACTCCGGGAGCAACGCCATGCTCGGGACGTCCGAGTTGTTCGTGCCCATCCCGTGGAGGTTGAACACCACGACCGTCGCGTCGGAGAAAGCCCCGGTCAACTTCCCGACCAGCCTGTCGACCGCCCGGTAGACCTTCCTCATCCCTTCGCCAGCAGGGGCAGCCGACGGCAGCCCGTGCAGCGGATGACCTTCGTCCATTCCGTGCCAGAGGGCCTCGCTCGCGGAGTGCAGTTCGCTCACGACCACGAACCCGAGGTCCCAGTCGGGGAGGCGCTCGCCTAAGAGCCAGATCGCCGCGTCGGCGCGCACGTCGACTGCCCGCGCCAGGGCTTCGCCCATCGCCGCCGTCTTCCGGGCCGACGGCCAGACGAAGCCGTAGATCCACGGTTTCGCCGGGTAGGGCCCGAACCGCTGGCGGAGTTCCTCCGAGAGCGTCGCTGGCCGCGCCGCCGCCTCGACCCCAGGGTCGTGCGCGCCCCACGCCACGACCCCGCGCACATCGGGCGCCGCGCCGAGATCGAAGTACGGCGGGTCGAACACGACCGTCCGGGAGGCGAGAGCCGTCGGGAAGGGCGCCAGCGCCGTGGGTCCCTGCCAGACCGAGTAGGTTTGCGGATCGAAGTGGACTGCCGCCCAGCGCTTCGCCGCGTCAGGGTTGCGGCCTGTGCTCACGTGCTCCCAGGCGAGGCCCGTGCGCTTCGCCTCTCCGTGCTCGAGCGCGAAGCGCGCACTCCGCCCGGCGAACGCCTCGAGCGCGGGCAACTCCCCGCGAGCCATGAACTTGTCGCCCACCGCCGGGTCATAGCCGTCGAGGCCAACCATAAGGACGCGACGCTTCGTCAAGAATGCTCTCCTCCACGTGTGGGGCCGTATCGTACCCCATGTGCGGACGTCCGCGGGCTTGTTGGTGCCGCCCAGATTCGGTTGATGGGCAACAAACCAAACCTATCGCAAACGACGAACCGCTGCTTACCGCTCGGTCGGCCTGGCGCGCCGCCGCTCCCAACGTTGGGTATACTGCCGCCACAACACGGTGGAGGCGCTCCCATGGCACGACCCATCCTCCGCACGTCGCTCTGCGACCTGCTCGGCATCGAATATCCCGTCATCTCGGCCGGCATGGGCCCTGTGGGCGGAGGCGCCAAGTCTTCGGCCCTCGCCGAGCTGGCCGCGGCCGTCTCCAACGCCGGCGGCCTGGGCGTTATCGGCGGAGCCGGGTTCAGCCCGGAGCGCCTGCGCGAGGAGATCAACAAGGTCCGTTCGATGACGGACAAGCCGTACGGAGTCGATCTGCTTCTGCCGTCCAACTTCATGGGTGGCGCCGCCGGTGGTGAGATGCCCCGCGACCCGCACGAGCTGATCCCTGCCGAGACCATCACCGGCCTCCGCAAGATCCTCTCCGACCTCGACATCGAGTTCCAGCAGGCGCCGCTCCCCGACGCGCCCCCACCTCGCCGTCCGGGCGCGGGCATGTCCGACGACCAGATGGAAGTCGTGATCGAAGAAAAGGTGCCCGTCTTCGCCGCGGGCCTGGGCAACCCCGCGCAGTGGATCGACCGCCTGCACGCCAATGGGACCATCGTCCTCTCCCTCGTGGGCAACGTGAAGAACGCGAAGCGCGTGGCCGCCGGTGGAGCCGACGTCGTCGTCGCGCAAGGGACGGAGGCAGGCGGTCACACCGGCCGCATCGCCACGATGGCACTCATTCCCCAGGTGGTGGACGCCGTCTCGCCAAAGCCGGTGGTCGCCGCTGGTGGCATCGGCGACGGCCGCGGCCTGGCCGCAGCCCTCGCACTCGGCGCCGTGGGCGTCTGGTGCGGCACCGCCTTCCTCGTCTCCCGCGAGGCGAATCAGCCCGACGTCCAGAAGGAGCGCATCCTCGCGGCCACCGACGAAGACACCCGCATCACCAAGCTCTACAGCGGCAAGACGATGCGCAACATCAACAATCCGCTCATCGAGGCGTGGGAGGCCAGCGGGCTGCACGCCATGCCCATGGGCATCCAGGGAGTCCTCACGGCTGACGTCATCTACTCCTGCCGCAAAGCCGGGCGCGAAGACCTCCTCATGAACGCCGCCGGCCAGGTTTCCGGCCTCCTTTCAGGCTCCCGGCCCGCTGCCCAGGTCCTTCACGACATGGTGGCGCAGGCCGCCGACCTCTTCGCCCGGCGTCTCCCGGCCACGGTCAAGGCCGTCCCCGGCGACTGATGACGAGCACGAGTTCAACGCCGGCAGGGCGCCGATGAGCGCGCGGGCCCTAGACGGGCTGCGCGTGGTCGAGTTCACCGACGAAGCGGGCGCGTACTGCGGCCGCCTCCTCGGCGACCTTGGCGCGGAGGTCATCAAGATAGAGCCGCCCGGGGGGGGACGTCAGCGCCACAGCCCACCCTACTTCCACGGCGTCGTCGGGACTGATACGTCCCTGTCTTTCTGGGTGCACAACACCTCGAAGAAGTCCGTCGTTCTCGACCTGGAGACAGCGCCCGGCCGCGAAGCCGCGAAGCGAATCGCCCTCAGCGCGGACGTGATCCTCGAAGACTGTCCCGTCGGCTACCTCGCGGCACGAGGCCTCGGCTACGAAGCGCTGAGCGCCGTCCACCCGCAACTCGTGTACACCTCCGTCACCGGCTTCGGGCAGACCGGGCCCCACGCGGGCTGGGCCTACAGCGACATCGTCGGGCAGGCCGTGAGCGGGATCATGACCCTCGCCGGCGACCCGGCCGACCCGCCCAATACCATCTATGGCCACCAGTCGGACATCTCCGCGAGCATCCACGCGGCCCAGGGCACCCTCCTCGCCCTCCTCCACGCCGAGGCCACTGGCGTCGGCCAGCGTGTCGACGTCTCGGCCCAGGAGGCCCTCTCCATGTCGCAGGAGACCGCCATGGAGACCTGGGACCTCCAGAAGCGCAACCGGGTCCGCACCGGCGAACGCGGGATGATCCCCGTCGCCCTCCCCGCGATCGGCGTCTACCCCACCCTCGACGGGTGGTGCTCGCTCTTCGTCCTCGCTCCGGGTGGCGCCGACTTTCCCGAGCTCGTCGCCTGGATGAGAGAAAAAGGGATGGCCGGCGACCTCGACGACGAACCCTACCGTTCGACCTGTGACGGGCTCAACATGGCGATGCTGACCCAACTCATCGGCGACCCGGGCTCCGCGCTCGCCGTCTTCCCGCAACTCGGGCACATCAACGACGTGATCCGTGCCTTCATGGCGAGGATGACGTCGAAACAGGCCTACGAAGAAGGCCAGGGCCGCCGCCTGCTGGTCGGCATCGTCTCGACTCCGAGAGACCTCGCGGAAAACACCCAGCTCCGCAGCCGCGGATGGTATCGCGGG
>Ga0315281_10011639_pt1 | contig 12048 bp, 9 predicted proteins | sample YL17G07_0_MG_FD_204540 | JGI IMG/M metagenome (GOLD analysis project Ga0315281, IMG submission 204540) | Sediment microbial communities from Yellowstone Lake, YNP, Wyoming, USA - YL17G07_0 | ecosystem: Environmental > Aquatic > Freshwater > Lake > Sediment | place: USA: Wyoming | collected... | reverse complement strand
TTTTAAGCAGAAGTTTCTTGAATCTCTCCTGATCCGACCGAGTAAGATACAGAATGAGATGAAGGCCCGTAGGCATAATAAAGATCGATCCTATATTGAACATTCGTGTCCAATAATCGGCAAAAACAACATCAGGAGCAATGTATAAGCCGTAGACGCTGAAGCCCCACAGTGCGATGGAAAGATTGAAGAGGGAGAAACGCCTGTTCAACGGATTATGTTTACCCTTAAGGTAGACAAAAACAGCCAGCCCAAACTGCAGCATAGAAGAACTAAACCACTGCACGGAATGGATATTTATTTTCCCGGATATTATCGAACCGAATATCAGGAATACAGCCAGGGTAACAGGATGGATGATTTTTCTGTTCAAGATCTTAGAGAAACGACCCCATGGGACTGTATTCTCTCGTTCATCTCTGCAACCAGTAGTTGCATTGCCTCGTGATCGCCGTTCCTAAGGAATTCATGTGTTACTTTCCCAAACTGTCGCGGCTCCATAGCAGCAAATTCCGATAACAGCAAATTCTGATCGAAAAGCTGCGTTGTAAGATTTTCGTTTTCCAACCGCTGGGTAAAGAAAGCGGTTTCTTCGCAAATTTCTTTAAACGTCTTGCCGTTAATGCGGTAATCCGACAGAGGCGCCCAAAGAACCGGCGGAGCAAAATGATTGATATCGTACACCATCGCTTCCTTAAAGAGCGTTACGGGGTCCTGTATCTGGAAACCATACCGCTCTTTATTTCTCTCCCACTCGGTGCCGTATATGAGGGTTGGAAAACAGACGATAGTCGAATCAGGGCGCACCTCCAGGAGCAAATCCATCGTCTCCTTCATGGTCTCGTCCGTTTCGAGCGGCGCCGGCATGATAATGCTGGTGGATATTTTGATTCCCGATCGTTTACACTTGTGCAGCGTATCTTTGATTTGGGCAACGGTTACGCTTTTATTGATGCTTTCATCAAGAATCTTCTGACTACCCGATTCAACACCGAAAGAAAGCGTGCTGCAGCCAGATTGTTTCAGGAGGGTGAAATCTTCTTCTGCAAATCCCCGGACATGAGCATAGGCCGAATAACGTACTTTCAACCCCCGACGCAGAATTTCTTCCGCAACACCCGTCAGAAGCTGTGCCGGCGGATTAGAACCTGAAAGCCGGAAGGCGTGGATGTCATAGTTATACATTATTCGTTCAAGCTCGTCAACAACTTTGGCTGCCTTAACCAACCGCCTTTTTTTTCCGCTTTTTCCGGGATGGACACAGAAATTACATGAGTTCGGACATCCCCTGCTTTCTTCTACGAGAGCCGCTTTAATCTTCGCATTACCACGCATAGCCGGATATACCGCAGCGTCGTAGAGCGGCGAGGGGAGAGTATTCAAATCGCCAATAACTTTATTCCTTGTGATTATGGTCTCCCCCTTATCGCGGTATATCAGGTTAGGGATATGCCCGAATCCAAGCTTTTTTTCAACACTTTCCGCAAGGAGCGTTATTACCTCTTCTCCCTCCCCGTAAGCAAGCGCATCGAAGATATCGGTGACCGAAAATATCTTCTCCATGAACCAATCGACGTGCGGACCGCCACCTATCACAGGGATACCTTTATTTATTTTCTTGATCTCAGAAGCAATGGCGATAGAACCAGCAAACCCTCCACCGGTCCAGAGTTTCATACCAACAAAATCAAAACCGTTACGCGCAACAAAGAGAGCTATTTCTCGACCCAACTCTTCAACCTTTTTTTTCTTTAACCGCTTCATCTCTTCGTCGACTCGATAGTAGCGATCTAAATCGCGCGACGAAGGTTTTTCACCCCGCTTGATAGAACACATAACTTTCCCTACGACTTCCGTCATCGGTTCCCGATATTCGTAGGGAAATAAACGCTGAATTATATCGACGGTCATACAATCCCAAATGACGGCATGGTGCCCTTTGGCTACCAATGCGGCCGCAAGATTGGCTAGCCCGTTGTCAGGCATAAAATTAAACGGTTCATTGGGATAGCCGGGGAAAGTGATTAACAATACTTTGACGGACATGAAATATCCTCCTTTAGATGGTGCGCGCTTCAACTTCGCAATGATGCGCCGACGACAACATTGAATGAACCTGTTTAAACATGGAATCGGAACTTATAATGCTTGACCCTGCCCCGGAAGAATAACACTTGCGATATAGATTAAGCAAGCATTCGTAGAACTTCGGCAGAGGAAGCCGCGTCGGCAGCACCGAGTGCACAAAATCAAACAACGTATAGTTGTGCGTCGTCAGTTCTTTGTACTTCTGTTGATATAAATCCGTACCGGGAAGCGGCGTTAAAACGGTAAATATCGGCTGCGTAAGATTAAGATTAACGACATAATCACCCAGCTTTTCAAAATCCTGCTCGCTATAATCGGGATTAACGATGAAATAGGCGGCGATTTCCACGTCATTTTCCTGCAGGATCCGCACCGCCCGCTCATTGTTGCGGACCGTATTGTTTTTGTTCAATCCTTTTAATTCGCTGTCGCGGAACGATTCCAGGCCGATAAGTATAAGTTCCATTCCGATTTCTTTCCATGCTTCTATGATATGGGGATTGCGGACGACGGTATCTGAACGGGCATACAATTTATAGGTTTTCTTAATACCATGTTCCTTGATCATCCGGCACATTTTTTCCGCCCGGGGAATATTATGAAGCGCGTTATCTTCGGCAAAATCAATATATTTTTCCGGTAAGCCGGCCAGTTCAGCGACTACCGATTCTGAACTTCGCATGTAATATTTCCCGCCGTTGATTTTCCAAAGCGCACAAAAATGACAACGAAAAGGGCAGCCTTTTGACGTCATCAAAGATGCAACCGGTCGCCAACTTCCCCGAAAGTAATTATTCCTATGCTGCTGTGTCAAGTGGCGGGCCGGTCGTGGCATTTCATCAAGATTGGGATGAGGAATACGGGGACGGGTAGGGATAAATTCACCGGTTGCGGAACGAAATACAATCCCATCAACAGACGAAAAGTTTTGCTTTTTTTCGTATGCAGCCACAAGATCCCTGAACGTTATTTCCCCTTCACCCAGGACGATGACATCAACCGAACCGCGGTAAAAATCGCGTGGCATCATGGTCGCGTGGTGGCCGCCCACCACTGTCAGTATATCCCTGTTGAATTCTTTGATACGATCCATGAGATCGAACATCCGGTACACGTCCGAAGTGTTGCCCGTGACACCGACCAGCGCCGGTTTGAACTGCATCAACACGCTATCAAGGCCAGTGTCCAGGCGCATGTCAAGGATGCGCACCTCATGATCGGGGACAGCAGCTCCTATCACTTCCAGCGCCAGCGGCTCGGTTAGATAGGCAACCCCTGCTCCGATGATCGTTGATGAGAGGGGAGGCTGCACCAGAAGTATGTTCATGATGCCTGTTCCTCCGTTCGGCACGAACGTAGCGTTAGAGTTTTTCGTATCGCACGCAACGTCTGTTTTCTCACCGGAAAGAGCGCAAACGTGTCATTTATATATGCCCTATATGCGTCGCCGAACCTGCGCAAAAGCGCCTGCTCCTCGATGTACATCCGGCAAAGAATCACCCCGCATAATGCGAGGGAAACTGTAGCCAGCGTTCCGTATGCCCCGGTTATCAGCGGAACAGCGATAAGATCAAGGATCACCGAAAAGTACGCCGGATGACGGAGGTAGCGATAGGGACCGCTCGTGATGAGCAGATGATCATCGCGAATTTCGATTTGCGGACTCCAATACCGGTCAAGGGTTCTAGCCGCCCAAAACTTGAGAGGCATACGAACTAAAATAATGCCCCAACCCGCAATAATTGCACCAAGAGGCACCTGCCGTCTAATCAACACAAACTCAAGAATGCTGCACACTATCATTGCCGCGTAGCCCAGACCTAACACCGGCAATGTCCATGACGCATGTATAGTGCCGGATTTTTTATTTCGTTGAAGCCACCAGAGCTCGATGGCACGCATGATGGCGTTAATAACAAGAAAAAGGATGATACAGGTTCTCACGGCCGTCACCTCTCAATGATATTTTCTCAGCGCCACCGAAACGTTATTTCCGCCAAGGCCGAACGAATTGACGATGGCGTTATTGATTGATCGTTTCCGGCAATGGTTGGGCGTGTAATCGAGATCGCAATCCGGATCTTTCTCTTCATAATTTATCGTCGGCGGGATTGTGTCGTTCTGCATTGCCAGGACGGTGGAGATAACCTGAAAACTGCCGGCGGCGGCCAGCGGTTGCCCCACCATGGACTTGATCGAACTGACGGACAGCTGATAGGCATGGGTTCCGAAAACCATCCTGATGGCGTTGGTTTCCCGTTTGTCGGTTAACAGCGATGAACTGCCGTGCGCGCTGATGTAGTCGACGTCGCCCGGAGCAATGGCGGCGTTTTGTAAAGCCATCTCCATCGCCCGAGCCACTTCTTTCCCGGTGGGTTCCATACGCATGAGGCTGTAGGCATCGTTCGTCACGCCGCAACCGGCTATCTCGGCGTAAATCCGGGCCCGGCGTTTGAGGGCATGTTCGATGCTTTCGATGACGACAATGCCGCATCCTTCCGCAAGAATGTATCCGTCCCGGTGCTTGTCAAACGGCCGGCTGGCCGTCTCCGGCTGCGTCTCCCGCTTGGAAAGCACACCGGCCATGCAGAACGCCTCAAATACCGCCGGAGTGAGCGCCGCCTCACTGCCGCCGGCAATGACGATATCCGCCTTATTGGCTATGATTAAATCGGCGGCGTAAGATATGGCATTTAGCCCCGATGTGCACCCCGTTGAAATGGTCGCGCTCGGGCCGTGAATACCGTATTCCGAAGAGATCACCGCCACCGCGAAATTATTGCTCGCCTGCGGCATCGAGATCGGGTTCATCGTATTGCAGCCCTTTTCAATAAATGTGCGCTGCTGCTCTTCGTCAACCTCTTTGCCTCCCAAAGACGTACCGATGGATACTCCGACCCGGTAGGGGTCCTCATTATCGAGAGCAAGCCCCGCATCGTCCAAGGCCATCTTTGACGCCGCAAGAGCGAATTGCGCAAACCTGCTGAGCATGCGCGCCTTCCGCTTCTCCATGTAGTCCGCGGGATTGAAGTCAAGCACTTCACCGCCGCTTTTTGCCGAATATCCCGCAGTATTGAAACGACTGATCTTGCGAATCCCCGATCGGCCCGAGGAAATCGCATCCCAGTATCTTTCCTTGCCGATTCCGTTCGGGGCGATAATGCCCAGCCCCGTAATGACCGCACGCTGTGCCATAAAATTACCCCTCAAAATAAAATTAAACACAGAACATTTGCATTCTGCGTTCACTCCCTTTATGGAGCAATTTTTATGCCAGAACCGTTCGGGTTTTTTCGAATGGAACATCAGGGGGAAGGTACAATGGTTTTGTGCAACGGTGCCACAAGGGGTGTGCAGCGGTTACTTGGAGGAATCTGCTTTTGCCTTTTCCATCAGCGGGCGGAGATTGAAGGAGTGTACTTTATACAACAGCGCGTTCCGGTGGATACCCAGAAGCCGGGCCGCTTTCGTCTGGTTCCAGTTGGTCTTTTCCAATATCTTCATGATAAACTGCCTCTCGAACTCGTTGCGCGCGTCCCGGAGCGACACCTTGTCGTAATAATCGTTGACCGTCTCGGCGCCGGCCAGCAGGATGTCCAGCGGCAGGCGTTTCTCGGAGATCGTGGTTTCTTTACCGATGGCGACCATCCGCTCGATAACGTTGCGAAGCTCCCGGATATTGCCCGGCCATCCGTAATTTACCATCAGTTCGAGCGCCTCACGGGAAATGCCGCGAATGTCCTTCATCAATTCCTTGTTGAATATCACAAGGAAATGATCGACGAGCAGGGGGATGTCCTCTTTCCGTTCGCGGAGCGGCGGCACATTGATCGGGATGACGTTAAGCCGGTAATAGAGGTCCTGGCGGAAGACGCCCTCTTTCACGGCTTTCTTGAGGTCGATGTTGGTCGCGGCGATGATGCGGGCATCGATGCGGATGACCTTGTTGCCGCCGACGCGCTGGATCTCCCGCTGCTCAAGCACCCGCAGTATCTTGCTCTGTACATTGAAGGGCAGATTGCCGATTTCATCGAGAAACAGGATGCCGCCGTTGGCCAACTCGAACTTGCCGATCTTCTGCGACGCGGCGTCGGTAAAGGCTCCCTTCTCGTGGCCGAACAGCTCGCTTTCCACAAGGTTTTCGGGGATCGTCGCGCAATCGACGGTCACGAATGGCTTGTCCTTGCGCGGGCCGCTCTGGTGAATCGCCCGCGCGATCAATTCCTTGCCCGTGCCGCTTTCACCCGTGATCAGCACCGTGGACATATTTTTACCCACCTCGGAAACGAGGTTGAAAACCTGCCTGATGGACGGGCTGCTGCCCACCATGTCCTCGAAGAGGCAGGCGTTCAGCTCCGATTTCAGGTAAATGATCTCCTTGGCCATGGTCTGTTTCTCGAGGGCCTTACCAATGGTGGCCAGGAGGTCATCGATGTCAAAGGGCTTGGCTATGTAGTCGTAAGCGCCGAGTTTTACGGCCTGGATCGCGGTACGCACGGTCTTTACCGCCGTCACCATGATAACTTCGGCGTCGCTGATGTCCTTTATCATCTTGAGCGCCTCGATACCGTCGATATCCGGCATCAGAACGTCCAGCAGAACCAGATCGACCGTCTCTTTCTTTACGATCTCCAGCGCCGCCCGGCCGCCCGTCGCGAGAATGATGCTATACTTATCCTCAAGGAGAACCTGATAGGATTCCCGAATGGAAGGTTCGTCGTCTACGACCAGAATGACCGGTTTTATTTCATTGAGTGTCATGATGGCGCTATCCTCTATAATTTCTTGTAGGCGTTCACGGTTCTCCGCGAGATCGCGAACCCAAACTGTTCCCGCAGGCATCGCCGCAGGCGCTGGTCCGTCAAGGGCGCATCGCTGCCGCGAATGATATCCCCTATTAAACGCGCGATGATATATTTCCTGCTCACGAACAGATCCTTCAGCGGCACCTCGGCGCCGTGCGGCAATTCAATGCTTCTGCTTTGAATCGCCCGGCACACGAGACTGGTATCAATGCCGCTCTCCCGCGCCAGATCGCGCTGCGTATAGGGCACAAGGTCGTTACGGTCACTCGAAAGGACGTACTTCGCCTGTTTACGCAGGAGCATCTGTACCACGTGATAGAGCGTCGATTTGCGGTCGTTGATTAGCTCGATATCCCGCAAGAGTTTGTCCAGATCCTTCAACTCATGAGCTGAGAAAAAGCCTTCGCGTTTGAGCCGCCCGATCGCCGCGACATCGACCACGTACCGGCCGGAAATAAACTTCGGCGAAAAGAACCGCGCCGTAAGCCCCCCGGCTCCATCCGCATCGATCACCGCGACCTTATGGTAGCGGAGAGCGGCGGTTGACGGCAGTGTCGATGGATGGTAGAACTCGCTGTGGACGGAGATCTCGTCGATAAGGGCGTTGATCTTTTCCACCTGCCCGATGGCCAGTCCGCACCGGGCGCCGACCGCTGCCGCGGAGAGTTCCGTTTCGTTTCTTAAGAAAAGCTCTTCAAATGCGTCCATTCCTATGGCCTGAATAAGCGAAAGAACATCCTGCCGGGCGCTGAACAGTGTTTCCACGTCCAGGCCGCCGGCGTCGCGGATTGTCTCGTCCCGGAACTCAAAGAAACTCCGGGCAAGCCCGACGCCGGAAAAATGCCGGTAGCTGATGACCCGGCGGGACGTGCCGGCACAGGAAAGGAGCTTCCTGAAAAGATCGTTTCGTTCGATGCCCCTGACCAGTTCGGTGAACTTATTTTCGGGCATCTCCATCAGAGCGGCAAGCCGTATCCGCGGAAGCATTTTGAGCCGGTGCTTGACATCAAGGGATGGAGTTTGCCTGATCCTTATTGAGTTTCGCATCGCCGGCCGTATCCCCTAAAAAACGAAACCCCACGAACGCCCCGCGGGCCGGACGTCCCGCAACAGCGGGATACACGGCATTTCACGAAACGTTGTGAGGCAGATTGTACCGGTCGTGGATAAATCGAATCGTTGCATGACGGGACTACCGGACATCGGATTAGGTCATGGTCAGAACAATACATTACCTGTACATGCATCATGAAACATGATACATCTTTCGAAACTATTTTTCAACCCAAATGCACCCAAATGTTATTTTTTCTGTCATCCCCGAGTGTCCCCATCTATGCCTTACCCACATCTTTGAGTTTATCGACGATATTCACCTTTGACTTTTCCTCTCCCCTTGCGGGAGAGGATTGAGGTGAGGGGGGTGGGTACACCTTAGAGTATCCCTATCGGGGATGACATTCTTTTAATTTTAATGCGATTGCCCTGACCCTTTGTGTTTGCCCCCCACCCCACAAGCAACACACCCAATCAAAATGGGTAATACTTGTGCACATTTGTACACACATTTACGCTTTAAAAATATATCTTGTAAAATTAATGCGTTTCGTGAAAAGCAATAGCTGAAATGTGAGTAATCGCACGGCAATTGTGCATAATTGTGCGTAAATATGGGTGTCCCACATTGTTTCGGGCCGGTTTTACCTGCGTTTCACGTTATTTCCAATTTTTATAAGTTCGTTATAGCCATCGCTACCCAGGAAATCTATCAGTTCATTTTTGCAGGTCTTATAAATTGGAGGCGCTTTCTTATTCCTGGAATCATCAAGGCAAGGCAAGTTTTTCCATTTGTATACAACGAGCCTGTTTCCGATAAGATCAAAAGGGAAAGCCCAGCACCCTACGGGCTTGAGTTTAAACTTTATATTATTCACTGCTGAGTATTTCTGTAAAACACAGCCCCCATCATCATCATAATTAAGGAAAACGCACCTGCCTTTCACCGTTCGCATATAATGATGGTCATGATTCGGGTTCATGTCGGACCTTGTAAAAACGGTAGCGAGATGAAACCCTTTTTTCATAACCGTTGTAACAGCTTCCGGACGCATAAGCGGGAATAGTTTAGGAAGCAGGCGATTAATTTTCTTGATCCTGGCCGGGCCTATCACGGCTCCATATCTGCAACAGGCGTGCCTGCACGCACGTAAATTGCAGGGAGAGAATTTTTTCTCCAGTACCCCCTTTCCTATGATGATTCCATTAATACGCATTGTTGAGCCACCTGTTTATTTTTGCGGTTCAATTACTACCTTTAAAGACTCTTTTCCTTCACTTACAAGTTTAAACCCGAGGGCTATGTCATTTAAGCCCAGGCGGTGAGTTATCATTTCCTTTACGTTAACCCTTTTCGAACGTATAATGTCAATCGAAGCAAGCAAATCCCGGGGCGCGGCGCCGTAAGAGGGCAATAACGTTATTTCATTTCTCCAGAATTCATTTAAGGGCAATTCAAGATTTTTACCCGGTTCAGTTGTTGCAAAACAAAGTATCGTGCCGCCGCGTTCGACGGATTTTAAAGCCTGTTCAAACGCAGACATGGCCCCCGCGCAAACAATAACGAGATCGGCAAGCAATCCGTCATTGTATTTCCTTACCCGGGAAGGAATATCTTCTTTTGCATCTATTACATGGTCTGCCCCAAACTTTTTTGCGGTTTGCAGCTTATACTCATTTATATCAGTGACAAATATCCTGCCCGCGCCTGAAGCCTTTGCCTGAAGAAGGTGCAATATGCCTGAAATCCCACCGCCAAGAATAAGAACGTTCCGGCCCGGTTTTAATCCGGCAACTCTCTGCCCTCTTAATACACAGCCGAGCGGTTCAACGAAAGTCCCTTCTTCATAATCCATTTCTTTTGGAAGAACAAATACTCCCCTGTCTACATTCAATTCGGGTACCCTGAGGTACTCTGAAAATCCGCCGGGGTAAAAGTTAGTCGTATGAAGCGTCTCACATGCCGTATGATGCCCGGACAGACAGTACCTGCAGGTATTGCAGGGTATATGATGCGACACAAAAACCCTGTCCCCGGTTTTATATTTTTTTACCTCCGGGCCGGTTTTAACAACTTCTCCGGAAATCTCGTGGCCCAATACAAGCGGCGCCTTTTTCTTTCTGTACCATTCCATTACATCACTGCCGCAAATACCGCTTGCATGTACCTTGACAAGCAACTCCCCCGCCCCGATCTCGGGAACGGGGATCTCATTTATCCTTATATCGCTATTGTTATAATATGTCGCGACTCTCATTTGTTATATATTTCAACCGCTTCTTTTACGCTGATATTTTTATGCACTATCCCGTATAACGCTTTTACCATTGAAACGGGGTGTTTATCCTGCCATACGTTTCTTCCAAGGTTTATGCCCACGGCCCCCCTGTTCATGCCGTCGTGCACAAAATCGAATACTGCTTTTTCAGTTTCGCATTTTGGGCCTCCGGCTATAATAACCGGCACCGGACAGCCGTTAACAACTTTATCGAAATCTTCGCACCAGTATGTTTTTACGACTGAAGCCCCCAGTTCAGCGGCGATGCGGCAGCATAAACCCAGGTACCTGGCATCCCTTTTTTCAAGCTCTCTTCCTACCGCCGTCACTGCCATTACCGGTATGCCGTAATTTTCGCATTCATTGACAAGTTTGGACAGGTTCATCAAAGTCTGATGCTCATAATCGCTTCCAATGAACACCGATAAACCGACCGCGGATACGTTCAAACGCAGAATCTCCTCTATCGATGTCGTCAAACCTTCGTTTGCGAGATCTTTCCCCGCCATGCTGGTACCGCCTGAAACGCGCAGGATAACGGGTTTTTCAAATGACGCCGGTATCGCGGCTCTCAATACTCCGCGCGTGCAGAAAAGCGCGTCGAAATGATCTGCCAAAGGCGTAATTGTATCACAAGGTTTCTCAAGACACCTCGTAGGCCCCTGAAAATATCCGTGGTCTATAGGCATAATAAAGCATTTGCCGTCTTTGCCCATAATGCGGTTTAACCTGTTCTTTTTTCCCCAATCCATTTTTCCTCCACCTCTTTTTCACGTAATGTCAAACTACCTTATTTCTTACAACTTTTCCTCTCCCCTTGCGGGAGAGGGTCAGGGTGAGGGGTCAGTAGTTTTTCTCTGATAACTTCTAACACACCATCTTTGTTTTCTAAAACCTCGTGATCCCAAAATCGTATGACTTCATAACCCCGGCTTTTTAACCATCTGTCTCTTGCTCTGTCTTTCTCCTTGTCTAAATTGTGCTGCCCACCATCTACTTCAATCACTATTTTTCTATCGTAACTCACAAAATCTAATATAAATCTGCCTAAAGGCTCTTGCCTGCGAAATTTAACCCCCTCTGAGCCTGTTGCATAACAGGTTCCGTAGGGGCGGCTTTAGCCGCCCGTTCCGTCGATAGCGGGTGGCTAAAGCCACCCCTACGAAGGCTTTGGCAGGGGTTATGCAACAGGTTCCTCTATCTGCCTATTTTTTAAAAATAACCATAAATAATTTTCCGTGTTAGTAGATTTCTTCCTGAGATTTTTGGCTAATTCCGTCAGGTTACTTCCCAATCTTCACCCTCACCTTTTTCCTCTCCCATCAAGGGAGAGGATTCCCCTAAATTTTCATCTGGTTTTTGACATTACCCTTTTTCAGCGATTTTTCCAGTTGCAAGTATACAAACAGCGCCCGGCGTACGGTGCACCCCTCAATTCGGCTGGCACGAGGTAAATTGTACTACTTTGCCATGCGAAATGCAAGACAGAAATGAATGGTCGTTATGTCAAGATTAAGTGCTGCGCGGGGGCTTCAGTTTTTCTTGCGCAGTGTCATGATGAGGTATTCGGCGTTGTCTGACGGGAGGGTCCAGTTGTGTTCTGTAATGAAGGCCGGTGTGAACGGCGGGAAGCGGGTGGAAATGTATTCGAAACCGTGTTTCTCGAACAGTTTGCGGTAATGATCCTTGCCGCGCACGTAGGTGTCTATCGAAACGCTCTTTCCTATATCCATAGAGGCGGTCGTCGTTTGGCCGGTGTGGCGCAAAGAGTGGAAAGCCGTTTTGTTGCGGCAGCAGTCTTCCACAAACTCGGGATTGTG
>Ga0315281_10011638_pt1 | contig 12049 bp, 12 predicted proteins | sample YL17G07_0_MG_FD_204540 | JGI IMG/M metagenome (GOLD analysis project Ga0315281, IMG submission 204540) | Sediment microbial communities from Yellowstone Lake, YNP, Wyoming, USA - YL17G07_0 | ecosystem: Environmental > Aquatic > Freshwater > Lake > Sediment | place: USA: Wyoming | collected... | reverse complement strand
ATCTTGATCCTGTCTTCAACAGGAATGCCTTTGACGCCTGCCAAATATTTCTTCACGTAATGGCCCACCTTACTGCTTTCCAGATCGCCCTGGAAAGGCATGGTGGCAACAATCCCTCCTGCAATATCATGGGCAAGGCGCGATATTTCATAGATATGGCGTGTGACATTATGCTTCGTCGTATTCGCCAGGAGCGGATCCGGATAACAAGCTCCTGAAGGAGTTTTGTATCCCATGGCAGAACAGGCCACGGACCCTGCATAGATCGTCTCGGCGAGGTGAATCATCTCTGCCAGTTTTTCTTTAATGTGAGAAGCATTGGCTGTCCCTTGATACTCGGCGGCCAATGCCGTTGCACCTACCAGAACATCGGAGACTCCACCCTTGCAACCTCCATAGTTCTGGCGATGTAAAGTGGCAAACCGTTCCACCAGTATTCCGGCCATGTCATATTCTCCGCAGAGGAAGACTCTATCCCAGGGGACAAAGACATTATCGAATATAATGAGGGCCTCTCCTCCGACAAGCCCAAAAGGATTTCCGGCATCGATTCCTTTTTCGAATTTCCGTTCTTCATTGGTCTGGCGACCGAAGATGAGGACCACTCCTGGTGCATTCAGGGGAATGGCGCAGGCCAGAGCATAATCTCGATCCTCTTCTCTCATTGCCTGAGTAGGCATGATGAGAATTTCGTGGGAATTGACACCCCCTGTCATATGGGCCTTCGCGCCTCGAATGATGATCCCATCGGATCGCCTTTCGGCAACGTGGGTGAAGAGGTCAGGGTCTGCCTGCTTTCCAGGGGAAAGAGACCTATCTCCCTTGGGATCGGTCATGCCACCTACCACCATTACATTGCTATCCTGGACATAGATCAGATATTTCTTGAGCCGTTCGAAGTAGTCTGTCTTATATTTTTGATCAACATCATAAGTGGTCATGTAAGTGGCATTCAAGGCATCGAATCCCACGCATCGTTGAAAGCATGAGCCTGTCTCATGTCCAATGAGACGGAGCATTTGGACCTTTTTGATCAAATCATCCACGCTTTGGTGAATGTGAGTGAATCGGTTGATCTTCCTGCCGGTAAGATGGGAGGTGGCTGTCATCAAGTCCTCATATTCGGGACGAAGGGCAAGTTCATAGGTGAGGGCGGCAGCGTTGATGTGGGGACGAATCCCCAGATGCTCGGTAATATCCTCCACAAGTTTTCCATTGTAATAGACGGCATGATGAAGATCTTTCAGACTCTGGATGTAATCTTCTTTGGTCACGATTCGTTTCATTTTCTTCTCCTTTTAAATGTATGACAAAGGTAAGAACAGAGATCCCGAATCAAGTTCGGGATGACAGAAAAACCTTGACTCCATTGTCATGCTGAATTTATTTCAGCATCTCTTCATGCATTCCTGAATGCTCTTCTCAAAAATTTCCCGGTAGCGGTCTTGGGCACCTCTTTGACAAACTCAACCTGCCTTGGATATTTGTAAGCAGCCATTCGTTCCTTGCAGTGGGCCACGATCTCTTCCTCCTTCACCTTTCCTTCGAATCCCTCCTTCAAAGCCACAAAAGCCTTGACGGTTTCTCCTCGGTATGGATCCGGAACTCCGACCACTGCGACTTCACGAACAGAAGGATGAAGATAAATAACATCTTCCACTTCCCTTGGCCAGACTTTGAATCCGGAGGCAATGATCATGTCCTTTTTTCTGTCTAAGAGATAAATCCATCCCTTACTATCCATTGTGCCTACATCTCCGGTAAAAAGCCAGCCCTGACGGATAGCATGGGCAGTTTCGTCCGGTTTGTTCCAATATCCGGGGACGATCCCCGGTCCCTTGATAGCCAACTCACCCACCTCTCCAATAGGGAGTTCTTTTTCAGGATCACTCAGGTCCATAATCTTAGCTTCATGGCTCGGAATGGGGACTCCGATGGCAATGGCCCCGGTCGAGGGATCTACAGGTGCCCTCGATCCAAGAGGGACCAGAGTCGCAGGTGAAGTGCTTTCGGTGAGACCGTAAACATTGTGGATGTAAGTACCTGTGAGTTTTTCGAATCGCTCGACAACAGCAGGAATAACAGGAGCTCCACCACTGTAAACTTTTCGAAAGGAGGAGAAATCATACTTTCCAATATCAGGATCATTCATCAAAGCAATAAAGACCGTAATGGCCGCGATCGTGCAGGTGGCCTTCCATTTTTCGATCATCTGAAATGTTGTCTTAGGATCAAAACGGTAAAATAGGATGAGGGGAGTTCCGGAGGCAATACATGTTCCAATATGGCCGACCATGCCGGTGACATGAAAGAAGGGTGCTGCCCCGAGCATAATATCCGAGGGCGTCAGCCTCCAACAATGACGATAAACCTCAGAGTTGAAAGCAACGTTCCCATGGGTATTCATGGCTCCTTTTGGAGGACCAGTGGTGCCGGACGTATAGGTGAGAAAGGCGACATCCTCTCGAGAAAACTTGACCTCTGGAGGGTGTTTGCCTCTATACTTCTCGACGAGCTTCATGAAGTCTAAGGTTTCCAGCCCTTTAACTTTTTCAACCCCTTTGAGAATCGAGGGGAGTGGACTTTTTGAATCGAGAAAATCGAGTTCTGAGGTAGTGATTACATGCTCAACTCCTGTTTCTTTGGCCACCTTTCGAATCATCTCTCCATAGAGAGATTCCATGCAGACAAGAACCTTGACAGAGGCATCACGGAAATAATAGGAGAGCTCCTTCTCCCTGTACATGGGATTCAAGGGGACAATGATTCCACCACTCTTCCAGATGCCAAACTGGCCGATGACAAATTGCGGAATATTTTGGAGGTAAAGAGATACACGGTCCCCTTTCTTCACACCGAGGTCTATCAGGGCACAGGAAAAGGCATCGCTCATCTCATCCAATTCTTTGTAAGAGATCACCTTATCGAAATAGTAAAGAGCGGGCTTGTTGCCATGCAACCGGACTGTTTTTCCGAGGTGCTCTAAAGAATTTGTGGCTTCCGGAGTCAGATCAGGTGAGTAATCTTTGGGATATAGAGAAAGCCATCGTCTGGATTGATTCGGTGAACTCATCAAAAATCTCCTTTTTGATTAAGTGATTTTAACCAGTTTATTAAGGTATCAAAATCATTTTCTCCTGTGACTAAACAGTGAGGAATTTTTGCTGTATTCAGATCCTTGCCTGCGCAGGCTCTGTGACATCCACTCATGAGAACCAATACATCTATGTCCGGTTCGTCATGGCGGAGGAAAAGAAATCGATCGTTGAATCGGAACTGAACCCGCTGAATCATCTCGACCCTTTCATAACCGGGGTTGCATCCCCCGCAGTATTTGATTCCGATCTTCTTCTTCGTTTTCAATTTATGTAGCGCCCTCATTTATTGGGGGCGAATCTAGAACCCATTCCGTTCCGGTTAATACCGGAACGCTACGTTATGTGCGGCATCACCACACTGTCCAGCCCCCATCCACATAAATTACCTGGCCGGTGACGAAATCTGAAGCTGACGCCGCCAAAAAGATGACCGTCCCTTCCAGTTCGGGGAGATAACCCCATCGGCCCATTGGTGTACGTTCATTGATAAAGTTGAATCTCGCAGGGTCATTCCGAATCTGCTTGACCATATCGGTTTCGAAATAAGTCGGGCCAATGGCATTTACTCGCACGCCCAGTTTAGCCCATTCAAGAGCCATGACCTTGGTCATCTGTTCAACGCCACCCTTCGAGGAGGCATAAGCTAATTGGGTGGCGAGGCCCACTTTTCCAAAAATGGAACTCATATTGATCACCTTGCCATATCCCCGTTCGATCATCTGAGGAACGACAGCCTGAGACACTAGAAAATATCCTTTCAGGTTGGTATTGATGATCAGATCCCACTTGTCCTCAGGATATTCAAGGACTGGAACCCGATAGTTTGTACCGGCGTTATTAACGAGTATATCGATGCGATTGAAGTGGCTTAGTATCTGTTCAACCCCTTTTTTAACTTTCTCCTTGGAAAGGACATCCAGTTCGAATCCTGCGCAATTACGACCCATGGCCTGAATTTCGGCTGACACCCGTTTGAGGTCAGCCTGATTTCGGCCACAGACCGCAACATCCGCACCGGCTTTGGCCAAGGCTTTGGCTGAAGTTTCGCCCAACCCCTTCGTGCTGCCAGTGACCATTGCAACCTTACCACTTAAATCGAAAAGCTCCATATTAACCCCCATTCCGATTGCGGAATGCTGAATGCGGATTGCGGAACTTAGAAAAACTCATTTTAGGTTTCATTCCACATTCCGAATTCCGAAATCCGAATTTAAATTACGTCCATTTCCCTTGAAGAGGAGTATTACAAAACTTACATTTTCCATTCACCAAATTCATTTCAATGACGTCCATGTGCATTCTATGGATCACGTTCCTGGTACAGGATGGACAATAAGTTGAATTGTAAATATGGCCTGGAACATTTCCAATATAAACATATCTCAAACCATTTTTCTTTGCAATCTCATAGGCAGACTCTAAAGTGGAGACCGGGGTAGGGGAGAGATGGGTCAATTTATAATCTGGATGGAATCTGGTGAAGTGAAGAGGGGTATCAACTCCCAAATTCTCTTTGATCCATAGACACATCTCATCAATCATTTTCGGATTATCATTCAGAGTTGGAATCACCAGATTAACAATCTCCAACCAGACGTTTCCCTTTTTGACAGTGAGGAGGGATTCCAAAACGGGCTTCAGGGTTGCTGAGCAGGCTTCCTTATAAAATTCTTCGCTAAACCCTTTCAGATCAATCTTGACTGCATCCAGAACCTTTAGAAGTTTCAGAAGGGGTTCTCGATTAATATACCCATTGGATACGATTGAAGTCTTCATTCCAGCCTGTTTTGCAGCGATAGAGATGTCGTAGAGATATTCATAGTAGACAGTGGGCTCCGTATAAGTGAAGGAGATGGAAAATAGGTTTTGATTTTTTGCCTGCTGGACAATCTCTAAAGGGGAGTAAGAATAGTGGTTTAACTCTTCAAAGGTTTTCTGAGATGAATGCCAGTTTTGACAGTGTTTGCATCTCAGATTGCAGCTTGCGCAGGTAAGACACAATCTAGAATGGCCTGGGATGAAATGGTAGAGAGGGGCCTTTTCAATCGGACCAATATCAACAACAGCAGGCTTACCATAGACCAGAGTGTATAATGTTCCTCCTTGGTTTTCTCTGTTCCTGCAAAAGCCTCTTTTTCCATTGCTGATGACACATTCCCTCGGACAGAGAAGACATTGGACGTCCTGTCCATCTGTTTTCTTATAGAATAGGGCTTCTTGGGGAGATGAACTCGAATCCATAATTTCGACGAATTTATTATACGCAACATTAACATTAAATTTCAAATCCAACTAACTGAAATGACATAAATAAATAGTAATTTTGCCGCTGCTGAATCTATGAGATTTCGATTGACAAAATACAACCGCAAGCATAGAATTTGAGCAAAATATAAATTGCAGTTTAATTATCGTTAGCCCCGAATTACGGGAAACGAGGGTATTGTGACATCAAGATTAAAACCCCCGAGCACTGCTGGACTCATTTTTATGATCTTAGTGGTCTTTTGCAGTGGTGGATGCAACCGGGCAGCTGTCCGTATACCTGGCGCGTCACTGGACTTTCCGGAGTCGATAACAGGTTACAAAGCGAAAACGAGTTTTCCGTATACCATCGTTGTGGCACCTCCTGCTGATCAGCGCTTTCAACATTATGGCGAACGCGTGGCTGGCACTCGATGGAAAGGCTGTTCAACGGATGCACTGTGGAGCGGAGACGCGGGGCAACTGATACAGGAAAGATTGGTTAGGGAGTTACGCTCTTCGGGCCTTTTCTCTAAGGTTACAAATACACCGGTAGGTACTGAAGATGTAGTCATGCGAACGGAAATTCACGCCTTTTGTTCGCAGGTGGTGGGCTTCATATACGGACGTGTTGCTGGGATTAGTGCGTTGCGAGTGAGTTTAGAGCGAAACGGCAAAATACTGATGGACTACAAGTTCGAGAAAGTGGTTACTGATGCTGACAAAGAATATACTGGGTCACAAGTCTCATTCATCGAGCAAGCAATGAAGGTCACCATGGCGGATAGTTTGCGCGAGCTGATGAAAGATATGCTAAAGCGGTTTGAGAGAGAGGCAACAACTTGGCAATAGAGAGTCTGGGGTCTGGCTTGATTATTGACCGTTAAGAGAAATATCGGATTACCGATGCGTGCCACCAATTACAAATTTATTTTACTCATCCTCACAAGTGTATTGTTGTTATCGTGTGGAACTGTTCACCATATTTATAAAAACCCGATAGATGAGGTAAAGGTAAATAGGGATCAATATTCAAAAATAATTTTTTATAATAATACCAATCTGGCTTTATATCCCTCATCAAGCGCAATTGGTATTGGTATATTTATTGATGGCAAATATGTAACGAAATTGAAATGGAGACGGTATATTGAATTATATGTTGAGAAAGGTTCACATAAATTAGAGTTATATCATTGGGATGTATTTAAGTTCACAGACAATTATAATATGAAGTTTGATAATGATGAGTATGCAATTGAGCTTTATTGTAAACCTGTATCTAACGGTTACATTATTACGAATCAGCTTCCGATGGATTTTCATGTAAATTATCTAAAAATCGATTATTAACTTAATAGAAACGAATTACCGATACCTGACACCAGTTATTTGCAAATCGTTAGGCCACAAAGGAGAATAGCAATGTCTGACTTACACTGGTTTCAAGCGATTGAGCTTCTGGAACCCCACATAGTTCGCATCATGACCCCGGAGGGTTCGGGCACGGGTTTTTTAGTCTCTCATGCCGCTTCCGATCCAACATGTGCAATCGCTACTGCCGCCCACGTTGTTAATCGAGCCCACTACTGGGAACAGCCACTTCGTCTTGAACATAAGCAGAGCGGTAAATCTCTTCTGTCGCGACCACCGGATCGCGCTATCTTTCCTGAAGAAGGCAAGGACACAGCCGCTATCGTTTTCACTAAAGGTGATTTTCCACTTCCATCAAAACCCCTTGATCTTGCACCCGAAGGCAAATGGTTGAAGATTGGCAATGAAATTGGGTGGCTTGGTTTCCCTGCAGTTTCCCCGATGGAGCTCTGCTTCTTCTCAGGTTGCATCAGCTGCCACCTTAAAACCACAGATGAATATCTCGTCGATGGTGTTGTCATACATGGAGTTAGTGGAGGTCCCGCTTTCTTTATTGGTGGCGGCAAGGTGACCCTTATGGGAGTGGTATCCGCATATCTAGCAAATCGAGCGACAGGAGAGACTTTGCCTGGCCTGTCCGTTGTCACGAATGTTGCGCAGTTTCAAAAGCTATCAAAGGTATTCAAGTCAGTGGATGAGGCGAAGGAGAGTGAAACACCCCCAACACCACCGAACCAGCGTATTGATACGCCTAAGACGTGAATGCAGCGGACGCGAGGATGAAAACGGTAAAGGGGTTCAAATATTTACTTTTAACAAAGTATTGAGCGAGTTTCAAATCGTCAATTTTAAAGATGCGACCCCAAATCTCCACTAATATATGACAAACTCTTCTAAAGACATCGTTCCATGGATATGCCACGTTTGTTCGGGAGAATTCGATACCCCAAACGGTGGGATATGTGCTCGATGTAACCTAACAACCTGTCGAATGCATCTCGACAATATACAGGGAAAAGTGAATGTGGAATCTTACTGGGTCTGCGAGAAGTGCTTGACAGACGAGGAAAAGACAAATAAAGGGAAGAAGAAATTGACATTGAAGTTACCTGGCAAATGGCTCAAGGGAGACGCGGCGAAAAGCCGCCGCGGCGTTAAGCCGGACGCTAAAAATAAATAATTAAAGCCTTGGGTTTTTTATGTTTTGCCCGAAATGTAAAACTGAATATCGTGAAGGCTTTTATGTATGTTCAGATTGCAATTCTGATTTGGTTGATGAGTTACCACCAGAGCAGAAGCCAGAATTTATTGAGTACGTAGAGGTAATGGGTACCTATAATCCAGTAGATGTTGCGTTGATTAAGAGCATTTTGGATTCAGAAAATATAACTTATTACTTTAATGCTGATCATTTCATGCAGGTCAGCCCATTAGCTGAACCAGTTAGACTTATGGTGAGAAAGGATGAAGTAGAAAAAGCAAAAGAACTTTTGCAGGGTCTGAATTTATCAATTATTGGTATTGATCTTAGAAAAGCTGAAAGTGAAGACGAACAATTCAAGGAGTAGGTTTGGGACCTGACTTGGTTATTGACTTTAAGGGGAACATCGAATTACCGATGCCTGATACCAATTATTAAAAGGTCTCAACATGAGAATTTCTTTTATATTACTGACCTTCTTTGCGGTCATGTCGCTATTCGGATTATCATTTGCAGATGGGCCGCGGAGTGGATCGATCTCAGGTAACCTAAGCTACCCATCTGAAGACATTCCGCCACTGCGTGTTTGTGCAATTTCAATCGAGGATACTAAGATTTCTGTGTGCGTAAGGACAGAGATGAACTGCACAACGTATTGGATAAAGGCCATACCTGCAGGGAAGTATTACGTTGTGGCGTATGTGGATACTGCCTCTTCGCCAGATTTCCTGCCTGGAGCCGGTGGCTTTACACGGGCTGTGCCTTGCGGTTTAACAGTTCACTGTGAGGATCATCGCCTCTTGGCTGTAGATGTTTCGCCCGGCCACGAAACCAAAGGGATCGACCCCGGCGACTGGTATGCTCCCGAAGGTGCTTTTCCGCCCGAACCTTAAGTGAAAGCAGGAATAAATGGGCTCAAATTTTTATTCTTAAAACAGTATTGAGCGAGTTTTAAATTGTCAATTTTAGAGATGCGATGTCCAATCTCTGAAGGAGGTTTTCCAACATGATTGCTCGGATGTGGCGGGGTTCCGCCATACGTGAAAGGGCGGATGATTACGTCAAGCACCTCCAGAAGTCTGTTGTTCCTGAGCTCCGCCAGATAGACGGGTTCAAGGGAATCTATTTGTTGCGCCGGGAATCGTCTGGTGACGTCGAGTTTGTGGTTATGACGCTCTGGGAGTCGATGGACGCTATCTGCAAGTTTGCTGGCGAGAATCCCGAGGTTGCTGTTGTTGCTCCAGCAGCACAGGTGCTTTTTCGAGAATATGATGCGGAGGTTAAGCATTTCCAAATCATGCTGAACTTAGAAGGTACACCACTCCAAATAAGGTTTGGGATCTGACTTGATTATTGACTTTAATAGGAAGATCGAATTACCGATGCCTGAGACCAATTATTCTGCCCTTGCAGGCTTAGAATTTCAGCTACATAAGGGAGAATCAGATGACTATAAATGAACAAGGCAATGCAGGTCTGATTAGGATGCTGTTCGACGCAATACCATCATTCGTTTTTGTGGTCGATGAAGACGTACGAATCTATGAGTACAATTCGGCAGCTGCTACACTTTTGTCAGCCGAGAAGAGAACTATTCTCAGACAGCGTGGGGGAGAAGCTCTGCACTGTTTGCATTCGAATGATGTACCGGAAGGTTGTGGACGGGCTCCTTATTGCGAGAATTGTGTAATCCGGAATTCTGTCAAAGAAGCCTTTCAGGGGAAAAAGGTTTTCCGGAGTCGGCATAAGATGGAGCTTGTCCGAGATGGAAACATTCTGGAGATTTACGCTCTGATAACTGCATCTCCGGTCCTATTTCAGGGAACCAAGTTAGTCCTATTAGTGGTTGAAGACATTAATGAAGTGGTGGAGCTTCAACGCATCATTCCCATTTGCGCTATGTGTAAACAGGTACGGGATGACAAAGACTATTGGATGCAAGTCGAGTCCTATTTCAAAGGCCATTTGGACATTGACTTTTCTCATGGCCTTTGTCCGGACTGCTACAAGAAGCAAATGAGCGAACTGGAAAATTTAATCAAAGCCAAACAATCGGATAGAGGCGACAGCAAATAGCTGCGCCTCACCCGTGACGTCACCCAATATTTACATCGGAAATGTTCACCAGCTTCAACTTTTTTAGACTGCCCCTTTTGCCTCCAGCCCAGACGAACCCTCGAACCCTTTCCCCTTACTTAGCCTTGTGGACTTGCATAAATAAGAGGAATAACAATCCACTGCTGATTTTAAGCATGGCCATGATGAAACAGGTCTCCTTTAAACCCAGAATGGGTAAAAGGAGAATACCACCGGATAACCCTCCAAAGAAACCTCCCAATAGGTCCGCTGCATAGAGTAAGCCAGCTGTTTCGCCAAGCATTCCTTTTCCCGTATAGGAACTTAAATAAATCTTGTTTGCTAAAGGGAATTGAAGGCCGATAGACATCCCTGAAAGAAAAGACATGATCAAGACGGCTCCATAGAGAATGAAATAGACGACCTTATTTTCAAGATTATGAGATGGAACGAGGAATACAAAGGGAAACAGGATGGAGAAGAGGATGATCGCCATTTCTGTTTTCAAAAAAAGGAGAGAATCTTTTTTAATCCGATCCAAACGTTTCGTGATCAAGAGACTACCTGAGGCAATCCCGAGCATGAAGATCGCTATCAGAAGGCCAATCTGGTGATAAAGATAGCCATAGAGGGTTTGAAAGGCAAAGATGATGGCTAAGTTAAATATCATCCCTGTTAACCCTGTGGTGAAGATAGAATAGGTGATAGAATGTCTGGAGAGATGAGGCATTCTTATGAAAAGCGTTGCAAGGATAAGGGTGATAAGAATGATTTTCGTAACGGATAAAGTAAGGCTGGATCTCTCATACCACTTAAAGACTTCAGTGAGATAAGGGGAAAACAGACTGTTCCAGTAAGAAAGATTGAAGAAGACAGCCAGAGGATGAAAATCGGAATTGACGTGAATCTTTCTTCCTCCCATGGACTGCTGGAACCACTTAAGCCATCTCTCGTTAAGCCGATACTCAATATAGTTTCTTGTAATGAGACTTGCCTTGATTTTTCTCTCTTCGAACCGTTTGGAAATTTCGTTGGAGGATATGTTTTTAGGAAAATCGGAATCGGAAGCCAGATATAGGTTCACATCTCCTGGGATGACTCTCACATGACGATAGACATTTTTTAAGGTGTCTAAGATGCACCCATTTAGATCTCTCAGCTCCGGGCTGAGATAAGTGATGGAGCCAGGAAGGGTAAACACCAGAATGCCATTTGGGTTCATTTTCCCTCTAGCCATGGAGAAAAACTCTGAGGAAAACAAGCGGTTTGTCTGTAAGGACTGGGGAGCAGGGAGGCCGATGAAAATGATGTCGAACCGGTCTTGGGTTCTTTGGGCAAACAGCCGGCCATCCATATAATGAATTTTTACTCTTTTGTCTGAGAGCTCGGATTCAGTTAAGGGTGTCGGGAATTCCTGGACCAGTCTCAACAGAAGGGGATCCAACTCCACATAATCCAAATGGGTAACGGGATATTTCAAGATTTCATGAATCATTCCTCCAGCTCCGCCGTTGAGAATCAGAATCGATTCAGGTTTTTCATGGAAGAGCATGGGGAAGTGAACAAAATCCTCGATAGAGGCAATATCTGGGACAGGGGCGGTGATGGATGGGACCCCATCGGCGAAGAAGGTGTACTGTTCATCTCTTTTCGTAACTGTGATGTTTCCATAGATAGAGTTTTCGTAATGAATGACATTCAGTCCTCTCCACTGGGAACGGATGGAGGATTGGTGAATCGAGCTTGAGGTTTGAGGGAAGAGGCCATAGGCAAAGAGAAAGGAGAGAAGAATCGATAGAATCATAAGAGCCTTTTGAAAAGAGGCCTTTGAGGATTTTGGCTTGAGCCAGAGGAGAAATATTGACATGAGTGAATTCAACAAAGAGATCGAAAAAGCAATCGTGAAAGGATTGAGATATTGAATGAGAAGAAAGGTTATGAGCAAGCCTCCGATCATGGACCCCATTGTTTCAATAATATAGACCTTGCCTATAGAAGCAGCGTTTTCTTCAGCATACTGGGCATAAAGTTTACATCCATAAGTAAAGAGGGCTCC
>Ga0315281_10011637_pt1 | contig 12050 bp, 9 predicted proteins | sample YL17G07_0_MG_FD_204540 | JGI IMG/M metagenome (GOLD analysis project Ga0315281, IMG submission 204540) | Sediment microbial communities from Yellowstone Lake, YNP, Wyoming, USA - YL17G07_0 | ecosystem: Environmental > Aquatic > Freshwater > Lake > Sediment | place: USA: Wyoming | collected... | reverse complement strand
TGTGGATCCGCGCAACCTTCCCGCGCTACCGCTACGACCAGATCATGCGCCTGGGCTGGAAAGTGTTCATTCCGCTGACGCTGGTCTGGATCGTGCTGATCGGCGCCTGGATGCAGACGCCCTGGAATATCTGGAAATGACGCCATGACGCGTATCGTCGAATTCTTCCGCTCATTCCTGCTGTTGGAACTGTTCCGCGGCCTGGCGCTCACCGGCCGGCACCTGTTCGCGCGCAAGATCACGGTGCAGTTCCCGGAGGAGAAGACGCCGATGAGCCCGCGGTTCCGCGGGCTGCATGCGTTGCGCCGGTATCCAAACGGCGAGGAGCGCTGCATCGCGTGCAAGCTGTGCGAGGCGGTATGCCCGGCGCTCGCGATCCACATCGAGTCCGAATCGCGCGCCGACGGCACGCGGCGCACGACGCGCTACGACATCGACCTGACGAAGTGCATTTTCTGCGGCTTCTGCGAGGAAGCCTGTCCGGTGGATGCGATCGTCGAGACGCGGATCCTGGAATACCACGGCGAAAAACGCGGCGACCTGTACTACACCAAGCCGATGCTGCTGGCAGTGGGCGACCGTTACGAACAGACCATCGCCGCGGACCGCGCGGCGGACGCGTCCTACCGCTGAAGAGCCCGAGCAATGTTCGAAACCGCGATTTTCTATCTGTTCGCCACGATCCTGGTGCTGGCCGCGCTGCGGGTGATCACGGCGCGCAACCCGGTGCACGCCGCGCTGTTCCTGGTGCTTTCGTTCTTCACCGCCTCGGCGATCTGGCTGCTGCTGCGTGCCGAGTTCCTTGCCATCTCCCTGGTGGTGGTCTACGTCGGGGCGGTCATGGTGCTGTTCCTGTTCGTGGTGATGATGCTGGACATCAACCTCGAGCGGCTGCGCGAGGGTTTCTGGCAGTACCTGCCGCTTGGCGCGGTGGTCGGCGTACTGATGGCGGCCGAGATGGCTGCGGTTCTGGTGGGGCGCTGGTTCGGCCTGTCGACGCCGCCGAAGGCGTTGCCCGCCGGTTATAGCAACACCAAGGAGCTGGGGCGGCTGATCTACACCGACTACGCCTACGCATTCGAGATTGCGGCGGTGGTCCTGCTGGTGGCGATCATCGCGGCGATCGCGCTTACGCTGCGCGGGCGCAAGGACGCGCGCTCCCAGGATCCGTCACAGCAGGTCAGGACGCGGCGCGAGGACAGCGTGAGGCTGGTGAAGATGCAGACGGAGAAAGACCGCTGATGCTGGCCCCTCAGTTGACGCTCTCACACTACCTGGTGCTGGGCGCGATCCTGTTCGCGATCGCGGTGGCCGGCATCTTTCTCAACCGCAAGAACGTGATCGTGCTGCTGATGGCGATCGAGTTGATGCTGCTCGCGGTGAACACCAATTTCATTGCCTTCTCGTACTTCCTTGGCGATGTCTCGGGGCAGATTTTCGTGCTGTTCATCCTCACGGTCGCCGCCGCGGAATCGGCGATCGGCCTGGCGATCCTGGTGGTGCTGTTCCGCAACCTGAACACGATCAACGTCGAAGACCTCGATTCGTTGAAGGGATAAGAAGAAAAATAACGCAGGAATGATGAAAACCCTCTACCTGCTGGTCCCCCTTGCGCCGCTCGCCGGTGCGCTGATCGCCGGCCTGTTCGGCGGCGCGATCGGCCGCGCCTGGACACACCGCGTCACCATCGCCGGGGTTTTCGTTTCTTTTCTGATTTCTGTTCTTGTCTTGATGGATGTCTTGAATGGAAACAGCTGGAACGGCAGCGTCTATACCTGGGCCACGATAGGCGACACGCGCCTGGAGATCGGCTTCCTCATCGACAGGCTCACCGTCCTGATGATGGTCGTCGTGAGCTTCGTTTCGCTGATGGTGCACGTCTACACCATCGGTTACATGGCCGAGGACCCCGGCTACCAGCGGTTTTTCTCGTACATCTCGCTATTCACCTTTTCGATGCTGATGCTGGTGATGGCGAACAACTTCCTGCAGCTGTTCTTCGGCTGGGAGGCGGTGGGCCTGGTGTCGTATCTGCTGATCGGCTTCTGGTACACGCGGCCGAGCGCGATCTACGCCAACATGAAGGCTTTTCTCGTCAACCGCGTCGGCGATTTCGGCTTCCTGCTCGGCATCGGCCTGATCCTGGCGACCTTCGGCACGCTCGACTATGCTGCCGTTTTTTCGCAGGCTTCTTCCTGGCAGGGGAAAAGCCTGGAATTAATTCCAAATCACTCCTGGCATCTGCTGACGGTGATCTGCATCCTGCTGTTCATCGGCGCGATGGGCAAGAGCGCGCAGTTCCCGCTGCACGTCTGGCTGCCGGACTCGATGGAAGGCCCGACCCCGATTTCCGCCCTCATCCATGCGGCCACCATGGTGACCGCGGGCATCTTCATGGTGGCGCGCATGTCGTCGCTGTTTGAGCTGTCCGCAACAGCGCGTTCGGTGGTGCTCGTGATCGGGGCCATCACGGCGCTCTCCATGGGTCTGGTGGCGCTGACGCAGTTCGATATCAAGCGCGTGATCGCCTACTCGACCTTGTCGCAGCTCGGCTACATGACCGTGGCGCTGGGCGCCTCGGCCTACTCGGCGGCGATGTTCCACCTCATGACGCACGCCTTCTTCAAGGCTGTGCTGTTCCTTGCCGCTGGCTCGGTGATCGTCGCCATGCACCACGAACAGGACATGCGCCGCATGGGTGGGCTGAAGAACTATATGCCCTGGACCTACTGGACGCTGTTGATCGGCGCCATCGCCTCGGCGGGCATCCCGCCGCTGGCCGGGTTTTATTCCAAGGATGCGATCATCGAGGCGGCGAAACTGTCGCAGACGCCCGGCGCGGCATTTGCGTACTTCTGCGTGCTGGCCTGCGTATTCGTGACCGCTACCTACACCTTCCGTCTCGTTTTCATGGCCTTCCACGGCGAGCCCCGGTTCGATCAGGCGCATCCGCCGCACGAGTCGCCGGCGGTGGTGACTGTGCCGCTGGTGCTGCTCGCGATCCCTTCCGTAGGCGCGGGATGGTTTGTCGGAGAGGTGGTATTCGGCGATTTTTTTCTTGAAAGTCTTTATAGAGAAAAAGGAATCGATTACCACGGACTTTGGCGCTACACCTTTCACGGCGTGACCGCGCTGCCGTTCTGGCTTGCCGTCGCAGGGATCCTAACTGCTTGGTTCCTGTATCTGAAAAATACACATTTGCCCAAGCAAATCGCAATCTTGTTCGGGCCTCTCTATGCTCTGGTCGAGCGCAAGTACGGTTTCGATGAACTCTACACGCGCGTTTTCGCCCTCGGCGCGCAGGTGGTCGGCAACGGCCTCTGGAAAGGCGGCGACCAGCGGGTCATTGACGGTGTCATGGTGAACGGATCGGCGCGTGTAGTGGGCTGGTTTTCCGGCGTGGTGCGCCTGCTGCAGAGCGGCTTCATCTACTGGTATGCCTTTATGATGATTTTTGGATTATTTTTTGCAATGAGCTGGATCATTTGGCGCTTTTGGATGAAGGCCTAAAGAATGTCAGGCAGTGCTCCGATGCTGTCGCTAGCAATCTGGGTTCCGATCCTGGTTGGCCTGTTGGTGCTCGCCACCGGCGGGGACCGCAGCGCGGCGCTCGCGCGCAAGCTGGCGCTTGTTGGAGCGATCCTCGGTTTCCTGGTGACGATCCCGCTGTATGCCGGGTTCAATCCGAGTACCCCGGGCATGCAGTTCGTCGAGCATTTTTCCTGGATACCGCATTTCAACGCTTTTTACACCCTCGGAGTGGACGGCATCTCGGTGCTCTTCATTCCGCTCAATGCGTTCATTACCATACTGGTGGTGATCGCGGGCTGGACGGTGATACAGCAGCGCGTGGCGCAGTACATGGGCGCGTTCCTGATCATGTCCGGGCTGCTGAACGGTGTCTTCGCGGCGCTGGACGGATTGCTGTTCTATGTCTTTTTCGAGGCGACGCTGATCCCGATGTTCGTCATCATCGGCGTCTGGGGCGGCGCCAACCGCGTCTACGCGGCGCTGAAGTTCTTCCTCTACACGTTCTTCGGCTCGGTGCTGATGCTGGTCGCGCTGCTGTATCTGTACAACAAGTCCGGCGGCAGCTTCGCGATCATGGACTGGTGGAAACTGCCGCTGACGCTGCACACGCAGGTTCTTTTGTTCTTCGGTCTTCTGCTTGCGTTCGCGGTCAAGGTGCCGATGTGGCCGGTACATACCTGGCTGCCCGACGCGCATGTCGAGGCGCCCACCGGCGGCTCGGTGGTGCTGGCGGCGATCATGCTCAAGCTCGGTGCCTACGGCTTCGTGCGATTCACGCTGCCAATCCTGCCGGACGCCTCGCGCGAACTCGCCTGGCTGATGATCGCGCTTTCGCTAATTGCAGTGGTCTACATCGGCCTGGTGGCGCTGGTGCAGACCGACATGAAGAAGCTGATCGCATACTCCTCCATTTCGCACATGGGCTTCGTGACGCTGGGTTTTTTCATCTTCAACGCTTACGGCATCGAAGGCGCCCTGGTGCAGATGATTTCGCACGGCTTCGTCTCGGCCGCGATGTTTCTTTGTGTCGGCGTGATGTACGACCGCATGCACACGCGCAATATCGCCGACTACGGCGGGGTGGTGAACACGATGCCGAAATTCGCCTCCTTCATGATGCTGTTCGCGATGGCGAACTGCGGTCTGCCGGCGACCAGCGGCTTCGTCGGTGAGTTCATGGTGATCATGGGCGCGATGAAGGCCAATTTCTGGCTTGCCTTCGCTGCCGCGACCACGCTGGTGTTCGGCGCTGCCTACACACTTTGGATGTACAAGCGCGTGATCTTCGGCGCGGTCGCGAACGATCATGTGGCTGCACTCCAGGATCTGAATGCGAGGGAATTTGTCGTCCTCGGCGCGCTCGCGATTGCGGTCCTCGCCCTGGGCGTCTACCCGCTGCCCTTCACCGAGGTGATGCACGTATCGGTGAACGAGCTGCTGCGACACGTCGCGATGCCGAAGATCTGATATGAATCTCGATTTCATCGTCGCACTACCCGAAATCGTTCTGCTGGCTGGCGCTTGCGCGCTGATGCTTGTGGACTTGTTCGTGAAGAGCGAAGATCGGCGTGCCAGTTTTTTCATGGCGCAGTGCGTGCTGCTCGCCTGCGCCGCGGCGACCCTGTTCGTGCTGCTTGGCACCGGCGGGGTCCTGATCCACGCCTTCAACAAGCTGTATGTGGCCGACGTCATGGGGCACGTGCTCAAGCTTGCCGCCTACGGCGCAGTGTCGGCGACGCTCGTCTACTCGCGCCGGTACCTGCTCGACCGCGGCCTGTTGCGGGGGGAGTTCCTGACGCTGCTGCTGTTCGCGCTGCTCGGAATGATGGTGATGATCAGCGCCAACAGTTTGCTCATCGTGTACCTGGGCCTGGAGCTGTTGTCGCTGTGCCTCTACGCGCTGGTGGCGCTGAACCGCGACTCGGCCGCCTCCACCGAGGCGGCGATGAAGTATTTCGTGCTCGGCGCGCTCGCCTCGGGAATGCTGCTCTACGGCATGTCGATGCTCTATGGCGCCACCGGCACGCTGAATATCAATGAGCTGGCCAGGCAGATCGCGATCCTGTCGAACGATTCCACCCAGCACGCGTTCCTGATCTTCGGCCTGGTATTCGTGGTCTCGGGCATCGCCTTCAAGCTCGGCGTGGTGCCTTTCCACATGTGGATCCCGGACGTCTACCACGGCGCGACGACCGCGGTGACTCTGGTGATCGGCACCGCGCCCAAGCTGGCGGCATTTGCGATGGCGATGCGGTTGCTGGTCAATGGTCTGCTCGATCTCGCGCACGACTGGCAACAGATGCTGGTGATCCTCGCCGTACTGTCGATGGCGATCGGCAACATCACCGCCATCGCGCAGACCAACCTCAAGCGCATGCTCGCGTACTCGACCATAGCGCACATGGGCTTCATGCTGCTCGGCCTGCTCTCGGGCGTGGTGGGCGGCAATTTGCTGAATGCCGCCGACGCCTACGCGGCGGCAATGTTCTATGTGCTGGTTTACGTGCTGATGTCGATGGGATCTTTCGGCATGCTGGTGTTCCTGTCGCAGAAAGGTTACGAGTGCGAGAACCTCGAGGACCTGAAGGGCCTGAATCGGCGCCATCCCTGGTTCGCCTTCATCCTGCTGCTGCTGATGTTCTCGCTCGCCGGAGTGCCGCCCACCGTCGGTTTCTACGCCAAGCTCGCGGTGCTGTCGGCGGCGGTGAATGCCGGCCAGGTCTGGCTGGCCGTGGTGGCGGTGCTGTTTTCGCTGATCGGCGCCTACTACTACCTCAGGATCGTGAAATTGATGTATTTCGACGAAACCAGCGACGCCTTCAAAGGCGCCGCCCCGGCCGCGGGCAACAACGGCGCGCGCGTGCTGCTGTCGGCGAACGGTGTCGCGCTGCTCGTGCTCGGCGTGCTGCCGCAACCGCTGATGACGCTCTGTTTCTTCGCCATCAAGAGCCTGTAGAGGACGGGGTCAGAGCCCGATTTCGCGTCAGCCCGGCTTTTTTCCGAAGCGTTTCTCGTATTCCTCGTCGAGTTCGGCGTTGGTCTTGTGGTGCGGCACGCGGAACACGAGGCGTTTCCAGGCCTGCAGGCGCCAATTGGCGTCCATCACTTCGGCTTCCCAGTAGTGCCAGGCGAGCTTCAGGTTGCGCTCCTGGTCCATCTCGAAGTAGAGCCTGGCGCGCGCGCTGTCGAATTGATAGAGCTTGCCGTCGATGATCTTGAACGTGCCGGCATCAACCGCGGTCGGCACCCCGTAGGCCATCGCCTGGGCGCAGAAGCCGCCGAACTGCGGCGCGTAACGCCCGGGATTGGCGATGAACTGGCGCCTGTTCTCTTCGCTGGCGAAGCGGTAGGTGAGGCCGCGGTACTCGGTCTTGATGCCGCTGTGCCCGGCTACCGCCTTGCCGGCGGTGAAGTAGGCGACCGCGTCGTTGCCGTGCAGCATCAGGCTGGCATCGTCGCCCTCCGACACCACGCTGACCGCGCCGCCGCAACCGGTGAGCAGCGCCGCGGCGAGGACCGCGGTGACATGGCGCAGGGCCGCTAGCCGCAGATTCCCGTGTATCCGCATGCCGTACAGTAATCACAACCGTCCTTGCGGATCAAGGTCGTATTCGAGCATTCAGGGCAGCGCGCGCCGGCCATGACGCGTGCCTGGCCGCGCTCGGGCTGCTGCATGATTCCCATCTGCCGCACCGGCAGGCCGTCCTCGCTGAGGATGCCAAGCATCGCGTAGCGGTGCAGGATCAGGCGCGCGACGTAGGACACGGTGGAGGGGAACGTTGCCTGTTTCTTGGAACCCGGGACGAAGGCCATGAAGTCGCCCAGCGGTTCCGGAAAATCCAAAAGTTTCCTCAGTTTCATGCCGATCCAGGCCGGATCGAGCACGCGCATGTCGAGCGACAGGATCTTGCACAGCCCGTCCAGCGCGCGCGGGTACTCGCCCGAGAGCCACATCGAGTAGGGACGCGTCACGCCCGCCGGATAGCCTTCCATCGCAGGCAGCGCGATTTCCTTCAGCCCGAGGACGAAATCGTCGCCAGTGCGCGGGTTGAGCACGTCCACGGTCCAGGACATGGTGCCGTCGGTACCGGTCTTGGGCTCCTTCAGACTGAACATCGCGTCCAGCAGCGGACAGGGCCCGTCGTGGAACGCGCCCAGCGCCTTCACCCGGTAATTCACGATCTGGGAAAACGCCGAAACCAGCGACGGCATGCGTTTTTGCTCGCCGTGCGGCGGGAACGGCATGTCGAACGGGTCGTCGCCCGCGGCCTTGGCAAGGGTCTCTAGCTTCAGCTTTAGCCAGCCCGGATCGTTGGCGCGCATGTCCATGGACAGCGTCTTGGCGAGCGCCCCGAGGCCGCGCGGCTGCTCGCTGCCGTTCACCCAGACTTCGAAGGCGTGCGGACGGCCGTTCTCGACGTGGCCGACGAACACCGCGAAGTGATAGTGCGCGTGCTCGATCATGTAGGTCCACGCAAGGTTGCCGGAGCCCAGGTCGGGGCGGCCGGGCCAGCGCAGGCTCGCCAGCACCGGTTGCGGCACCGTCTTGATGCGGATGCGCCGGTTGAGGTCGTCCTCGACGAAATCCTGCGGTTTTTCTACTTTCTGCACCGACAGGACCGAGCCGAGCACCTTGTTCGGGCGGTAGGTCGCGAGCCCCTTGAGATCCGACTTCCAGGCGTGCATGTAGAGGTCCTGGAATTCCTCGTAGGGGTAGTCCTCGGGGACGTTGACGGTCTTCGAAATGCTGGTGTCGATGTAGGGCGCGACAGTCGCGACCATCTGCTCGTGCGCGCGAGCCGAGATTTCCAGCGCGGTGACAAAGTACGGCGGCAGGTTGTTCATGTCGCCGCCTGCGGCCCGGTATTTGCGCCACGCGTGATCCTCGACCGGGAACTCCTTCAGCGTGCCGTCGGCCATGCGCTTCTTGCGCGTGTAGACCCAGGAGAACGGCGGCTCGATGCCGTTGGAGGCATTGTCGGCGAAGGCGAGGCTGATGGTGCCGGTGGGCGCGATGGACAGCAGGTGGGAGTTTCTGATGCCGCATTTACGGACTAGCGCTTTTATTTCTTCAGGCAAACGGGCGGCAAAACTTCCGCCCGAAAGATACATATCCGCGTTGAACAGCGGGAACGCGCCGCGTTCCTTCGCCAGATCCGCCGAGGCCCGGTACGCCGCGTCGCGCATCGCGGCCGAAATCCGCGCCGCCATGGCGCGGGCTTCGTCGGTGTCGTAGCGCAGGCGCAGCATCGCGAGCGCATCGCCCAACCCCGTAAAGCCGAGGCCGACGCGCCGCTTTGCCATCGCTTCCTTGCGCTGCTGCTCCAGCGGCCAGGCCGTAACTTCCAGCACGTTGTCGAGCATGCGTACTGCAACTGCCGCGTTCTTGCTGAAAGCTTCGAAGTTGAAGGAGGTTTTTTCTTCAAAGGGATTTTTTACAAATCGAGTCAGATCAATAGATCCCAAACAACAACACCCGTACGGCGGCAGCGGCTGCTCGGCGCAGGGATTGGTCGCCTCGATGGTCTCGCAGTAGTAGAGGTTGTTGTCCCGGTTCATCCGGTCGAGAAACAGGATTCCCGGCTCGGCGTGGTCGTAGGTCGAGCGCATGATCTGGTCCCACAGGTCACGCGCGCGCACCCCGCGGTAGACCCACAGGCCGTCGGCGCGCTGGCGGGCGCCGGACCCCGACCAGGGTTTTGCCTTGTGGGTCAATTCGATGGCAAGATCGTTCTCGACAGCGGCCATGAAATCATCCGTGACACCGACCGAGATATTGAAGTTGGCGAGGTCGCCCTGGTCCTTGGCGTGGATGAATTCCTCGATGTCGGGGTGGTCGCAGCGCAGCACGCCCATCTGGGCGCCGCGGCGCGCGCCCGCCGATTCGACCGTCTCGCAGGAGCGATCGAACACGCGCATGTAGGACACCGGCCCGCTGGCGCGCGACTGCGTGCCCTTCACCTCGGCGCCCTTGGGACGGATGGAGGAGAAGTCGTAGCCCACGCCGCCACCGCGGCGCATGGTTTCGGCGGCCTCGGACAGCGCGCTGTAGATGCCGGGCTTGCCGTCCACGATCTCCGAAATGGAGTCACCGACCGGCTGCACGAAGCAGTTGATCAGGGTCGCCTGCAGCGCGACCCCGGCGGCCGAGTTGATGCGCCCGGCGGGAATGAAGCCGTCTTCCAGCGCTCTATAGAAGCGCTTCGCCCAAGCGGCACGGTCGGCTTCGGCCTCTACCTCGGCGAGCGCGCGCGCGACGCGCAGGCGCACCAGACGAATGGCGTCCGGCGCAATGGCTTCTTCGCCCTTGGCGTACTTCTCGATCAGCGCCTCCCGACAGATTTCCTGCGTGGGCAGGGTGGCGGATTCGGTGCTGCGGAGGGAGGTTTCCTGTGTGTCCATGTTATTTTTCTTATCTCACATCAAGATTGTGCTACATGTCTTTGATCGTACAACGGATTGTTTAGTTTAGAAAGCCACTAACTGTGGGCACTGCGGAATGTGAACCTGAAGATGCGTTCTTCTCCAAATCTTCCAAAGACTTGGCATTCTTGCGCGCCGCAGCGTACCCCTTGGGGCAGGGCCGGCCAGCACCCTACCGGTAGGGGTCGGCGTCTCTGGGGATGTATAAGTTTACAGTATCTCAGCGCCCCGGGGCGTAGCTGATTCGATAGATCATCCCGGCCGAGTCGTCCGACACCGCGATCGAGCCGTCGGCCAGGACTTCCAGGTCCACCGGCCGGCCCGACACTGAGTCCCCCTGCAGCCAGCCTTGCGCAAAGGGCTGGTAGGAGAGCGCTTTCCCCCCTTCTATTCTGACTACTGAAATCCGATAACCAATCTTGCTGGCGCGGTTCCAGGAGCCGTGTTCGGCGATGAAGATCTGATTGCGGTATTCGGCGGGAAACATGGTTCCCGTATAGAAGCGCATGCCGAGCGCGGCCACGTGGGGTCCCAGCTTGAGCGCCGGCGCGTTGAACTCCGCGCACCTGCGGCTGCGGCCGAACTCCGGATCGGCGAGGTCGCCCTGGTGGCAATGCGGAAAGCCGAAATGCATCCCGGCGCGCGGGGCGTGGTTCAGTTCGTCAGCTGGCAGATCGTCCCCGAGCCAGTCGCGCCCGTTGTCGGTGAACCACAGTTCCCGCGTCACCGGGTGCCAGTCGAAGCCGACGGAATTTCTGACGCCTTTGCTGTGAACATCAAATACTTTTGTCTTCACATCCAGAAACCCGATGAGCCCGTAGCCCTCCCGGTCGCAGACGTTGCAGGGCGCGCCGATCGGCACGTAGAGGCGCCCGTCGGGACCGAAGCGGATGAATTTCCAGCCGTGGTGCACTTCGCGCGGCAGCTTGTCGTAAACGACCTCAGGCGCCGGGGGTGCGGTAAGCCTGGCTTCAATATTTTCATACCTGAGTATCCGGCTCACTTCCGCGACATAGAGGGCGCCGTCGCGGAATGCGACCCCATTGGGCATGTTCAGTCCGTCGGCGATTCTGAACACGCGGCCGTCCTGGGCGACGGCGTGAACCGCGCCGCCCGAGCGGCTGCCGACGAAAAGGGTACCCTTGGCGCCCAACGCGAGTGAGCGCGCGTTCGGCACCGAGGCGAGCACCTCGATGCGGAAGCCGGGAGGAAGCTCGATGCGGCCCAGCGGCGGTGGTTGCGCCGACGCAGATCCCACGGCGCCAAACAGCAGCGCGGCGAGGACCCGGATCACCTGGCGCTCAGGCCGCCGCTTGCGCCGCCGGTCAGGCAGGCTTGGGTTCGGCCGCCGCCGCGGGTGTGTCGCTCGCGGCTTGTTGCAGGCGCGCGGATTTCAGGATGTCGGCTACATCCGAGTGCCCGAGCCTGAGCGCGAGTTCCACCGGCGTATCGCCGTCCTTGGTTGTCACATTCGGATTGGCGCCGTTGCGAAGCAGCAGCTCGACCATGCGGCCGTTACCTTTCATGGCGGCGTAGGCGAGGGCGGTGTAGCCGTTTTCATGCTGCAGGTTGGCGTCGAAATTCATCTGCAGCACTTTCTGCGCATACACCAGATTACTCTTCTCAATGGCATAGAACAGGGCCCGCACGCCTTCCGGGCTCTTTTCCTTGGGTTTTTCCTCCAGCCCGGTGGGCATCAACTTCACCACGTAGTTGATCAGTGAGATGCCGACCATCGCCACCAGCGCCAGTACCACCGGGATCTTGGAAATCTGGATGTACTCGGAGATCTGCTGGTCCAGGTTCGCGGCGAGAATCAGCAGTACCACCGCGAGGAAGAAGAAAAACCTCAGGTAGAAGAACAGGCCCAGCACGATGCCGCAGCCGAGCACGCCCAGCAGGTAATTCCGGTTGATGCTGTACTCCTCCAGTACCTCGTGTGGCAGCTGGGCGAGGACTGCGGCCATCGCGATCAGGCCGAACAGGAGCACTTCACGCACCCGCATCCGGGTCAGTAGGTCGTCTTTTTCGATCGTTTTCTGAAGTGCCATGCGCTTCTCCCTGGGGTATTCGCTGGGCTCTACCAGCCCGTACCC
>Ga0315281_10011636_pt1 | contig 12051 bp, 7 predicted proteins | sample YL17G07_0_MG_FD_204540 | JGI IMG/M metagenome (GOLD analysis project Ga0315281, IMG submission 204540) | Sediment microbial communities from Yellowstone Lake, YNP, Wyoming, USA - YL17G07_0 | ecosystem: Environmental > Aquatic > Freshwater > Lake > Sediment | place: USA: Wyoming | collected... | reverse complement strand
GGGGTTGCCGAAGAATTTCCCTTGTGGTAACTATTCTCTAGGAGCGGACGGTCCTCGCCGCTGAGAATTCATGGTAGCTAGCCCCATTGACGCCTACCGGCGACAGATCGAGCGCGAGCTGCAAGCCGGGAACGCCACAGAGCACACTCACCGGCCCGCGCTGAAGGCCCTCATTGAATCGCTGGCCCCTGGAGTCACCGCTACAAATGAGCCGAAGCGCGTTGAATGCGGGGCTCCCGACTTCATTGTTTCCCGGAAGGCGGCCCACGATCCGGTAACGCTTGGGTACATTGAGGCTGGGATACCGGAAATGGCCCGATGAAACGAGCGGTCCGACCCACGGAACACCGAATCGGTGGTATAAGAGGTATCCAGCATCATGAAACCGAAAGCAGGAGACATACTGGATGGGAGTTTTTGGCCTGAGCCCGTCCGCGTGCTCACGGTACAGGAGGTCGGTCAGCGGCTCAAGGTTGAAGCTGTCGGCCTGCGCAGTCAGCAATTCTATCCTCGAATCTTCTCCCACGAAGACTTGGCCCTCGTCCAGATTGCGACCGAGACAGGCCGTGACTTTTCAGGGCGAAGTGAAGCCCTTTTCCTGGCCATTGAGGGACACCGGATAAGATACGCCTTCCAGTTCGATCCGCTGTACGCCGTGAACGTATCCCAAGTAGACCCACTCCCTCACCAAATTGAGGCCGTCTATCACTACGTCCTTCGCAACCCTCGTTTGCGCTTTTTGCTGGCCGACGATCCGGGCGCCGGCAAGACCATCATGACGGGATTGCTGCTCAAGGAGTTGAAGTATCGCGGCCTTGTTCACCGCACGCTCATCGTGGTCCCAGGCCACCTCAAGGACCAGTGGGTCCGCGAGATGAAGGACCGTTTTGGCGAGAAGCTTACCTTCGTCAACCGGGAAGTGATGAACGCGACGTGGGGCCGCAACGTCTGGGAAGAGCAGCCACAAATCATTACATCAATGGACTTCGCCAAACAGGACGATGTGATGGCGACGCTGGGGGAAGCCCGGTGGGACCTTGTCGTCGTGGATGAAGCCCACAAAATGGCTGCCTATCGTTACGGCGAGAAAACAGACAAGACCGAGCGCTACAAGTCTGGCGAGCTTCTGTCCCGCACTACGCGCTACCTGCTCTTCCTGACTGCCACGCCGCATCGAGGCGATCCCGAGAACTTCCGCCTCTTTCTTGACCTGTTAGAACCGGGCTACTTTGCCACGACCGAACTTCTGGCAGAGTCGATTCGCAACCACGACAATCCCCTGTTCTTGCGTCGCCTCAAAGAAGACATGAAGGGCTTCGACGGATCTCCACTCTTCCCGCCACGCCACGTCGAGACAATCAAGTACCGCCTGAACGACGACGAAAAGCGTCTCTACAACGCGGTAACTGAGTACGTCGAGAAGTCCTACAACAAGGCTCTGGCCGCCGAAAAGCGCAATGTTGCCTTCGCGTTGCTGATTCTGCAACGCCGCATGGCCTCCAGTGTCCGCGCCGTGCGGCGTTCGCTGGAGAGGCGCCGGAACAAGCTGGAGGAGATGCTGCGCTTCGGCAAGTGGCTGGCGGAACGGGGTTGGGTGGACGAAGACGCCCTCGAAGATTCTCCCGAGCTAGAACGCCTCCAGCGCGAGGACGAGCTCCTGGAACGCTTGACCGCTGCGGAGACGCGCGAGGAGCTTCAGGTCGAAATTGACCAACTCTCCGACCTTATCAGGCTGGCGAAAGAAGCAGAGCGGCACGAACTGGAAACGAAGCTCACCGAATTGCGGAAGGTGATGAATGCCGAGCAGCTTCAGCGCAGGGGCGAGAAGCTCCTCGTGTTCACAGAATCCCGTGAGACTCTCGATTATCTGGCTGAGAAGCTGAAGGCGTGGGGATACTCCGTGGTCGTCTTGCACGGCGGAATGAATCTTGACGCGCGCATCCGAGCCGAGCATGAATTCAGGGAAAAGGCTCAAGTCATGGTCTCCACCGAGGCGGGCGGCGAGGGTATCAACCTCCAGTTCTGCTCTCTGATGGTCAACTACGACATTCCCTGGAACCCGAACCGCCTGGAGCAGCGCATGGGCCGCATCCACCGTTACGGCCAGACCCACGAAGTTCACATCTACAACCTGGTTGCGGTGGACACCCGCGAGGGTAAGGTGCTCGATGCCCTTTTCCAAAAGATCGAAAACATCCGGCAGGCGATGGGTAGCGACCGAGTCTTCGATGTAATTGGCGACGTGCTGCCGGGAAAAAGCCTGAAAGACCTCATCGTGGACGCCATCGCCCACCGTCGTTCCCTTGAGGAAATCGTCGCCGAGATCGAGCGCATCCCTGACACCGAGGCCATCCAAAAAACGCGCGAGGCTGTGCTGGAAGGATTGGCAACTCGCCATGTGGACTTGCAGAGGGTGCTCGGGGAAACCCGCCGCGCCAAGGAGAGCCGGCTGGTCCCGGAGTATATCGAAAGGTTCTTCCAGCGGGCCTGCCACTTTCTCAGCGTGCCTCTAGAGCAAAGGCGGGACGGCCTCTGGCGTGTCCCCAACGTGCCCTTTCAGGTTAGGGATGTCCCTCCGGCGTTCAAGAACCGCTTTGGAGAAGTCTTCCGCGAGTATGGCAAGTTGGCCTTCGACAAAGACACTGCGAAGCGTCTCCAAGCTCTCTTCGTCGCGCCGGGCCATCCACTCCTCGAAGCCGTCATCGAGCGACTCCTGGAAGGGTGTGCAGCGGATCTTCAGAAGGGTGCCGTCTTCGCCGACCCCGACTGCCGCCTGGATGGCTTCCTCTGGTTCATCGAGGGTGAAATCCGAGATGGCGCCAATACGGTTGCGGGCAAGCGTCTGTTTGCGGTCTATCAGCCCCAAGACGGCCAACTTCGTATTGTCCCGGCCTCCATCCTGTGGGATTTGCAGCCGCTCTCGCCTGAGAGCGCGGAAGGCAAGGGTATTTCGGCGGACGAGAACGCCGTCATCGCTTTCGCCATTGAAAACGTTGTCGAAGCGTATCGCGATGAACTCCTCCAGCAGCGGCAGCGCGACGCGGAGATCAAGCGGAAGTATGGGCTATGCTCACTGGATATTCTGCTCATGCAGTCCGAGGAGAAGCTGGTTGACTACGAGACCCGTCGCATTCGGGGTGAAGCGATCCCCGAGCCGACCATCCAGAACGAGCTTCGCACCAAAGAGGACTTGCTCCAAAAAAAGCGCAAACTGGAGGAGGCCATTCGCTGGGAGACTAGTCTTCTGCCCCAGGAGCCGCGCATCGTCGGGGTTGTCCGCGTCATCCCGGCAAAGGTCACGGATGAATCCCTCCGCGAAAGCGACGAAACCGAACAGGTCGGAATGCAGGTGGCCATGGAGTACGAGCGGGCACAAGGCCGGATGCCGGAAGATGTCTCCAGCCAGAACCTCGGCTACGACATTCGCTCTGTAGCGGCGGTCTCTGACCGTCGAACTGAGATGGCCCTAGCCGTCCGCTACATTGAGGTCAAAGCCCGTGCTCGCAGCGGGGCCGTAGCCCTGACACCGAATGAGTGGCTCATGGCGCAAAGGCTTGCCGACGAATACTGGCTCTACGTGGTCGAGAATGCGGCCAGTACTCCCACGCTGTACCTGATCCGGAATCCCGCAGCCAGACTGAGACCGAACGAGGTGGTAGAAATCGTGCGCTTTGTGGTCAGCGATTGGAAGCAGGCGGCCGAGACCACGACATAGGGTTCGGATCAGACCAGGAAGGTGATTGTATGCGAGAAGAAACCAAAAAGCGGGTTGATGGCATGACGAGGGAAGAACAGGAGCGCCGCCTTGCCGAACTCAGTCAGAAATACGGAGTCACAAACCCACAATCCATTTCGGGCGGCAAAACCCCGCCTGGGCACGACGCTATTGAGTTTATAGAAGAGATGGAAGAGCGCGAATACTTGAAAGAGAAACTGGGGTGCAAGGTCTGACGAAAGTGACGATGGACAAAAGCGGAGCGAACAAGCGGCTGATCGAGGTTGATTTTCCGCTCCGCGAGGTGTCGGAGCAGTCTGTCCGCGAGAAGAACATCCGGCACGGACATATCTCGACGCTGCACATTTGGTGGGCACGCCGGCCCTTGGCGGCTTCGCGAGCCACAGCGCTTGCGGCATTGCTGCCCGACCCCGGAGACCCGCAGAAGAGGGAAGAGTATCTCCAGCTCATCAAGGACATATCGCCCTGGGAAGTCGTCTCGAAGGATACGCCGCAGAACCGGGCGCTTCTCGAAAAGGCACGCAAGCTGATTCGGGAAGCTTACGGCGGGCGCGCTCCGAAGGTTCTTGATTGCTTTGCGGGCGGCGGGGCGATTCCGCTCGAAGCCCTGCGCCTTGGCTGTGAGACCTATGCTCTCGACTACAACCCGGTCGCAGTCCTGATTCTGAAAGCGGTTCTGGAATATCCGCAGAAGTACGGCCAGCCGCAGATCGTCCAGGACGCCGCTCGGACGGGCCTCGGGATGAAGGCGCAGCGAACCGTCAATCCCCTGCTCGAAGAAGTCAAGCGCTGGGGCAACTGGGTGCTCGAAGAAGCCCGGAAAGAACTTGAGCAGTTCTATCCGAGGGACAAGGACGGGAGCATCCCGGTCGGCTACATTTGGGCGCGGACGCTCCCCTGCCAGAACCCCGAATGTGGCGCGGAGATTCCCCTGATGCGCCAATTCTGGCTGGCGAAGAAGGACAACAAGAAAGTCGCGCTCATGCCCCTCCCACGGCAGAAAGCAAGGCGCGTGGACTTCGCAGTCGTAGAGCAAAGGAAGGGCGAGTGGCAGACTCTTCAGGCTCCAGGCCCGAATCCCGAATCCCGAACCCCGAATCCCGATTTTGATCCCGAAGAGGGCACCGTCAGCCGCGCCCACGCTCGCTGCCCAATCTGTGGGAACACGATAGCCGATGACGACACGCGCCGGCTCTTCCGCGAAGGCAAGGCCAGCCAGCGGATGGTTGCCGTGGTACTCCATCATCCCAAGCACACTGGCAAGACCTACCGCCTGCCCACCGAACGGGATCTCGAAGCCTACTGCGCCGCCGAGCTCGCATTAGAGAAGAAGCGCGAAGAGTTGTGGGCCGAATGGGGCATCGACCCGGTGCCGGATGAGACGCTGCCGGCCGAACGACCCTCGCCCAATGCGCGCGGGCTCTCAGCCATAACCCGCTATGAAATGCACTCATGGACGGACCTGTTCAACGCGCGACAGAAGCTGGCGCTAATCACCTTCGCCGACAAAGTGCGGCGGGTCCACGCGCGTATGCGTACTCAAGAAGTGGAGGCCCAACTAGCACAAGCCGTGGCTGCTTATCTGGCGCTGGTTGTCTCGCGAATGGGCGACTTTGAGTCCGTGATCTGCCGCTGGCACCCGCAGTGGGAGTTCATCCCTAACACGTTCGCTCGCCAAGCAGTCCCTATGACCTGGGACTATGCGGAGCTAGTTCCGCTATCACCGATCCTAACAGGAACTTTCGACAGCATGTTTGGACAGGTCGTTGATGTCATTTCTCACTGTTCAACGGTACCCGTTGCCGTTAGCTGCGCGGTCCTCCAAGGCTCAGCCACCGGACTCCCTTGGCCCGACAGTTTCTTTGACGCCGTGCTCACCGACCCGCCCTACTATGATAACGTGGCCTACGCTGACCTCTCGGACTTCTTCTATGTCTGGCTCAAGCGTACCGTCGGACACCTATATCCAGACCTCTTCGCAACCCCGCTGACGCCTAAGTCAGAGGAGATCATTTGGCATCAGCGGCATGGCGGAAGCTATGAAGCTGGTAAAGAGTTCTTCGAGCGCAAGATTACCGCTGCCTTCCGTGAAATGCGGCGAGTGCTGAAGCCTGACGGCAACGCAACGATTGTCTTTGCGCATAGAACGACCGATGCATGGGAGGCCATTATCAGTGCCCTGATCGACAGCGGCTTGTACATGACTTCCTCCTGGCCGATCCACACAGAAATGGAGGCGCGGCTGAACGCGCAGGAGACAGCCTCTCTGGCTTCTTCCATCTACATGGTTTGCCGCAAGCGCATGACGCAAGAGGTTGGCGAGTTCCCCAAGGTTAAGCACGAGATCGAAGAGCGCGTGCGCGAGAAGCTAGACAAGTTTTGGAGTGAAGGTATTCGGGGGGCGGACTTCTTCATGAGCGCCATCGGGCCAGCGGTGGAAGTCTTTGGCCGCTACGAGCGGGTCGAGAAGCTCTCCGGCGAGAAAGTGGAGGTCAAAGAACTTCTGGAATACGTCCGCAAGGTGGTGAGCGAATACGCCTTGGAACACATCCTCGGGTCCGCCGAGCTGGGCGGGGTTGACGCCGAGACCCGGTTCTATCTGCTCTGGCGCTGGACGTACAACAATGCTCGCGTGCCGTTTGACGAAGCCCGCAAGCTGGCTACCGCTGTAGGGACCGAGCTGACAGAGCTTTGGAAGAGCGGCAACCTGGTGAGCAAGGAAAAAGAATACGTTCGTGTCCTCGGCCCGAAAGACCGCGAGAAGGACTCGAAATTCATGCGCCAGGAGAGGTTCAACACCATGGTGGACGCCCTCCACCGGGCAATTCTCTACTGGGAGCGAAGCGAGCGCCAGAAGCTTAAGGAGCATCTCGCGCAGACCTACGGAGCCACCGACATCTTCTGGCGCGTGGCCCAGCACATTGCTGAAGTTCTGCCCGAGGGCGACAAGGAGAAGCAGCTCTTACAGGGCCTGCTCTACGGCTCCAGAGCGCAGGCCGAAGTGAAACCAACGAGCGGAAAGCTGTTTGATGAGTGAGGCACAAAATGGGTAAACCATGGCGCCAAGTTGTGACTCCACACCGCGACATCCGCGAAGGCAGGTTTGATGAATCAGTCTTCGCGGCGGACCTGTCCGATGTCGCCGCCGACCGTGGCCCTCTCGAATATCGTGACCCGGAGACCTTCTTCAAGAAGACCTACCCGACCCAGGGCATAACGAACTTGCTTTCGACGGTTGTCTCGCGCCTTTCGGGCCAAGGGAGAGGCGAAGCCGTAATCCAGATCCAAACCCCCTTCGGCGGCGGCAAGACCCACAGTCTCATAGCCCTCTACCACCTTTTCAAGCATGGGGAGCGTCTCAAGCACCTTGAGGCCTTCAAGACCGTCCTGAAGAGAAACGAAGCGCCGTCACTGCCCGCCGCTCGCGTCGTGAGCTTCGTCGGCACGGCAGCCGATCCGCTGAAAGGCAAGACCCCTTGGGGTGAGATAGGCGAACAAGTAGGACGCTACGAACTCCTGAAGGAGCATGACCAGAAGCGACGCGCTCCCGGAAAGGATGTCCTCCATAAGCTACTGGGACAAGAGCTGACCCTCATCCTCATGGATGAGATCACCCAGTACATCGCAAAAGCCGTGGAGCCAGACGAATTGGCAAGGTCCCAATGGAATGTGGAGGCTGCGCGCGCGTATCAAACTCAGGTGTTAGCGTTCATGCAGGAACTCACCGAGACGGTGAAGGTCTTACCCCATTGCTCGCTAGTCGTCACCCTGCCATCCAGTGCCCCTTACGGTGAAGAAGGGGAACGGTCCTTGGGCCAGTTGCAGAGGATTTTTGGGCGTGTCGAAGCCATCTACATGCCCGTCGAGGGTGAAGAGGTTTACGAAATTATCCGCCGCCGGCTGCTTGAAGACCCCGGCGATCCCCAAGAGGCCCGGCGGGTGGCCGATGAATATTGGCAGCTCTACCAGCGCCTGGGGGATGATGCTCCCTCAGAAATACGGCAGGCTGCCTATCGCGACAAAATCCGCAAGGCTTATCCGTTCCATCCGGAGTTGATTGACATCCTTTTTGAGCGTTGGAGCACCTATCCGACATTCCAGCGGACTCGCGGGGTGTTGCGACTCCTGGCCGAGGTGATTGCGGACCTTTACAAGCGCGAGCATGCAGCGTCCCTGATTCAGCCTGCCCACATCAATTTGGCGAACGCCTCCATCCGGGAGGAGTTCATCAAGCACATCGGCAATGAGTACCGGGGCGTGGTCGCCGCCGATATCGCCGACGGCAACGCCAAGGCCCTGAAGATTGACCGCGAGATGGGGTCGGAGTACGCGCGCTTCGGGGTCGCGTCGGGCTTGGCCACCTCGATCTTCTTCTACTCGTTCAGCGCCGGACAGAGGAGCGGTGCGGGAAGCCCTCGCCTGCGCGTGGCCTTTCTGCGGGATGAAATCCCGCCAGCGGTTGTAGGTGATGCGCTTCGTCGTCTGGAAGACGAGACGTGGTTTCTCCACTCGGAAGGCGGACTGTATTTCTTTACCGGGCAGGCGAACCTCAACCGGGTCATCGTGCAAAAAGAAGAAGAGGTCAGCGATGACCGGATTGCCGAGGAGATCCACGCGCGCTTGGAAAGGCTTGCCGGGAGCGAACTGCGGGTCTTCCTCTATCCCACGGCCTCCAATGATGTGCCGGATACCCGCGAGTTGAAGCTGGCCATTCTGGTGAGCGAATACGCGGGCCGGAGCGCAGCGGCAACCAAGTTTGCCGAAGAGTTGGTGAGCCGATGCGGAATCCCCTTCCGCACGTTCCGCAACACGCTGCTCATCCTTGCCGCTGATGGCAGAGAGTTTGAGGGACTGCGCCATCAAGTCAAACGTGCCCTGGCCCTGAAGGGCATCCGGGAAGACAAATCGGTGATGGAAAGCCTGTCGCAAGAGAACAAGCAAGTCTTAGAGAGCAAACTGCGAGACGCAGAGGGTGGAATCAACTTTCGAATTCTGGCAGCCCATCGCCATCTGGCGAAAGTTACAGGAGAGAAGCTGGAGTGGCTCGATTTAGGTCTGCCCACGGTGGGTGAGAGGGGCTCGCTTGCGAAGCGGGTCTTAGAGTACCTCAGAGGGCAGGAGATTCTACTCGGGAAGATTGCGCCTCGCCAGATTCTACTGAAAACTCTGCGGGAGGATGAGAAGGAAAAGCCGCTTGGGGAAATCTACGATGCCTTCCTGAAGTTCCCTCATTTGCCGGTGCTGGAATCGGACGTGGTGCTTCAGAATGCCTTGCAGGAAGGGGTGCGCGAGGGGTTCTTCGGCGTGCGTAGTAACAACCGGATATACTTCGGCGAATCCGTTCCACTAGGAGCGTTGGACAATACGGCCCTCTTGGTGCGCAAGGAGCTTGCGGAGAAAGAAAAGAGTGCGGTTGCCGCTCCAGCCGCGACGACGGGTGTCCAGCCCACACCCATAATTGAAGGACCGACCCCGACTACAGCGAAACCTGCGGAGCCGTCCGCACCCCTCGCCAGGAAAGTCACCCACCTGAGTCTTCGGGTTCAACTCCCCTGGGACAAGCTCGCCGATTTCATCCGAGGAGTTCTAAGGCCGCTACGGGAAGACGGCGCAGAAATTCAGGTTGAGGTGGCCCTGACGGCCCACTCCGAAGAAGGCCTGAAAAAGTCAACCTTGGATCACAAGGTTAAAGAAACACTGAACCAGATCGGCGCAAAGATTCTTGAGGAAGAACAGAAATAGGGAAAGGTAGCTTGTATGTCCTGGTCTGATGGCCTAACGGAGGAACAAAAGAAGGCTGCTTCCCACGCGGGTTCTCACGCAAGGCTCGTGGCAGGGCCAGGAACTGGTAAGACACTCACTCTTACGAGAAGGCTTGTCCTCTTGCTTTCGTCAGGAGTCAAACCTCAGTCAGTCCTCGCCTTCACTTTCACGCGCTTCGCAGCCGCGGAATTACGGAAGAGGGTGGAAGCCGAACTCGCAAACGCGAAAATGCCATTGCCCCGAATTTCGACTTTGCATTCCTATGCGCTCCGCGAACTTCTGCTAAATGCAAGCCGCACGAAACTCCCGCAGCCGCTCAGAATCGCTGACGACTGGGAAGAGGAAGAAATCATCGTCCCTGAAATGCAAAACCTACTCAGAATTTCAAAGAAGCAGACTCGGGATTTATTTCATCGACTCGCCGCTGACTGGGAGCAATTGACTGCGGACAGGTCAGACTGGGAGAGGACCTTTCCTGACCCAAAGTTTCTGGGCTCTTGGCGAGAGCACCGAGAAATCTATGGCTATACGCTTCGCGCCGAGCTGGTCTACCAACTAAAAACTTCACTACAAGAAGGAGACGTTTCGATAGAAGATCCCCCGGAACATGTTCTGGTTGACGAATACCAAGACCTAAATCCATGTGATCTCGCAGTTGTGCGTGAATTGGCAAACCTTGGTTGTGAGGTCTATGCCGCTGGGGACGACGACCAAAGCATTTATGGATTCAGGCAGGCCGAACCGGAAGGTATCCGCCGTTTTCCATCCGAATTTAGGCCATCCGAAACGTTCGGCTTAAAGACGTGCATGCGGTGCGACAAAGAAATACTGGACTTTGCGCTTTACGTTGCACGTCAAGACCCTCGTCGGCTAGCAAAGCCCCTCGAACCCGCCAGCAAAGAGAGCGCAGAGGTGAAACTCCTGCGATTCCATGACGGCGGCACCGAAGCACTTGGAATCGGACAAATCTGTGCGTGGCTTGTCAGGCGCAAGAGACTTAAACCCCAGGAGATACTAATTCTTCTGCGGACAGATAGGCGAAAGCTGTTCTCAGCGCCGTTGAAGGCCGCTTTGCTAAGCGTAGGCCTGCCCGTCAATATCGCGTCCAATCCGCTGGAACCACTCGAGTCCGAGACCGGCCGAGAGTTCTTCTCGCTGCTCAGGCTTATAGCAAATCCCCGTGATCATCTTGCATGGCGGAGCATTCTCCAAGTCAGGACTAATGGACTCGGGCAAACTACAGTTGAAGCAATTTACGAGATTGCCAGGCGAAACAGCGCGAGATTCGCTGACGCCCTGACCGCCATCGCCAAGAATCCTGCATCCCTTGGCTCGAAGGGTCCAACTGTAAAATCGGAAGTGGAGCTAGTAGGGCAAAAGATCAAAAAGTACGGGCCGCCTCCTAACAAGGATGTGCTCACTTGGCTGGAGAACCTAATTGAAAAAGAAATTCGCGAAGAGGATTTGCGCAATGACATTTTGGAGCTCTTCAAAAGTACAACTCCAGGGGCTGGGCTCAAGAGTCTTGACGACTTGTTGAGGGCTGTCAGTGTTTCGCTGGGAGACAAGGAACAAGACCTGCGTGAAGGCGTGGTCTCAATCATGACTATGCACCAAGCGAAAGGCTTGACTGCAACAGCGGTAATCGTCGCGGCGGCCGAGGATGAATACATCCCCGGGCGCGCTGCAGGGAGGTCCATAGACGATGAAAGGAGGTTGCTATATGTGTCCCTGACCCGTGCCCGACACTTTCTGTTCGTTACGTACGCCACGAGGAGAACGGGTCAGCAGAAGTACACTGGGAAAAGCAGCGGCGACACGAGCAGACATCTAACACAATTCCTGAGCGGTGGTCCAATTCCACCCATCGCGGGAGAGTCTTTTGCATCTGGGCTAAAATAGCGTTGTCTCGCAACTCCGGGTCGGCGACGATGCCGATGCCATGGGGCGATACTTTGAGCGCGTGCCGGCCGAAGTCCGGAATTTTCACATCGGCGGCTACCAGGTCTGCGAGAAGTGGCTCAAAGGCCGCCGTGGCCGTACCTTGACCTACGCAGACCTGGAGCACTACCGGAAAGTCGTAACAGCCTTGAGAGACACCATCCGCCTCATGTCGGAAATCGACGCGGCCATCACCAAATGGCCGATAAATTGAAGGCTGACGCTCGCCATAGATGGGGAGCTTTGCCGATGGATAGCATTCCAGTCCGGAGGTAGCCTGTATGCAAATGACTGCGAACCTCGATTCGGTATTCGCCTACAATGCGGGCATTCCAAAACTGAGTTTCAACTTGAAGGTCAAGAATGACACCGACAAACCTCTGGCCGTATTGAATGTGATCGCCGAAGTGCGAGCGGCCGCTTCTTCGTCCATTTCCGACATCCACAAATCGGCCTACTTCATAGGATACGGCGTCCTTGAATCAGGCGGGGGCCAGTTTTCTCCGGGCTCTGAAGATCACTGGCGGCTTGGGCTTCCATTGCACCCGTATGAGATTCAGAAAATTGAGGAGGTTCGAAAAGCGGGAGACGGGGACCTATTCTTTCACATT
>Ga0315281_10011635_pt1 | contig 12051 bp, 9 predicted proteins | sample YL17G07_0_MG_FD_204540 | JGI IMG/M metagenome (GOLD analysis project Ga0315281, IMG submission 204540) | Sediment microbial communities from Yellowstone Lake, YNP, Wyoming, USA - YL17G07_0 | ecosystem: Environmental > Aquatic > Freshwater > Lake > Sediment | place: USA: Wyoming | collected... | reverse complement strand
GCTGCGCACCAACCTGCTGGACGCCTCCGCGCCGAACCCTTCAGTAGAGGCGCTGCTGCACGCCTTCCTGCCGCACCGCTTCGTGGACCACACCCACGCCGACGCGATCCTGGCGCTGGTGGATCAGCCGGATCCGGAGGCGCGCTGCCGGGAGGTGTTCGGCGACAGGCTCGCCGTGCTGCCCTTCGTCTTTCCGGGCTTCCCGCTGGCGGGCATCGCCATGCGCGCCTTCGAGGCCAATCCCAAGGTCGAGGGGATCGTGCTTATCCAGCACGGGCTGTTCACCTTCGGGGAAACCGCGCGCGAGAGCTACGACCGCATGATCCGCTATGTGGACCAGGCTGAGCAGGCGCTGGCCGGGGCGGGAAACGGAAAGGCGCGGCCGGCCAAGGCTCAGCCAGCCAAGTCTCTGCCGGGCGCTACCCAGGGTGCGGCGCCGCTGGCGGGATTGCACACGCCGTCCGAGGCGGAGCTGGCCGACCTGGCTCCGGTCGTGCGGGGCGCGCTGGCCGAGACGGTCAAGGAAGCGGGGCCGGGCGCCAACGGCGGCTTCCGGCGCATGCTCCTGCACTTCCGCACCAGCGCGCGCATCCGCCAGTTCGTGGACGGCGCGGGCCTGACCGACTACGCCCGGCGCGGCGTGATCACGCCCGACCACATCATCCGCACGAAGAACCTGCCGCTGGTGCTGCCGCCCTACCAGCCCGGCAAGCCCGAGGCGTTCGCCCAGGCGCTCAAGGAAGGCGTCGCGCGCTACCGGCAGGCCTACCACGACTACTTCCAGCTGGGCGTCAAGCACAGCGGGCAGGCCAAGCAGGAGCTGGACGCGCTGCCGCGCGTGGTGCTGCTGCCGGGCGCGGGACTGTGGGCCGCGGGCGCCACGGAGAAGGACGCGAAGATCGCGGCGGACTTGTACGAACATACGGCGGACACGATCCTGAAGGCCGAGCAGTTCGGCACCTATAAGCCGCTGGGCCCGCTGGAGCTGTTCCGGATGGAGTACTGGTCGCTGGAGCAGGCCAAGCTGGGCAAAGGCGCGGAGAAGGCGCTGGCGCGGCAGGTGGCGCTGGTGACGGGCGCGGCCTCGGGGATCGGGCTGGCGACGGCCCTGGCCCTGGCCGAGCAGGGGGCACACCTGGTGCTGCTGGACCTGGACGAGGGACGGCTCAAGGACGCCGCCGAGCGGGTGCGCAAGCGCGGGGTGGGCGTGCTGGCCGTGCCGCTCGACGTGACGGACGCGAAGGCTGTGCGCGCCGCCGTGCGCCAGGCCGTGCTGCGCTTCGGCGGGCTGGACCTGGTCGTGTCCAACGCGGGCCGCGTGTGGCAGGGCCCGATCGCCGACTGTGCCGAGGCGGATCTGCGCGCCAGCTTCGAGCTGAACTTCTTCGCCCACCAGCACGTCGCCGCCGCGGCCGTGCACGTGTTCCAGCGCCAGGGCACCGGCGGCCAACTCCTCTTCAACGCCTCGAAGTCGGCGTTCAATCCCGGCCCCGACCTCGGCCCGTATACCCTGCCCAAGGCGGCGGTGGTGGCGCTGATGAAGCAGTATGCCCTCGACTACGGCGCGCTCGGCATCCGCAGCAACGCCGTCAACGCGGACCGCGTGCCGACGAACCTGTTCGGCGACGGGGTGCTGGAGCAGCGTGCGGCCAAGCGCGGGGTGAGCGTGGAGGAGTACCTGTCCGGCAACCTGCTGCACAAGGCGGTGCTGCCCGAAGACGTGGCGCGGGCCTTCGTGCACCTGGCCCTGTCCGAGCGCACGACGGGCGCGGTACTGCCGGTGGATGGCGGCAACATGGCCGCCGCGCCGCGGTAGGGCTGTCCGCGATCCAGGGAGGCCTCATGTTCAGCGTCAGAGCGGGCACTGTCGCCCGTTTACGCCACCTGCGCGCTGCATGCGCGCCGCTGCTGCTGTTGGCGGCCTGCACGGGCGCCCCTTCCTTCGCCGAAGCGCCCTCGCACACGAGTTGGGTCGGACGCACGCAGCAGGAGCTGCTGGCCGCGCGCGGGGAGCCGGAGACCGTGCGCATTCGGCCGGACGGATCGCTACTGCTGGAGTATCTGGCGCGGCGTGGCGGCCTGACCTGCCGCAGCGTGTACCTTTCCGATTTCCTGGGGCGCATCGCAGCCGAAAAGGAGCAGTGCGAATAGCAATGCTGGCCGCCTGCCGCTGCAGCGGGTATACTTAACGGATTGCTGCAAGCAGGCCGGCTGAATCCTCTCCGCTCGCGCACCCATGCCCAAGTACGCCGAGTTCGTCATCGCCGCCTACGGCCTGTTCATTGTCGTGATCGGCGCCTACGCGGGCCTGTTGATCGCGCGCACGAGGGCGGCGCGCCGGGCGCTGGCCGCGCTGGACCGGCAGGCGAGGCCGCCGCGCGCCTGAATCCCGCCCGAATGCCGCTCGACATTCCGCTCCCCATGCCCGTCTCTCCGCGGTCCGACGCTTTGCCATGCTGACGCTGTCCGATGTCACGATGCGCTTCGGCGCGCAAATCCTGTTCGAGAACGTCGCCTGGCAGCTCCATCCGGGCGAGCGCACCGGCCTGGTCGGCGCAAACGGCACGGGCAAGAGCACGCTGCTCAAGCTGATGGCGGGGCAGATGGCCCCGGAGTCGGGCATCATCCAGCGCAGCGGCAGCCTGCGGTTGGGCGTGCTGGGCCAGGATCAGGCGCAGTTCGACGCCATGGCGGTGCTCGACGTGGTGCTGATGGGCCGGCAGCGGCTGTGGAGCGCGCTGCACGAAAAGGCGGGGCTGTTGGAGCGCGTCGGCGGCGGCAATGGGGATGGGCCGGCGCTGGACGATGCCGACGGCCACCGGCTCGCCGAGCTGGAGCAGGCGATCGGGGAGAACGACGGATACGAGGCCGAGGCCCAGGCGGGCGCGCTGCTGGAGGGCCTAGGGCTGCCCGCGGAGCGGCATCGCCGGCCGATGCGCGAGCTGTCCGGCGGCTACCGCCTGCGCGTGCTGCTGGCGCAGACGCTGTTCCACGACCCGGAGCTGCTGCTGCTCGACGAGCCCACCAACCATCTCGACCTGCTCTCGATCCGCTGGCTGGAGCAGTACCTGCTGGGATTCCGGGGCGCACTTGTGATCGTCTCCCACGACCGGCACTTCCTCAATGCCGTCTGCACCGAGATTGCGGACCTGGACTACGGGGAGCTGCGCATCTATCCGGGGGACTACGACGCCTACGAGGCGGCGAAGACGCTGGCCCGGACGCAGAGAGACGCGGAAATCGCGCGGCTGGAAGACAAGGTCGCGGAGACCCAGCGCTTCATCGACCGCTTCAAGGCCAAGGCTTCCAAGGCGCGCCAGGCCCAGTCTCGCGTCAAGCAGCTCGAGCGCATCGAGCTGCCGGACATCAAGCGCAGCTCGCGCCGCTCGCCCAGCTTCGCCTTCACGCCCCTGCGCCCGAGCGGAAAGGAGGCCATCGCCGCGACGGGCCTGCGCAAGGCGTACGGGGGCAAGCCGGTGCTGGACGACGTCGGCTTCACGATCGGGCGCGGGGAGAAGGTGGCCGTGATCGGCCCAAACGGCGTGGGCAAGTCCACCCTGCTCAAGCTCCTCGCCGGACGGCTGGAGCCGGACACGGGCCAGGTCAAGCCCGGCTACGAGGCGCGCTTGGGCTACTTCGCTCAGGACCACCACGAACTGCTGAGCGGCAAGACCAACGTGTACGACTGGCTCTATGGGCAGGCGCCGCTGGAGGAGGTAGGAACGATCCGCGGGACGCTCGGCCGCGTGCTGTTCTCGGGCGACGACGTGCTCAAGCCGGTCGGCGCGCTGAGCGGGGGCGAGGCGGCGCGGCTGCTGCTGGGACACCTGATGCTGCGGCGGGACAACGTGCTGGTGCTCGACGAGCCCACCAACCACCTCGACCTGGAGGGCCGCGAGGCGCTGCTGGAGGCGCTGCAGGCCTACCAGGGGACCCTGATCTTCGTCAGCCACGACCGCCACTTCGTCTCGCACCTGGCGGGGCGCGTGCTGGCGCTGAGCCCGGCGGGGCTGGAGGACTTTGCCGGCAGCTACGAGGACTACCTGGCGAAGCAGGGGGCCGACTACCTGACCGTGCCCCAGGGCCGCGGTGCGCTGCGCGCGGGCTCCGTGTTGGCGGGTTCGGGGTTGGCCGCTTCCGCGGTGGACGGCAACGGCACGCGCAGCGCCGGCCGAAACGGCGGCCCGTCGCCCGCGGTGCTGGAGAACCTGGACCGCAAGGCGCAGCGGCGCGAAGCCCTGCGCCTGAAGAAGCAGGTGGACAAGCTGGAGGGGCGGATCGCCAGCCTGGAAGAGACGCTGGCCGGGTTCGACCGGCGTTTCGCCGCCGCCGCGTACTTTCAGACCACGCCCTGGGAGCGCGTACAGCAAGAGCAGCGCGAGCGTCAGCAGGCGCAGGCGCAGCTCGACGCCACGGTGGCGGAGTGGACCAGCCTGGCCGGGGAGTTGGAGCGCTACCGCGAATCGGGGGCCCAGGGCTGACGGCGCAGCTTGCGGCGCAGGGCGTGCAGGCTCAGGCTCATCCTGCGCAAGCCGACCGCGCGCAGACTGCCCGCGAGGGCCGCCGGATGAAGCTCCGCGGCGGCCCGCGAGCGCTCGCGCACCCGCGCCGCCACCGACTCCACGATCACGGGCAGCGTGCGCGGCAGGACGCGCACGGTGGCCGGCAGGTAGCCGACCGGGACGCCGTCCGCCTCGATGGTCTGGGGCGCGCCCTCTCCCAGCGGGACGATGCGGATCTCCTGGCCCTGGCAGCGCGACGGCGCGGGGAAAAGCTCCCCGCCCAGCCAGAGCCCCAGCGCTCGTCCGGCCATCCCGAGCACCGTCGCCGCGGGAATCCACGCCACGTTCAGCGTCCCTTCGGTGAGGTTGGCCTGCGGGTCCGCCTCGCCGAGGAAGGGGTAGCGCCGCCCGCCCAGCACCTGCCCCAGCGCCCATGGGCCGCGGTAGACCTCCGTCCCGTCCACCTCGAGCGCCACCAGGGGCGCCCTGCCCGTGAGGCAGCGTCCACCCGCTTCGACCAGGCTGCCGGCGATGCGCGCCAGCCGCAGGGGCGGCAGGCCGTCCAGGTCCCACGAAGCGCTGAGCGGCCCGCACGCCGCGCCCAGCAGGAAGTAGCGCGAGACCGTGGCGCCGCTCGCCGCGCCGACCATCGGGCTCAGGCACTCCACCCGCCCCACGTCGTAGGGCAGCGTGTGGCCCGCGGCCAGAATCTCCAGCCGCCGCGCCAGGGCGCTGGGCAGGCCGACCGCGCGCGCCCATGCGCTGCGCGGGCCCAGGCTCAGAAAACCGATCTTCATGCGCCGGCGATGCCCATCCGCCAGCCGCATGGCGCCGTTGACCAGGCCATGCACGACCGCCGAGCCGCCCACGGCCACAATGCGATTGAACCCCAGGATGGCCGCGTCGTAGGCCGCGGCTTCCGCCTCCTCCGGTCCGGCCACCTGCACCAGCTCCAGCGGCGAGAGCGCCGCGGCGATCTCCGAAGCGTGGTGCCGCCAGAGCAGGGGCACGCGCGGTCCGGCGTGCGAGTCCCGCAGCCGGCATTCCAGCAGGATTAGCGTGGTCTGCCGCATGCCCATCGCCCGATGGAGAGGAGACTGCGCCCGCCGCATGGCCCGCGCCCACCGCGCAAGCGCGCCAGAGTTTTCCACCTGCACCGGAAGAATCCGCGGTTCAGGAGAGGTCAGGCGGCCAGGGAGAGTGGATTCAACGTCTAAGGGCCAGGATACTGGATTGTCAGGATTTCCTCTATCCCCGGCACTTTTCGCGCCAGCGGCGCCACGCGCTCCGGGTCGCCCAGCAGCACCAGCGTCAGGCGCTGGGGATCGTGCGTCGCCCGCAGCACGCGCAACACGTCCGCCTCGCTCGTCGCCTCCAACTTCGCGCGATTCGTCGCCTCGTCGTCCACGCGGATGCCGTAGAGGGCCTCCTGCGCTTGGAGCGCCAGCTTCTTCTGCGGCGTGTCGCTGAGGAAAGCGTGGGAGCGCCGCAGCGTCTCGCGCCCGCGCTGCAGTTCCTCCGCGGTAAAGCCCTTGTCCACCAGCTCCTCGTAAAGCGAGAGGATAAGGGGCAGAGCCTCGGCCGTGTGCTCCGCGGAGGGGAACGTGTAGAGCGTGAAGGGCGAGACCTGGTTGCGCGGGCAGTGGCCGTGTTGGGCCTCGTACCAGCAGCTCGCGCCGTAGGACAGCCCGCGCTCGCCGCGCACCACGCGGAACAGGCGCGAGTTCATGTCGCCGCCGAACAGCAGGGTAATGAGGCGGTGCACGTGCCAGTCGGGCCCCGTCTCGGCGGCGGTGAAGCCGCCCAGCACGATCTCGTCGGTCTCGGTGCCTGGATCGGGCAAGAGCAGCACGCGCCGCCCTGCCGGCCGCGGCGGCTGGAACCCGGCCCAAGGATTGCCGAGGCTTTTTCCGGGCGGGGGCGCGATGCGCTGAGCGATGCGCCGTTCGGCCTCCTCCCGCGACAAGTCGGTCAGCACTGCCAGGAACGGCTCGGCCTGCCCGAACAGGGCGCGGTAGTGGTCCTGGGCTGCGGCCAGGTCGAGCGCATGCAGCCCGTCGAGCGTGCCGTCGGGCTGGTAGCCTTGGGGCCCGCCGCGGTAGGTCTCGTGTAGGTACACCTCCTGGGCCTTGAGTGACTTGGACTCCTCGCGGTCGGCCTGCCAGGCGCTGAGGGCGTCGGCCTTGAGGCGCTGGAATTCCTGGGCGTCGAGATTGGGCTCGTGCATCGCAGCAAGGAACAAGTCGAGCGCGGCGTCGAGGTTTTCCGTCAGCGTGACCATGCCCAGGGCGAGGTGGTCGTTGGCGAGCGAATAGCCCATCGAGGCGCCGAGGCGCTCCAGCCGCCCGTTCAGCTCGGCATTGCTCAATCCCCGCGCGCCGGCAAACATCAGGCGCAGCGTGGTCCGTGTCAGCCCGCGCCGCCCGCCGGGATCGAGGCAGGACCCCGCGCCGGGAAAGATGCAGTTCACGTGCGTGAGCGGGATGCCCGCGAAGCGCTCGTGCAGGATGCGCATGCTCATGCCCCCGCACCGGCCGGTGCGTCCGCGCCGAAAGCCGCCGCCCCGGCGCCGGAACCCGGCCCTGCGCCGGGCCGCTGGATGACGGCGATGCGGCCGGGAACGGCCAGGTAGGCGCCCAGCACGCGCTGCAGTTCCGCGGCCGTCACGACCAGCAGCCGCTCCAGCAGCGTCTCGCCGAAGCGCGCGTCGCCGCAGGCCACCCAGAATCCCCCCAGCTGCCGCGCCAGGCTCATGTTGGTCTGCAGGGAGGAGTAGGTGCCGAGCCGCACCTGGTTGCGGGCGCGCTCGATCTCGGCGGGGGGAATGCCATCGCGTGCGTACTCGACCAGCAGCGCGTCCCAGACGGCCTCCGCCCGCTCGGCGGCGACCCCGTGCTGAAGGGAGACGTTCACCAGGAACAGCCCCGGCGAGACGAGCGGATAGTCCGCGTCCAGCACGCCGCAGGAGGCGGAAGTGGCTAGGCCGTCGAGCACCAGGCGCCGGTGCAGGGGCGAGGAGCGGCCGTCGGAGAGTACCGAGGCGAGCAGGCTCAGGGCCGGCAGGTCCGCATGGGCGAGGCCCGGCGTGTGCGTCGCCAGATAGAGCGATTCGGAGCTGACCTTGTCGTGGGTCAGCTCGACCCGGCGCGCCACCCGCGGGGGCGGATCGGCGGAAGCGGGCTCCGGCCGCGGCGCGCCGGGCGGCAGGTTCCCATACGCAACGTCCAGCAGGCGCAGCACCTCGGTTTCGTCGAAGCCGCCCGCAATCAGCACCAGGGCGCGGTTGGGCGCGTAGTGGGCGCGGTAGAAGCGGGCGAAGTCCGCCGTGCCGAAAGCGGCCACCTGCTCGGTATAGCCGATGATGGGGTGGCGGTACGGGTGGCGCTGGAACGCCGCGGCCATCAAGGCGTTGTAGAACTGATCCGAGGGCATGTCTTTGTACATGCGCATCTCGCCCAGCACCGCGCCGCGTTCCTTCTCGATCAGGTCCGGGCTCAGGCGCAGGTTGACCATGCGGTCCGCTTCCACCTCGATCACCCGCGCCAGGCTCTCCGCCGGCACGCTCACGTAGTACTGGGTCGTGTCGTAGGAGGTGGAGGCGTTCAGGCCCACTCCGCCGGCCTCGGCCATGATCCGGTCGAAGTCCCCGTCGCGCAGCCGCGCGGTCTCGCGGAACATCATGTGCTCGAAGAAATGGGCCAGCCCGCGCTCGCTCTCGCCCTCCGAGGCGCTGCCCACGGTGTAGTGCGTGAGAAAAGCGGCGACGGGCGCGAGGGGGTTGTGGACGAGTAGGGCCTGGAAGCCATTCGGCCAGCGGAAGCCGTGCACCGGAAAGCGGGCGAAGTAGGAGAACGGCGGTAGGGCTTGCACGAGGGGCGGGCTCCTGGGGCGGATTCAGGGCGTGCGTGGCGATGCAGGCTGAGGGGCGGTCCAAGGCGCCACGCTCCCCGCACGCTCAGGTCAAGCGGGCATGACGGAGGAGGATAGCTTGCCGGCAGAGGTGGGGATAGGGGGGTCTTTGGGCAGAAGACCACCCCAGGGAACCGGAGGGTAGCCCCCTGGGGTGCATCGGCTTACCCGGACGGAAGCCCCCGCTGTGGGGTGTGCACCGCCTTCCGCCGGGATGGTGCACGGTAAGAGATGGGCGGCGCGGACCGGCGCCACCGGCCCTTCAGGACGACCTGCCGGGAACCGAGCGGGTCAGCGAGGCCGCCCCTCCGGCCCACTCCGGGGGCGCGCGGGTTACCGCGCCACCCGGCTCGCATGGTGCAGGGGCAGGGGGAACAGGGTCACTTGCCGCCTTTGCGCAATCCAGCGCCGATAGGGCTCATGCTCCCGCAGCTTGTCGAGAAACTCGCGCGCGACTTCCACGTGGCACGGGCCAGCCAGGCAGTGGCAGGTCAGCACCAGCTCTCGTCCCGGCCCGGACTCGTCCAGCAGGGCGAAGAACGGCTCGGGATCGGCCCTGAAGCGCGACCGAAGCAAGTGCTTGTAGCGCAGCCGGAAGAACTCCCAGCTGATGTCCCCGTCCAGCAGCGACTCCAACCAGGCCCGTGGCGGCGCCAGGACATGGGCGGGATTGAGGTAGGGGCTGATGCACTGCACATGCGCGTCGCCGTCGGCGGCAACATGGCCGCCATGGCCGGCCAGCGCGACGTTGCCGTGCGCGATGGATGTCGTTGAGATCATGGTGTCCTCCCTGATACCGGGGCTCCCTCCTCTGGCGGAGCCGATCAATGCTGCTCCAGGCTAGCGCGTCCAAATTCAACGGTCAACATCTTTTTTGTTGATCGAGATCAAATGGGCAAACCTTCCCCTATCTATTCGAACGCGGAAATCCGCACTAGGTTCGCCGCACCGCTCTAGTGCCGACCTTCGGGCGACCTCATCGAGCGAAATGGAGCGCTGAGTCCGCCTTCCTCCCCGTTAGGTCGGGACGATCCGTGCGATATATGCTCATGGTTTGGACACAGTCCTGCATGCGGTCTCGTCGCGAGCGCGGATGCAACCTGAACTGCCAAATAAAGCAACACAGCTCGCGATTGCTTTGCCAAAGAATTATGCTAGGATAGCGACGATGCCACCCGGTCGCTCGCCCGGGTGCGCATCCCCCCGCCTATGTTCGCGTTGTGCTGCTCAGGGCATCCCCTTGTCCAGGTTCCTGCTATGGAATTGCAGCCGGTCCATATTCTTGTGGTCGACGATGAGGAAAGCATCCGCTGGGTGATTCGCAAGACCTTCAGCGGCTCCGAGTACGACCTGCACTTCGCCGCCAGCGCCGAGGAAGCGGCGCAGGTGGTCAAGGCCGAGCCGGTGGAGTTCGTGCTGGTGGATATCAATCTGCCGGGCGACGACGGGCTGACGTTTCTGCAGCAGCAGAAGGCACTGCACCCGGAGCTGCTGATGGCCGTCATCACCGGCCAGGGCACGATGCACAACACGGTCACGGCGATGAAGCTGGGGGCGTTCGATTTTGTCACCAAGCCCTTCGACATCGACGAGATCGAAAGCCTGTTCAAGCGCGCGGCCCAGGCGATCCGGCTGGCGCGCAAGCGGCACGACATGCCCCAGGCGCCGGCGCGCGGGGGGGCGCCGGAAGACTCGATCATCGGCAAGAGCCGTTCGGTGCGCGAGATCTACAAGTCCATCGGTCGCGTCGCCGACACGGACCTGACCGTGCTGATCCTGGGCGAGAGCGGGACGGGCAAGGAGTTGATCGCGCGCGCCATCCACCAGAACTCGGGCCAGGCCGAGGGCCCGTTCGTGGCGGTGAACTGCGCGGCGATCCCGCGGGACCTGCTGGAAGCCGAGTTGTTCGGCTACGAGAAGGGTGCCTTCACCGGCGCCACGGATCGCAAGGCGGGGCGGATCGAGCTGGCCCGCGGCGGCACGCTGTTGCTCGACGAGATCGGGGACATGAGCCTGGACCTGCAGGCCAAGTTGCTGCGCGTGCTGCAGGAGCGCGAGTTCCAGCGCGTGGGCGGGCTCGACACGCTGCGGCTGGAGGCGCGGGTGCTGGCGGCGACGAATCAGTCGCTGCTGCAGGCCGTGGAGGAGGGCCGCTTCCGGCGCGACCTGTACTACCGCATCAATTCCTTCACCATCGAGGCGGACCCGCTGCGCGAGCGGCGCGAGGACATCCCCCTGTTGGCCGACCACCTCCTCGCGCGCGGAACGCAGCGCCTCGGCCTGCCCCCGCGCACGCTCACTCCCGCGGCCAAGCAGGCGCTGCTGCAGTACGACTGGCCGGGCAACGTGCGCGAGCTCGAAAACGTCGTCAAGAGCTTGACGATCATGACGAGAACGAGCGTGATCGACGTGGACGACCTGCCGCGCACCATCGTCGGCGCGCGGGGCGCGGGCGACGTGGGCGAAACCTTCGAGCGCTCGGTGCTGCAGATCTGGCAGCCGCTCATCCACCAGTACGTGCAGGAGGGACGGTCGGGCCTGCTGCACGAAATGCAGGCGCACCTGGAGCGCCCGCTGATCCGGCAAGTGCTGCTGGACACGCGCTGGAACCAGGTGCGGACGGCTGAAATCCTCGGCATCAACCGCAATACCCTGCGCACGCGCATCGCGGCGCTGGGTATTCGAAAGGCCGGCGATGAGTAAGGAAAATCCACCGTCCAACGGCAACGGGGCAGGGGTGCTGCATCGGGCACGCCCCGCCCGCCGGCGCCCTTCGTCTTCGGCCCCCGCCTCCCCGGCCCGCGCTACGCCCCCGGCCAAGGCCCGTCCGCGGCGTTGTCCGGCCTGCGGCAAGCCGGCGGCGTGGGAAGACAATCCCTCCCGCCCATTCTGTAGCGAGCGCTGCCGCCTGCTCGACCTGAGCAAGTGGGCCGAGGGCAGCTACGCCATCCCCGCCGAGCCCGTGCCCGACAAGGATGAGGACGAGTAGTTCCTCATTGTCGCTCCTCCCCGCATTCTATTCGCCCTTCGCAGGTTTCCCCAGCTCATCCAGAGTGGCGGATTCCGGCCGGATCGCTCCGACCCCGGACTGTCGTATTCATGCTATTCCGTGAGCGTCAGTTTGTGTCGGTATTCACGCTGACGATCAGGCGCAATGTTTGCACGGAATGACAAAGCAAATTCTGGCGCGTCATGCCAACACGGTTATGCACAATAATTTGGAATTACTTAGTATCTAAGGGGAAGAATAGCGTATGTGTGTATCCTGTTTAGTCACTTATCGCGACGCACACACGCGATTCTGCTTGCTTCTTTCGGGCTCCAATCTTACGCTAAAGGTTCACTTCATAATTGTTCACTTCCTCCACATATTTGGGCCTATTTCTAACCATAGAATGGTCCTGAATAGTTTAGCGCCGTTGTCTGGTCTCCAGACTTGAAATTCACCCGGTCACAGGCTCGTTGACCCCAGGAGGATCCATGGCCATTCACCGACCGTTCCTCTTCCTTCTGGCAGGCGGTCTGATCCTGCTGTCCGCGTGCAGTCCAGGCGGAGGGGGCAGCGGAACCGAAAACATGAGCGGTCTGTGGGGTGGTCCGATGGACTCGGTGGGCCCCAAACCCCTCTACACGCTCGCGG
>Ga0315281_10011634_pt1 | contig 12052 bp, 7 predicted proteins | sample YL17G07_0_MG_FD_204540 | JGI IMG/M metagenome (GOLD analysis project Ga0315281, IMG submission 204540) | Sediment microbial communities from Yellowstone Lake, YNP, Wyoming, USA - YL17G07_0 | ecosystem: Environmental > Aquatic > Freshwater > Lake > Sediment | place: USA: Wyoming | collected... | reverse complement strand
CGGTCAGGTGTGCCTCAACCCGCACGTACTCCCCGTCCGACGGGTGGTAAAGGATGGTGCCGATGGGGTAGCGGTGAACCCCGGCCGTGAAGGTCATGGTGTCCGTCGCACCGGCGCTGTGGGCGAGGGTCGCGCCATCCAGACGACGGTTCCACACGTCATCTTCCTGCCACTCGACCTTGGTGGTACGGAAGTCGAAGCTCTCCGGGCCCCCGATGTACTTCAGGAGGTCGGCGCTCCGCTCCGACATGTTGATCAGCAGAGGCGCGACGAAACGCACCTTGCTGGTCAGGACTGTATCGAACTCGGTAGGAACGCCGGGACTTTCCATGCCGGCGATACGTTCGGTGAGAATTGTTCCTGGCATTTCTGATTTACCTCATTGGGTTGTTGGCCCGCAGAGGCCGCCGCGACCTTCTCCCCCTACGCCCCAGCGCAGTGGTCCCGGCGGATAAGTCCTCCCTCCCGTTAGGCGCGTCTCGCGCGCATGTCTTCCAACGGGAGGTTTTTAAAGTTGTCTAGCATCGCATCCCTGCCTTGCCCCTTGTTGAACTCCGGTTCCTTTGGGGCAGGAGTTCCACTGCCCACATCCGACGGGGCCGTTAGGCCTGCCGGAACGACCGGCGCAACCGGCACCGGAGCGGGTGGCGCCGCACTAGCCAGTGGCTTCTGCGGTGCCGCGGCATGGATGCCGCCCTGGGCCAATTTCTCGAAGTGAGAGGCTTTCGTCTCCGCACAGAACAACTCCATTTCAGCCACGGACTTGTCTGCGAGACCCGCCTCCGTAACGCCGTACTGTCCGAACTTCAAGACGAGGGAGGCGATCATTAGATCCTGGTCGTAACCCTCAAGCGTCTTGGCGTACTCGTCCAGTTCGGCCTTACGATCATCGTAGGCCCACTTCTCTTTGAGCACTTTCTGTTCGTCTTCGCCCAGACCCACGAGCTTGGTCTCCCGCAATTCCTGGCGGACGGCCTTTATTTCCTCCATGTGCTCCTTCTGGAGTCTGGTGATGGTCTGGTCCCGGCCCTTCAGGGCCGACGCGACCTTTGCATCCACCTGCTCGTTCAGGAAGTTGTCCAGTCTCCCCAGGGCCGCAAGGTCTTCCTCACTGAGGACTCCCTCTTCAACCACAGGTTCCGCCGGTACAACTTCGGTCGGGGTCTCAACGGTTGCCGGGGTCTCTGTTGGAACTGGTGCAGCCTGCTGGTTGGCGACCTCTGTGCCGGTGGGGACGGGCGCCGGAACTGTTCCCGAAGCAGTAGTTCTCGCCGCACGAGCCTCATCCGTCAGCAGGGGATCGTCATCCGAATCAGGATCCACTTCCTCCATCCGAAGTCCCGTCACTTCGTCTTCAATGACTTTACCCATTGTTAAGGAACCTCCTCTTAGGTCTCTCCTATACTAGTGTAGTGGAAAGGCATGGTTAATTGTCAAGGCGCTATATCAGTTACACCATTGCTTCTGTTTAAAGCCTGCAACACGGCCTTCAGGGACAGACGTTCCTTGATTGCTGCGGGCGGTAGGGGATGGCCACGTCCACGTTTCTCCTTCCCCATGAGACTGTGGAACTGCAAGGCAACCAACGCCGCAGCCCGCTTAACCTGCAAGAACGGCAGGACATCCTGTAGGAACCGGCTACCCCGGCCACCACTCATTGTCAGTTGGGTGACGCCAGAGGATTTGGCGTAGTACATACTTCCACCCCAACGGGCCTGAACCCAAAGGAGGGGAGACAGATTCTTTTGTGCGACCCCAATAATCAGATATAGGTTGTGGGCCGCACGTCCTTGCTTGCCGATAGAGATCCAACCCTCTCCGTCGAAGAATCCTGCGGCATAGGCCACATCGCCGAGACTTGGCGGTTGCACCTATTCAGCTCCCTGCACGACCGGCGGCGTGAAGTAGGCGCGGTCGGGGTATTGCGCCTTGAGGTCGTTGGCCACCTGCACAGCCGCCAGGGTCCGCACCTTGTCTGAATAGCCCTGGCGGTACAGTTCCACATCCAGGCGGGGGCTGGCCTCCCGGAGTGCATTCCGCAGGTCAGAAAGCGTGGGGGCATCCTCGCCCAGTTTGGCCGCCAAACCCTGGTTCAGGATCTCGTCCACCACCGCCCACACGTCGGCGCCGCCGGCACGTGCCCCCCTGTCCAGGAGGGCCTGCTGCGCGGCCTTTTGCAGGGTGGGGAGATCAACCTTGAGGGCTTGGGCCACGGTTTCCCGTGCGTTCAGATAACCGGAGGGCTTGATGATCTCATCAAAGGCCTTCCCGAAGTCTCGGTGCAGTTCACTCTCATGCCGGGACAGATACCAGTCCACGTCGGCGCGGTCTGTCTCTGAGAGTCCAACCAGGGTTGCTTCGCGGTCGGCATAGAACCCCTCCCAGTCAGTCTCCTGGGTCGCCGGGTCGGTGTAGGCATTCAGGTCAACGTCGAAGTAGGCGTTCAAGGCGCCGTCCACGGTCTCTGGGGGCGCTTCCTTATCCTCGAACGTGAGTCCCAGCGCAGTCTGGAGGCCCGTGAGTTCGCCAAACTCTTGCCGCTGGAGGTCGGAGTACCGGGCACGGTAGTCGTCGCCCGCCAACTTCCCGGCACGGGCGGAGGTATCCAGACCCTCCTTCTGGCCGCCGTAGTTCGCCCGCACGTCTTCCGACTGCTTGATGTACTTGTCCCAGGAGGACTCCGGGCGGTACTGCTGCATGGGGCGGACGTAGCCTTCCAGCACCGCGACCACTTCTGGACTGTCGTTGACCCGCTGGCGGGCAACACGGTTGTTGGTCAGTTGGTCGTAGTCCATCCCGTACATCTGGTTGGAGATCTTGTTCCGGATGGCGGTCTGGGCCTCACCGCCCGTCTCCGGGGAGGTGCGGAGCCCAAAGAACTCGGCCACCGCCCGCGGTGCGCGAACCCGCCAATCTCCTTGCCCCTGGAGATAGGCGTTGACCGTAATAGGCGTGTAGTTGTCGGTGAAGTAGTTGAGCAACTTGCGGGGGTCGTCCACAAAGGCCGCAATGTCTACTTCCTGGCCGATGTAGTCCGAACCGCTTATGAAATCAACAAACTTGGTGCTCATGGGAGCACCTTTAGCACGCAGGCCACGGCTGACGGGATTATCCCAGATGCCGTTCGGAAGGTGAAAGCCGCCTTTCGTCGTGGCCGCCCAGTTGTCATAGTTCCAGTTGTCTTTGTCGGCTAGGCCAGCCAATAGAGCGAACCCGGAACGGTAGGTGCCACCCATTCCGAACCAACCGCCCCCGATGTTCATGGACATGAACTTCTTGCCGGACATAGGGTTGAGCGCCACCATGATCTCATCGCGGATCGCGTCTTGGCTTCTGCCCTGTATCGTCCCTCTGGCCATGATGAGTCCGGAAGTTATGGCCGCCCCACCCGTGAGCATCTTCGCCATGATGAGCCGGGCTGCTGCCGGGGTGTAGCCAGAACCAGCCACGTAGGACAATGTGCCAAGGAAGGAGCGGGTGTAACGTGTAGCAAACCACACCCATGCAGATTCAATCTGCATCTGGCGGGGACTCAGAACCCCACTCAGTTGTGGTTGTCCTATGAGGGTATCCGCAAACCGCGCTATACGAAACTTCTCATATTCGAGAGCCTCGCCGGTCAACCCTTCTGGGGCACCAGCCATCCGCAGCAGTCTGCCGGGGGCTTTGGCAGCATCCACCATCGCGTCGTATGCCATGACCCGCCCAAAGAGCAATGATCCCTCAAATCCCCTAGTAAGGCGCTGTACTCCTCCGCGGGCCACCCGAAATGGGAGGGTAGCTGCACCCAAAATCTTTCCGGCAGGGCCGGGGCCCTCCCCCAACATCCTGGTGGCCTCAAAGAACTCGGATTCGAGCTGCATGTTGCCGCCGTGTGCGGCAAAATCGCGGGCGGCGGGACTCTGGATAAACTTGTAGAGCGCCCGCGGGGTAGCCATGTCCTGGAATCCCTCGGCCATCGCCCGCGCCCAGAGTTTGGCTCCTACGGCGGGGTTGTCTGCCACAAAGGGCAACGTCTGGAGCTGAATGGCACCCCAGCCGGTGTCGGCCGTGCCGGTAAGCAGCAACCGCATAACGGCATTGACCTTCTGCGGGATGGTGAGGGCGGGACTGCGGGATCGCGCACCGGGTCCGAGAAAGGTCTCCACTTGGCGGAGTTGTTCCTTCGGCATAACGCCACGGAAGCCGAATCCCAGACCCCCGATGGGTGCCTCCTTCAGTGTTGGAGCCCCAATCCGTATTACTCCCTTTTCTTTCCAGAAGTTATTAACCAGGGCATTTCTGGTGATGCGTTGCATCCCCTGTATGTAGAGATCCGCTTGATTGATCAAACCGGGGCGGTACTTTATGCCCAGTTCCTCAATCGCCTGTTGCTGTACCTCGATGATGCGCCGGTTCAGGGCGGTGGGTTTGCCACCACCGACTCCAACCTCCAAGCCCACTCTCTTTGTTGTGGGGTCAACCGCAAAACGCGGCCAGTGAACAGCGCGTGTGGCGATCTTTATGCCCAGGGCCGCCTCCGCCTCAACGGTAGGGGCAGCGGTTGTGGCATAGAGTTTCCTCAGCCACCCCACCTGTTCTGGTGTAAAGCGGGAGACGTAGGTGCTCTCTCCCCGCATTATGCTTTCAATGACATCCCCACCAGCGATCCATGTACCTGCACGACTGCCAGCCGCCGCAGGCACCCAGATCTGGCCAACGCCGTTCTCAAGAAACGGGATGCGGGCTTCGTTGAAGGGGGCTAGTGCCTCCACGCGAGCCCCATCCTGCCAATTTTTGTTGTTTATCCAGCGGGCGACCCCGCCCATAGCAGGATCATCCCATAAAGCCGACTGGTTAACCCGCTCAACAAGGAACTGGCCGCCGGGCACCCACTTTGCGAGTGTCCGTGCAAACTTCCGCAGGATGTCGTTGGCCTCTGGACGTTCACGGAGCGCGTAAACCATCCGTTCCTGGAGTTCGGGAGTGAGCATATCCGCACCGCCCGCCATTGCCGGTAGTGCCTCAGCAGGGGCCCCGGCAGGCCCAAAGAGTCTGCCCGCCCGCTGGACTTCCTCCAAACTCTTGGCGAAGTCATCAACGAATTGGGCGGAGGGAGTCTCGCCCCCACTCTCCAAGAGGGTACGCAAACCTATCCGTAGGCGCCCAGGAGACCCACCAGCCCGCTCTAGTATCTGGGCAACAGCCGGCGTGAACGCCTTTAGTGATGGATCGTGCCCCATAAAAGTGACGACGACATCACCTAAAGTCTTCACCGTGGGTGCCTCCGGAATGGCCCGGATACCCGCAGGGTTTATGACACGGACAGCGCCGCGATCCGCAGCAAGACCGGGGATCTCCGAGGGGGCAATCGCATCGGGCGCGGCCTCAACTGCAATGATCCGCGGCTCCCCGCCTATATGCCGCGCGGTAGCGTTGGCGTAAACCTGGGCATCCTCTTTGATGGGGGTTAGGAATGCCCCCGCCGCCAACGGTTGGTCGCCGACTGCGGTGGAGGTGCCGTGATACAAAGTCTGGGGCTTTAGGCCAAGGCCCTTATTCAGCTCCTCCGTGCCGGTAATGATGTAACCCTTCTGTCGGAGCAATTCAGTTGCAGGAGTTCCCGCGATGGGGTCGGCCGCCGCCTCTTCCAAGGTAAAGCGGACACCCGCACGAGTAAGACCGGGAAGGGAACGCAGCAAAAGAGGGCCAACAATAGCAGCCCCGATACTACCCACGTAAGGCGGCGCCAATCCCCGTTCCTCCGCCTCCGCCCCTGCCGACATGAAACCCGAAACCTCCGCCATCGTTAATGCCTTCCCCGCCAACGTAGCGCCGGGGAAGAAAGGCAGAGTGGCTAAGAAAGCGGGATCCCCCATCAGGTCTACCGTGTTGGCAAGGATGTCAGTGAGGGCACCCTCCGGTAGGTTCTCGCGTATCGCTGCGGACAAGGGGGCCCCGAACCCGCTTACTGGGATCGCGTTGCCGGGTTCATAGGGGGGTGCCAGTAGGGAAATCTGCGCCCGCTGAAGAAGATCCTGGAGTCCGGCATCGGAGGCAAGGTACGTTGTGTAGTCGTCCGGATGTTCTCCGGCAATAGAGGTCACGGCATCCGCGACGGCCCGTTGAGGATTAAGGGTGCCTACTGTGTTGGCGTAGTCCGCCCCCACACTACCCTCAACAGTCCGCCGGAGATCCTTTATTCCCTCCGGACTGTACGCCCCCACCTGATCCAGGAGAGCGCCCATCTGCTTCTCAGCGAAGAACATATTGCCGTAGGCATCGTGTATGTCTGTACTAGCACCCTTGGGGAGTGTAAGGCCGCCTCCTGTCTCCTGGCGGGAAATGTATTGTTTGAACTCATCCTGTGCCGCAGTCATATCCGTGGGTTGCCACGGCACGAAGTTAAATGGCGCCCGTTCGCTAGGTTTCCCCAGCGCAGTGACGTAGTAGGGGGTCGGGGGTGTGACGGGGGCGGCAGGCGGTTGCGTCTGTTGCTCCACCTGTTGGAGTTTCTCAACTGGAGGAGAGACAGGAACAGGCGTACCTACGGGAGCAGGAACGGGCGTAGGCGCAGGCGAGGGCGGCGGGGTTGGGGCCGGTGTCCCTACTGGGGCAGGTCTGGCCGCCGCCACCGCCGACCGTGAGGCACGGATGCGCTGTAGGGCGGTATCGGGTGTTTCGACCACCTAGACGCCTCCAGAGAGGATCTGCCGCGCCCGACCCAAGGCCGTCAATCCCGTAGGTTGGGCGGGAGTCTTTGGTTGGGCCGGAGTAGCTTTCTTGAGTCCCGCCAAGAAGGTCGCCGCCTGCTCCAACATCACCTTGCGCTTGTCTGTGGCTATTGCCGGAACCGGACCCGGCATGGTGGCCGGATTCTTGGGTTGCTTCGCCACCGGGGGCGCCGCAGGACCGGCGGGAGAAGTTGGCGCGGTGCGCTTCAGGCCCCCCTGGGGCACGCCACTAATGTCACCGCCCGGTGTAAAGCCCAACCGCTCGCGGATCTTGTTGATCTGTGTCCGACGGGCGACCAAGTTACCCAAGACACTTCCGGCACCGCCTACACCTGACTGTCCCATGACTATTTCCTCCCCGGAGAGAACTTATGGACGGACTGACGCCGCGTCCGTAGGCGCGACTGCACGGCCTTCACAGCATCCTGCGCCATCTGACGCACCTTCTCCTGCTCAGATGGCGGGTGATCTCGTGCCGCCAGAAGTGCAGCAACGAACTTATCTGCACGTGCCGTGATCCGCATCTAACTCACCCGTCGAGGCAGAACGATCGGAGGTGCCGTAGCGGTCTCCGCCTCGCGTCGCTTCGCTCCCCGCTGACCTTGGTAGAGCATCTCAAGATCTGTCCGTTGCTGGAGGAACTCCAGAGGAGATAAGGCATAGACCGCCGTTAGCTTAGGGCGGGCGAAGATCTCCTGCGTCTGCTCCAACTGAGAGAGTTCCTTCTGTTTCGCGGTGGTTGCGGTTTGCTGCTCAGTGGTGGTCGTTGTCTGCCGTTGGGTGGCAACTCCCCCAGCCGCCTGCACAGCGGTCGCCGCCTGTTGTGCCTGCGACCGTTCCTGTTCTGTGGCCTTGGTCAACGCTTCCGTCGCGCTAGTCTCCACGGCACCGGGGCGAGTGCCAAGGAACTCTGGGGCGGCACCACCGACGCCAACGGGCTTGAAGATCTGCTCACCCTTGGCGGCGCGGGCCCCCAACTCGGCCATGTAGTCGTTGTAGAGCACCTCCGGATTGTCCAGAAGCCAGAGTCCGGCCCCACGGCTGAGTTTTCCTGCCTGAACCTGCTCCTTGACATGCGTGGCCAACCCGGTCTCGAACCTATCCAGGAACTCCTCCGGCGTCGGAACCTCCAGGTATTGGCGGGAGGTACGCTGTTCGACCGAGACTGTCTCCTGCTCGCGCTGCACCTGGGAGGTGACGTAGCTGGAGATACTCTCGAAGACGTTACCTCCCTGATCGCCCCACAGAGCATTTGCGCGGCGCATCAACTCGTCCCGCGCTTCCCTGACCGCCGGTTGCGCCTCTATGTAGTCAAGACTGGCGGGGCCCTCTGGGGAATAGGCCACCGCGTTGCGGGCATCTAGGAGGGCCTGAGCCGCGGCCTCCACATCGGTCATATTGATGGGAACATCGATACCCAAGTCGGCCAGCAGCCGACGAAGGGCGGTACGGTCAATGGTCCCAGCCGCACTGCGGCCAGCAAGGATCTGGTTAACGATGTCTTCGAGTGTGGGGGTAGGGTCAGCCATTAGATCCCCCTCCGGATAAGTCCATAGATGAGTGCGGTAGCCGCCGTAACAACAGCCGCCACGACTCCTGAGATACCACTGACACGGGCCACATTAGGCTTGGCCGGTGGGTGGTTGCTGATATGGTCATCCACACGTCCTGTTAGTTGCGTGGTACGGGCATCGGATTGAGTCATGCGATCATTCAGCAACCCGAACTGCTCCAGCATCTCGCCACGCACCTCATAGAGCGCCTGGTAGACCTGGGCACTGGTGACTCGCTGACCGTTTGGCTCTTCCATCGCTAGACTCCTGCCCGCTCACCGAGTTGGCCCATCATGCCAGCACCCGCGCCTTCGGCCGCCTGTCCTTGGCCGGTGCCTGGATGCTGGGTTGCGGCTGCAACGCCGGTCTCGGCAGACATCGTCTGGCCGCCGGTTGGCATGGCCATCGTCTGCTGGCCATAGGCCGCAGTCTGGCCCGTCACCTGCCGGAACTGCATCTCCTGGACATAGGCCGCACGGAACTCGGCCGTGCGGATACGTGCCGCTAGATCGTGCTCCTGTCTGCGCTCTAGGGCCTGGGCCACCTGTTCCAGAACGATCACTGGATCGTTGTTGGCAATGTCTTCCCAGATGCGGTCGATCTCGGCCGCCGGGTCGTCTATCTGGAGGATGGTCTCCAGGACGGTCATCAGGCTCAGGACCGGCCGCCGCGGGTCGAGGGCGAACCGCGCCGCCTGGATGCGTAGCGACATGTCATCCGGCAGGCTCGGCTTGAAGACCGGCCGTGGCCGGTAGCGGCGCCCGCGGTCAAGGTCGATGGCCGGATCGAACTCGATGTTGAAGAAGGTCTGCCGGCGAATGATGGAGGTGGCAGCGGGGGCGGTAATGATAAACTTCTTCAGTGAGGCGCCGCCGGACTGGAACTGCGCCAGAACCGATGTGCCCGCCCGCGTACCGAAGTTCTCCATACCGTCATGGAAGGGCTCCAGGGCGTTGAGGGCGGCGTTGGCTATCTGCTGGAAGAAGATTCCGCTACCCTGCATCGGAACCACAGCCTGGAGGATGTTAGAGAGGACACCCTTCTGCCGCTCCTGGTCGAGGATCTGGACCAGCCGGTAGGCATCCGCTGACACCGGCGACATCTCGGCCCGACGCAGGTCTTCCTCCGGACGAATGGCGACCTTCGCCTCAATGCCGGGTGTGAACTCCGGCAACTCCCCGGAAGGTGTCTTGAAGATCCAGGTGCCGTAGGTGCCGATACTGAAGTGATGGAAGATGGTGGCAATGAGTTCGTTGTACTGGGGCACCTGCTCCTCGACGGCCGACAGCAGGGAACGTCCCGACTCGGAGACCCAGGAGTTGCTGGCCATCTGCCAGAAGGCCCCATACTCACCCAAGCCCATCAGCCGGGCCCTCTCGCGGTTCCGATCCATGATGAGGTTCATAATCGAGGGCTTGGTGACGACATTGACGCCATTGACTGCCACACCGAAGATGGGGAGAGCCTGCGGCGAGAATCCATGTCTGTACGGCGGGATGAGCCATTTGCCTTCGGCCAGCGGCAGGACGTTGTTTGGGTTGTAGAGCTGGTGGGTCGGGACGGCCGATCCCAACACACCAGTTACGCCGGGCATTGCCCCACGGTCGTTGGACCAGTATTCAAACTTGACCGCCGGACGGTTGGGGTCGAAGTTCTTGTCGTTGTACTCGTCGCCGTAGGACTCCGGGTAGAGACTCGCCAGGTCGCCCATCGTCGTGGACTTCTCGATGATGCCATAGTTCAGGCCCATCGCGTCCAGGTATGGATAGACGGTACGGGAGTCGTAGATCTCGGCGATGACCGGCGCCTCGCGGTACTTCAGGGCCTCCTCGGTGACGTGTATCTTGCCCCAGATCCAGCCGCGGAGAAGGGCCTGCATCGCCACCTGCTTCCACCACGGCATGAGGCCACGCATGGAGAAGTTCTCATCCACGTCGTAGATGATGCCCTGGAGGGTACGTTCGACCTTACCGATCCGTCGCCGCTCATCGGCGTTCTCGTCGGTGGCCTCATTGAGAGGGATGCGCCAGAAGGACTCGTTGCGGGTCAGGATGGATTGGGCCGCATCCAGGGCTGTCCTGGGTTCGTTGCTGATGAACCGTCTGTAGCCGATTGGTTTGTACTGTTGTATTACGTCTAGGAGGAAGTACATCGCGGCCCAGTAATCTTGGCGTACGTGCAATGGGGACCAGAACCTTTTGCCATAGACTAACTTTGTGGTGATGCTACGGCGCAGTTCATCCGAGTCCTTCTTGTTGAGGAGAGCACCTCTGGGAATAGCCATCGCTTACCTCATCCAGAACTGGGGGCCGTTTTTGTTCTGTCGGTATGGATTGATGATGTCCCCATTCCGGCCCACCAGGATTACGTCGTCTTCGTCTTCACGCGGGCCCGGCTTCCTACGGACCTTGGCCTCCGGTGCCATGAGGAGGCACCCTGCTCCCGACATGATGATGTCGTCATGAGACTGGGCGCCGGCGGCCTGTGCCTTCATCCGGTTCTGGGCCTTCGTCCAGTCGAAGGTGCCCATCTCCTGCACCTCTAGTGCGTCCCGCGTAACATAGGTGTGGTTCACCACCGCCACACGGTAGCCCTGGAGGAGTTTCTCTCGCATCTGCGGAGTCGGGTAGATACCCGGCTTCACTTCTTTCTTGGGCTGCATCGGGTCGTAGTGGTAGTAGATGTTTGGGTAGAGGAGTTCGCGTACCCGGTCCAGGCACGCCGAACCGTGCCCGATGCGCTCCACGCCCAAGAGTGCGTTGCCGTAGTATTCACCGATAGCACAGGCAATCGCCGCCGCATCGTTCGGCGTGACCTTCGCACGGAAGCGGGCGGCCTTGTGCATCGTGCCCGCGTTCAGGACGTTGATGGCGGTGAAGTCTGCACTTGCGCCCTGTTCGCCGCTGGCGCAGTCCACATAGACGACATAGACCTGCCCGGCAGAGGGGAACTCCCATACAGCCAAACGGCCACTGCCGAAGGGCACCGGCGACTTGTTGTAGGACAGAACCTCCAGCTCCAGGACCGGCGGCGTGATGAGGTTCCTGTACCACTCCAGGTGGTCGATACCATCCGGCGTCTGGAAGTAGTTTCCAGAAATGGATAGGAAGCAACTCTCCAGGGTTTCTGGGAACTCCTGGGTGAAGGGCGTGGTGGTCTTGGCTAGGTCGGCCATCTTCAGTCGGCGCCAGAGGATCCGGTCGGGGGCCAGATCTGCCACGTGCATAAGGCGCTCTTCCTCTGGTGTCGGTCGGAAGTTGATGAGCTTCTCTTGTAGTTCGTAGGCGGGGATCATAATGTCCACCCCCGGCTCGGAACCCACACGGTAGCGCGGCTCCATCCACCACGGATAGAGGTGTACGGTCCAGAGACCCTCCGGATTACCAGGACGGGCATCCAGGATCTCGCCGTAGAAGTATCCTTCAGCGCCATTGGGCGTACTCTCCAGGACGATTGACCCGAAGGGCGGGCCCGGTACGGAGGGTTTCAGCCCCCCCATCAGCGGACCAACCGTCTCCGGTCGCCAGTGCGCCACCTCCGAGAAGTGGACGCGGTGGGCGGTACGACTGCGCCCGATGATTCGCTTCTCACCGGACTGGAAGATGACCCGGCTCTCAAGTCCCGCGATGGCCAACTCATCATCGTTGTCAACGGATAGTGTGTACTCCAGACCATGCGCCGCCAGGTCTTTCAGGTGGTGCTTGATGCGGTGGCGGAAGGCCTGTGTGTCTGGATCATTGTGAACCCCGGTGATGGCGGTGTAGCCCCAGGTGGTGGTGAGTTCCC
>Ga0315281_10011633_pt1 | contig 12052 bp, 9 predicted proteins | sample YL17G07_0_MG_FD_204540 | JGI IMG/M metagenome (GOLD analysis project Ga0315281, IMG submission 204540) | Sediment microbial communities from Yellowstone Lake, YNP, Wyoming, USA - YL17G07_0 | ecosystem: Environmental > Aquatic > Freshwater > Lake > Sediment | place: USA: Wyoming | collected... | reverse complement strand
ATGGCATAGCGGTCGGTCATGCCGGCAATATAATCGGCCACCGCGCGCGCGCGGCACGATTCCGCCTGCCCGGATTGCGTCTGAAATTGGGGCGGCAGCAAACGGCTATCCGCCATGAAGATGCCGAACAAGTCGCCGATGATGCGCTGCGCTTTGGCGCTCATGCGCAGTACGCGGTAATGGCGATACAAGTGAATACGCAGAAAATTTTTCAACTCGCGCTGCCGTTCGCTCACTTCTGCGCTGAACGCGATTATCGCGGGCGCGTCACGCACATCTTCCAGCGTCGCCGGATGATGCGCGCCGATATTGCGCCCGCTTTGCAGTACCAGGTCGGATACCAGCGTATTGATCATGCGCCGCACCGTTTCATGCACCACGCGCCGCTCCGGCAAATCGGGATAGGCGCGGCGCACTTCTTGCAGGTGCGCCTCCACCAACGGCACGGTAGCGAGCTGTTCCAAGGTGATCAGGCCGGAGCGCAGACCATCATCCACATCGTGGTTGTTGTAAGCAATTTCATCGGCAAGATTGGCGATCTGCGCTTCCAGCGAGGGGCGGCGGTCCCGCAAAAAACGTTCGCCCAGATCGCCAAGCTGGGCGGCTTTTTCAGCAGCGCAGTGTTTGAGTATGCCCTCGCGTGTCTCAAAACACAGGTTCAGCCCGTCGAACGCGGCGTAACGTTCTTCCAGCACATCCACCACCCGCAGCGATTGCAGGTTGTGCTCGAAACCGCCGTATTCTTTCATGCAGGCATTCAGCGCATCCTGCCCGGCATGTCCGAACGGCGTATGCCCCAAATCGTGCGCGAGCGAAATGGCCTCGGCGAGGTCTTCATTCAAGTTCAAGCGGCGCGCTATCGAACGGGCGATCTGCGCGACTTCGATGCTGTGGGTGAGACGGGTGCGAAACAAATCGCCTTCGTGATTCACGAACACCTGAGTCTTGTATTCGAGGCGACGAAATGCGCTGGAATGGATGATGCGGTCGCGGTCGCGCTGAAACTCGCTGCGCCCGTGCGGCGCGGCTTCCGCGATCTTTCGTCCGCGTGAATTGGCTTCGCTGACTGCGTAAGTCGCCAGTTCAGCCACGTGTCGAAGATTCCAGAGTCTGCCGCAGCAGTGCATCCGGCACATCGCCATACACCACGGCGCGGCCTATTTCCTTGAGCAGCACGAAACGCATCTTGCCGCCCTCTACTTTCTTGTCCATCCCCATCAGCTCAAGGTATTTTTCCACGCCCAGATCGGGCGCTACGGCAGGCAGCCTGGCGCGCTCGAACAGCCTGCGGACACGCGACACGTCCGGCGCGCTGATCCAGCCCAAGCGCTGCGACAGATCGGCCGCCATGATCGTGCCGGCCGCCACGCCTTCGCCGTGCAGCCACACACCATAGCCCATACCAGATTCGATGGCATGACCGAAGGTATGCCCCAGATTCAGCAGGGCGCGCTCACCGCTTTCACGCTCGTCCGCCGCCACCACCTCAGCCTTGTTCCGGCAACTGGACGCAATGGCGTATTGCAGCATAGCGGTATCGCGCGCCAGCAGTTTTTCCATGTTGCACTCCAGCCACTCGAGGAAGGGCAAATCGCGGATCAAGCCATATTTGATGACCTCGGCAAGCCCGGCCGAGAGCTCGTTGTCCGGCAAGGTGTTCAGGGTATCGGTGTCGGCCAGCACCAGTTGCGGCTGATAAAACGCGCCTATCATATTTTTGCCGAGCGGATGGTTGATACCGGTCTTGCCACCCACCGATGAATCCACCTGCGCCAGCAGCGTGGTCGGGATCTGGATGAACGGCACGCCGCGCAAATAGGTCGCTGCCGCATAGCCGGTCATGTCGCCGATCACACCACCGCCCAGCGCGATCAGCGGCGTGGTGCGCTCACAACGGTTGGTCAGCAGCGCGTCGTAGATCAGGTTTAGCGTTTCCGCGTTCTTGTATGCTTCGCCGTCCGGCAGTATGACCGGCACACTGCTGACACCCAATGCACTCAAGGTTTGTTGCAAACGTTCGAGATACAACGGCGCAACCGTGGTATTGGTGACGATGGCTGCACGCTTGCGCGGCAGGTGCGCCCGCAACAATTCTGCCCGGCCCAGCAGCTCGCTGCCGATATGTATCGGATAGCTGCGTTCACCCAAACCCACTGTTAATGTTTGCATGATTTTCCAGTCAATTTTGCACGGGTGCGGCGCACCATTTCTCTATGCATTCTGTTTAACCCGGATAATCCATTAGAACCAAGCCCCTTGTAGGAGCACAATTTACCTCGAAGAGGTTCTTGCACCCTGTGGGTGTTGCGCGATTATCGTCAACAATCGCTCGATAAATCGAGCTCCTACAGCCTGATGGATTATTTAGGTTTAAATAATTCAATTTCATCCACCAAATGCAGCATCAAAGTATGAGCGCTTTGCTTGCCGCTCTGAATAACAATATCTGCGGTCTCTTGGTATAAGGGGTCACGCTGATGGTACAGCTCCGTCAATTTCGCATACGGATCATTAGTCTGCAATAACGGGCGATTGCGGTCATGCCGGGTGCGTTGCCACAAATCATGCACCCCCGCTTTCAGATAAATGACGATGCCACTCTGGCGCAACAGCAACCGGTTCTGCTCCGCCAGAATCGCGCCTCCGCCGGTCGACAATACCATGCCGTCACGCTTAACCAATTCGCCGATTGCTGCCGCCTCGCGCTGGCGAAAACCGGCCTCGCCCTCGACATCAAATATATGCTGGATGGTCACACCGGTACGTTTCTGGATTTCCTCATCACTGTCAACGAAGGTCTTGCACAGTTGCCTGGCCAGCGAGCGTCCAATAGTGGTTTTTCCAGACCCCATCATGCCCACCAGAATCAGGTTGCCTGATTGAAGCTTGCGGGCGTTTGTCGGGTGATTGCTTGGCATGGTGCGCATTGTAAACGATAAAAACAAAAGCCCGGATTTGGCCGGGCTTTTGACAAAGGTGCGATTCAAACTGATGTGGCGTAGGGGCAATTCACGAATTGCCCGGGCGATTCGTGAATCGCCCCTACCCAATACGCATCCCATTGCCGGTTGACGCGATTGACACCGCCCCAGTTTGAATCGCACCCTTTGTACAAGGCATTTGCGTAACTAACGCAGGTTCAGGGCATCCTTCATGATCTTGGGCGTAATAAAAATCAACAATTCTCTTTTGTCGTCGGAGTTAATGGTATTTTTGAACAACATGCCCACTATAGGCAAATCTCCGAGCAAGGGAACTTTGCTGATATTCGTCGAGGCGATCTGCGAGTAGACTCCGCCGATCACCACGGTTCCACCGTTATCCACCAGCACTTGGGAGTTGACCTTGTTGACATTTATCGTCGGTATGCCGCCGAAGACAAGATCGCCCAGCGAATCCTTGGTCACGGTCACATCCATAATCACATTTTGTTCCGGTGTGATCTGCGGTTTGACCTTTAAGCTCAAGGTTGCTTTCCTGAATTTCACGGCAGCCGCGCCGCTGGCTGACGCTTCCAGATACGCAATTTCGGTACCCGATTCAATATTTGCCTCAACTTGATCGGCGGTCATCACCCTCGGGCTGGAAATGATCTTGCCCTTGTTGTCCGTCTCCAAGGCTGACAGCTCCAGACTGAGGAATTTCGTCGCAGCCGCATTGAACAGGATCATTGAAAACGTACCTGCCGCGCCTGCTACCGGAAGATTAACATTCGAGAACGGAATGCTGTTCACCGAATTGATCGGGGAAACCTCCAATCCGGTAAAGTTATCTGAATTGGTGGCGCCATTCATTTGCTTCATTCCGCCAAAAGAAACACCCGGCCTCGCATCAGCCGAACGCTGCGGCGCTATCGGCGAGGTAAACCCGAGCCTTGATCCCAGGCTCCTGCCAAATTTGTCTGATGCCTCAACCACCCGCGCTTCGATCATCACCTGGCGCACGGGGATATCAATTTTCTTGATGAGACTGCGTATGTCCTCAAGATGGCCAGGCGTATCCTGGATGAACAGCTGATTGGTTCGCTCATCCCAAACGGCGCTGCCACGCTTGGATAGTATTTTCTGTTTTTCATCGGTCAGGATTTTCTTGAATGCCTCTGCCTTGACATAATTGAGCTGAAAGCTTTCAGTACGCAGCTCTTCTACATCAGAAATTTCCTGGCGTCCGGTCAGCTCGATTTTTTCCTTGGCCAGCATTTCTTCGCGCGGCGCAACCTGGATCACATTGCCGTTCTTGCGCTTATCCAGGCCACGGCTCTGCAAAATGATGTCCAGCGCCTGGTCCCACGGCACATCTTTCAAACGCAGGGTGATGTTGCCGCTCACCGTATCGCTGATGACCATATTGAGTTCGGTAAAATCAGCGATCACATTCAGAGCCTCGCGCACGTCGATTTTTTGAAAATTGAGCGTCAGTTTTTCGCCCGCATAGCCAGCTTGGCTACCCTTAACCAGCTTGTCCGGGTCCTCGACAACCTGTTTCAGTTCGACGATAAACTTATTGTCGGTTTGGTAGGCGGCGTGCTCCCACTGGCCTTTGGGTTCGATCACCATGCGCACGCTATCGCCCTGCACAAAGGTATCCACCGTTTGTACCGGGGTGGCAAAATCGGTTACATCCAGTTTACGTTTCAGGTTATTGGGCAGACTGGTTTTGAGGAAATCAACGATCAGCGTGGCACCTTGCTGGCGTATATCAATGCCGATACCAGGGTCGGAAAGATCAACCTGCACGCGTCCTTCGCCATTTTTGCCACGACGAAAATCGATGTCGCGCAGTGATTGTTTCTGCGCTGTCTGTTTGGCCTCGGCAAAACGCGACACTTTGCCGACCACATTCTCATCCGCAGCTTTGCCCTGCAAGGTGATCAGCAGATTGTTGCCATCGATTTTCGTATCATAGGAAAGCATCTGGTCAAGATTGATTACCAGACGGGTGCGGCTACCCGCTTGAACAACATTGGCGCTGCGCAAGCCGCCCTCTCCGAACTCCTGCACGGATTTGCCCAGGCCGTTTGCGGTATTGGGAAAATCCAGTGCAATACGCGGCGGCGTATTGATTGTGAACCCGGCAGGCACGTTGGCCAGCGGCTGCGCCATCTCAACCTTGATAACAGTCGTTCCTCCGCCGGCGCTACTGACATTCAGCGCGGTTATGCTGTTCTGGGTGTCGGCCTGCGCTTGCGCTCCCAACAGGCCGAGCGCAATGAACATGCCCGCCATTCGGACGGCACCGTTAAAAAGAGAATTGAATGTTTTCATTGTGTTGCTCCTAAAAAATAGTTTGTAGCTTGCGGCATGTTGCTTTTAGCAAAACCCGGGCTACCCGCTACTCAAGCAATTGCAGGCTGCTCATGCGTTCAGACCAGTCACCAGCGCTATCTTGCACCATCTCTTTGATTTGCACTTCAGCGTCTGTGACCTCTTTTATCAAGCCGAAGTTCATGCCAACGTAATTTCCTGCCTTGACCCTGTGCAGTTTGCCGTCCGGGGCGCGGATCACCGCATAGCCAACCTTATTTTGTGAAAGGTACCCCACCATCTTGAGCCCTTCAAGCGGAAACTCTTCCAGAGCTTCTTTGGGGCGATTCAGGTCAGGTTGATTTATCCCGGCACGCCCACCATGCGAATCTGGTTTACGCGGTTTAAATGGGTCAGGCAAGCTTGCATCATTGTTGTACGTAAAGGGTTCATATGGCTTCACCTCGGGCGGTGGCGGGATTTTCCCGCGCATATCCTTGCCGGAATTCTTAACAAAATCACGCAAATCCTGAAACTCTTCGCCGCCACAACCTGCCAGCAACAACGAAATAAGTGCGAGGTGGATTGACTTCATCACTTCGCTCCCCCGTGCCCACCGGATTTCGCAGGGGCTGCCGCCGGTTTCACCACCGGTTTTTCCGCCTTCTTCTGTGCAGCCACCTCTTCTTCATCCAGATAACGGAAAGTCTTCGCAACAGCGTCCATGGACAACCCGCCGCCAGCGGGCTTTATCTCTATTTCATTGAGCGTGACGATGCGCGGCAGCATGGAAATATCGCTGGCAAACTTGCCCAGATCATCATAATTCCCGCTCACCTTGATCGTGATCGGCTGTTCGGCAAACGCACCACCCACCTTCTCAGCCCCGGGACGGAACAATTCAAACTGCAAACCGCGCCCCAGGCCAGCTTGATTAATATCGGTCAATAGCGCATCCATTTCCGATTTGCTCGGCAGTTGTTTGAGTAGCGCGCCAAAAGATTCCTGCGTTTCCATCAGTTGTTTTTTGATCAGATCCAAATTGATCGCTTCTTTTTTCTTGGCCAAAAAAGCATCCTTGAGCTTGTCCTCGGCTTGCCTGATGGTTTGCAGGTTGTCCCACTGCCCCTGCCAGTCGAACAATGCGCCAACCACCACCACAGCAGAAAACATTGAAACGAAGGCGGTGATCTTTGCCGGCCATGGCCACGCGCCGGGGTTTTTCGGGTTCAGGTTTTTCAGGTCATCCAGTTTTATCATGGCACTCAACCCTTCGCGCCAGCGGGCTTGATAACAGGCTTAACAGGAACTGCCTCTTCCTTGATTTGTGCCTTGGTCAAATTGAACGTCAGCTTGAATTCGCTCACTCGTGCCCCGCCCACGCTGGCAGCCTGAATCTCCACCAATGCCGGAGAATTCAGCCACTTTGAATTCTCGATCGAGCGCATCAGAGTTGAGATGCGCGCATTCGACTGCGCGTACCCGACCACGTCGATTTTGCCGCCGATCTGTTTGAGGGTCTTGAGATACACGCCATCCGGCAGGATACGCAACATTTGATCCAATAGATGCACCACAACAGCGCGGTCACTTTGCAGTTTTTCGACCGCATCCTTGCGGGCCAACAGCGATTGCGTCTGCTCGCGAAGTTTTTTGATCTCCTCGATTTGCTTATCCAGGACCGCCGTCTCGCGTTTCAGGTATTCATTGCGCCTTTCCTGATAGGATATCTGCGTGCCGATTGCGACATGCACGAACCCCACCAGCATTGCGCCCAATACAACGGAAATCAGGCTAAGCGCGCCGAATTGAATCTGGCGAGCGCGACGCTTTTCAGCCCGGTGCGGCAATAAATTGATGCGTATCATGACGGGTCAAACCTCCGCATCGCCAGTCCGCATGCAACAATCAGCGACGGTGCATCGGCCTGCAACTGGCGCGGTTTGATGCGGCTCGACAAGGTCATCAGGGCAAACGGGTTCGCCACCATGGTGCTCACCTGAGTTCGTGTCGCCACCGCATCGTCCAAGCCGGGCAATACCGCACAGCCTCCTGCAAGCACGATGTAATCCACCTCGTTGTATTGTGTGGAAGTAAAGAAAAACTGCAATGCCCGCGCGATTTCCATCACCACATTCTCGCGGAAAGGCGACAGGACATCGCTCTCATAGTTATCCGGCAACCCGCCATTACGTTTAGCCGATTCAGCTTCCTCGGCAGACAAACCGAACATCCCCTGAATCTGCTGCGTCAACATGCTGCCGCCGACCTGTTGGTCTCTGGTGTAGACAGACTGCCCATTGCGCAACACATTGACGTTCATCACGCTTGCGCCTATGTCGACCAGCGCGACACATTTATCTACCGCGCCATCCGGCAGTTGCGCGCGAATCTGTTCGAAGGCCATTTCCGCCGCATAAGGCTCAACATCCATTACAACCGCTTTCAGCCCGGCCACTTGGGCGGCGACAACACGATCTTCGACGTTCGCCTTGCGGGATGCGGCCAACAATACTTCGATTTCCTCTGAATTACCCGGGGCTGGTCCAACCACCTGGAAGTCCAGATTGACTTCCTCCAGCGCAAACGGGATGTATTGGTTTGCTTCAGATTCGACCTGATACTCCAGATCTTCTTCGCGCATACCGGCGGGCAACAGGATTTTTTTGGTGATGACGGCTGCGGCAGGGAGGGCCAGACTGACATTCCTGACACGGCTACCCAATCGTTTCCAGGCGCGCTGCAGGCTGTCTGAAACGGCATCGAGATTGTTGATATTACCGTCGCTGATCGCATCTTTCGGAAGCGGCTCAATTGCATAGCGCTCCACAACATACCCGCCTTTTTTGGGTGTCTCGCTCAACTCGACCATTTTGACGGAGGACGAGCTGATATCCACACCAATCAGAGGCGGCGTAGCGGTCTGCAAAAAGTCCAGCGGGATGTCAAAATTTACTTTGGGCATAGGCCGTTTAGAGCTTTTCCGTATAAAGTGGTTTAAATCCTAGCAACAACCATAAATCGTGTAAAGCTATTTATAGTCTCCCGGAGCCGATATAATTTCGCCCGTTCTGCGCACCATAACACCATTACTTCTTTTCGGACAACTGTACATGCCCTCCCGCCGCTGGCTTATCCCGGTTCTTGCCGTGCTAACACTGCTGTCCCTTCCAGCCATATTACTTGGCCTGGCGGTGATGCTGGTTTATCCATCCCTGCCGTCACTGGAAGCGCTGACCGCCTACAACCCGAAAATCCCGCTACAAATTTACACCGCCGAAGGCATATTACTTAGCGAATTCGGCGAGGAACGGCGTGCGCTGGTCAAAATTGCGGAAGTGCCCGATGCCATGAAAAAAGCCATTTTGGCCGCCGAAGATGACCGTTTCTACGAACATGGCGGTGTTGACTACGTGGGAGTGCTGCGTGCCGCAGTTTCCAATTTCACGTCCGGCGGCGCCAAACAGGGTGCCAGCACAATCACCATGCAGGTAGCGCGCAACTTTTTTCTCTCCAAAGAAAAAACCATGACGCGCAAGTTCAACGAGATGCTGCTCGCCTTCAAAATCGAGCACAACTTGAGCAAAGATGAAATCCTGCAGCTTTACATCAACCAGATTTATCTTGGGCAACGCGCATACGGCTTTGCAGCGGCGGCTCAAATTTACTTCGGCAAACACCTGGATCAGCTGACAGTTGCCGAAACCGCCATGCTCGCCGGGCTACCGAAAGCACCATCTGCCTACAATCCGGTCGTCAACCCCAAACGAGCCAAATTGCGCCAGCTTTATGTCCTGCGCCGGATGCATGAGTTGCATTTTATCGATAATGAGCAACTTCAACTCGCACAACAGCAGCCTATCGTAACAAAACATGGCAATCAGGAATCTGGCATCAAGTCAGACTATGTGTCCGAAATGGTCAGGCAAGCTGTTTATGAAAAATATCAGGAAGATACCTATACGCAGGGATTCAAGGTTTACACCACCATCCGGCAACAGGACCAACTCACCGCATATCAAGCCGTCCGCAAGGGTGTACTGGAATATGACCGCCGCCACGGCTACCGCGGCCCGGAAGGTTTTGTCGATTTAAAAAAAGGCAACAACGAAGAATATCTGGAAGAGGCATTGCAGGAATTTACCGAAAGCGATGACATCATTCCTGCCGTGGTGCTGGAAGCCTCTCCCAAACTGGTTCGCGCTTATTGCAAAGGCGGACAAATAGCCGAAGTCAGCGGTGGTGAGCTGCGTTTTGTCCAGCGCGCTCTGGGCAGCAAGGCCGCATTGAACCAGCGTATCAACCCCGGTTCCATCATTAGAGTGCGAAAAGATGAAAAAACAGGCTGGCAAATCAGCCAACTGCCGCAAGTGGAAGCGGCCTTCGTCTCGGGCGACCCGCGCAACGGCGCCATTTATTCACTCATCGGCGGCTTCGATTTCAACCGCAACCAGTTCAACCGCATCACGCAGGCATGGCGACAACCCGGCTCCAGCATCAAGCCTTTCATCTATTCTGCGGCACTGGAGAAGGGTTTGACCCCCGCTACGATAATCAATGATGCACCGTTATTTTTTGATGCCGAGCAAACCGGCAGCGAGCCATGGCAACCGAAGAATTACGATGGCGAATTTGCCGGCCCGATGCGTATGCGCCAAGGCTTGATCAAATCAAAGAATCTGGTTTCCATACGTATTTTGCAATCCATCACGCCGCAATATGCCCAGGATTACCTTACCAAGTTTGGCTTCGATGCCACCAAACATCCGCCCTATCTGACTATGGCGCTGGGATCCGGCTCGGTAACGCCGTTGCAAATGCTGGCTGGCTATTCGGTATTCGCCAACGGCGGCTTTCGTGTCACACCTTATTTCATCCAGCGCATCGAGGATGCACACGGCAACATCATCAGCAAAACCACGCCCACTACCGCAGGCGAGAATGCTGAACAGGTCATCGATGTACGCAACGCCTTCACTATGGTCAGCATGATGCAGGATGTAGTGAAACACGGCACCGCCACCCCTGCCATGCAGCTCGGCCGCCAGGATCTGGCGGGCAAGACCGGCACCACCAGCGATTCGGTCGATGCCTGGTTCTGCGGTTTTCAGCCCACCATAGTCGGCATCTCCTGGATGGGCTTCGATCAGCCGCGCAGCTTGGGCGACAAGGAAACCGGTGGGGGGGCGGCATTGCCGATATGGATGGACTACATGGCAAAAGCCCTCAAAGATGTGCCACAGGCCGCTTACTCCATGCCTGACAATATGTCGGCCATACGCATCAACCAGGAAGGGCACCCTGATGAAAACAGCTCGCTGGTTGAGTACTTCTATCAGGAAAACATCCCATCCGAACATGGCCTGCCCATACCCGGTGAAACCAGCAAACCGACTGATGCCCTCAAGGATCAGCTGCTCTGACTTTCCAGATGCCTAAAGAACATACCACCAAGGGCCTTGCTCACCGGCGCGACCTGATGCGCGAACAACTTGCGCACCAGGCCGCCAAGTTGATGGCCGAAGATGGCATCACCGACCACTCCCTCGCCAAACGCAAGGCCGCGCGGCAACTCGGTGCATCAGATACCCAGCACCTGCCCAGCAATCAGGAGGTGGATGAAGCCCTGCACAGCTACCGCGCGCTCTATCAGCACGGCAGGCATCCCGGCATCCTGCGCCAGCTGCGCGAGGAAGCGCTGGCCACCATGCGCCAACTGGCAGAGTTCCATCCCTACCTCACCGGTTCGGTGTTGAGTGGCACGGCAGGCACGCATTCGGACATCAACCTGATGCTGTTCTCAGACGATGCCAAGGCCGTACTGCTGTTCCTGCTCAAGCACAACCTCGAATTCGAGGGCGGAGAATGGCGGGTGCGTATCAACGGGCATGAAGAAAGTGTGCCGAGCTACACCCTGACCGCCGAATCCGGCGTGCAAACGCACATTATCGTATTGCCGGAAAACGCCCGCCACAGCGGCAGCCGCCACCCGGAGACACATGCGGATATCGCGGCGGTGGGGGCGTTGCTGGCGGGTTGATTGATGTAGATTGGGTGGAGCGTAGCGATACCCAACAAATGGAACCACAAACTGCGAACAGGAGGTTTCCCATGATCACTTTACGCAAGTCAGACGCACGCGGCTACGCGAACCACGGCTGGCTGGAAAGCTGGCACAGCTTCTCCTTCGCCGACTATCACGACCCGGCGCACATGCGTTTCGGCGCGCTGCGCGTCATCAATGAAGACATCGTACAGCCCGGCACCGGCTTCGACACCCACAGCCACCGCGACATGGAGATCGTCACCTATATCCTGTCCGGCAGGCTGCGCCACCGCGACAGCATGGGCAACGGCGAGGACATCCATGCTGGCGAGATACAGGTGATGCGCGCGGGTAGCGGCGTTCAGCACAGCGAATTCAACCCTTCGGACGGCGAGGCGGTGCATCTGCTGCAAATCTGGATCATGCCGGACGAGCAAGGGCTTGCGCCGGGCTACTGGCAGAAAACATTCCCGGAAGAAGCGAAGCGCGGGCGCTGGTGTCTGCTGGCTTCGCCCGATGCGGCGGACGGCTCGCTGCACATTCACCAGGACGCGCGGCTGTCAGCAGCGCTGCTGGACGGCGCGGAGACGCTGGGCTATCCCATCGCCGCCGGACGCAAAGCCTACTTGCACGTCGTGCGCGGTAGCCTGCAAGCCAACGGGCATGAGCTGAGCGCGGGGGATGCGCTGATGTATGTCAACGAAGCGCGGGTTAGTCTTGCAGCGGGAAGTGCGGCGGAGGTGTTGTTGTTTGATTTGGCGTA
>Ga0315281_10011632_pt1 | contig 12053 bp, 12 predicted proteins | sample YL17G07_0_MG_FD_204540 | JGI IMG/M metagenome (GOLD analysis project Ga0315281, IMG submission 204540) | Sediment microbial communities from Yellowstone Lake, YNP, Wyoming, USA - YL17G07_0 | ecosystem: Environmental > Aquatic > Freshwater > Lake > Sediment | place: USA: Wyoming | collected... | reverse complement strand
TGCTTGTTTTCCATCAATTACGCGTTCTAATCTCATGAAATACTTTGGTGCCAGGAACCCAAGAATCGCTCCAAAGACGAGAAGAAACCACCCAATTTTGCCGGAAAAAATTCCACCCAAGAAAGAGAATGTTATGGCGATGATTCCAAGCATCTTTGAGATGCTGTAGGCTGCGATGAAAGACCCTATTATGAATGCAAAAGTGATTACCCAGAATATTATCGAAGACCCAATAGGCACAACACCTGTTATCAAAGCAAGTGCAGCCATCGGTCCTTGCTGCAATGTTGCAGAACTATAGAGCCATATGCCTGCCAAAAATCCATAAAGGATGTCCAGTTCCTGCAAAATAGAGCTGCTGCTTAAACCCCGCATAATACCCCCAATTAATCCCTGATGGAGCATATTAGTGAACAGAATATAAATGCTTTTTCTATATACTTCAGATGTTTTGTAAAATCTGAGAAAAAGAATAAATGAGATTCAAAAGAAAAAATAGCTCTCATTTGAATGTCATAGATGCACTAAAGTACCTTTCCAGACCGCAACCTTTAAGTATTACTTCGTCTTACTTAGTCATACTATGACAATGGAACCTGTGACAATCAAGCTGGAAGAGAACTTCACAGAGGAGATGGAGAAAGTGATGAAGAGGCATCACTATGCGACAAAGACGGAGTTCATAAGAGAAGCCATCAGGCACAGGGTAAAGGAGCTTGAGAAGGAAGAGGCAAAGGCAAGAGTGCTGAAATTCTACGGAACATCTCCGAAGAAGACGACTGATGAAGAGCTTCACAGGGCCGGAGAAAAAGCAATCAAAGAGATAGAAAAAGAATTAAAGACAAAAGAATACGTCTAATAAAGTTCTTCTGGATTTTTGGCTTCTATGACATGCCTTACTTCATGAAAGTGTTTATCTGTCGCAACCATTATTGCCTGATTGTACCTCGCAGTCAAGGCATGAATAGCATCCCTCACAGGTATTTTTCTTTGAGTTGCTAACTCTCTGGCTTTGTCTTCTAATTCCCTGCTTATGTGGACCCTTCTTATATTATCTGGTTTCACAATCCTGAAGACATCATTTATCTGCTCTATGCTGTAGCCCAAACCTTTCAATTCTCTAATGTGCAGGTCAGAATAAATTATTGCAGAATCTTCCTCAATTATCTTCAAAATAAGATTAAAAGCATGCTCCCCATTTTTACCCCTTTTTTCGTAGTAATCCAGCCAGATGCTTGTATCAAAATAATAGAATTTCATGAAATTGCAGATGTCTTCTTAGCCTATAAAGCTTTATTTTAACTCAACAATGAAAATTTTAGAAAAAGAAAAAAATAATCTCCATGGAAAAACCCTTGCGGGCTCCATGAAGACTTGCGCCTTCAAGTTCTCGACAACTGCTGTTGTCGAACCGTCAAAACTTTCGTTTTGACGATTTGGTTTGTTGGGGGTGGTTAAAAAATGAAGGCATAGAACTCACACTACACCTTTTACAGTGCAATGAGCGTGCTTTCTTCATCTCGCGTGGGACGATATGAAAAATATAAAATTGATCAGGCCCTTACCTGATCATTTCAATGCCCAATTCATTGGACAAGTGGTGTGCCTGTGGTGAAGGCCTTCTGTAGTCGACCTTTCCAAGGATCCATGGGGACTTGACGCCAGTTATGATTGTCATGACTGTTATCTTGCCCTTCATGTCGTCAGAGACTCTTGCTCCCCAGATGACGTTTGCATCTGGATCCATTGTCTCAGTTACGAGTTCACCAATTCTGTTGATGTCATCAAGTGTCATGTCGTTTCCGCCCCAGACGTGTATTATCGCGCCTGTTGCTCCATTATAGGAAATGTCCAGCAATGGATTTGACAATGCTCCTCTGACAGCTTCCTCAACCCTGTTGTTAGTGTCAGATGAACCAACACCGATTGAAGCAACTCCGCCGTCTGTCATTATTGCCTTGACATCTGCGAAGTCCAAGTTGACCAATGATGGTATTGCGATTGTTTCGACAATTCCCTTTATCATTGTTGCAACAAGCTCGTTAGCTACAGCGAAAGCCTGTGTAACTGGAAGATTTCCAGCTATGTTTGCCAACCTGTTGTTGTCAATCACGATTACAGTGTCAGAAACCTGTCTTAACTGCTGCAATCCGAATTCAGCTTTGTCGATTCTTGCTCTTTCAATCTTGAAAGGCATTGTGACTGTTCCAATTACGATAGCTCCGACGTCTTTTGCGACCTGAGCAACTACTGGTGCAGCTCCTGTTCCTGTTCCGCCGCCCATTCCAGCGCAGATAAAGACCATGTCTGCATCCTTGATAGCTTCCTTGATGTTCTGCAAGGATTCCTTTGCAGCTTCAGCTCCCTTATCTGGGAAACCGCCTGCTCCAAGACCTCTTGTTACTTCTCTTCCAAGCAAGAACTTCCTGTCAGCTTCAGTAATGTGAAGATGTTGCTGATCTGTATTGCATGCTATTATCTCAGCACCTTTGATTCCCTTCTTGTATAGCCAGTTGACCATGTTGTTTCCAGCACCGCCTACACCCATAACCTTGATGTTAGCTTGGCCAACCTCAATCTCATTATCTATTTGTTGCCCAGATTTAGCATCTGTGCCCTGTGTCCTTAACGCGTTTTGCACCAAAAAGTCCATTTTTTATGCCCCCTCTTTTACGAGTTTTGTTGTTTTTGATATATATTTCGTTAAATATACTTTTATCTAACGAAATGCTTTAATAGTAGCTTAATCTACTATCCACTAGAAATCAACAGTTTTTATCGCCATATGAGCTGTCAAGTTCGCCAAAACTTGATGCTTAATATCATCAAACGAGTTTCGCCAAAAACTCATTTGAATTTTTTTCTCTTTATAAATCAGCCCTCCTATATATTCATTTCCGGGATTCAATCTATATTTTCGAGTATACTAATTGGTATACTGGTTTGGGATTAGGACGTCTGTTTGCCATTAGGTTTAATAAGGAAGCAAACATTTCCGTTAATGAGATGATTATAAACGTCCAAGATTACATCTTGTTTTTGGAAACTCTAATCCTATTATTCGCATCAAAAAAAGAGATATTTCTTTATTTTTCTATGGCTATGTTCACTGTTATAATCTTCTTTTTCATACACTGAGGCCTCAAAATGTTATATCTAATAGGTTTAGGATTAAATGATTCGAATGACATATCAGTCAAAGGACTTGAGATTGTCAAGAAGTGTGAACTGATATTTTTAGAGAATTACACTGCAATACTTCAAACAAAAGTTGCCGATCTTGAGAAATTCTATGGAAAGAAAATAATTTTAGCTAATCGAGATCTAGTTGAGAACAAGGCAGAGAAAGAAATCTTAGAACCTGCCAAGACAAAAAATGTAGCAGTGCTTGTTGTTGGAGATCCATTGGCAGCGACAACGCATTATGATCTTATTATCAGAGCAAAAAAACTTGGAATTAAAGTGCAGATCGTACACAATGCATCCATCATGAACGCAATCGCAATAACTGGCCTGCAATTATACAAGTTCGGCAAGACGACAAGCATACCTTTTGCTGAGAAAGATTTCCAGCCAGAGACATTCTATGAAGCTTTGAAAGAGAATCAGGCAAATGGAGCACATACATTATTTTTACTTGATTTACGACCTCAAGAGAACAGATTCATGACCGTAAATGATGCAATCAGGGAACTTCTGCGAGTAGAGATAAAGAAAGGAGACAAGGCATTTACAGAAAACACGATGTGCATGGGAATCGCAAGAGTTGGAAGCCAAGATCAGTTGATAAGATACGGAAAAGCGAGAGATATCTTGAAATTAAGCTTTGGAGAGCCATTGCACGTCTTGGTTGTTCCTGGCAGATTGCATTTCATAGAGGAAGAAGCATTAGAGCAGTGGAAGATCTAGCTCTGAATTAAAAAATAAAGAAGAAAAATAATAAAATTAAAATTTAAACGCAAGCTCCGTTGACACAATTTCCTGAACAGGTGTACGTGTTTTGGACACATGAGTCTGTTGTGGTATCGCAAGACATCTCAATCAAGTCTCTCTGTCCTGAACAGAAGTCTGCGAATGGAGAAGGATAGCTATTGCCATCCTTGCAAGTCCCTTTTGTGCCATAAGTCAGGCCGTTGTCAGTATCTGTGCAGTTTCCTGCTGACATCTGAGTTGTTCCAGATCCTGAGGTGCTGCTTTGGCTTGGATTTGCTGCCTGTTTCTCTGATTCTATCAATGAAGCAGGTTTTGAGCATGCAGTTCCTTGTGAATTGCATCCTTCAGGGCAAGTCAATGATTTTGATTTTGCCAATCCTTCAGGAGTGCAGTACCATTCAAGAAGCTCGCTTCCAACGCATTTATCATTATGCCTTACTTTATCAATGTCATCAACGTATCCTGTATCATAAGAACTTAATCCATTGTCAGAATCCACGCAATTGACTGTTGAAGCTGTGGTTGTTGTCTGTGTAGTTGTTGTATTATCTGTAGAAGTTGTAGTTGCAGGCGATTCTCCTGTGGAGGTCGTTGTTGTCGGCTCTGTGCTTGTCACGACTTCAGTCGTGCTTTTACAGGCGATCAATACGATGGCTGTTAAAACGAGCAATAAGATAAATGTCTTTTTCATCAGTAAACACCTCTTTGATTATGGGTTTTCCGTGAAGGTTATTTATATTGTTTTCGCATTAAATCTAGATTTTTGACAGATTTGTAGCATTCATCACGAAATCAGATATCAACAAGCCTATGAGAGCTCCGAATATGACATCACTTAGGTAATGCAGCCCCAAGTAGAATCTTGAGAACGCCACCAAGCAGGCAAATGTGATGAAAAACCATCTGAATTTCGGATAGGCCTGCATGACGATCGGAAGCATTGCAAATACTGCAACAGCATGACTGCTTGGGAAGGAAAAGTCAGGAAGATTCAGGAGAAACGATTCATGGGTCATGCCAAAAGGCCTTGGCCGCTGAAACATGAACTTCAAGAAATATGATCCCAGGAATCCAAATATGCCTGCAATGAATAGCCTCAGCAAGTTTTTGGTCTTCTTATGCACCAAGCTGGTGATGACTATGGCTGTTAATATGAGCAACAGGTACACCACTTCCGACAAGGTGTAGAATATCCTTTCAAGATTATCATTAAATATGCTTGGCAATGCAGATGTGAGGTTAGAATCAAATATCAGGCTTACAACCCCTGCTACAAAGAGGGAAGCATATAAGACAAGCTTGCGCCTTTCCATCTTCATGGCTATAAAAGTAAAAATAGAATATTTAAAACTATGCTAGAAATCAGCCCATGTACAATGGCTTTTCCTGCTTGAATTCCTTTCCTTTTGCAGACCTGAACTGTCCTTCAATCTCCCTGTAAGCATCTTCAATGTCTTTTGTCACAGAAGGCCCGACTTTCTTCAATGCTTCTTCAAAGTGTTTTGAAGTGACTTCTTTCGCTTTTATGTCTTCTCTTAATGAAAGTATCGCAGCTTCCCTGCAGATCGCTTCTATATCTGCTCCGACATATCCTTCTGTCTTGTCAGCGAGTTTTTCCACATTGACGTCTGCCAAAGGCATACCTTTTGTATGGACTTTGAAAATATCCAGTCTTGCCTGCTTGTCAGGAGGAGATGCATATATTATCCTGTCAAATCTTCCTGGTCTTAGCAATGCAGGATCAACAATGTCTGGCCTGTTTGTAGCAGCTATGACAACAACATCATTCAGTTCTTCCAATCCATCCATCTCTGTAAGAATCTGATTTATGACTCTGTCTGTGACTCCTGAATCTGATGTCACACCTCTTCTTGGAGCTATCGAATCTATCTCATCAAAGAAAATGATTGTTGGCGATGTCTGCCTTGCCTTAAGGAATATCTGCCTCACTGCTTTTTCAGATTCTCCAACCCATTTGCTTAGCATCTCTGGACCTTTCACTGAGATGAAATTTGCTTCTGATTCATTTGCAACTGCTCTTGCCAATAAAGTCTTTCCAGTTCCTGGCGGGCCGTACAACAAAATTCCTTTTGGAGGTTTTACTCCTAATCTCTTGAATGCATCTGGATGCTTCAATGGCCATTCAACAGCTTCCATCAATTCCTGTTTCACATTGCTCATTCCGCCAATGTCTTCCCAATGGGTGTTTGGAATCTCAACCAATACTTCTCTCAATGCAGACGGCCTTACGACTTTGAGTGCATCTTTGAAATCATTCTGCGTTATTACAAGTTTCTCAAGTAATTCTTTTGGAATCTCATCTTCATCTTTCAATTTTATGTCTGGAAGGACCCTTCTCAATACGATCATAGCTGCCTCTTTTGCCAATGCAGCCAAGTCAGCTCCTACAAATCCATGTGTTATTGCTGCAATGTCCTTGAGATTCACATTCTTGTTCAATGGCATGCCTCTCGTATGGATCTTCATGATGTTCAGCCTGCCTTCTTTTCCAGGAACACCGATTTCAATTTCTCTATCGAATCTTCCTGGCCTTCTCAATGCAGGATCCAATGCATGCGGTATGTTTGATGCTGCGATGACAACGACTTTTCCTCTTGTCTGCAGTCCATCCATCAATGCAAGTAATTGTGCAACGACTCTTTTTTCAACTTCTCCATGAGTCTCTTCTCTTTTTGTAGCGATTGCATCTATCTCATCTATGAAAATTATTGCAGGGGCATTCTTTTCAGCTTCTTCGAATTTCTTACGAATGTTTTCTTCTGACTGTCCATAATATTTCGACATTATTTCTGGACCATTAATCAATATGAAGTGCGCATTTGTCTCGCTTGCAACTGCTTTTGCCAATAGTGTTTTTCCTGTTCCTGGCGGACCATGGAGTAAAACTCCTTTTGGCGGCTCTATTCCTAAACGCTCGAAAATCTCTGGATGCTTCAATGGCAGTTCAACCATCTCCCTAACTTTTTTCAACTCTTCATCCAGACCGCCAATATCTTCATATGATACTTCTGGCAGTTTTTCCTCTTCTTTCAGTTCAACTGCCTCTGGATTAAGGACAACTTCAGTATTTTCAGTTATGACAACAGCCCCTTTTGGATTTGTGTCAGCTACAACGAATTTTATGTCTGAGAATCCAAAGCCCATCATTCCTTCATCAATCATGTTGAATATCTCTTCAAACGGACTTCCCATCGTTGCCGTCCTTCTTCTTGAAGTTCCGCCTAGAGAGATTATGTCTCCTTTGACAGCAGCCCTTCCTAACAACCCTTGCTTGAAAAGATTTGGAGGCGCTCTGATCATTATCCCTTTTCTTGCCGGAGCGATTACAAGTTTCTTTGCTTCCTTCACTTCACATTTTCTTAATCTTACAACTTCTCCAATCCCAGTTTTTCCATTTCTTCTTATTATTCCATCCATCCTGATTATGTTCAAGCCCATATCTCCTGGATATGCCCTGTCAACAATAGCAACTGTTTTCCTATCGCCTTCAATCTCAACAATATCCCCAGGACGTATTGCTAAATCATGCAAAATATTAGAATCAACCCTTACAATTCCCTTGTTGACATCGTCTTGAACTGCTTCTGTTACTTTCAGCTCAATCTCTGCCTTTGATTTTGCCATTTCTGCCATTGTTATTCTTCCTCTTCTTCATTGAAAAACATTGAGATCCTTCCAGGCCTTTCAAATGACAATCTTACCATCCTTTCCATGTGCTGTATCTGTTTTACCATCTCTTTTTCCATCTCTTCCTGGAATTCTATGATTTCTCTAGGGATTGAGATGGACCAGGAATTCCCAACCATCCGTAATTTTACGTGAAAGTCTTTATTCTTAAGCTTTTGGAAGTTCTGAAGCTCCTGCAAGTCTGCTGGATGCTGCCATACTTTGCCGCAGTCAGGACATTTTGCAATCCTTAACCTAAATCCATCTGCTTCTTGGAAGCCTTTGTCGGCTATCCTATCGCATTGGTCGCATACTATCTTTGCATCGAATAGGTCTGACATGGTTTAGCTCTTAGATTTGGTGTATACCCTCTGTATACACAAGAAGTATATAAAGTTTTCTATGTTGCAAGATATGGTTTTATAAGTTTTTAGGGCTTCTGTAACTAACAAAATTATGGAAACGCAATACACAATCAATGGAAATGGGCATGACAAGTCAAAGGCAGATATCGTAGATGCTTTCATCAAGCACCCAGCAAGGAAAAGACCAAACAAGAGAGCTGCTGATAGGAGATTCAGAAACGCAATAAAGTTTGCACGCAGATATTTGGATAAGTTCGAATTTAATTCTTCGCTTTATGGGATGCAGATACCAGGCACAGACAGGCGATATTATGTTGCAAGATATGAATGCTCTGTCAAGCCCCAAATCCGTGAATCCAACGCACCCGTTCTGGGAAGATATCACAACAAAGATGGAAGGATTCGCTACACATTTCAGATAGCATTTGATCTTGCTGGAGATGCCTGTGATTTCATCTATCTGGTGAAAAGCGACGATTCAGTAAGGACTTACAGGAACAGGGACGAGATCACAGATATATGTGAGAAACTTGTGGAAAAAGAGAAATTGAGGCTTGAGGCAGAAAATAAAAAGAGAAAATTAGCTTCCTTTAAACCAACTCTTGATGAAAAGATAGGCCAAGAACCTAAGAAGTTTTAGCGCTCAACTTAGGCAGTTCAACCGGGGCTGGCAAGTTTAATTCTTGGCTTAATATCAAGGCCTGGACATTTGATTTGGCTAAAATGGAATTTATCACGCCTTCAACAATGACTGGAGGAAGTTTCTTGTTTGCCTTCCATGATTCTGTTATCTTTGCTATCTCTTTTGATTCTTCAACAAACAGTACATATCCGTTCAGGTCTATGCTGCCGTAGCCTGGCTCGTATTTTACCGTGAACTCAAATATGAATGTAAGGCCTTTCTGCTTGACATCTCCCATCTCTATCTCGGTCTCCTGGACATCCTTGATCTGCAGATTGTTGTTTATGCTGACCTTGCCCGGAGCAGATGGCTTTCGCTCTGCTAAGATTTTTGTGAAACCGAATCCGATTATTGGCATTGTTTTTGCACCTGTTCTTGCTGGTTTTATCCATATTTATAAACCTTACGGATAAGCTTTTATAGGGTCTGGACTTAACTATTCACATGTCAGATAAGATAAGAGCAAGCAGTTAATCAAACAGTCTTTCTTAGTTTGCTCCATAATATTTCAACAAATAACTTCAAGCGGTCTTTTATGGAATATGTCAGAGACATAAAATGGGAAAAAGGAATATTGCTCAAGGATTTCGTAGCTCGGCTTGGAAAAGTCGGATATCAATCCATTGAGCTAGAGAAAGCTTCAAAGACAATAGCTAAGATGAAGCGAGATGGAGCAAAGATGTTCCTTACGTTCACTTCTAACATGGTGACTTCTGGATTAAGGGGCTTCTTTGCACAGTTGATCAAATTGAAGATGGCGGATGTCATTGTAACTACTGTTGGCGGCATTGAGGAAGACATCATGCGTGCTGTTGGTGAGAAATTCGTAATTGGAAGCTTCTATTCTGACGATGTTGAATTGTATGAGAAAGGCATGAACCGTGTTGGAAACATAATGATTGACAACCAGAGTTATGCAAAGTTTGAATCCATCATCGCTCCTATATTGAAGAAACTTTACGAGAAGCAGAAAAGATGGCCTGTTTCTGAATTATTGAGAGAAATAGGACTTTTGCTCAATGACGAAGATTCTATTTTGTATCAAGCATCTAAAAATAATGTTCCTATATTCTGCCCAGCAATAACAGACGGAGCTTTCGGCTTCCATCTGTTCATGTTCCAGCAGAAAAATCCAGATTTCATCGTTGATGTTGTGAAGGATTTCTCAAATATTTTATTTTGCACAAATCACGATGAGAAGAAAGGATTGATTGCTCTTGGCGGATCAATATCAAAGCATCACGCAATACTTGCAACCTTGTTGAATGGAGGCTTGGATTATGCAGTATATATGACAACAGCGTCTTCAAGATCTGGAAGTATGTCGGGAGCAACAACAGAAGAAGCCAAATCCTGGGGAAAGATAAAAGATGATTCTGATGCAGCAACGGTCATTGGCGATGTGACAATATTGTTCCCTCTTGCAATGATGAATGCGCTAGAGATACTTGATTCTGAAGGGATATTAGGAAAAGAGACTGCAAAACATGCAATTTCAGAGCATGATATTGATGCAAAAATTATCAAGGACTGAAACCATGAAATTCCACAGAAATCCGAATTTTATGCCTAAGCATGAAGACACCTGGAATTTCAGGGTGCTCAAGAACCACCAATCTGTTATTTTGCAAGCTAATGACCAATCAGGTTTAGAAGGTGGTTCTTGACATGGCGAGATTCATTGTCAGCAAAAGCAAGGTTTTGGAATCTTACAACAAGATAAAGACTCTTGGAGTGAATGTTTCTTACAGCCAGAAGACAAATCCTGTTGTTGCAGAGATACTTGAAGAGAAGACAGACTGCTATTTCAGCGTTCATTCATTGAAAAGTCTTGAAAAAGTTAAAGACAAGTCAAGAGTATGGTATTTTGCACAGGCTTGGAATAAAAATGAGATAACCGAACTGTTCAAATTGAATGTCTCTAATTTCGTTGTTGATAATATGAATGACTTGGACATTATGCTTAATAATCTTGACAGGAAAATAAACCTTCTATTGAGGATGAAACTCAAGGAGAATACTGTTTTCACTGGCAAATATTTTGTCTTTGGAATGGATTCAAAGAAAGTGAATGAGAATATCAAACTTTTGAAAAACAATGAAAACATCGGAAAACTAGGAATTCACGTGCATAGGAAGACGCAGAATGTCAGCGAATGGAACTTGAAGGATGAATTTTCAGATGCGATAGACCAAGAGACTTTCAAACTCATCGACATGATAAATATCGGTGGCGGCATACCTGCAAAATACAAGAATTCCAATGACAAGGCAATAGAGGTCATATACGAAACAATAAAAGAATTCTCTGGCTGGCTTAAGGAAAGAAATATCGAGCTCTGGGCAGAGCCTGGAAGGGCCATAGCAGCGCCTTCTGCTGTGCTGGAAGCGAATATAGTGAACATCTATGAGAATAACCTAGTAGTTGATTGCTCCATATTCAATGGAGCGCTTGACACCGCAATTGCGAATGTCAAAATGCTTGTTGAAGGTGAGATGGAGAAAGGAACTTCTCAGCAGAACTATTCAATCAAGGGGATAACGCCTGCATCGGAAGACATATTAAGATATTCTGTATATCTGGATAATCCAAAAATCGGCGATAAGATAAAGTTCCTTAATGCAGGAGCTTATACTTACACAACAGATTTTTGCGATCTGGATAAGATAGAGACGGTGATTGTTGAATGAAAGTTTTGATAGGCTGCCCAACATCTGACCACAAAAGATATTGCATACAGCAATACTTGGAAGGCGTCAAGAACATCGATGATGATAATTACGATTTTGTCCTTGTTGACAATTCTCAAGCTAATGATTATTTCAGGGAACTGCAGTCTTATGGCGTCAAAGTCATAAAAAGTCCTTATGTAGAGCCTGCAAGAGTAAGGATAACAGATTCAAGGAATCTCTTGAGAAAAATGTTTCTGGAAGAAGATTATGATTATCTCTTTTCTTTGGAACAGGATGTTATTCCTCCAAAAGATGTATTAAAAAGGCTTTTGTCACACAATCTTCCAGTTGTTTCTGGGGTGTATTACAACATTTTCACAAATCCGCACAAAAATCAGCAGGAAATGCGTCCTTTGGTCTGGGTAAGCCCATCAGAACAGGAGATTGAAGACATAAAACTAGGAAAGAAAGGACAGATTCCACAGCAGAAATTACTTTCTGGAGAATGGAAGCCTTCTGAGATGACTGCGCAACTTTCAGTTGAAGAAGTCAGATTGCCAAAGCTAGTAGAAGCAAGACAGACAGGCGTTGGCTGCATGCTGATAAGAAGAGATGTGCTGGAAAAGATCCAGTTCAGGCATGGAGAAGGAGGATTTGATGATGTTTATTTCTGCGATGATGTGTTAGCAAATGGCTGGAAAGTAATGGTTGAC